>LNFM01010397.1_pt1 | contig 13118 bp, 16 predicted proteins | sample 596031 | NCBI WGS metagenome assembly LNFM01 (sample SAMN04254537, study PRJNA301005) | activated carbon metagenome | isolation source: dual media filters at the Ann Arbor, Michigan drinking water treatment plant | place: USA: Ann Arbor
TCCGGCCAAGAAGGCCACCAAGGCAGCGAAGAAGCCGGCCAAGAAGGCTGCAAAGAAGAAGCGCGCGGCCTAAAGCCGACGTTTCTTTGCTCTGCACCCGATTGGGCATCGGGAGTGGGGCCGGTCCAAAAGACCGAAATCTTAAAGGCCGGTGGCTGCGAGACGCGCCACCGGCCTTCTTCATGTCTGCATCAGCAACACGCAGTCTGTTGTGCCTGCATTTCAAAACCAGGCTCGGAAACTAATTCCGGTTGTTTTGGATATCCCACCAATCCTGGACCGACCGGCAATAGCCATCCCGTTCCGAGGGACAATCCCCCTGCCGGCCGACTCGGCGATAACTGGGCCGCTCCCGCCGCACCCAGGAATCCCGCTGCCAGATCCGCTCGGCTTTTGCCCGGTTGGCCTTGTAGCCATCGCGCCAATGCCCGGCTTCGGCAGGGGCGGGAATAAAAAGCAGCGGCAGAAGTATGAAGGCTTTGATCATGACATCCTCCTGCCCCGCATGTGGGTAAGAGGAGAAGTCTGATCCAATCGGAATGACCAAGGCACCTGATCGGCAAAACCGAAGGGACGCCGACCCTAGACCCGCCGCTGCACCATTAGCTTTTTCAATTCAGCAATGGCCTTGGCCGGCGATAACCCTTTGGGGCAGGCCTTGGTACAATTCATGATCGTATGGCAGCGGTATAGCCGAAACGGATCTTCCAGATTATCCAACCGGTCTCCCGTCGCCTCGTCGCGGCTGTCGATCACCCAGCGATAGGCCTGCAGAAGAATGGCGGGACCCAGATAGCGGTCTGAGTTCCACCAGTAGCTCGGGCAAGACGTCGAGCAGCAGGCGCACAAAATGCACTCATACAGCCCGTCGAGCTTCTCGCGATCCTCGCGCGATTGCTTCCATTCCTTCGGCGGCGTCGGCGTATCGGTCTTCAGCCAAGGCTCGATCGACCGCAACTGCGCGTAGAAGTTGGTCATATCCGGCACCAGGTCCTTCACGACCTTCATATGCGGAAGCGGATAGATCGCAACAGGCCCCTTCACCTCGTCGATGCCCTTCAGGCACGCGAGATAGTTGGTCCCGTCGATATTCATCGAGCACGATCCGCAGATGCCTTCCCGGCATGACCGCCGGAAGGTCAACGTCGGATCGATCTCGTTCTTGATCTTGATGAGCGCATCCAGAACCATCGGACCGCACTGGTCCTGATTGATCCAATACGTATCGACATGCGGGTTCTGCCCGTCATCGGGCGTCCAGCGATACACGCGAAACTCGCGCCAGTGGCCCTCGCCTTCCGGCGCGTTCCAGGTCTTACCCGTCGTCAACTTCGAGTTTTTAGGAAGGGTCAGCTGCACCATGGGCCGGTGTCGATCCTCGCGATGAGCAATAAAATCCAATGTGCGCCAAGGATTGGAGCCCAGGCCCACCCCTGTCAACGCAGCCGAACGGTCGTTGGATGCGGTTCTTTGCCCCCTTCGGCAGTCCTGGAGTCAATCGCTCCGCACTTTGGTCGAAACCTTTAATCGGGGCGATACTTCCTCAATTCGCGCACCAGCTGCGTCAGCCGCTCCGCAATCTCCGCGCCCCCGTCCACGGCGACCTTCAAAGTCGCCCGGTTTTGAATGAGCTTATTCAGCCGTTCCTGGCATTCCCCGAACGCGAAATACAAGGTCTCCGGCGCATCAACCTCGCCGTCCTCGACCGCGCACATCACGTCGAACGCGTTCTGCGATGCCAGCACGAGCATCGAAGCAACATCGTTCATCAACTGGTGAAAGAGCCGGCTGCCGTCCGGCCCGACCCGCGCCCCGTGCACGCCGAACTTGAGCGGTGAAGACCCTTGCGCGCCCTCCCCGGCAAACAGCTTCGGATTGCGCTGGAACCTCCGGAAAATCTCCGTCAGCCCAAGACAGCACGTCTCCAACTCCCGGATCGCCGTCGCCGCTTTCCTCCGGGCCTTCGAACGGTCCGGCGTCCGCTCCTCCGCAGTCCAGTTGATCGCGGCGATGGAAGCAATGGCCCCAAGCGCGGCCAAAGCCGGCAAAACGGCCGTAAACGGATCGGGTGCGATCCGGCTATCCGCCGCGCGCGGGTCCTCGCCTGCCGGGGGCTCGTTGCCCTTGTCGCTGCCTTTGCGGGTCGGAAGTGCCACGCGCGCTCCAGGTTGCCTCTGCGGTCGCAACCCATCCCTTAGCGCAGCCCGGCTCCCGCCGCCACCCGGGACGGCCGGAGCATAAGCGGGCGGACCCCATAGGCTCGCCGCAAACGGAGCGCTAGGCGGCGCTCCGGACCCCCATCAATAAACGCGAGCCTTGGGCTCGATGTACTTGATTTCGTTCGTCAGCGTGCGCGTGTGCACCGGACGGCTATCGAGCCGGACCTGCCGTGTCCCATAATCCGCGAACGCAAGCGTGTGCTTCATCCACTGTGCGTCGTCTCGATCGGGATAGTCCTCACGCGCATGCGCCCCGCGGCTTTCCTTGCGGTGCGCCGCCCCCGCGACCGTCACGGCCGCCTGAGCGATAAGGTTGTCGAACTCGAGCGTTTCGATCAGATCCGAATTCCACACCAGCGACCGGTCGGTGACGCGGATATCCTCCACGCCCTTCCAAATCTCGCCAATCTTCGCCACGCCCTCTTCCAGAATTGGCCCATCACGGAACACCGCGCAGTTGGCCTGCATGGTCTTCTGCATTCTGAGCCGCAATGCCGCCGTCGGCGTGCCGCCATTCGCATTCCGGTACCGGTCGAGCCGATCGAGCGCCTTGTCCGTGGCCGCGCGCGGCAATTCCGGCTGCGTCGCGCGCCGCTCTACCGTATCGGCGCACTTCAACGCAGCCGCCCGGCCGAACACGACCAGATCGATGAGCGAGTTTGAACCCAAACGGTTCGCCCCGTGTACGGAGACGCACGCGGCCTCCCCGATTGCCATCAACCCCGGCACGACCGTATCCGGGTTCCCGCCCTTCAAGGTCAGCACCTCGCCGTGATAGTTCGTCGGGATGCCGCCCATGTTGTAATGCACCGTCGGAATGACGGGGATCGGCTGCCGGCGCAGATCGACGCCGGAGAAGATTCGCGCACTCTCCGTGATGCCCGGCAGCCGCTCGGCCAGGATCTTCGGATCGAGATGGTCGAGATGCAGATAGATGTGATCGCCGTCCGGGCCGACGCCGCGGCCTTCGCGGATCTCGATCGTCATCGACCGCGAAACCACGTCCCGCGATGCCAGATCCTTGGCATGCGGTGCATAGCGCTCCATGAAGCGCTCGCCCTTCGAATTGGTCAGATACCCGCCTTCACCACGCGCGCCTTCCGTGATCAGCACGCCCGCGCCATAGATACCCGTCGGATGGAACTGCACGAACTCCATATCCTGCAGCGGCAGCCCTGCGCGCAACACCATCGCGTTGCCGTCGCCCGTGCACGTATGCGCCGACGTCGCGGAAAAGTATGCGCGCCCGTAGCCGCCCGTCGCTAGAATCGTCCGCTTCGAACGGAAACGATGGATGCTCCCATCCTCCATACACATGGCGATCACACCACGGCACGCGCCCTCGTCGTCCATGATCAGATCAAGCGCGAAATACTCGATGAAAAATTCCGCCGAATGGCGCAGCGACTGCCCATAAAGCGTATGAAGCATCGCGTGCCCTGTGCGATCTGCGGCGGCACATGTCCGCTGTGAGGGCGGCCCCTCGCCATATTCGGTCGTCATGCCACCGAATGGGCGCTGATAAATCTTCCCATCTTCCGTCCGGCTGAACGGCACGCCGTAGTGATCGAGTTCATAAACGGCTTCCGGCGCATTCCGGCACAGATACTCGATCGCATCCTGATCGCCGAGCCAATCGGACCCCTTCACGGTGTCGTACATGTGCCAGCGCCAGTTATCCGGCCCCATATTCGCAAGCGACGCAGCGATGCCGCCCTGCGCAGCCACCGTATGCGAGCGCGTCGGAAACACCTTCGTCACGCACGCCGTCTTAAGGCCCGCTTCCGCGCATCCCAGTGTCGCGCGCAAGCCAGCCCCACCCGCACCAACGACCACGACGTCATAGGTATGATCGACGATCGCATAGGCTCGTCCGTTCGCGGACGCCTGACCCGTTGCCCCGTTCGCCTTGCCAGCCATGCTGCGTTCAAGCTCCGAAATAAAGTTTCAGGACGGCCAGAATGCTAGCCGCGCCAACCGCGATGGCGAAGAAGGTATTGAGCATCAAAAGAGCGATCTTCGCCCCCTCGCCATGCACGTAATCCTCGATGATGACCTGCATCCCGAGCCGCATATGGATTACCGCCGAAAGCACCAAGAGGATCAGTGGCAGAGCAAATTCAGGACGCTTAAGCGCCGCGACCACCGTCGCGTGATCCGCACCCGCCAGCGAAACCAGGATCGCGACCACGATCACCGAGAGCACGAGGTTCGAAACCGCCGTGACACGTTGCTTCCAGAAATGATCAGCGCCCTCCTTGGCTGAGCCAAGGTAGCGCGCATTTTTGAGCGGAGTTCTCAGCGACATCCCCTCAGCCCCCCATCGCGCCAATGCCGAAATACCAGACAACCGCAGTCAACAGCACCGATGCAACGCCCGTCCCCCAAGACAGAAAATCGATGGTCGAATGCTCGTAGCCGACGCCGAAATCCCAGATGAAATGCCGGATGCCACCCAGCGCATGATGAATCAGCGCCCACGTATACCCCGCGAGCACGATCCAACCCGGCCAAGTATTCAAATACCCGCTGATCGTTTGAAACGCCTCGGGCCCGGATGCGGCGGCGATAAGCCAAACAGCAAGCACGAGGGTGCCGAAATACAGCGCGGCGCCCGTGATGCGATGCAGGATCGACATCACCATGTTGATGAGCGGACGGTAAATCTGGAGGTGCGGCGACAGAGGCCGTTCGACTTTGGCCCCGCGCCCCGTCGTAGCTTCAGACATGAAGGCTCCCGGGTATCTGGATATCCCGCCTTCTAGCCCGCTCTGCCCGCCGCCGCAATTTGCCAGAGGGGCGCAGACCTAAGGTCTAACCCCCTGGCACAGCGGCAAGGTCCCGAATTCCGTCCCTGCAGCGCCGGGCAGCGTCACTCCAGCGAATTGATGATTGACTTGGCGAGGCCTGTGCCGCTCTCGAAAGCATGTTCTGCCAGCCGGCCAAGGCACCAATCGCCGGCCGCCCCGACACAATGTTCGTGAGAGTAGAGGAACGTCTCCCCGAGCGACTGCTCCACCAGCCCATGCCGCCACAGGTAGGCCGACTTCCGGTTCGGCCGCACCGGCGGCAGTCCCAGCGCGTGCGACGCCTCACTCCACAACTCGTCCGCCACCGCGTCCGGATCGACATCTTCGGTCTGCCGGCTCCATGCTGGAGAGGCATGAATGACGATCGTCTCACCACGGCCGCCGCGGCCTGGCTTGGTATTGTTGCGCGCGATCCAGCGGATCGTTTCAGTCATATCCGAAAACACATCCTGTTCCGGCAGCACGCGCTCATCGAACTGGATCATAAGCGCCCAGCACGGCGCCATGCGCACTCGACCCATGATTTGCGTCATGTCGCCGACCCGGCCCAACAACAAGCGGGCTTCCGGCGCCGGCACGCATACCGCGACGGCCGCGAACGGTCCCACGGACGTTTCATCCTCGAACCAGATTTTCCAGCTCTTATCGACGCGCTCCAGCGTATGCACCCGGCGAGAGGTCTGAATGCGCAGGCTCTCCGTCAATGGCCGCACGATCGACGCCATGCCCGGCGTGCCCACGAACCACGAATTCATCTGCCCGCCGCCCTCGGGCCCGCTCACCTGGCTCCGCGGGGTCCAACGGGCCGCATAACCAAGCCCAGCCACTTCATCGAGGAAATTGCGGAACTTTGCCGAGCGCCCGGTCAGATATTGCGCGCCGTAATCAAAGCTGTCCGTGCCGAGCCGCGCCGTCGACAACCGCCCACCGATCACACGCTCTTGTTCGAAAACCTCGACGAAGAATCCCGCGCGGCGCAAATCGCGAGCGCATGACAGCCCCGCAAGCCCAGCTCCAATGACGGCGACCTTTAATGTCACGCCGAGGATCCCCAAAAACCTCCGTCCCCTGATGGGACGTAGTCGGACAAATACGCCGATTGGCGAGGGGCTGTCACCCGTGCCGCTTTAACGCCCACGGACCGCACCCCTCGTCCTAGAAAGTCTGTTTAGCGATAAATCGACAACAATCAGCTAACCGGAGGTAACTTTAGCACCGGTTCAACCTTAACGAGTGTGAGATTTAACCCCTAATTTACCGGGGCAGCACGACCCACGCGTCGAAATCGAGGATCACACCGTCGGCATACTCGCCGCTTTCTTTCTTCAGTGGGAACGCGGCGCAGTCCTGATTTTTCACCGCGACGAGCCGGATGCGCAGCGCGCCGATATCACTCCGGCCGGGGATTTCGGCCTTCTCGAGAATTTCCGACCAAGCATAGACGGTATCGCCCGCAAACAGCGGCGCCACATGCCGCCCGCCGTTGATCGCCGCCAGATGGAACGCGTTGTTCAAGCCGTTGAACGACAGCGCACGCGCCAGCGAAATCACGACGCCGCCGTAGATGATCCGCTTTCCGAACCGGCCCTTGGACTCGGTATGCTGATTGAAGTGCACCTTCGCCGTGTTTTGATAAAGCCGCGTCGCCATTTGATGTTCGGCTTCTTCAATCGTCATGCCGTCGACATGGTCGATCTTCTCGCCCACCTCATAGTCGCCCCAGCGATAGGGGCTACCCGCCAGCGCCAGATCGTAAGCGGCCGTATTGATCGCCGGCACCGCGGAACCCAGTTCCGATGGATCGATCCGGTCGGGCAGCTTCGGCACCACTGCCTCACCAACGGGAGCAGTCTTGTCCCGCTTGCGCACCATCACCCAGCGCACGTACTCCAGCACGACCTCGCCGTTCTGGTTCCGCCCCGTCGACCGGACGTAAACTGTGCCCGTCTCCTTGTTGGAGTTCTCTTTCAGCCCGATCACTTCCGAAACCGTCGACAGCGTATCGCCGGGATAAGCGGGCTTTAGAAATCGGCCGCTCGCATAGCCGAGGTTGGCGATCGCATTGAGCGAGATATCCGGCACCGTCTTGCCGAACACCACATGAAAGGTCAGCAGATCGTCGAGCGGCGCCCGCGGATACCCGATCGCCTTGGCGAACTGATCCGACGAAGTCACAGCGAACCGCGGCCCATAAAGGCTCATGTAAACCGCCGCATCGCCTTCCGTGACTGTGCGCGGCGTCGAATGCGTCAGGATCTGCCCGAATTTATAGTCTTCAAAGAAGTTGCCGGCATTGGTCTTGGTCGTCGTCATGGCGCGCGCCCTCATGTCGGAACGTCTGAAAGTGATCGGAAAAACGGGATTTCTGGACGCGATTAGAGCCTATGGCGAAGGCTGTCCACCGCCCATGCCGTCTCAGGTGCCCGTCCCCGCCGCGCGCAAGCGTCGCAGCAGCGGCCCCGGCCATCAGAACCAGTCGTCGATCTCGCGCACCGCATGTGCGATCGCCGCCGTCCGCCGCGCCATCACCAGATGCAGCCGCTCCACCATCTTGCCCTCGACGGTGATAACGCCCTTCTGCGAATTTGCGGGCTGCGAGAAGGCGTCGATGATCTTGCGCGACCACTCCACCTCGTCGTCCGTCGGCGTAAACACTTCGTTGCACGGCCCCACCTGCGAGGGATGGATCAGCGTCTTGCCATCCATGCCAAGCGTCCGCCCGTGCTCGCACTCCTTGCGGAAGCCCTCTTCGTCTTTGAAGTCATTATAAACGCCATCGATGATATCGATCCCGAACGCCCGCGCCGCCACGATGGTCAGCGCCAGCCACGGCACGATGGCAAACCGGTTGTCCAGCGCGCGCGCCCGCGATTCCTTCAAAAGATCGTTGGTCCCCAGCACGAAGCATTCGAGCCGGTTTTCCGGGTCCATGGCCACGGCCGCGATCTCGCGCGCGTAAAGGATCGCCTGCGGGGTCTCCATCATCGCCCAGATGCGCGTCCGCTCCGGCGCATTCACTGATTTCAAGATTTTCGCTGCGCTGATGATGTCTCCGGGATGCGCCACCTTCGGGATCAGGATCGCATCCGGCGCGGCTTCAGCCGCTGCCAAAAGGTCCGTCGCCCCCCAGATCGTCTCCAGCGCATTGGTGCGGATCACCAACTCCCGCCGCCCGTATCCGCCTTCGCGTACAACCGAGCACACCCGTTCCCGCGCCTGCACCTTGGCTTCCGGCGCCACCGAATCCTCCAGATCGAGGATCACCGCGTCCGCCGGCAACGCTTTCGCCTTTTCCAACGCGCGATCGTTGGCACCGGGCATGTACAGCACGCTGCGGCGGGGTCGAATGTTGGTTTTCATCAAAGCGCGGGCCCGAACGTTGATTGTGCACTGCAACAATACGCCAAGCGCCGTCTGTTCACAAACGGCTATTGGACGAATACCGTGCGCCATGGCGGAGGGCCAAGCGCGTGGCACGAATCGTCGCACTCTCATCACTAGTGGCCTACGGACATGTCGGCCTCCGGGCGATGGTCCCGGCGCTTGAACGTCTCGGCCACGACGTGGTCGCGCTGCCCACCGTCGTCCTATCGAGCCACGCCGCCTACCCGCACGTCGCTGGAACACTTGTCGATCCCGCCACACTCGAGAGAATGGCCGCCGCCCTCGACGCGAACGGCTGGCTGTCATCCGTCGACATGGTCATCACAGGCTATCTGCCAACCGAGGCCCACGTCTCGGTCGCAGCCGGCCTCGTCCAACGCATCCGCAAGTTATCTCCCGCCATGAGATACATCTGCGATCCCGTTCTCGGCGACGACCCCAAAGGACTGTACCTGCCGCTTGAGACCGCAAATCCCCTCAGGGATGAGCTTCTCCCCTTGGCCGATATCGCTACGCCGAATGCCTTCGAGCTCGCTTGGCTGTCAAACCGGCCCGTATCCTCAATTCAAACCGCAATCAGCACTGCCCGCACCCTGCGCCCCCCACTGGTCCTTGCGACGTCGATCCCGGCAGCGAACGATCACCTCGCAACGCTCCTCGTCGGCCCGACGTCCGCTCATGCCACGTCCAGCCCCCAGCGCGCCAAAGCCCCCTCCGGCACCGGTGACCTGCTCACCGCACTGCTCGCCGGTCATCTCGCATCCGGCAAAACCCCGCCCGATGCCCTCGCCCACGCCAGCGCCTGGCTCGAACAATGCCTCGATGTCAGCACCGGCAGCCATGACCTCAATCTGGCGCCGCTCTACGCCTCCCCGCCATCGCCTCTGGTGCTCTTAACTGCCTAGACGCGTGGGCTCGCCATGCTTGACATTTGCAGGCATCAATAGAAAACGCCCCTAGTCGACGCCATCAGCGCGATCATCGTCAAAAGAGAAAGCCGCCGATGTCCTCATTCCCAGAATCGCTCACCGACCGCTATCGCCGCTTCAAGCACCGCATCTATGTGCCCAACGCCGACAGCTACGAGGAACTGGCGACGTTCGGCCAGAATCCAGAGGTCATGATCGTCTCCTGCTGCGATAGCCGCGTCGATCCCGAAACGATCTTCAACGCCATGCCGGGCGAACTCTTCGTCGCCCGCAACGTTGCCAACCTCATTCCGCCGTTCGAACTGGGCGGCAAATTCCACGGCGTCAGCGCGGCCATCGAATTCGCCGTCCTGAACCTGCGTGTGAAGCACATCGTCATTCTCGGCCACGCCAACTGCGGCGGCGTCAAAGCCGCCCTCGACCAGTCAGCCGCCATCCAGACGGAATCAATGTTCATCTCACGCTGGATGTCGATGCTCGACGAAGCGCGCCTCTCCGTCCTGGCCTCGCATCAAACCAAGTCGCCCGAGGAGCGGCTAACCGCTTTGGAGCAGGAAGGCGTCAAGACCTCGATCAAGAACCTGCGCTCGTTCCCCTTCGTCCGCGAACGCGAAGAGAAGGGCAAACTCAACCTCCACGGCGGCCACTTCGACATCAAAACCGGCACGCTCTCGATCCTCAACCACTCCCGTGGCGAGTTCTTCCCGCTCTAAATTGCCCACTATAAATCGATTGATTTGGACTAGCCCGCCGGCGTTGCTGCCCCCTGCGCGGCACGCACCGCCGGCAGCACCTTCTCCGCGATGCTCTGTGGCGTCAGCGGACCAACGTGCTTGTAGGCAATCCGCCCCTGGCCATCGACGACAAACGTCTCCGGCATCCCATAGACGCCCCACTCGATTGCGCCCCGGCCTTTCGGATCAACGCCCAACGCCGCAAACGGATTGCCGTAACGCCCCAAAAATCGCCGTCCATTTTCGGGCTCGTCTTTGTAGTTCACGCCCACCAACTTGAGCCCCGGCTCCTTGGCCAACTCCACCAGCAGTGGATGCTCATCCACGCACGGCCCGCACCATGACGCCCAGAAATTGACGACCGTAACCTCACCCTTCGCCAGGTCCGCCGCCGTAAACCCGGGCACCGGTCCCTCTGCCCTCGACAGTCCCTCCAGCGGTGCAAAATCCGTCGCCGGCACCGGCTTACCGATCAACGCCGACGGCAGCTTCGATGGATCGCCCGATTTCAGCGCAAACTGAAACAGGATCGCCACCGCCAGAAAGATCGCCAGCGGCACGAACACCCACGCCCGTCCGCTGCGCCCCTCGGCAACCCCGTCGATCTGCTCCGTCATAATCTCAACTCTCCTTGGCGGCCGCCCGCGACCGGCGCGAAACGCCCCGCGCGTCCAAAGCCGCAAGACGCGCCTTCAGCCGCGCGCCATCCCACACCAGCCAGCCGATCACACCGGCAAGAACAAGCGCATAAATCGCATACGAAGCCCAGATAAACGCCGCGTGCGGTCCCAGATCGATCATCGCGCTCACTCCGCCGCCGCCGGTGCCGAAACGCCCCGCGCCCGGTCCACTTCCGCCATCGTCAGCGCCCGCAACCTCCGCCGCAGGATCTCATTGCGCATGCCCTTCATATGCAGCGCGAAAAACAACAGAGAAAACCCGAGCGCGCTTACAATGAGCGGCCACAACAGATCGGAATGGATCGTCGGTCCATCCATACGAATGACACTCGCCGGCTGATGCAGCGTGTTCCACCAATCGACCGAAAACTTGATAATCGGCAGGATCGTCACACCAACGAGCCCCAGCACCGCGCACAGCTTGCCCGCCAGCGCCTCGTCATCGATCGCCGACCGCAGCGCCATCAACCCGAAATAAAGAAACAACAGGATCAGCATCGAGGTCAGCCGCGCGTCCCACACCCAATAGGTGCCCCACATCGGCTTGCCCCACAGCGACCCCGTCGCCAGCGCCAGAAACGTAAACGCCGCCCCCAACGGTGCCGCCGCCTTCGCCGATACATCCGCCAGCGGATGCCTAAACACCAGATACCCGAAGCTCGAAATCGCAATCAGCGCATACCCCATCATGCCGAGCCACGCGGCCGGCACGTGGATGAACATGATCTTGACCGTCTGCCCCTGCTGATAGTCCTCCGGCGCCACGAAGAACGCGAGGTAGAGCGCATACAAAATCAACGCGGCCGCAGCCCCCGCCAGCCACGGCATCAAAGTACCGGACAACTGCATGAACCGCGTTGGGTTCGCGAGCTTCTGCGTCAGAGATTGCTGGGGCGCGGTGTTGGTCTGGGTCATGGCGCTGACTTAAGGGTTTCACGCCCCGCGCGCAACGCGTGGGACGAGTTAAGGGCTAACCGGTCATTGTGTCTGGAAGCGGATCGCCGCCGCCGCCGCGACCGGGCCGATCACCAGCGAAAACAACGATATGGCCCCCAGGATCAGAAACGAGGCCTGGAAGCCGGACGGACCACCCGTCGCCGCCGAAATCGCCGCGATCCCGAAAATCAGCGTCGGGATGTAAAGCGGCAATACGAGAAGTGCGAGCAAAAGCCCGCCCCGCCGCGCCCTGAGCGTCAGCGCCGCCCCAACCAAGCCCAGAAAGCTGATCGCCGGCGTCCCCACCAGCATGGTCGCCACCAGCACCGGATAAGCACTGAGTTCCAAGTTCAAAAGCAGCCCCAGAACGGGTGCCAACAAAGCCAGCGGAATCCCCGTCGATATCCAGTGCGCCAGCGCCTTCGCCGCCGTCGCCAGTTCCAGCGGCAAATCCCCCGTCGCGATCACCTCCAGCGATCCGTCTTCGTCATCCGCTTCGAAAATCCGCGGCAACGACAGCAGCGCGGCAAGCAACAGCGCGATCCACAGCACCCCCGGCGCGATCCGCGACAGCAAATTCAAATCCGGCCCAAGCCCGAGCGGCATCATCGCCACGACGATGAGGTAGAACCCCAGCGCCGTGCCAACCGCACCGCCTTCCCGCACCTGCAACAGAAGATCGCGCTTCAATAGCGTCCAGAAGCCACTCATGCGGCGGCACTCCGCATGCCGATCTCAAGCCGCCGCTCCGATGCCAATCCCAGTGGAATATGCGTTGCAGCCAGCACCAGCCCGCCGCCCGCCACATGCTGCCCCACCTGCTTGGCCAGCAACGCAACCGACGCCGCATCGAGCGACACCGTCGGCTCATCGAGCAGCCACAACGGCCGCGGCGTCGCAATCAACCGAGCCAAGCACGCCCGCCGCTTCTGCCCCGCCGACAAGTACCCCGCCGGGATCATCGCCAGCGGCTCCAAATCAAACGCTAACAGCGCCGCATCGATCGCGGCCCCGTCCACGGCCCCTCCACCGAGATAGGCCGCCCAGAAGCGCAAATTCTCCTCCACCGTCAGCGACGGCTTCAGCGCGTTGAGATGCCCGATGTAATGCGCCTGCGCCGGCAACTCGCGCTCTGCATCCCCGCCTTCCAGCGCGATCGACCCTCCGGCAACCCCGATCAATCCCGCCACCGTGCGGATCACCGTCGTCTTGCCCGCCCCGTTGGGTCCGACGAGCACGAGCGCCTCGCCCGCCTCCACCGCGAACGACAAATCGTCCACGATGCGCCGCGCGCCGCGATCAACGACGAGATGTTTAACCGACAAGCGCACTAGGGTTATCCAACGAAGAGCCGCTTTCGCATTGCACTAAAGAGAGGCGGATTGCCGCAAAATCGCACGCGCAGGGTGGCTGGTTCTCTCCGGTT
>LNFM01010400.1_pt1 | contig 13116 bp, 12 predicted proteins | sample 596031 | NCBI WGS metagenome assembly LNFM01 (sample SAMN04254537, study PRJNA301005) | activated carbon metagenome | isolation source: dual media filters at the Ann Arbor, Michigan drinking water treatment plant | place: USA: Ann Arbor
CCGCGCGGTGGGTCGGAGACCGCAGGCGACGCCGCCGCCCTGCAGCCACAGTCGCAAGCACGCGTCACGCCGACGAACGTCAGCAACGGGCCGATCGCCGACTGCAAGCTCGAACTCGCGGTGCACCTCTGCATGCGCTGTGCGCTCACGAGCGACTGACCATGCCACAAGTCACCCACCGCGGCCGCGGCCGCCGTTCGATGAACGAGATCAACATGGTGCCGTTCATCGACGTCATGCTGGTGCTGCTGATCATCTTCATGGTCACCGCGCCGCTCATCACCACCGGCGTCGTCGACCTGCCCACCGTGGGCAAGAGCGCGCAGCGGCCGGGCAGCGTGATCGAGGTCATCGTCGGCACCGACGAGAAGCTGAGGGTGCGCGTCGACCAGCAGGAACCGGCGGGCGTGGCGCTGCCGCAGCTGGCCGCGCGTGTGCGTGAACAGCAGCGCGGCGACGCCAACGTGCCGGTGGTCATCAGCGCCGACAAGAGCGTGCGCTACGAAAGCGTGGTGCGCGTGATGGACACGTTGCAGCGCGCCGGCGTCAAGCGCGTGGGCCTGTCGGTCAAGCAGGGCGCCGGCTGACGGCCATGGCACAAGCCGGTGCCATGACGATGGCGCACGACACGCTGCTGCCGCGCGCGCCCGGCGGCAACGGCCCCGGCGCCGTGCTGGCGCTGCTGGTGCATGCGGGGCTGGTGGCGGCGCTGACGGTGTCGGTCGACTGGCGTGCACACCCACCCGACGTGGTGAGTGCCGAGCTCTGGGCCAGCGTGCCGCAGGCTGCTGCGCCGCCCGCGCCCACTCCCGTGCCGACTCCAGCGCCGACGCCTTCACCCACGCCTTCACCCCCGCCTGCGCCCACACCCACGCCCGCACCTGCGCCCGCGCCCCCACCACCCGTGAAAGTGGCACCGCCGACGCCTGTCGAGCCCGACATCGCCACCCAGCGCGCCGAGCGGCGCAAGCTCGAAGCCGAGCGCAAGAAGGCGCTGGCCGAAGCCGAAGCCGAGCTGAAGCAGGCGCGTGCCGAGGTCGAGCGCAAGCGCCTGGCCGAAGCCAAGCAGCGCGCCGAAGACGAGAAGAAGAAGCGCGAGCTGGCCGCCCAGGCCGCGCGCGAGGCCAAGGCCGCCGAAGAACGCCTCGCGCAGCAGCGCGAGGAAAACCTGCGTCGCATGATGAGCCAGGCCGGCGGCGTGGCGGGTGGCACCGGCCCGGCCAACAGCACCGGCACCGCAGCGCAGAGCGCAGCGCCTTCGGCGGCCTACGCCGGGCGCCTGGTGGCCCTCATCCGCAACAACCTGGTCTATACCGGCAGCACGCCCGACAACAACGCCGCCGAGGTGGAAGTCAGCGCCGCCGCCAACGGCACCATCATCGCGCGCCGGCTGCTCAAGAGCAGCGGCCACAAGGACTGGGACGACGCCGTGCTGCGCGCCATCGACCGCACGCCGGCGCTGCCGCGCGACGTCGACGGGCGTGTGCCGTCACGGCTGGTGATCACCTTCCGGCCGCGCGAGTGACCCCGGCACGGCGCCGCTGCCCGCCGGTGGCGTCGCGAAGCGCGCGATGAACCCGCGGTCGATGCGGTCCTTCCACCACCAGGCCACGCCGCCGAAGCCGCGTTCGCCCAGTGACAACCCGCCCCACACGGCGATGGCGCGGCGCCCGCCGCAGGACAGCAGGTTCAGCGTGCGTGCCTGCGGCTGGTAGGGCTGCAGCGGCGCGCCCTCCACGGCCAGCCGCAGGTTCTGCGCCAGCGGCGGCCCGGCGCGCACGGCGTAGACGCCGCTCTTCGGGTGCGGTGCGTCGTCGCGCGTGGCCACGTCACCCGCGGCAAAGACCTCGGGGTGCGAAGTGCTCTGCAGCGTCGGCCCCGTACGCACGAAACCGCGGTCCGACAACGCCAGCCCACTGCCCGCCAGCCACGCCGGCGCCTCGGTACCGGTGGCGACGATGGCCTTGTCGCAGGCCAGGTGCACGCCGCTGGCCAGTTGCACCGAACGGGCATCGACGGCTGCCGCCGCCTCGCGAAACACGGTGATGCGCGCTGCGGCCAGGACCCGCGCGCCGTCACGCATCACCGCCGCCGGGTAGCCGGCCAGTGGCTCGGGCCCGCCGGTGACCAGCGCCACCCGCGCACGCTCGACGTCGCCGCGGTGCATCCCTTCGTTCAGGCGGTGCTGCAGCGCCAGCGCCAGTTCGAAACCCGCGGCGCCGCCGCCCAGCACCACGATATCGAGCGTGCGCTGCGCCGCCCGCTCGATCAACGGCTGCTGGCCCTGCACGAAGGCCTCGATGGGGCGCACGAACAGGGCGTGTTCGCCGCTGCCGGCGACACGGTCGCGCCGCTGCTCGGACCCGGTGTCGATGGACAGCAGGTCGTACTCGGCCGTGCGCCCGTCGGCCAGGCGCAGGCCACGCGACGCGGTGTCCAACCCCACGGCCGCGCCGGCCACCAGGCTGACCCCCGCGGCGGCGGCCAGCGGCGCCAGCCCGATGCGGCACTGCCCGGCCGTGTAGTGGCCGGCCACCAGGCCGGGCACCATGCCCGAGTAAACCAGGTCGGCCTGCGGTGTCAGCAGCATCACCTCGGCGCCTGCCAGCCGCTGGCGCGCCAGCGCCGCCAGCACCAGCAGGTGGGCGTGGCCGCCACCCAGCAGCAGCAGGCGCTTCATGGCGCGAAGCGCAGCGCGGTCAGGTGGGCCACCGAACGGCCACCGGTGTTGTCGGCATCGGCGCCCACCCCCACGGCCATGAGCGGTGGCGGCGTGGTGGCCTCGTCGCCGAAGGCACGCGCGAAGTCGGCCGCGATGTCGCGCGACTCTTCGACCCAGGTGCCGCTGGCATCGCCCGCGTTGCGCAACACCAGGTAGCGCACGCGGCGCGAGTAGGCGTTGTCGACGACGGTGCCCGCTGCCTCGTCGCCGCCCCATACCCAGCACAGCGTGGCCGCAGGCAGCTTGGCGCCGGTGCGCGCGCGCGCCAGCTGCAGCAGCACACCTTCACGCAAGGGCACGCGCGCCAGCGGCAGGTCGAAGCTCAGGCAGACCTTGGCCGCGACGTCGTCGCCGGCCTTCTGCCGCAGGTCCGCAGCCGGGTTGGGCGAGGCCAGGCGCCATGACCACTGCAGCGAGCGTGGCAGCGGGCCGGGCGGTGGCTCGTGCACCAGGTTGCCGTAGGACGCTTCCGCCTCGATGCGCAGCGCGGCGCGGCCTTCGACGGTCTCGGGTGTGAAGCGCGTCACCGGGGACTGCTGCGCCGGCAGCGTGGCCACGCGCCAGCCCGCGCCCAGCGACGCGCCGCTGAACAGCGGCGGCAGGCTCGGCAACGGGTTGGGCAGCGCGGCTTCGACAGCACCGGCGATGAGGGGCAGGCCCAGCGCACACGCCGCCATGAACGGCCGGACCACCGCGCGGCGCAGGTTGCAGCGCACGAGGCCGGGGCCGGCCCGCCCCGCAACGGCGGCGTTCAGATCCGCTCCTGCGCCGTGACGACGATGGGCGTGAGGTCGGCGGGCACGAGGTCGCGCCGGCCACTGTCGTCGACGAAACGCAGCCGCAGCGTGTAGGCCGAAGGCGGCAGGAAAAGGCTGACCTGGGTGGCGCCGTGACCCAGGTCGATGGCCTGCACGACCCGCCCGCCTTCGCCCAGCACGTCCAGCAGGAAATGGCCCAGCCCCTCGCCACCACGCCCCTTGGGCGCGACACCGAAGCCGTCCACCGCCAGCCGTACGTTGAAGGGGCTGACCACGGCCTCGTCGTCGCGCAGGTTGGTGATCACGGCGCGCTGGCCCTCGGGCCGCGGGCGCGAGATTTCGTCCTCGTACCAGGCCTTGCAGGTGGCCGCGAAGTTTGCCGGGTCGATGCGCAGTGCCGCTTCGGTGCGCGGGCCGGCGACCTGCAGGCGCAGTTCGGGGCTGAAGACGAAGTAGGGCCGGTGGTCGTGGTCGGCGAACAGCAGGCGCAGCGTGTGTTGGCCCGGTGGCAGGGCGAGCACGGCGCCCGTCTGGCCCTTGCCGAAGTGGCGGTGGTAGTCGTTGAAGGGGATCTTGTCGCCGGGGTTGAAGGGCAGTGGTGTGTTCAGCAGCACATGGTGGTGGCCGGCCTTGGGATGCGGCTGGCCGGCCGGGATGACGCCCATGCCGCGCACCGCGAAGTCGACGCGCAAGGGGGAACGCACGACGCTGCCATCACGCAGGTTGGCCACCTGCACGGCCGTGGGTTCGTTCAGCCGCACCTGGGTGCGTTCGCGCGTGTGCTGCAGCCAGCAGCTGCGTTCCTGAGGGTCGCGCGGCAGCGGCTCGGCCTGCAGGCCTGCGGCGCCACAGGCCAACAGCCCGGCCAGGGCGACACGTGGCATCGGCGGGGCGCAAGGGCGGCGACTCATGGGCACATTTTGTCACCGGCCTCAAGCCGGCCAAGGCTGGCGGGCGCCCCTTGGAAAGGGTCTTGTGCGGCCGTCATGCGCCGATGCCGGCCCGGCCAGACGCCGCCGGCGGGGCACTCACCGCCGCCAGCCCACCTTGCTGCAGCGCCGCCAGCAACCAGGCTTCGAAATCGAAGGCCACGCCAGCGTCTTGCAACGCGCGGGCCAGGCTGGCGCCGGCCAGCACCGCTGCGGTGAAGCACGCTTCGGCCGGTGCCAGCGCACGCACCACCGGCTGCCAGCCCTGGCGCACGACGAGTGCGGTTTCGCCGACACCGGCGGCGAAGGCAGCGCGCACGGCGGCAAAACGGTCCTCATCGGCACCAGACGGTCGGGCCCGATGGGCTTGCCAGATGGCCACCACCGGATGGGGCGACACCACCAGCGTGCTGCCCGGCGCCAGGGTCAGGCGCAGTTCGGCCGGGTCGCGCGTGGCCAGCAGCGGCAGGCCCTGCGGCGGGCCGGCGTCGGCTGCCGTCGCCGCGCTGTGCACGGCCCATTCCAGCCGCGCCACGTCGGCCAGGTAGGGCTCGTCGGCCAAGGTTTCGGCGTCGGCGATGAAGCCGGGCAGGCCGCCGCCCCAGAGTGCGACGTCACCGGTCTGCGGCGGCTGCCGGCGCCAGAAGTGGCGCGCCAGGCGGGCAAAGCTCTCTTCGCCCAGCAACTGCTGCAGCGTGGGATAGGCCGCCGCCAGCGCACGTTCGGCCAGCACGCCGGCGTTGGCGTGGTAGGCCGCCAGGCCACGTGCCACGCTGGGGCCACCGGCCGGTGCGCGCAGCCAGCCACCCACCACGCCGGGCCGGGCATCGCCCAGCAGCGCACGCAGCAGCATCTGCTGGCGCAGGGCTTCCCTTTCGGCGGTGGTCATGCTGCGAACGTCATGCGGCGGCCACCTCGGCGCAGGCCGTGTCGGCCAGTGCCGCTTCGTGCAGCAGCACGGCCAACGGCGGCAGGTCGGTGTCCCACTCCACCAGCGTGGGGCGCGGGCCCAGGCGCCGCAGCGCGTGGCGATAGACCTGCCACACCGGCGCATGCACCCGGCTGCCGTGGTCGTCGATGACGATGTCGCCGGCGTCGGTGTAGCCGGCGAGGTGGATCTCGCCGACCGCGGCCGCGTCTATGGCATCGACCCAGCGGCAGGCGGCCGCCGCGGCGGCGTCTTCGTCGAGCCCGTCGTTGAGTGCGTTGACGACGAGATTGTTGACGTCCAGCAGCAGCCCGCAGCCGGTGCGCCGAACCAGCGCGTTGAAGAACTCGGGCTCGGCGATGCGGTCGTCGGCCCAGCGCAGGTAGGCCGAGAGGTTCTCCACCAGCAGCGGCCGCTGCAGCGTGTCCTGCACACGCTGCACGTTGGCCGCCAGGATGGCCAGCGCGGCGTCGTTGAAGGCGAGGGGCAGCAGGTCGTTGCCGTGCACCACCGGCCCGCCGTGCCGGCGCGGCGCGCGCGCGAAGGCGGCGTGGTCGCTGACACGCACGGGCTCGATGCGGCGCACCAGTGCGGCCAGTGCCCGCAGGTGGGCATCGTCGACGCCCACGGCGGAGCCCAGCGCCAGGCCCACGCCATGCAGGCTGACGGGCCAGTGGGCGCGCGCCGCGTCCAGCACACCCAGCGCGGCACCGCCGGCGCCGAAGAAGTTCTCGGAGTGCACCTCGACGAAACCGAGTGGCGGCGGTGCCGCCAGCAAGGCTTCATAGTGCGGCTGGCGCAGGCCGATGCCGGTGCGGATCTGCATGGGCCCGGCCTGCGCAGCGTGGGGGCGGCGGGCGCTCTCAGGTCTTCTTGGCCTTGGCCTTGGCCTCGTCGGCCGTCATGCCCTTCATCTCCTTGCAGGTACCCTTGGCGACGTATTTCCACTCGTCGGGGGCGTTGTCGACCTTGGCCTGGCCGGCGCAGGAGTGCGAGCCCGACAGGTTGGCGCAGTCGTTCTGGCCCGCCTTGGCGATGCCGTAGCACTTTTCCTTGCCCTTGTCCTGTGCGGCGACCTGGCCGACGAGGCCGAGCGCCAGCGCCGAAGCGAGGGCCGAAGAGACGATGAGACGCTGGTTCATGGATGGTGACTCCGTGGCGGGTGGTGGGGTTACGCCGACCTGCTGCCATGCAAGGTCGGCAAGCACGTGGTCGAGCGCGCGGGCTGCACCTTACAACGCCGCGGCCGGCAGCACGGCGGACAAGGCATTGGGCCAGGCCCGACGCCGTGCCGCGGCCAGCGCCCTTGCACGCTGGCGAGGCCTTGGCTGACCGGACCGTGCCCGCGGCGGAGGCCGCCAGTGCGGCTCACTCCAGCAGTTCGCCGTCGGCATCGACGATGCGGCAGCCGTCGTCGCCGGGACGCAGCGCGGCCATGCAGCGCTCCAGCGCCGCTTCACGCGCAGCGTCCGTCGAAACGGCACCGGCGTGCCAGGCATGCAGTCGCGACGACGAGAGGGCAAAGGCCTTGTGCTCGGCTGCGGGCAGGTAGCGCTGGCGGTATTCGCTGGCGGCCTCGGGGGTCATGTCTGCCGGCAGGTCGGCGTCGGCGACAACCGGCACCCCGCCGGCCGACGCCGCGGTGGCTGGCGTTTCGGCGGTGGCAGCCTCGGACGCCGGGCGGGCCTCGACGGTGGGAGGCCAGGCGGGCAGGGTCTCGACGGGGTGAGGCGTTTCGGGCCACAGCGAACCCAGCCCCGGGCCAAGCAGCAGCCCCAGCATCACCGCAGCCACGCTGCCCGCCAGGCCCAGGCCCGTCCAGCGCAGCACCCGCCCCCAGGGCAGGGGCGCAAAGGCGGCCGTGGACGGCAAGGGTGGTGGCGCCGGCGATGTGCTCGCGCCCGCGGCAGCGACGGCCGGCGGCGGCACGGTCTGCGGCGGCCTGGGCAGCGCCGCCTCCGCGCGCACGACGGCGCCCAGCATCGCGAAGCGCGCGATGATGTGGTGCGCCTTGTGCACGTCGACGGCGCGGCGCAGCACCACGCGCCGACCCGAGAACAGCCGGGCGGCACGTGCGTCGTCGAGCTTCAGCGCCGCGACGACGGCAGCGCGTACGGCCTGCGGGTCGCGGCCCTCGGCGCACTCGCCGCTGAAGACGAGCTGCAACAGATCGATGTCGCGCGGGGGTTCCAAGATCGGGCGGGCGGGCAACAGGGCCACAAGGGTAGCGGACTTCCAAGGCGCAGGCCGGACTGCCTGCGGCGCCTGGCACCTGGGTCGTGCCGAGGTCGATGGTCGGCACTCAGGCCGTGCCGCACCCGCCCCCGCCCGGCGTCTCGATCACGAACACGTCGCCCGGCGCCATCTGCGCGCTGCCGATGTGGGCCAGCGTTTCGATGTGCCCGTCGACGCGCTCGACGCGGTTGATGCCCACGGCGCCGGGCTGGCCGCCGCAGAGGCCGAAGGCCGGCACGACGCGGCCGTTGCTGAGGATGCTGGCCGTCATCGATTCCAGGAAGCGCACGCGGCGCACACCGCCGTCGCCACCGCGCCAGCGACCGGCGCCGCCCGAACCCGGCCGGATGGCATAACTTTCCAGATGTACGGGGAAACGGAATTCCAGCACCTCGGGGTCGGTGAGGCGCGAATTGGTCATGTGCGTCTGCACGACGCTGGTGCCGGGAAAGCCGCCCACCACCACGCCTGCGGCGTCCTTGACCAGGCCGGCGCCGCTGCCGCCGCTGATGGTCTCGTAGTACTGGTGCGTGGCGTTGCCGAATGTGAAGTTGTTCATCGTGCACTGGCTGGCCGCCATCACGCCCAGGGCGCCGTAGAGCGCGTTGGTGACGCACATCGAAGTCTCGACGTTGCCCGCCACCACCGCCGCCGGCGGCTTCGGGTTCAGCATGCAGCCGTCCGGGACGATCACGCGCAGCGGCTTCAGGCAGCCGGCGTTGAGCGGGATGTCGTCGTCGACCAGCGTGCGGAAGACGTAGAGCACGGCGGCCATCGTCACCGCCTTGGGGGCGTTGAAGTTGTTGGGCAGCTGCGCGCTGGTGCCGGTGAAGTCGATCGTCGCCTCACGCGCCGCCACGTCGACCGTGAGCTCGACCTGGATCTGCGCGCCGTTGTCCAGCGGCAGCGTGAAGGCGCCGTCCTTCAATGCCGTGATGACCCGCCGCACCGACTCTTCGGCGTTGTCCTGCACGTGCTGCATGTAGGCTGCCACCGTGGCGCGGCCGAACTGCGTGACCATCGCGCCGAGTTCCTCGACGCCCTTCTGGTTGGCGGCGATCTGCGCGCGCAGGTCGGCGATGGTCTGGTCGGGGTTGCGCGCCGGGTAGGGGCCGCTGCCGAGTTGCGCACGCAATTCGACTTCGCGCAAAGCACCGTCGCGCACGAGCAGGAAGTTGTCGAAGAGCACACCTTCCTCGTCTATCGAGGTGCTGAAGGGCGGCATCGAGCCCGGCGTGCTGCCGCCGATGTCGGCATGGTGGCCGCGGCTGGCGACGTAGAAGCTGGGCGCCGTGTCAGCGGCTTCGAGGTAGACGGGCGTCACCACCGTCACGTCGGGCAGGTGCGTGCCACCGTGGTAGGGGTCGTTCAGCACGTAGACATCCCCCGGCCGCATCGAAGGGTTGCGCGCGATCACGGTCTTGATGCTTTCGCTCATGCTGCCCAGGTGCACCGGCATGTGCGGCGCGTTGGCGATGAGCTCGCCGGCGGCGCTGAAGAGCGCGCAGCTGAAGTCCAGCCGCTCCTTGATGTTCACCGAATAGGCCGTGTTCTGCAGCCGCAGCCCCATCTGCTCGGCGATGTTCATGAAGAGGTTGTTGAAGACCTCCAGCATCACCGGGTCGGCCTCGGTGCCGATGGCGTGCTGGTGGGCACGCGGCAGCACGCGCTGCAGCTCCAGCGTGCCGGCGGCCGCCAGCACGGCCTGCCAGCCGGGCTCGATCACCGTGGTGGCGTTCTTGTCGGCCACGATGGCCGGGCCGGCCATCGTGGCACCGGCCTGCAGCCGTTCACGCACATAGAGGCCGGCGTCGTGCCAGCGGCCGGCGCTGTGCATGCGCACGCGCGCATCGGGCTCGGGCGTGTGCGGCGCGGGCTGGCTGGCCGCAGGGCCACCGTCATGGCCCGCATGGCGCTCACCTTCGCCCACGGCCTCCACCGACACCGCCTCGATGACCAGGGCCCGCACCGGCATCAGGAAGGCGAAGCGCTGGCGGTAGGCGGCTTCGAAGGCGGCGGTGATGGCGGCGATGTCGGAAAGGGGCACCACCAGCGCGGTGTCGGTGCCCTGGTAGCGCACGTGCACCTTGCGGCGCAGCTGCACACGCTCGCGCGGCACGCCCTGTTCGGCCACCTCCTGCGCCGCGGCTTCGGCCAGCACGGTCAGCTGCGCCTCGGCCTCGGCCAGGCCGGCGGCGTGCAAGGGCTGTTCGACCGAGGCTTCGCGCATCGCGATCTGGTCGGCCAGGCCCATGCCGTAGGCACTCAGCACGCCGGCCAGCGGGTGCACGAACACGCGGCCCATTCCCAGGGCATCGGCCACCAGGCAGGCGTGCTGGCCGCCGGCACCGCCGAAACACTGCAGCGTGTACTGCGTGACGTCGTAGCCGCGCGCCACGCTGATGCGCTTGATGGCATTGGCCATGTTCTGCACCGCGATCTGCAGATAACCCTCGGCCAGGCTCTCGGGCGTGGTGGCGCGGCCGGTGGCCTGCTGCACGCGTTCGGCCAGTTCGCTGAACTTCGCGGCCACGCCGGCGTGGTCCAGCGGCTCGTCGGCCTTCGGTCCGAAGACCTGGGGGAAGTGCGCCGGCTGTATCTTGCCCAGCAGCACGTTGGCGTCGGTGGTGGCCAGCGGCCCGCCGCGGCGGTAGCTGGCCGGGCCGGGGTTGGCACCGGCGCTCTGCGGGCCGACACGCAGCCGCGCGCCGTCGAAGCCGAGGAGGCTGCCGCCACCGGCGGCCACGGTGTGGATGCTCATCATCGGCGCGCGCATGCGCACGCCGGCGACCTGGGTCTCGAAGGCGCGCTCGAACTCGCCGGCGTAGTGGCTGACGTCGGTGCTGGTGCCGCCCATGTCGAAGCCGATGAGCTTGTGGTGGCCGGCCGCGGTGGCCGTGCGCACCATGCCGACGATGCCGCCGGCAGGGCCGCTCAGGATGGCGTCCTTGCCCTGGAAGCGGTGCGCCTCGGTCAGGCCGCCGCTGCTTTGCATGAAGAACAGGCGCACGCCGGGCATCTGCGCGGCGACCTGCTCGACATAGCGCCGCAGGATGGGGCTGAGGTAGGCGTCCACCACCGTGGTGTCGCCGCGCGACACCAGCTTCATCAGCGGGCTGACCTCGTGGCTCACGCTGACCTGCGTGAAGCCGGCCTCGCGCGCCAGCCGCGCCGCGGCCTGCTCGTGCACGGTGTAGCGCCAGCCGTGCATGAAGACGATGGCGCAGGCGCGCACGCCGGCATCGAAGGCCGCCCACAGGCGTTCACGCAGATGCGCTTCGTCCAGCGCCTGCAGCACCTCGCCTCGCGCCGAGACACGCTCTTGCGCCTCGATCACGCGTTCGTACAGCAGTTCGGGCAGCACGATATGGCGGTCGAAGAGCCGCGGCCGCGCCTGGTAGGCGATGCGCAGCGCATCGCGAAAGCCCTGCGTGGTGATGAGCAGCGTGCGCTCGCCCTGGCGCTCCAGCAGCGCGTTGGTGGCCACCGTGGTGCCCATCTTCACGCAGTCCACCTGTTCGGGCGTGATGGGCGCGCCGGCCGGCAGCCGCAGCAGGCGGCGCATGCCTTCCACCGCGGCGTCACGGTACTGCTCGGGGTTTTCGCTCAGCAGCTTCAGCGTGTGCAGCTCGCCGTCGGGGGCGCGGCCCACCACGTCGGTGAAGGTGCCGCCGCGGTCGATCCAGAACTGCCAGCGGGAGGGCGTCGTGTTCATCTGCATCCTCACAGCGACGTCGCCGCGCGCGCCGCCTGGTCGTACATGCCCGACATGGTGCGCAGCAGGCGCGCCAGCTCACCGATGTCGGCGTTGAGTTCGGTGTCCAGGCTCTTCACGAGGCAGTCTTCGCGCACGGCGCGGTACTGCTGCACCAGGGCCTCGCCCTGGGGCGTGGGGCTGTAGAGCACTTCCTTGCCTTGTTTTTCCGTCATCGCCAGGCCGCCGGCCACCAGCTTCTTCAGCGAGTAGGCCACGACGTGGGTGTCTTCGTAGTTCAGCACGAAGCAGATGTCGGCCAGCTTCTTGTTGCGCGCGCGGTGGCACAGGTGGTGCACCAGCAGCACGTCGGTGATGGTGAGGTCGGGGCAGCCCGCCGCCGCCATGCAGCGCACGCACCAGCGCGAGAAGGCGTTCCACGCCACGATGAGGCCGAACTCGAACTCCGAGAGCTCCAGCGATTTCGGCGACACCAGGTGCGACGACGAGACGATGCCGCCGGCGCGCGGCGCGGACGCCGGGCTTCTGGAACGTGCGGCCGCGGCCGGCGCCGGCACCACGGCGGGCGCAGCCAGTGCCGCGGCGGCTTTGCGGGGTCTCGGTGTTTTCACCAGATCGTCGAAGTTTTATTGACAATTTATCTTAATGATTTCTAGACTTCAGCGCACCTCGGGCCTTACCCCAGGCGCACACCCCAGGCATTTTTCTCACCGCGCCAGGAGCTTCCATGCGACTCAACCTCACCCTGCTGTGCGCCGCCGCAGCCTTGGCTTTCACCACCCTGGCCCAGGCCCAGACCAAGTGGGACCTGCCCGCCGCCTACCCGGCCACCAACTTCCACAGCGTGAACCTGCAGGCCTTTGCCGACGACGTCGACAAGGCCACCGCCGGCAAGCTGAAGATCACCGTGCATGCCGGCGCGTCGCTCTTCAAGGCGCCCGAGATCAAGCGCGCGGTGCAGGGCGGGCAGGCGCAGATCGGCGAGATCCTGCTGTCGGCCTATCAGAATGAGTGGATCGTCTTCGGCGCCGACGGCGTGCCCTTCCTGGCCGACAGCTACGACGAGGCGATGAAGCTGTGGAAGGCGCAGAAGCCAGTGCTGGAAAAGAAGCTGGCCGAACAGGGGCTGATGGTGCTGTACTCGGTGGCGTGGCCGCCGCAGGGCATCTACACGAAGAAGCCGGTGAACAGCGCGGCCGACCTGAAGGGCATCAAGTGGCGCGCCTACAGCCCGGCCACCAGCCGCATTGCCGAACTGGTGGGCGCCCAGCCTGTCACCGTGCAGGCCGCTGAATTTGCCCAGGCGCTGGCCACCGGCGTGGTGGAAAGCACCATGACCAGCGGCGCCACCGGCGTGGACAGCAAGCTCTACGAACACCTGAAGTACTACTACGACACGCAGGCCTGGCTGCCGAAGAACGCCGTCATCGTCAACAAGGCGGCCTTCGATGGCCTGGACGCCGCCAGCAAGGCCGCCGTGCTGAAGGCCGCGGCCGATGCCGAGACCCGCGGCTGGGCCGCCAGCCGCAAGGTCAACGGTGAAACGCTGGACAAGCTGAAGGCCAACGGCATGCAGGTGCTGCCGCCCAGCGCCGCGCTGAAGGCCGACATGGCCAAGGTGGGCGACACCATGCTCAAGGAGTGGAGCGAGAAGGCCGGCGCCGACGGCAAGGCCATCGTCGACGCGTTCAGGAAGTAGACACGGGCCCACCGCAAGCACGGCCCCGCATGCGCCGCCTGCTCGACGCCCTCTATCTCGGCGCCGCCTGGCTGGCGGCGCTGTGCATGGTGGCGCTGCTGGTGATGGTGCTGCTGGGCATCGTCAGCCG
>LNFM01001845.1_pt1 | contig 13115 bp, 10 predicted proteins | sample 596031 | NCBI WGS metagenome assembly LNFM01 (sample SAMN04254537, study PRJNA301005) | activated carbon metagenome | isolation source: dual media filters at the Ann Arbor, Michigan drinking water treatment plant | place: USA: Ann Arbor
GAGACGGCCATGCTGGCCGGGGCCACGGCAAGATCCTGGGCGGCGGCATGGTCGGCACGCACGCAGGCGACATGATTGGCGAGATCGCCTTGGCCATCGAGATGGGCGCCGACGCAGTGGACATCGGCAAGACCATCCATCCGCATCCAACCCTTGGCGAATCCATTGGCATGGCGGCGGAAGTGGCGCATGGCAGCTGCACGGATGTGCCGCCTGCGCGCAAGTAAGTCCGCAGCCAAGCTACCCTGCCAAGGCCCGAACTGGCGACGGTTCGGGCCTTGTGCTTTGCGTACCCAAACAATCGCCGCAGAATACTGTGCATTTGTACAGTATTCATGTCAGCCACTTCCAAGCCCAAGCTCTACAACCCACGCCACCCCGAACGCACGCTGCTCTACCAAATGGTAGCCGAGCACTACGAGACCTGGCTAGAGTTGGCCAGCGCGGGTCAGTTCGACGGCCAGGGCGACCACCACACCCCCAAGCCCTTCGTGCGCAAAGCGTTTGCCAAGTATCTTGAGTGCGGCATCTTTGCCCATGGCTTTGCCCGCGCTCGTTGCGGCGACTGTGGGCACGACTACTTTGTAGCCTTCTCCTGCAAAGGCCGGGGAGTCTGCCCCTCGTGCACCACCCGGCGCATGGTGGAGACAGCAGCGCACCTGAACGATCACGTATTCCCCCGCCTGCCGGTGCGCCAGTGGGTGCTGTCGGTTCCCAAGCGGCTTCGTTACTTCATGCAGCGCGACGGGCCAGTGCTCAATATGGTGCTGCGCATCTTCGAAGCGGGTGATTGCGCAAAGCCTGCAGGCGCACTGCATTGGCGCGGCCAATGCAGACAAGGAAAGCCTGCACATCGGCGCAGTGGCCTTCATCCACAGGTTCGGCTCCAGCCTGAACGAACACGTCCACTTCCACGTCTGTGTGGTGGACGGGGTGTTTGAGGAGGTGGCAGGCGAGGGCAGCGCTGATGCCGCAATGCAAGTCTCTGCGTCAGGTGTCGTATTCCACCCTGCCACCGGCATCGATGCGACACCCGTGGCACAAGTGCAGACCACACTGCAAAAACGTATCCTGCGCGCCTTTGTGGGCCGTGGGCTGCTGGAGAACTTCGAGGCAAAAGAGATGCTGGGGTACAAACACAGCGGTTTCTCGGTGGATGTCGGGGTGTGCATTGAATCCCACGACCGTCCAGGCCTTGAGCGGCTCTTGCGCTATTGCGCCCGCCCACCCTTTGCGATGGACAGGCTGCGCAAAGAGGGAAGCAAACTGGTGTACCGCTGCGGCAAGCAGCGCAGCGAACCCACCAGCGACAAGCGCGGTGCCAAGGTTGATGAGCTGCACCTCACACCGCTGGAGCTGATCGACCGCATTGCCGCGCTGGTTCCCCCGCCACGCACCCACCGGCACCGCTATTTTGGCGTGTTGGCACCCAACTCGCCGCTCAGGGCTGCGGTGACGGCGCTGGCGACACCGGCGCAAGCCGCTCCCGTGCTGGGCGCGTCGATCAGCACGGGGGAGTGCGCGCCTGGTGTGGTACCGATGAGCAGCGCGCTGCCATCCCAGAGCGAGCCGGTGCTGCCCAAGCGTGCAGCGCACTACCTGTGGGCGGTGCTGATCGCCCGCATCTACGAGGTGTTCCCCCTCTTGTGTCCGCTGTGTGGCGGGCATATGCGCATCATCGCGTTCATTACGCACAGCGCTGACATCCGGCACATCCTGGACCACATCGGGGCAGATTCAGAGCCACCCCGCATCTCCCCGGCGCGCGGGCCACCGCTGTGGGATGACTGTAGTGATGCGCAGATGGATGACGGGGCGCAAACCGAGCCAGCAGACTGGGGTTCTAAGCCGGAACCGCCGAAAATTCCGCCGCCCGTTCAATCGATCAACCGGCAAACTGCCTGATGCGCTCGACCAGATGCCCGAACGCTTCGTTCACGTACTCCAATGCGGGGTAGAGCAAGCAGTCGTGTCACCAGCCGCCCGTTGAATCAGTCGCTGCTTCCTGGACCTTGTGACGCTGATGAGGCGTGACGTAAAACAGGTGTTTAGCGACAGGCCGCCAAGGACCAGCAAAAACGTTCGTACGGTGCCTTAAAAATATGCGGAAAACCATGTCGCTATTTGATACCATGCGCAAACCTCAATTTGATAGTTTTCCGCTTATGTTGGTTGGCTACATACGCGTGTCGTCGGACTCCGACCGGCAGAGCACGGATTTGCAGCGCGACGCGCTGTTGGCCGCCGGCGTCGATGCACGGCACCTGTTCGAGGATCACGCCTCCGGCGCGAAGGATGACCGCACGGGCTTGGCGCAGGCACTTAAATTCGTCCGCCCTGGCGACGTGTTGGTGGTGTGGAAGCTGGATCGACTTGGCCGCTCGTTGTCACACCTGCTCGCCATCGTGAATGCGCTCAAGGACAAACAGGTGGCGTTTCGGTCGTTGACCGAGGGCATGGACACCGCCACCGCATCGGGCGAGCTGCTGTTCCATGTGTTTGGCGCGCTCGCGCAGTACGAGCGCGCTTTGATCCAGGAGCGCGTCGTCGCCGGCCTGGCCGCCGCTAAGCGGCGCGGCCGCATCGGCGGGCGGCCACAGGCGATTACCGGTGAGAGGCTGAACACCATCACTGCCGCGCTGGACGGCGGCATGTCGAAGGCGGCGGTGTGCCGCAACTTCGGCGTCAAGCGCACCACCTTGATCGAAACCCTGGCGCGGCTTGGCTGGACGGGATCGCGTGGAGGGTCATCACGATGACTGCCAAGAGCGAGCGCTTGACCGTCTTGTCGGATGCCGAGCAGGAAGCGCTGTACGGTCTGCCAGACTTCGACGATGCACAGCGGCTGGAATATCTGGCATTGACGCAAACAGAACTGGCACTCGCCAGCAGCCGTCCCGGCCTCCATGCTCAGGTCTACTGCCTCTTGCAGATCGGCTACTTCAAGGCCAAACATGCCTTCTTCCGTTTTGACTGGAACGAGGTAGAGGACGATTGCGCCTTCGTGCTGAGCCGCTATTTCCACGGCGAGGCGTTTGATTGCAAGCCGATCACGAAGCATGAGCATTACACCCAGCGTGAGCGAGTTGCCGAACTGTTCGGCTACCAGCTATGGGCGGCCGACTTCCTGCCGCAGCTTGGGCAGCAGGCCACGCAAACCGTTCGGCGCGACGTGACGCCGGGATTCGTGGCCGGCGAGCTGATCGTCTGGCTCAACAAGCACAAGATCATCCGGCCAGGCTACACCACCGTACAAGAGCTGATCAGCGAAACACTGTCCGCCGAACGTCGGCGCTTGGGCGGCTTGCTGGCGCAAGCACTCGACGACGCGGCCAAAGCCGCCTTGGCCCAGCTCTTGGTGCGTGATGACACCTTGTCTCAACTGGCGGCGCTCAAGCAGGACGCCAAGAGCTTCGGCTGGCGTCAGATGATCCGCGAGCGCGAGAAGCGCGCCTTGCTGGAGCCGCTGCACCGGATCGCCAAGGCGCTGCTGCCCAAGCTGGGCGTTTCGCAGCAGAACCTGCTGTACTACGCGAGTCTGGCGAATTTCTACACCGTCCACGACCTGCGCAACCTCAAAGCGGATCAGACCCATCTCTACTTGCTGTGCTACGCCTGGCAACGCTACCGGCAGTTCTGCGACAACCTGGTCGATGCGATGGCCTATCACATGAAGCAGTTGGAGGACGAGAGCAGCGTGCTCGCGCAGAAGTCTTTCTTGGCGGACCAGGTGCGTCGTCAGCAGGACACGCCACAGGTCGGTCGCCTGCTGTTGCTCTATGTCGATGACACGGTGTCCGACGCCACGGCGTTCGGCAACGTGCGCCAGCGCGCGTACAACATCATGCCCAGAGACACGCTACAGATCACCGGTCAGCGCCTGAGCGTAAAGCCGGCGAGCAAGCTGGCCCTGCACTGGCAGGCGGTGGACGGCTTGACTGGGCGCATCCGGCGCCATCTGCGACCACTGTACGTCGCGCTCGACTTTGCCAGCACCGTCCCCGACAATCCGTGGCTTGCAGCGCTGGCCTGGGCCAAGGGCGTGTTCGCCAAGCAGCAGCGCCTGTCGCAACGGCCGCTGGCCGAATGTCCGGCGGCCACGTGGCCAAAACGATTGCAGCCATACTTGTTGACCTTCGATGCTGACGGCAAGTCGACCGGACTGCACGCCGATCACTACGAGTTCTGGCTATATCGGCAGATCAGGAAGCGATTGCAGTCGGGCGAAATCTATCTCGACGACAGCCTGCAACACCGCCACTTCTGCGACGAGCTGGTTTCCATGGACGAGAAGGCCGACGTGCTCGCGCAAATGGACATCCCCTTCCTGCGTCAGCCGGTCAATGCCCAGCTCGACGCACTGACGGCCGAGCTGCGCGCGCAATGGCTGGCATTCGACAGCGAGCTGAAACAGGGCAAACTGACGCACCTGGACTACGATAAGGACACGAAGAAGCTAATCTTGCGCAAGCCCAAGGGTGAGAGCCAGAAGGCCCGCGAGCAGGCGTTCTACGAGCAACTGCCGCACTGCGATGTCGCCGACGTGTTTCGTTTCGTCAACAGACAGTGCCAGTTCCTGTCGGCGCTCACGCCGCTGCAACCGCGCTATGCGAAGAAGGTGGCCGATGCCGACAGCTTGACAGCGGTCATCATCGCGCAGGCGATGAACCACGGCAATCAGGTCATGGCGCGCACCAGCGACATCCCCTACCATGTGCTGGAGACCGCCTACCAGCAGTACCTGCGCCAGGCATCGCTCCAGGCGGCCAACGACCGCATCAGCAACGCCATCGCCGCGCTGCCGATCTTTCCGCATTACTCGTTCGACCTCGAGACGCTGTATGGTGCAGTCGATGGTCAAAAATTCGGCGTTGAGCGGCCAACCGTGAAGGCGCGCTCTTCGCGCAAGTATTTCGGGCGCGGCAAGGGCGTGGTCGCCTATACGCTGCTGTGCAACCATGTACCGCTCAACGGCTACCTGATCGGCGCACACGAATACGAGGCGCACCATGTGTTCGACATCTGGTATCGCAACACGTCGGCCATCGTGCCGACCGCGATCACCGGCGACATGCACAGCGTGAACAAGGCCAACTTCGCCATCCTGTACTGGTTCGGCCCGCGCTTCGAGCCGCGCTTCACCGCCATGGACAAACAGCTGAAGGAACTGTATTGCGCCGACGACCCTGCTGTGTATGAGAAATACCTGATCCGCCCGGTCGGCCAGATTGACCTGAAGGTGATCGTCGAGGAAAAACCAAACATCGATCAAATTGTCGCCACGCTCGGGCTCAAGGAGATGACCCAGGGCACCTTGATCCACAAGCTGTGCACCTACACCACGACGAACCCGACGCGACGCGCGATCTTCGAATTCGACAAGCTCGTGCGCAGCATCTACACGCTGCGCTACCTGCGCGATCCACAACTCGAACGCAGCGTGCATCGTTCGCAAAATCGCCTTGAGTCGTACCACCAGCTGCGCTCGGCTATCGCCCAGGTCGGCGGCAAGAAGGAGCTGACCGGCCGGACTGACATCGAAATCGAGATCAGCAACCAATGCGCACGCCTGATCGCTAACGCCATCATTTACTACAACTCGGCCATCCTGTCGCACCTGCTGACGCAATGCGAGGCCAGCGGCAACGCCAAGGCCGTGGCGCTGATCACCAAGATTTCACCGGCGGCTTGGCGGCACATCCTGCTGAACGGGCACTACACATTCCAGAGTGGCGGCAAGACGATCGACTTGGACGCGCTCGTGGCCGGGCTGGAGTTGGGATGACGGAATTTTCGGCGGTTCCGGCTTAGACCCCCAGACTGGGACCTAGCGGCGCAACCGGCACCGGACTTTGAGGTCGATCAGCGCATCAGTTGGTGAATGAACAAAGCGGCGATTTTGACTTGCCGCGAACTGGCTCTGCGCCCGGTACACGCCGAGCGCCGCAAATCACTCTCCTGAACGCCAAACCCTGGTGGTGAACCTGACACCTAGGCGGGAAAATCGAGTGTCTCAGCCGGCTTGATGGCGCTTCCGCGGTGCGATACTTGGCCTCATGCGGTTAAAACGCCTATCCGTTACAGCAGCGCGCTTCGCGGGAGCGAAGCTGACACCCCTGTCGCGGCGCGTGACCATCAAGACCTTGCTGGTCAACCAGCGCCAGGCCAGCCCGCAGTCGCTCGCCATGCACCTGCGCTACATCGAGCGCGACGGGGTGGGCCGCGATGGCGAACCAGGCCAAGCCTACGGGCCGCAGACCGATGCCGCCGACCTAGACGCCTTCAAGGAACGCTGCGCGGATGACCGGCACCATTTCCGCTTCATCGTCTCGCCCGAGGACGGCGCGGAGCTGGAAGACCTGCGCACCTACACGCGGCATCTGATGAACCGCATGGAGGCCGACCTGGGCACGCGGCTGGAATGGGTGGCGGTCGATCACTGGAACACCGACAACCCGCACACCCACCTGATCGTGCGCGGGCGCGATGACACGGGTAAAGACCTCATCATCGCGGGCGACTACATCGCCGATGGCTTCCGCCATCGCGCCGCCGAGCTGGCGACCGAATGGCTGGGGCCGCGCACCGAACTGGAGATCCAGCAGAGCTTGCAGCGCGAGGTGGAACAAGAGCGGTGGACGAGCCTGGATCGCACCTTGAAGCGTGAGCTGGGCGACGACGGCCAGGTGCGGATTGAGCGCTTCAACGAGCCGAAGCTGCAACGCCAGCGCCTGCTGCTGATCGGCCGGCTGCAACGCTTGCAGCGCCTGGGCCTGGCCGACGAGGTGCAGCCGGGCACTTGGGTCGTCCATGCCGACGCAGAGAAGACCTTGCGCGCCCTGGGCGAGCGCGGCGACATCATCCGCACCATGCAGCGGGCCATGAGCGGCCAGTCGCGCGAGCTGGCGGTGTTCGAGCCGGGTGACGACAGCCGCACGATCACCGGCCGCGTGGCCGCCAAAGGCCTGGCCGATGAACTGCGCGACCGGGCCTATCTGGTCATCGACGGCACCGATGGCAAGGCCCACTATGTCGCGCTCAATGCGCGCGACGAATCCGCGAACTACTCGACCGGCGCCGTGGTGGAGGTGCGCGGTTCAGCTGACGTGCGCGCGGCCGATCGGAACATCGCCGCGCTGGCGAGCGGCGGCCTGTACCGCAACGACCATCACCTGGCGATCGCGCAAGGTCAGGCCCAGGCCGGGCGCGACCCGCAGGAAGTGGTGGCTGCGCATGTCCGTCGCCTCGAAGCCCTGCGCCGTGCCGGTATCGTGGAGCGCGTGGCCGAAGGGTTATGGAAGGTGCCGGACGACCTGCCGGAACGTGGCCGCCAGTACGACGCGCAGCGCCTGGGCGGCGTGGCCGTGGAGCTGAAATCGCACCTGCCCATCGAACGGCAGACCCGCATCATCGGCGCGACTTGGCTGGATCAGCATCTGATTGGCGGCGGCAAGGGGCTGGGTGAGCTGGGCTTTGGCCGCGAGGTCAAGGATGCGCTGCAGAAGCGCGCCGACTTCCTGGTCGAACAGGGGCTGGCCGAGCGGCGCGGGCAGCGCGTCATCCTCGCCCGCAACCTGCTGGACACGCTGCGCAACCGGGAACTGACGCAGGCCGCCAAGGACATTGCGGCTGAAACCGGCTTGGAGCATCGCCCGGTGGCCGATGGGCGGCGCGCGGTCGGCATCTACCGGCGCAGCGTCATGCTCGCCAGTGGGCGTTACGCCATGCTCGATGACGGCATGGGGTTCAGCCTGGTGCCGTGGCGGCAGGTGATCGAACAGAGGCTGGGGCAGCAGCTCGCCGCGACGGTGCACGGTAGCGGAGTGTCTTGGGAGAATGGACGGCAGCATGGGCATTCAATCAGTTGAGCCTGAATCAATCTGGCTGCACATTCGAAGGCAGGGCACTTGGGTTTTCCCCAAATTTGTCCGCAATGGGGGGCGATGCTGTGGAGTCTCTGCGAAGCAATTGAATCGGCAGCACATCCCTGGATGGTGGAGCGATGCTTCCACCCCTCATGCGGACAATCAGTCGCTTGACCGCGAGTTGGGCCATCGCCTCAACCGGTTGGCGGATTGACGTCAGACCAACCAACGGAGAACTCGCCATTGGCATGTCGTCAAATCCGATCACGGACAGTTCGCTTGGTACTGAAATACCCTGACGCTTCGCAGCTTCAAGCACGCCCAGCGCGATCATGTCGTTGCCCGCAATGATCCCTGTCACGCGTTCCTCGCCCAGCATCGAGAGTGCACTGGAATAACCCATCTCACTCGTGTACTCGCAGTGCACACGATCGATGAGTTGGGGATTCACACCCGCTTGGATGAGCCAGTTGAATGCGCCCTCGGCGCGATCACGTCCGGTAGAGGTGTTGCTCGGCCCCATGATGAGCCCTATGTGACGATGGCCAAGTTCGTACAGGTGTTTGGCAGCCTGAACACCTGCTTGAAGGTTGTCGATTTCCACGATGTCGAGCTTGACATCGTCCACGGACCGGACGACGAGCACCATGGGAATTCCGCGGCGTTTTAGCTCTGGAACCACCGGTGAATCCAAGGTTGCCGTGGCAAATATCAGTCCGTCGAGATAGCCGTCAATCAGTGGGCGGAAGGCCAGTAGCTTGTTGGCGTCGGTCATCGGGTCGATTAGCAGGATGACCTGATAGCCGGCTGCGTCCAAGGCGTCGTGCAGATGCTGCAACAGCAATGTCATGAAGCGGTTGTGCAGCGCGCCGACGACCACGCCGACCATTTTTGTCCCCACCACCCGCGCCCGCCCCTGCGAGGGAACGCGGTAGCCCGCCTCGGCAGCGGTGGTGATGATTTGCTCACGCGTCTGCGCACTGATGGCCGGGTGCCCGGCCAACGCGCGGGATACGGTGGAAACAGAGACCCCCAGGCGGTCCGCAATCTCCCGCAGCGTCACCCCGGTTCTGCTTTGTTTAGGGCGAATTTTTGGTTTTTGTTGCATATTATTTGCATTGAATTATTGCCATTATCAGAGGAAAAGCAAGTAGTAATCCTAGGGATGCCCACTAGCATTTGCGCAAACGTTGCATAAATATTTGCAGCACAGTCATGGCTTCGGTCTGACAGACATTTCGGGAGTTCGGTGGTTCGACTCCGGGCAGGCCGCAATCGAAAGGAAGCAAGCATGATTACCTACCTCAAGCGTGGCCGCAGCGTCGAGCAGAAAACCAGCGATGCCGTGCAAGTGCGGGATACCGTTACCGGCATCCTGGAAGCCGTGGCGCAGCGCGGCGATGCCGCCGTAGCCGAACTGTCCAAAAAGTTCGACAACTGGGAGCCCGAGAGCTTTCGCCTGTCCCAGGACGAAATCCAGGCCTGCCTGCGCACTCTGTCCGACGGCCAACGCTCGGACATCGAGTTTGCCCAGGCCCAGGTGCGCCGCTTTGCGCAAATCCAGCGCGACTCCATGCACGACGTGGAAGTCGAAACCCTGCCCGGGGTGGTGCTGGGCCACAAGAACATGCCTGTCTCCAGCGTGGCCTGCTATGTGCCCGGCGGCAAGTTTCCGCTGGTGGCCTCGGCCCACATGGGTGTGGTGACGGCCAAGGTGGCAGGTGTGCCGCGCATTCTGGCCGCCTCGCCCCCCGTCAACGGCAAGCCCCACCCCGCCGTGGTCAGCGCCATGCACCTGGGTGGCGCGGACGAGATCTACACCTTCGGCGGCGTGCAGGCCATTGCGGCCATGGCCCTGGGCACCCAGACTATTGACCCTGTCGCCATGGTCGTCGGCCCCGGCAACGCCTATGTGGCCGAAGCCAAGCGCCAGTTGTTTGGCCGCATCGGCATTGACCTGATCGCCGGGCCTTCCGAAACCCTGGTGATTGCCGACGACAGCGTGGACGCCGAACTGTGCGCCACCGACCTGCTGGGTCAGGCCGAGCACGGCTACAACACGCCCGCCGTGCTGCTGACCAACTCCCGCGCGCTGGCCGAAGGCACGATCAAGGAGATCGAGCGCATCCTGCAAATCCTGCCCACGGCGGCGACGGCCAGCGTGTCCTGGCGTGACTACGGCGAGGTGATCGTCTGCGACACGCTGGAGGAAATGGTGCAGGAGGCTGACCGCATCGCCTCCGAGCATGTACAGGTGATGACGCGCGACCCAGACTACTTTCTCAACAACATGCGCAACTACGGCGCACTGTTCTTGGGCGCACGCACTAACGTGGCCTATGGCGACAAGGTCATCGGCACCAACCACACCCTGCCCACGGGCAAGGCCGCCCAATACACCGGCGGCCTGTGGGTTGGCAAGTTTATCAAGACCTGTACCTACCAGCGCGTGCTGACCGACGAAGCCAGCGCCCTGATCGGCTCCTACTGCTCGCGTCTGTGCGCCATCGAAGGGATGATCGCCCACGGTGAGCAGGCCAACATCCGCGTGCGCCGCTACGGCGGGGTGGACGTGCCCTACGCAGGCGTGGCCGAACAGCGCTGATGCCCTGGAGACCGGTGGTTGTCACCAACCATCGGCAACGAGAAAAGAAAAAAGAAGCACGCGCCAAACTGCGGGACTGAGGGCCTGCCAGCGTGCCCAACCCTTGTCCGCCAAGCGCGACCGAAACGTGACCACTGCAAGCCTTCTCCGCGCAACGGGAAGGCGCTAACACCAAACGCTGGCTGCGTCCTGGCGCTCTGTTGAGCGCAACCACGCCTGCCCGCTATACCCAACGAAGGAGACCGTCATGAGCGACAGCGCAATGACACCAGACCAAGTCCGTCGAAATTCCCTGAAATCCGGGACGATCGGCGCCATTGTCGAGTGGTACGAATACACCATCTACGGGACGACCGCCGCGCTCGTCTTCGGGCACCTGTTCTTTCCGAACCTGCCTGGAGCGGTCGGTCAGATCGTGGCGCTGGCTACCTTCGGCGTCGGCTTCCTCGCCCGTCCGGTCGGCGCCTTCGTCGCGGGCCACCTTGGCGACAAGATCGGCCGAAAGTCGACCCTGATCATGACATTCACGATCATGACCGTTGCGACCGCGCTGATCGGATTTCTGCCGACATACACCACGATCGGTGTGGCCGCACCGTTGCTGCTATGCGCGCTGCGGCTCGCCCAGGGCTTCGCCGTCGGTGGGGAGTGGGGTGGCGCCGCGATCGTAGCCGTCGAGAACGCCCCCCGAGAGAAGCGGGGATTTTTCGGCTCCTGGCCGCAGACCGGTGTCTCCGCCGGGCTGCTGCTCGGCACGGTGATGGTGTCACTCTCCTCGTGGATCTCGGGTGACGCCTTTGACACCTGGGGTTGGCGTGTCCCGTTCCTGTTCGCGATTCCGCTGGCGTTGATCGGCATGTACATCCGGTTGCGTGCGACCGAGAGCCCGGCCTTCCTCGCCGAGAAGGCGAAGATGGAGGCCGAGCTGGAACATCGCAAGGCGCCCGCCGTCGTGTTGTTCCGCGACTACAAGAAGCCGTTGCTGATCGCCATCTTCGCGCGGTTCGCCGAGGCCGGGAACTACTACCTGTTCACCACGTTCGTATTGTCTTTCGTGACAACGACTCTCGGTGCTCCGCGCAGCTACGGCCTAGCCGCCTCGATGGTCGGCGCCGCCGCCAACATCATCATGATCCCGATCTTCGGAAGGCTGTCCGACCGCATCGGCCGGCCCAAGACCTTCCTGATCGGCGCGACCTTGATCGCCGTCACCGCCTGGCCGATCTTCGCTCTGGTAGGCACCGGTCAACTCTGGGCCGTGGTCGCCGGCGTCACGCTGTTCATGGCCCTGGGGCATGCGATGGTCTACGCACCGCTGCCCGCGCTGTACTGCGAGATGTTCCCGACGGCCGTCCGCTACACCGGCATCTCCGTCGGCTACCAGATGGCCTCGATCATCCTCGCGAGCTTCACTCCGGCGCTGGCGGCCGCGATGGTCTTATGGAGCAACGGCAGCCTGTGGATGGTGACGGTGTTCGCGATTGCCACGACGCTGGTCGCGATGGTCGCGGTGTCGTTTGCTCCGGACCGCCGACACCTCGAGCTGGACGAAGTCGCCCTGCTTCCCGACAGCGACGCAACACCAAATCTCACCGACTCCCAGCGGTTACGCCGCAGTCCGTGACTACTCCGAGAAGTTCGACGGAAAGTTTCCGGCTGAGTTCGGAGGCGATCGAGAAGATCGCCCACGGCGAAAAGACCAACATCCGCGTGCGCCGCTATGGGCGCGTGGATGTGCCTTACGCAGGCGTTGTTGCAGTTCACGGCGGCAGCCGGTACGGCCGAGGCCGCCGTGCGCGTGCGCCTGTCGCAGTCGCAGACGGTGCACGCGCTGGCGCGCATGAAAAGCGGCAAGCTGCTCGCGGCCAGCCATGCAGTGACGGTGGCCGCCAGCGGCTGCGGCATGTGAGGACGACCCCATGAACCAGAAACCACCCCGCGTCTGGATCAGCAACGCCAGCCCCAAGAAGGGCGAGGTGCTGCGCGTGCGCGCGCAGATCGAACACGTGATGGAAAGCGGTCTGCGCCAAGACGAGGCCGGCAAGATCCGCCCGCGCAACATCGTCACGCGCTTCGAGGCACACCTGGGCACGGCCCTGCTGTTCGCCTGGGAGCCAGGCATTTCCATCTCGCAGAACCCCTACATCGAGTTCACCTTTCTCGCACGCGAGAGCGGCGAGCTGCGCCTGCACTGGAAGGACGACACAGGCCAGACGGCGAGCGCCAGCAAGGCCATCAGCGTCGGCTGATCTTTAAAGAAAATAAGCTGCCAGCGCTTATCCAGAAAGCGCTGGCAGCTATCAATTTAAAAGCATCAACGCCTGAACTTGCCGTTCGCCGCGACAATGGACAGGTCGGCGTACTCTAGTCCCGAATGCCGGGCCGGGGTGTACTCCAGCGCCAGACCACCCAGGTCGTAGCGCCCCAGGGTGTCCAGCGCCTGGTGCAGGCTGGCCCGTGTGATGCGGGGCGCCGCGCGGCGCAGGCCTTCGACCAGTACCTTGGCGGCGGCGAAGCCTTCCAGCATGGCCGGGCTCACATCGTCCAGCTCATCCCCAGCGTGGCCTACACCGACCCCGAAGTGGCCTGGGTGGGCCTGACCGAGGATCAGGCCAAGGCCCAAGGCATCAAGGTCAAGAAAGGCC
>LNFM01010401.1_pt1 | contig 13113 bp, 6 predicted proteins | sample 596031 | NCBI WGS metagenome assembly LNFM01 (sample SAMN04254537, study PRJNA301005) | activated carbon metagenome | isolation source: dual media filters at the Ann Arbor, Michigan drinking water treatment plant | place: USA: Ann Arbor
GACTTTGTTGCGACACATCTTTAAGCAACACATCTTCTTTTTTAAGTTGAAGAATGGCACGGCCATATTCCCGTTTATTACTTTTTGCAACCAGTCCGCCAAAACGTTTGGCCGTTAGTTGTGCACCATAGCAAACTCCCAACACCGGTACTTTTGAAATGAATGATTGTACATCCACATCCGGGGCATTCACTTCATTCACTGAAAAAGGTGAACCAGAAAGAATGATGCCTTTCAATCCAGGCTCAAATTCAAAAGGCTTATTGAAAGGAATAATTTCGCAATACACACTAGCTTCCCTTACGGCACGGGCAATTAACTGGGTAAATTGAGAGCCAAAATCAAGAATCAGGATTTTTTCAGTCATGTAATAAATAATTAGAGAAGGGTGTATTAGCTACCCCGTTTTCCCTTCACAATAAGGGGTAATGGCAGCGAAGGTAAAAAAAGGTTTGTAGTTTATGCCACACAGTTTGAAACCCCTTACCCTAGTGGGTTTTTGCCTGCTTTTGTTATTAATCCCCAATTGTAACCTTACTACTACCGAAAGCGTCAAATTTGTTGAAATCGAAGATTTTGAGCTTACTTTTGTTACCACAAAATCATTGAACATGAAACGTTTTTCTCTTGTAGCTGCTATCACCATCCTGTTATTTTCTTCTTGCGATGAAATTACCGGAGAAAGGATCAGAGGTAATGGCAATGTTATTTCCCAGGCAAGGTCGCATGCCAATTTTAACGGGGTTGAAGTAAGCGATGCCATTCATGTATATGTAAAAAACGATTCAACTTTTTCTGTAAAAGTGGAAGCCGATGAGAACCTGCAACAACATATTATCATTACGGAAGTAAATGGTGTGTTGAGAATTCGGGAAGAAGATGGTACCAATTTGAATGCTACCGGAAAAATAAAAGTGTATGTATCTGCTCCTTCAATAAGAAGTCTTAATGCTTCTGGTGCCAGCAAAATAATGAGTGAAAATGAATTAACAGCCGATGCAATTGATATTGATGTTACAGGTGCCAGCAATGCCGAACTGGAACTAAAAACTCCAAAAGTATCGGCCAGCATGAGTGGTGCCAGTAGTATTACTTTGTTCGGGCAAACAAAAGATCTCATTATAAAAGGTAGTGGTGCTTCTGATGCCAATTGTTATGAATTATTATCGGAAAATGCAGAGGTAGATTTATCCGGTGCCAGCAATGCAGAAGTATTTGCCAGTGTAAAACTAAATGCAGAAGCCAGCGGAGCCAGCGATGTTCGCTATAAAGGAAGTGCCGTTGCAAGCCAACATACGAGTGGTGCAGGCAGTGTGAAGAAAGTGGAATAAAATATTCATAAATGAATCAAAAAAGTCAGCAAAAATTCTTCGCTGACTTTTTTGTTTGCCATCGTTCGGTTCTTTGGGCATCGTCTGTTGCAATCCGCAGAATTGGGGTTTTTCATTCTTTCACTGAAAGAATGAAAAAGACTATCACTTCATAGTTCTGTTTTCATGGCATCTATTTCTCGCAGTGTTTGCTGCGAGAAACAAAATGAACTTGTACATATTCCCAAAATTCCAGAACTTACAATCCAACCAAAACCTTACGCATGAGTTCCCGCAGACAATTCATTAAGGAAGCCACCTTAGCTTCCGGCGGTTTATTACTAGCCTCATCCTCCTTCAGCAATTTTTTTATTGGCGCAAAACCCAAAGTGATCATTATTGGTGCCGGCTTTGCTGGTTTATCTGCCGCTTACTATTTACATAAAAAGAAAATTGATTTTGTGATCCTTGAAGCCCGCAGTCGAATAAGCGGACGGGTATTCTCACATACCATTGATGAAAAGGAAAATCTCATTATTGAATTAGGCGCAGAGTGGGTAGGAAATTCGCATGAGCGGTTACAGAACTTGTGTAATGAGTTTGGGCTGGAGTTACAAAACAACCAGTTTGATTCACATCTTATTTATGAAGGAAAATATTATAAAAATGGTGATTGGGATTATAGTCCCGAATGGAAAAAGAAATTTCAATCCATCATTGATAATTATCCCAAACTATCGCAAGCAGATAAATTAAAGATCGATAAAATGGATTGGTGGCGGTTTTTGGTAAACAACGGCTGCGAAGGAAGAGATTTAAATCTGCGGGAATTATTAGACAGCACTGACTTTGGTGAAACTATCCGAAGTGTATCAGCCTTTGCAGCATTAGCAGAATATGCTGAAAGCAGCGAAAAAAATGAAATGGACCTGAAAATAAAAGGTGGCAATAGTATGCTGGCAAAAAAGATCGCCGCAAAAATTGGCATGGATAAAATAAAATTGGAACATGCTGTGCAGCGGGTAGTGCAAAATGTAAAAGGCGGGGTGATGGTTTATTGTAAGAACGGGCAAAAGTTCACCGCAAATAAAATTATTTGTACAGCCCCAACATATGCAGTAAAAAATATAAAATGGGAGCCAGGTTTACCTGCCGACCAGGTAAATGCAATAAATGAATTGCAATATGCCCGTATCAACAAAAACCCACTCTTATTCAGCAAACGTTTCTGGAAAGATGAAAGCTTTGACATGATAACCGATCAGTCTCCTCATTATTTTTATCATGCTACCAAAAATCAAGATTCAAAAAAGGGGGTTTTGATCTCTTATACCATTGGCGAAAAAGCGGCCGTAGTAGCCAATCAAACCGAAGACTGGCGAAAAGATATGATCCTGCAAACACTTCGTCCGCATTTTAATGATGTGAAAGACAGTTGGGAGAAACAAACAAACTATTATTGGGGCAACGATGAGTTTTCGCATGGTGCTTATGCCTTGTATGGAAAAGGGCAATGGTTTAGAGTAATGCCGATTCTAAAACGATCCCATATTCATACCCATTTTGCAGGAGAGCATTTGGCCGACTGGCAGGGTTTTATGGAAGGAGCGATCAATACCGGGGAAGAAGCGGCAGCTAAGATCTAAAGGGAAACATATTTTACAGTGATCTTTATATTCCTGTTTCTCCCTTTATCATCTGTACAGGAAATTTTTACTGGTCCTTCCTCGGGAACAAAGAATTGTTTCTCTCCTGCATTACTGCTTTTGTAAAATTTGTTATTGATGTACCAATAAACTTTACTTACATCATTGGCAGTTTTGCAAACTAGTTGTAATGGCTCCGGGTCTTTTTTATTAATTAAATATTCAGTGCCATTTACCGGCGAAGTGATAGCAGGAGCCGCTCCTTTAAAGATCAATTCACATTCAGGATTGTGCGGCGGTATTTTTTGATAAGCGATCCTGTTTTCTTCAAACCATGACTGCATATCTGGCGGCACCACTTTATACCATTTCTTTTTATAACCGTTTTCTGGGGCACAACTTTTACAATACGATATTTTTTCGCTGCCATTGATCATTACTTCCTGCCAGTTGTCGCAAACTTTGGTAGAAGAGATCAACGGAATAAAATAATCAGTAACTAAACTGCTGCAATGTTCAGAAGGAGCTAAGCCGGTTTCACTGCAAACCTGTCGTATATCACAATCATTCGGTTGGGTAAACCATTCTTCATCGCTATCGTAATCAATAGTATTAAAAATTTTAAAAAGTAATGGAGTTGCAATATTTGCTCCACTTAGATCAGCAACACTAATCCCGGAAAAATTTCCGGTCCACACACCTACGGTATAATTTTTATTGTAGCCAATACTCCAGGCATCTTTGCGGCCATAACTGGTACCGGTTTTCCAGGCGATCTTTGGCATCTTTTCTGTAGCTGCCCAGTTCAAAGGAAAATCGGGGCGGTTTATTTTTGACAATATTTCGCTGGTCATATAATTAGCTGCCGGACTAATCACTCTTACTTTATTATGTACCGTATCGTTTTGTGTATAGGATGGAGAAATATACATACCATCATTTGCAAACGATGAAAACAGGCCAGTAAGTTCTTCAAGTGTTGTTCCGCATCCACCAAGAATTAAAGACAATCCAAGTTTTCTCCTATCCTTTTGTATTTGTTTAAAATTACAATTGGATAGTTTTTGTATCATTTTTTCATGTCCCAATAATCTCAATCCTTTGACCGCGGGAATATTTAAGGAATGTTCTAACGCCTTTTCAACCGTAACATAGCCATTGAACTTCTCATCATAATTTTCGGGAGCATAACCTTCATAGTTTACAGCTACATCTGTCATTACTGTTTTTGGGGTAAGCAATCCTTCATCAAAACACATTGCATAGAGTAAAGGTTTTAAGGTACTGCCCGGTTGGCGAACTGCATTGGCACCATTAACCTGGCCACCATCAGTCGTATCAAAAAAATTGGAAGAGCCTACATAGGTAATAACTTTATGCGTTTTATTATCAATAATAACAACAGCAGCATTCTTAATATTTTTTAACCGCTGTGTTCTGATATAGTCTTCAACTAATTTTTCAGTTTTTTGTTGAGTGTTAAGATCAATGTGGGTGTTAATAATGTCACCTCCTTGTTTCTTTAACTTATAAGAAAGATGAGGAAGATAATGCGGTACTGTTCCTCTTGTTGCATTCATCGGTTCATTTAGTGCATCTTCAATTTCTTTTTCGGTAAATACTTTATTATCTGCAAATTTTTTCAGCCAGCCATTTCTTTCTTTTATGATACGGTCATTGTGTTTACCTACAACCAATGAACTCGGATTGTTTGGAATAATACTCAATGCAGTGATCTCTGCCAGCGATAAATGATCGGGGTTCTTTTTGAAATACAAAATAGAAGCTGCTTTTACTCCTTCAATATTGCCGCCATAGGGAACAAGGTTTAAGTAGAGTTGCAGTATTTCCTTTTTACTGTACTTAAGTTCCAGCTGAAAGGCCCGGAACATCTCTCTGATCTTACTGAAGATGTTTCTTTTTCCCGGCTCCAAAGCTTTAGCCACTTGCATAGTAATAGTGCTGGCACCAGATGTACGCCGCATCTTAAACAGGTTGTTGAAAAATGCCCTGCCTACGGCAAAAGGATTTACACCAGGATGAGAGTAGAAGTGTTTGTCTTCTTTGGCAATAATTGTTTTTTGAAGTAATGGCGAAATCTCACCCAACTCGGTTTTCATCCGCCATTTTTGGTCTTTAGTAAGGTAGGCATTAATCACTTCGCCTTTGTTATCGGTGATGATGGTAGAATATTCAACTTTATCTGGTACGGGAAAGATCCAGTTTAGCAGGAAGAATAAAATAATTAGTCCTATAAAACCTATACCGAGACGCTTAAAGAAACGAAGCACCTTCTTTTTAGTTATTCTGAATTTAATTTTTTTCATGCATGTAAAATGGCTGTTGCCGGCATCTCTACTGATGCAAAAAAACAACTGTTGATTGGAAACTTATATCCACTTAACAAATATTTATCTTCTAAAATTTGCAACTACTATTCTATGCGCTGTATCTTTCCTATCAAATTCTTTTCTTCCTGTATGGAATCGTCTGACTCGTCCCGCCCAACACGGGATATTCCCCCTTAGCTGCCGCAGTGCTAAATTCTGTTATTTACTCCACCGGTGCACAAGCCTTTTGTGAAAAAGTAATGTACAGCTAAATTTTTTTCTACATCAAACTTCTTTAACTTTTCTTCTTAAACCTAATCCCGTTCAGGTCATACCTGCCCGGTCATTTAACAACACATTTATGCGTATCAAAGCTTACTTAGTTCCGCTGATTGCAGCAGGGGCTATTTTTTTGTCTTCTTGTAAAAAAAATGCCGTTACTATTTCTTTTACCAACGCAAAAGGCGAAGTGCCGCAATTGGGCAACCTTGTTTTTCGCTTCAGCAGTTCGCTGGCAAAAGATTCCATGCTGAATGCCTGGGACTCGACGGACTATATTTCATTTGAACCAAAAATTACGGGTAAGTTTCGCTGGCAAAGCCCGGATGAGTTAGTGTTTTCTCCTTCACAGCCTCTAAATCCCGCAACTACTTACAAAGCAAAAGTGAAGAGTGCCGTTTTAAAGTACAGTAAGTATAACTCGGTAAAGAACGGAGATAAGATATCTTTTCATACGCCGAATCTGACTTTAGATAATTCTCAAGTGATTTGGGTTGGCGAATCCAGCACTTCTGCCATACCACAAATTGATTTGTTTTTTAACTACCGGGTGAACCCGGAAGATCTAAAAGACAAATTAAATATTGAAGTAGAAGGGAAAAAAGCAGACTTCAATATGATCACCATTTCACCAGATAACAAAATATCGCTTCGAATAAATGGATTGAAAGCAGAAGATAAAGATGCAGATGCAAAGGTGAGTATTGCAAAAGGACTGAAACCTGAAAAGGGAAATACATCGACAGAAGATGCTATTACAAATACTATTACCATTCCTTCTCCTTATGTATTAACTGTACAAAATGTAGAATCAGAGCATGATGGAGTGGAAGGTGTGGTAAGAGTAACGACCAGTCAGCAATTGACGGGTGAAAGTATTAAGTCATTTGTAAAATTCGACCCGGATCTTGCCTATACAGTTGAGGCAAACGATTATGGCTTTACATTGCGCAGTGACAAGTTCGATACAGAAAAAAGCTATGCATTAACGATTGTACAAGGGTTACGGGGAAAGATCGGTGGGGTAATGAAAGAAGATTATAATGGAGGTGTCGCTTTTGGTGAGTTAGAATCCGGTATCAATTTTACGAACAGTAAGGCAGTTTATCTTTCAAAGAAAGGTGGAAAAAATATTGAGGTGCAGATCACCAATGTGCCGAAGGTGAAATTGATCATCTCAAAAATTTATGAGAATAATCTTTTAATGGCACAACGCTACGGCTACTATCCCCAGGAAACCAGCAGCGGGCCTGATTATGCCAGCTACGAAGGAGATTATGATTATTATGATAGCTATGGTGGTGGCGATGCGATGCTGGGTGATGTTATTTATGAAAAAGAAATTGATACCCGTTCATTACCAAAAAGTGGTGCGGGAAGGATTTTAAATTTCTCTCAATTTGAAGACAGGCTGCCTGACTTTAAAGGAGTTTATCATATTGTCATTCGTTCAGCCGAAGATTATTGGGTAAAAGACAGTCGCTATATTTCATTGTCTGACCTGGGATTAATTGCCAAAGAAGGACAGGATAAGATTTATGTATTTACCAACTCCATAAAATCAGCTGAACCCATTACGGCAGTAAATGTATCCGTTTACTCCAGCAATAACCAGTTGATCGGAACAGGTGCAACGGATAAAGATGGAGTTGCAACTATAGCTTATAGTAAAAAAGAATTCAGTGGCTTTAAGCCAGCTATGATCATTGCAAAAACGGCAGATGATTTTAACTACCTGCCTTTTAATAATACAAGAGTGAATACCTCCAGGTTTGATGTGGGCGGTAAAAGAAATAATACATCTGGCTTTGATGCATTTGTCTATGCAGAGAGAGATGTGTATCGCCCCGGTGAGAAAATAAATTTCTCGGTCATCCTTCGTGATGCGCAATGGAAAAACCCCGGTGATGTGCCGTTGAAGATGAAATTCCTGATGCCGAATGGTAAAGAACTGAAATCATTCCGTAAAAGCTTGAATGAAGAAGGTTCAGTAGAAGGAAGTATTGATATCGCTACCGCAGCTATTACCGGTAGCTATACATTAGAAGTGTATACCTCCACAGATGTGTTACTTGCTTCAAAGAATTTTTCTGTGGAAGAATTTGTGCCTGACCGTATTAAAGTAAACGCTAAACTAGATAAAGAATTCCTTCGTTCAGGAGATGTAGCTAAACTTTCTATCAATGCGATGAACTTTTTTGGCCCCCCAGCTGCGAATAGAAAATATGAAACAGAAATACAGGTAAAACAAAAATCTTTTTCTTCACCGAAGTTTGACGGTTATGATTTTAGTTTGGCCAATCAAAATACTTTTTTTGATAAAGAAGTAAAAGAAGGTTCAACAGATGAGGCGGGTAATGCAAGTATCGATTATACTGTTCCGGCTACCTATGCAAATATGGGAGCATTACAAACCAGTTTCTTTACAACGGTGTTTGATGAAACAGGAAGACCTGTAAGCCGTGCCACTAATGTCGATGTGTTTACACAAGATGTATTCTTCGGCATCAAACAAGATTGGTTTTATTATTATCCATTGAACCAAGCGGTTAAACTTCAGTTAGCTGCAGTAAATAAAGATGGCAACGCTGTTAGTTCAACCGCAAGAGTAGAAGTAATAAAGCATGAGTATAGAACAGTACTGATAAAAAGTGGTAGTTATTTCCGTTATGAATCACAGAAAGAAGACAAACTGATGATCGAGCAACAGATCACTGTTGGCAACAACACTGTTTATACTTATGTGCCAAGAAGCCCCGGTGATTATGAAGTAAAAGTTTATCGACCCGGTGCTACTAGCTATGTAAGCCGCAGATTTTACAGCTATGGAAGCTATGGCGGCAACAACAGTTCATTTGAAGTAAGCAAGGAAGGTAATATTGAAATTGAAGTGAATAAGAAATCGTATCTCACCGGCGAAAGTGTAGAAGCTTTATTTAAAACACCATTTAGTGGCAGAATGCTGGTAACATTGGAAACGGACCATGTCATTTCTCACCAGTATGTGGAAGTGAGTAATAGAACCGCCAGTTTAAATTTAAAACTGGATGCTAAACATGTTCCTAATGTGTATATCACTGCTACATTGATCAAACCACATGAAGTATCCGATATTCCATTAACAGTGGCGCATGGATTTAAAAATGTAACAGTAGAAGATAAAAACAGGAAGATCGATGTAACAATTGATGCGAAGAAAACAGTTCGTTCAAAAACTCATCAGAAGGTAACTGTAAAAGCGGCTCCTGGTAGCTTTGTATCCTTATCAGCAGTAGATAATGGTGTGTTGCAGATCAATGATTTTAAAACACCGAACCCTTATGATTATTTCTATCAGAAAAAAGCTTTACAGGTTTCAGCATTCGATTTGTACCCATTATTGTTTGCAGAAGTAAGAGCTAAGCTGAGCAGTACCGGTGGTGATGCCAGCGGCAACTTAAATGTGGATGGTAGGGTTAATCCATTGGCTGCTAAAAGAGTAAAAGTAGTCAGCTATTGGGGCGGTATCAAAAAAGCAAATAGCAGCGGTATTGCTGAATTTGAATTTGATATTCCACAATTCAGTGGAGAATTGAGATTGATGGCTGTTTCATATAAAGGACAAAGCTTTGGTGCTGCTGATAATACAATGACAGTTGCTGATCCTATAGTAGTAAGCACAGCGTTGCCAAGATTTTTAAGTCCGGGTGACACCGTGAATGTGCCGGTTACATTGACCAACACCACTGACAAAGCTGCAAATGTAACAGCAACGATAGGGGTGGAAGGCCCGATGAAGATTGTTGGCGGAAATAATCAATCAGTTAGTTTAGCAGCAAAAAGTGAAGGCCGTGCAACATTTAAAGTAGTGGCTGACCCAACCATCAATGTTGGAAAAGTAACAGTAACTGTAAGTGGAATGGGAGAGAAGTTTACCGATGCTACAGAAATTGCTGTTCGTCCTCCATCTACCTTACAAAAATCTACAGGTAGTGGTTCTATTGCCGGAGGCAGTACACAAAAAGTAAGTATAGGATTGAGCGACTTTATGCCGGGTAGTGTCAATTATAATTTAGTTGTCAGCCGTTCTCCTGCATTGGAATTAGGTGAGCAATTAAAATACCTGGTGCAATATCCGTATGGTTGTACGGAGCAAACTGTATCCGCAGCGTTTCCACAAATTTATTATAGCGATCTGTCTGACCTGATGCAGTTAAATAAGCAACAGAATAAAGTGAATGCGAATACCAATATCCTGGAAGCCATTCGCAAAATTAAAATGCGACAGTTGTATAACGGTGCTGTTACATTATGGGATGGTGAAGGAAAAGAAGACTGGTGGACGACTGTTTATGCAGCACATTTCTTATTGGAAGCAAAGAAAGCCGGTTTTGATGTGGATAATAGTTTGCTGGAAACGATGCTGAACTATATCAACAACAGGTTGAAGAATAAAGAAACCATTACGTATTACTACAACCGTGACCAGAATAAAAAGATAGCGCCAAAAGAAGTTACCTATGGTTTGTATGTGTTGGCATTGGCCGGAAGAACAAACGTACCTGCTATGAACTACTACAAAGCTAACCCTTCTCTGTTGGCATTGGATAGCCGTTACTTATTAGCTGCGGCTTATGCAACTGCTGGCGATAGAAAATCTTTTACCGCTATGTTGCCAGCATCATTCAGTGGTGAAGAGTCAGTGGCGCAAACTGGTGGTAGCTATTACTCTGATGTGCGGGATGAAGCTATTGCATTAAATGCATTGATCGATGTCGACCCCGGTAATGCACAGATCGGCACCATGGTAAAACATGTGGCCGATAAATTAAAAGCAAGAAAGTATTTAAGTACACAGGAAAGAGCATTTGCTTTCTTAGCATTAGGCAAACATGCTAAAGCGGCAAATAATTCTACCGCTACTGCTGAAATAAAAGTAAATGGTAAAACAATAGCTAAAATAGATGCTGGTCAATGGACCGGTGATATGAAGGCATTGGGTAATAACAATATAGAAATAGCAACAAAAGGTAGTGGCCGTTTATATTATTTTTGGCAGGCTGAAGGCATAAGTGCAAGCGGTGCGTATAAAGAGGAAGATAGTTACCTGAAAGTTCGCCGCCGCTTCTTTGATAGAACTGGTAAGCCTTTAACAACAAACACATTCAAACAAAATGAGTTGATCATAATTGGTGTTACGTTGGAACGTTCATTTAATACACCGATAGAAAATGTTGTCATCACCGATCTGTTACCTGCCGGTTTTGAAATTGAAAACCCCAGAACCAAAGAAATACCAGGTATGGATTGGATAAAAGATGCAATGACACCAACTGCATTGGATGTACGGGATGACAGAATACATTTCTTTGTAGATGCCAACAGCAACAAGCAAACGTATTACTATGCGGTTCGTGCAGTATCACCCGGTAATTATAAAATGGGGCCGGTAAGTGCAGATGCAATGTATAATGGAGAGTATCATTCTTATAATGGCGCAGGTGTGGTGAGAGTAGTTCAGTAAAGAAAAAAACGATTAGATTTATAGTCCTGCCAATTGGCGGGACTATATTGTTTAATGCAAACCAACTCAAAAAATATTGCCATAGTTTGTAATCAATTGGCAGGATCTGGAATATCTGTGGCATTAGCAGAGAAAATAGTAGAAAATTTAGTCCACAAAAATATTCCTCATACTCTCTTCAAAGAAAACTGGCCGCCGGATTTTAATGGCTTTACGGATGTATGGATTGTTGGTGGGGATGGAACACTGAATTATTTTGTTAATCATTATCCGAATATTCAATTACCCCTTGTTGTTTTTAATGGAGGTACAGGGAATGATTTTCACTGGATGTTGTATGGTAAAATTAGTTTTGAAGAACAACTTCAACAGGCTTTATCAGCAGAACCTAAACCCATTGACCTTGGAAAGTGTAATGAAAAGTATTTTATCAATGGTGTTGGTATTGGGTTTGAAGGTGAAGTGGTAAGAGGTCTGGCAGGTAAAAAGAAAAAGGCTGGTAAGGCTTCATTTATGGCTATGATACTGAAAAAAATATTTTCGTATCGTTCAAAAATGTATCGGGTAATAGCAGATAATAAAACACTTACAGCGAAAAAGTATTTTATTATTGATATCAGTAATGGTAGCAGGGCAGGTGGCGGTTTTCATATTGCACCACAGGCAAAAGCTGATGACGGATTGTTTGATTTGGTTATGATTGATGCACTTCGGCCCTTAATTCGTTTAAGATGGCTTCCGGTTATGGAGAAAGGACGACACTTAAACCTTTCATTTGTTAATCATTTTAAAGCAAAGCAAATAACCATAGAAAGTAATGCGAGTATTTCATTTCACCTCGATGGAGAATATTATGAAGCTGCAAAACTTGCTATTGATATAATGCCCGGGAAACTTGCATTCCGCTATTAGTTTTTAAAAATTCGATGCGGTTGTTTAAATGATAGGTCAAGCAACATCATGTCCTGTAGATGCAGCCCATAACATAAACCATTCCTCCCTTTCAAGTTGTAAACCAGTATTAGCAATAGCTGACTTAAGCCGTTCAATTTTTGATGTACCTAAAACAGGAATTATGCCTGCGGGGTGTGCAGTAAGATAGGCCAGCAGGATGTTATCAATGCCAGCACTATATTTTTTATCTAAACCTTGCGCTACGGCCAGAATTCTTTTACTTTTTTGATCTGGTATTGCTGAAAATATACTGCCTCCACCCAACGGAGCCCAGGCCATCGGAATTATTTTATGCTCAATACACTGGTCTAGTTGTCCGTTATGAAATGGCTCAAGATGTGAGACAGAAATTTCGATTTGATTTACTTCAACCGGGAAGTATTTATTTATAATAGTTACCTGCGAAGGCGTAAAATTTGATACGCCAAAATGCAATACTTTTCCCTGTTGTTTCAATTTTGTGAATGCCTCAGCTATTTCTATGGGGTTCATTAATGGATCGGGACGATGTAAAAGAAATACATCTATATAATCTGTATGCAGGTTTTCCAGTGATTGCTCTGCACTTTGTATAATATACTTTGAGCTGGTATCGTATGATTTTATTTTATTAGCTGGCCGGTTGACAGAGAGCATTTTAATTCCGCACTTTGTAATCAACTGAATTTTTGTTCTTAAAGCCGAATTATTTTTCAACGCATCACCAAATTCTTTCTCAGTTGTATAGTCACCATATATATCAGCATGATCAAAGCTGTTAATATTATTTTCAGCACAAAATTCTATTGCCGATAAATAAGCGGAAGTAGAAAAACAGGAACCCCATTTCCCCCATTTCATACATCCGGCTATTACGGAAGACAACACTATTTCATTTTTCATAAAGAGTGAAAATAAAAAAAGTCCGGCTCTTACGAACCGAACTTATTAAAGCTTCGTGAATATCGTTATTGATTAATAATCGTTATTGTATCCTCCGCTACCGCCACGGTCACGATTGTAACCGCCGCCGCCACCGCCGCTTTTACCTTTGTAGCCGCCGCCACCGCCGCCGCCTTTGTAGCCACCGCCGCCACCGCCGCTGTAGCCAC
>LNFM01010402.1_pt1 | contig 13113 bp, 7 predicted proteins | sample 596031 | NCBI WGS metagenome assembly LNFM01 (sample SAMN04254537, study PRJNA301005) | activated carbon metagenome | isolation source: dual media filters at the Ann Arbor, Michigan drinking water treatment plant | place: USA: Ann Arbor
CAGCGCCCACAGGGCGCGCAGACCTTGACGGCGAGAACGGTGTGCAAGGATGAAGGGATCAGCAAGCCAGCCCCACCACACCTGCAGGCGTGAGGATGGCAAGCGCAGCGCGCAGGCCCGGGGGCATGCCCTAGGCCGGAGGCGTCAGGGATCGGAGCCGCATGGCCGCGACCTGCAGGGCGCGGGGCGCAGCCCGCAGAGCCCGACGGCGGTACGCCGGGACGCCTGGGAGTTGAAATTGCCGGTCACCCCATTTATTTGAGAGCCCATGTGCAATAGAGAAAAAGTCCACTTCGCATGACCGAACGAAAGTCCTGCTACTTGAGAGGAGCTAACGTCTTACCAGACCGCCGCCATCCGGCAGTAGGTCCGCGTCCATCAGCCGGCTCACATGGAGTATCCCGGCCCCGAACCCGCGGTCGGACACCCACCCCTTGGGGACGGTCGCCGTCTTGCGTGCCATCTCGCGGAACGCCTCGATGCGTTGCCATGGCTTGGCGTACTTGGCCTGGATCGCGTCGCGATGCGCAAGCAACCAAAGCGCTGCGGCACCGGTCGTCATGGCGGCGGCGAAAGTCGTTCCACCGTAGCTGTCCGTATAGTCGTACTGGGACCCGGGTTTCGTTCGCGCGCGCTTTACGCCACCTGCAGGTGCGCTCAGCGCAACGCCTCGGCCGTACGAACTGGAGAACCAGGGCTCGCCCTTTCGCGTGACGCCCGCGATAGCGATCGCTCGCGGCAAAGCCGAGGGGAATGCCGGCCACTCGGGAACGGGCACGTTGCCTGCCGCGGCGATCAGGATGACGCCGCGCTCGTAGCACAGATCGACTGCCCGTCGGATGGGCTCAGGCGGCCCGGCCTTCAGGAAGGTCCCCATGCTCACGTTGATCACGTCGACCCGCACCTCTTCCACCAGGTAGCGCACAGCGACCTCGAACTCGGCCGCCTGATCGTCGATGATCACGCAATCGCCTATCCGCACGGGAACCACGGGCACGCGGGGGGCCACACCGAGGTATGCAGCGTCGATATCGTGTGCACAGTAAACGCTCGCGCTTCCGGTGCCATGGCCACCGCTCGGGCCGGTGAGCGCGTCGACTCCATTGCCCGCCGGCGTGCCCGTGGCGAACGTGCGGGCGCGCTCCCGGTCCATCCAGGACGCCCCCGCCGGGCCGAATGCCGGGTGATCGGTGTAGCCGGTGTCGATGTGGCCGATGCGCAAGTCCGACCAATCGATGCGGCCCGGCTGTCCCACCCGGTCCCATGCCTTGCCGACTTCGCACATGCGCAGGTGCCAGTCGAGTTCGCCCGTTTTCTTTTCCTGGATCGCTGCCATGGGTTCTGCGCGGCTCCATAGCTCCGCATGCGTCCTGGCCCACCGAAAGACGCTTTCCGGGTCCACCGCCGTGCCGTCCGCCAGACCGGCCAGCTGAAGGATTGCGCGCGCTCCCACCGGCTCATACTGCTGCTCCAACGCCAGGCTCAGATGGGGCGCGAGCAGGACCGTGCCTCCGCGGAACGGAAGCAGCCGCACGTCCAGCCCGGGCAGATAGTGCGCGAGCACGGCTTCGGCTGCGTCCGGCCCGGTGGCGGCAATCTGGAATCTTATGGGCTTCATGTCGAGATCTCCTGGTCCAGGGGTCCGGCCCCCGCTCTTGCAAAACGCGAATCCAGCAGGTGCACGAGCTCTGACTCGCCGGCGATGGCGCCTTGGCCGTACCAGTAGGTGCGGTCTTCCGGTGACAAGGCCGCTTCTATCGTCTCGACCGCGTGCCGGTGCGCGAGTTGCGAGATCGGGTCGCGCTCTGTTTCGCTCCGTGCGGTGAAGTCTTCGCCGGCGCCTATCAATTGCGCCGCCGTCGCCATGTCTCCCGACGCGGCCGCCACCCACGCGAACACATCGCAGCGCGAACGCAGGAGGTTGGCCTGCTGCAACACGCGCACGGACCGGCGCGCGCAGTGCACGGCCTCGTCGAAGCGCCCGGCTGCGACAAGTGCGGCGGTAAGGCCGGAAAGCGCACGGGCGCGGGCGAGGCCCTGCCGGATGCTGTGGTCCAGGTGCAGCAGCAGTTCTTGGAAGGCGCTGACCGATGCCTCCGCGTGTCCCATCTGCAGATGCGTCCAGGCCATGTCGCCAAGCAGCAGCAGGCGATAGCGGTCGACGCTGTGGGCCTCTGCCAGGCCCAATGCCGTTTGGATGTGGCGCAAGGCGAGTCGGTGCTGGTGAACGGCGTCCGCCAGCATCGCCTCCACACGCAGGCGCCGCATCCGGTCGGCGGGGCTAGACGCCTGTTCGAGCCGCGTCGCTTCTTCGAGGTGATACTGCGCCCGCTGGATGCGGCCGGACCGCAACTCGGCCTCGGCCAGGTGTCTGTGGCACGCGTGCCGATGGCGCGGCTCGTCCAATTGCGTAAACATGGCATCGGCCTTCCTGAGCGCCTCGATGCACTGCGAACTCGGAAGCCGCCCCTCCACGCCCAGCCGTCCCAGCCAGTGCCAGTAGCGAGCGGCGAGGGCCGTGGGGCATTGATCGGTGACGAGGTGCTGGACCTTGTGCAGGTTGTCCAGGGCTTCGCGTATCGCGCCGCCCGCGCCCAGCACCACGGATGTGTAGGTCGCGATCGTCACGGCCGTATCGCCGTGACCCGGTGCCGCAAGGGCCCATGCCAGTGCCGCGCGGGCATTGGGCATCTCCTGCCACATCCATGCGCTGTCGCGGTCGCCCGCCGCCAGCAGGCAGAGCTTGGCCATCGTCAGGGCATGCCGCTCCTCCCAGGTCGTCCAGCCGGCCTCCTCGTGCAGGCAGTCCATGGCGAACGCGCGGGTCGTCTCCAGCATGCTGTAGCGCGGGCACGGGCCGGGCTGGAACTTCAGCATCGAGCGATCCACGAGCACGTTCACGTGATCGATCAGGTCCGCGTCAGAGTCCGCGTCGAGCAGAAGGCGCGCACCGGTCAGGCTGAAGCCGCTCGGAAAAACGGCCAGCCGATGCAGGATCTCCTGCGTACGCGGGCTGAGCAGTTGGTGGCTCCATTCCAGGGCGGCCTGCAGGCTGCGATGGCGCGGCGGCGCCGTTCGCGGCCCGCCGGCCAGGAGGCGCAGGCGGTCGTGCAGCCGGCTGCGCACACCGGATATTCCCAACGACGGCACCCGCGTCGCGGCGAATTCGAGGGCGAGCGGGATCCCATCCAGCTGACGGCAGATTTCGATCAAGTCGACCCACTCATCGGGCGAAGGGTCGAAACGGCCGCCCATCGCGCCCCGTATCCTTTCGAGCAGCATGCGGACCGCGCCGTAGGCCCGCGCGTCCTGTGTCTGCGCCGACGCCGGCACGGCCAGCGGCCCTAGCCGCATGACCCGCTCGCCAACAATGCGCAAGGGCTCCTGGCTGGTGGCCAGCACGTGGACGCCGTTGGCTTTGGCCATCAGGTCCCCGACGAACGCTGCCACGGAATCGATGATGTGCTCGCAGTTGTCCAAGATCAGCAGGAGCTCGCGATGCTGCAGGTGCGCGAGGCACTCGCGCAGCGGGTCGTCGCCACCGTCGAGCTCGATCCCCAGCGTTTCGCATACGGCATGCACCAGCAGCGCGGGGTCGTGCACGTCGGTCAGCCGGATGCGCCAGGCACCTTGCGGGTAGCGGCGGTTGGCGGCCAGCCGCCTTGCGGCCAAGTTCGCCAGCGCCGTCTTGCCGACGCCCGCCAGCCCGCACAGGGTCAGGCATGCCGTGTCCGCATAGGCGTCGAGCAGCTCTGCCAGCTCCGCATCGCGGCCGAATAGCGACGCTTCGCGCGCCGGTAGGTTTCCTTCGATCCGCCCGTTCGCGGGCGCGGGCCCTTCGCCGGATGCCTGCGCTGTGAACTGGTAGCCGCGTCCGGCAACCGTCGTGATTGTCTTCGTACCGAGCGCACGTCGCAGCGCGCTGATCTGGACGGTAAGATTGTTTTCCTCGACGACCAGGCCCGCCCACACCTTGTCCAGGATCTCGTCCTTGGAGACAACCCGGTTGCGCTGTTCCACCAGCAAGAGGAGCAGGTCGAAGGCCCGCGCGCCGAGCGGCGAGACGGCGCCGCCTACCCAGACCTGGCGCAGGGCCGGGTGAATCTCGAGCTGGCCGAACTTCATTGCGTCCATGCTCGCGCCTTGCCTCAGGGACAACGCTTGACGGGAAGCGACTGCAACGCGCGGAAGTAAATGTTGTCATACCATGCTGGCACCGCGCCCTCGTCGGCCAGCCGCAAGTCCGGCATTTCTTCCATGATCCGCGTCAGCGCCGTGGGCACGATCTGCCCCTGCAACCACGAGCCCACGCAATGGTGGACGCCGTGGCCGAGCGACAGGTGAGGAAGCTTGGCGGGTCGATCCCAGTGGTACTGCTCCAGGTCGGCATCGGCGCCATGACGGTTGGCCGACGCCACGAGTGCGAACACTGCGCAGTCCTTCTTGAACGCCACGCCGCCTATGCCTTCGGCGCTGTTCAGGTCGCACGCCGCGAATCGTTCGACAATCGTGACCGGCGCATCCACGCGCCGCGCTTCGTCCACCGCGAGGGTCAGCGAGTCTTCGAAGCCGGCGTCCTTGCTCAGCCTCCGGTTGGCCAGTTCGTTCCATGGGATGAGTCCCTTGTTGCGCGGATCGGGCAACAGGAGGTTGCGCGTGGCCGTGCCGAGGAGGAACTGGCTGGACATGTGGACCAGCGCGAGCTGTACGAGCGTCATCAGCGACTCGAAGAAGGTCAGCGGTCCGAATGGACTCGTGCGCTTGGCGATCTCGTCGACGAGCGTGCCCTTGGGCGCCCCGCCTGCGAAGGGGATCATCGACATGGCCAGAAGGAGCCCCAGCCGCCCTGTCAGGCGCACGGCGGCATCGGCGGAAACGATTCCGTCAGCCATGCCTTCGCGCGGGGGCTGGCCGAAATGCTGCATCATGGTCCGCGCCAGCGCGTCGCAAGCAGCGAGTTCGTCCCCAGCGAGGCCGTAGATCTTCCAGTACACCGCGCGCGGCACCGCGGCGCCGTAGGCGGTCATGAAGTCGAAGTGGTCCAGCCCCTTCAGCCGCGTGATGGCGGCATCCGCATAACTTTCAGTAAGCGCCTTCGCGTCTTTCGCGGCGATCTTGAACGCGTCTGCGACTTCATTGCGAACGACGAGGTGCCGCTCCCCGTCCATCGTAAGCAGGCCCCGCAACTTGGTGCCCGACGGTTGCTGCACGAAGTCGGTGTTGTTGGCCAGCAGTTTCTGAACCTCGTCCCGGTCTAGGACCCAATAGGCCCTGTGCTCGCGCACCCACACGATGGGGCGCTTTTGCCGTCGCAGTTCGGCATAGCCCGAGTAAGGGTTGGCGACGAACTCAGGGTCCAGCGGCTGGATTTCCGGCGGGGTCGCCTCGTTCTCCGGACCGACCCGTGGCCGCGGCGCGAAGTGTTCGACGAGTCTCGCGACGTGTTCGGAATTCAAAACCCTGTTAAACAGCAAGTCCTGCAGGAACTCGAACACGTCGTCCGGAAGCCCTCGCAGACGCAAGTTGTGGAACGTCGACTTCAAACGCGCATCGTCGACATCCTTGGGGACCTGGGTCAAAACGAAGGGGTCGGGGTCGGCTCCGGCGGCCGGACGTGCTTTCAGGTCGTCGAAAGCGGACGGCGCCTTGGATCGGCCCAGGCCGCGCAGCATCGCGATGCCGGGATAGAAGAGATAGAGCGAGCCGCGCGTGGTCACCATCGGCGGGATCTCCACTTCGCAGTGTCCGTTGATCTTGAACTTCGTGTTCTGCGTGCGAACACCCGCTATCGGGTCCTGCGTGCCACGGATGCCGCTCGCGGCAAGGTCGCCGTGCAGCCACTCCCGCTGGATGAATTCGAACTGCCGCTCGAGACTGGCACCGATGAAAAGGCCCAGCAGACCCTGCTTGACCGTGCCGTCGTTCTCCTTCCAGGTGATCGGCATGCCGCGACGGATCAATCGCCTGGAGTTGCGCTGCCCCGCTACGCGCGCCGTCCTGGGATTGGCGCGCCGGATGTGGGCGCCGACGGGGCAGGTCGTCCCATCGTGATCGTTCGGCAGGCGCGGGCGCTCCCATGAAGGCGCGTAGTCGAAGTCGTTGCGCGCGACGCCACGGGGATCATCCTCGCCGGGCACGAGAGGTTCGCCATCGGGCCAGCGCCCCATCAGCTTGGCCTTGAACTGTTCCGGTTTCATCCCTATATCGCCGGCACATTTCTTGACCGTCTCTTCGAAGAGGGCGACGTGTTGTTCGATCAGCCGCATGGCACCGAATGTCCCATTCGTCGCCAGGTCCCGGGGCAGGTCGCCGATGGAGCGGCCGCCGAAGATGCTCTTGTAGTTTTCGCCCAGCAGGAACTCGCCGGGGCTGGCCGCGGGCTGAAAATCGGGTTTGTGTTGATAGCATTGCCCCGCGATGCGCGGTTGAGCGAAGCCGTCGTGGTAGCCGAAGTAGACGCCGGCAAAGTAGTTGCCGTCGGCGTCCTTGAGCGCCTCGCTCCACTCCCTGTGGACCTCGCGCATGCCGTTGGCGCTCGACCCGGCCACGAGCGCGTCGAACGCCTGCTTGAAACTTTGATCCTCAGGCGTCAGGCTGGTATGGACCGTCAACACGACGTGGATGGCCTGGTCCAGCTTGCCGAATCGCCAGTGCAGCGGATCGCTGGGCCCCTTGTCGCCATTGATTTCCTTGCGCCGGGCCGGTCCTTCGCGGAATGCGGTGGGAAATCGCTCAAGGTCCTTCTTGCGGCGCGGCAAAAGGAGCGTCAGGCCGTCGTAGGTGAAGCCGATGTTGGTCATCACCGCGGGTTTCCCGCTGTCCTTCGTCTTGAGTTCCGCGCCCCACGGAGCGGCACTCATCACGCCGCCCCACGGATTCGTTTTTTCCAGTTCCTTCTGCCTGTCGGGCAGCACGGTAGACAGCCAGATGCGGGCTTTGTCCGGGTCGGTGATGGTCAGGAAGAGATGGCCCGCCGCATGGGAGTGGTAACCGCGCAGGATGTTGCCTTGGACGTCGTTCAGATCGACGGCGTCCGCCGGATGGTCGATCGCTGGAGGAAGCAGCGTGGTACGCGGACCGAGGATGTCGATCACCGTCTGGCCGGCATACGCTTGGTAGAGGGGATACTCGAAATCGGCGGGGAAGAGCGCTGCGTCGTCCTTCGCCCGGGGAAAGAAGGGGACCCGGTTCCACTTCTGAACGAAGCACCAGAATTCGTCGGGGTTCTCTCGCACGGGCAGCGGCGGCCTCTCATCCTCGTCCACATAGGACAACAGCACATCGAACACGTCGCCGAGCGCGATCACGAAGTCCATCACGTAGGGTTCGAGTGGGCCGTCGAACTCCGTGATCACCATGAGGGCAGTGCCGTCCCACGACGGCGCGAACCGCGCATAGTGGATGAAGGACAACTCCTCCATCGCCTTCTTGATCTTCGGCCGCGCGACCAGGATGTCCCACAGCATCAGCGGCAGGCACGCGGGCTTCTGCAACTTCAAGGCGAGGTTTAGGCCGCGCGTGACGGGCTTTCCGCCTTCCTCCAACCACTGTGTTGCCCACTTCGGAAACTGGTCCATGGCTCCTCCTCTTGCGATGCCGCCAGTTTCGCCGCGGGGCGTTCCGCCTGTCATTAATCTTGGCTAAACGTTCTGAAACCAGAGCGGCCGGTGCGCCCGCGCAGCGTAAGTTTTGCCGGGGCGTGCGGCAATGTCAACTCTTCGCGCAGCCGCGCGCCGACTTAGCAAGGCTTAGCAACGCTTGGCAATGTCCCACTCTCCTTAAGGACGGGGCCTAGGCCTGCAACGCACAGTGACCGTGCGTCCCGGCGTTCCGGGTATTTGCAGGAGAAACACATGACGTGCGAAGACAAGCAGAGAGCCTTCCAGGACAGGCTGGCTGCCGAGCAGGAGACTCTGGCCGCCGAACTCAACGCGATCACGGCAGACACCGAACGCCGCGCGGCGGAGATCGGGGAAGAGTTCGAGCGCGAGAACGACCTGGCCGAAGGCGTGGGTGCGGCCGCTGGAACTGTCGTGGGTGCCGTGACCGGCGGCGCCGGCGGCGGAGCGGCGGGCGGCGTGATCGGTCGCCAGATCGGCGCCCTGTTCACCATGGACGTGGGGATGCGGCGGGAGACCGTCGTTCTCGACGTGCCGCAGGTCGCGATGCGAACGCAGGACTTCAGCTTCGACTTGCCAGCGGTGGTCATGCGCGACACCGACATCAGCTTCGACCTGCCGACGATCGAAATGCGCCGCCAGCGCGGACCGGACATTCCGGAGGTGCGCGTGCGGATGGAACAGCGCTGCATCGACTTCGGCTGGCCCTTGGGCCGTGCGTGCTCTGATGTGCCTGTGACCTACATCGAGATGGTGCCGACCTACCTCGACATGCCGGTGACCGTGTTGCGAACGGTCCGTATCGTCATCGGGCTGCCGACGGTGGAAATGCAGCGGCAGGAATTGAAGATGGACGTGCCCGAGTTCACGATGGCCCCCGTGGAGTTCAGCGCGGACGTCCCCTACATCACGCTGCGCTTCGTCCAGGACGCGGGTCGCCGGACGGCGGCGCAGGCGGCGGCCCTGGCGCAGTCCGCACAGGACGCCGCCATGCAGAAGCAGATCGCCTTCAAGGAGCGCCTGCGCATGGCCGTCGCGCCGCTGGCCGTGGAGATGTTCGATTGCTTCCGCGGGACCATCGCCGAAGGCCGCGCCCAGGCGGCCGCCCGTTTCGCGCCCGAGATCGAGAAGCTGACCAACGCCGTGACGGTCCTGCTCGCCCAGGGCGTGCCGCAGACCGACGAGACGTTCATCAAGGCCAAGGCCGCAATGGACGATGCGATCGCCCGGCGCGATGCCGCGCTCAAATCCTTCGACGACGCGCTCGACAAGCTCAATGCGTCCGCCAAGGCAGCCCTTGAGCAGTTCCTCGGCACGGCCGCGGGCGTGAAAGGCGCCAAGGCGATGGGCGGCCTGGCCAAGTTTGCGCCTGCAAGCGCCGCAAAAGGTGCCACCGCGAGCGCTGTCTCGCATGGCTTGATCGGTTACGTACACCCGGACGCCAGGCAACTGCGCCGGGCATGAGGAGAGACATCATGGCTGCAAAAGGAATCTACCTGACGATCGGATTGAACTTCGTGGACCCGGCCCGCTACGACGGCTGGGACGGGAAGCTCAACGCCTGCGAGAACGATGCGCGCGACATGGCGGAAATGGCCGCCGGCAAGGGATTCACCGGGACGACCTTGCTCAGGGAGCGTGCGACTTCCGACGCCGTGTTGAAGGCGCTACACAACGCGGCCGGGTCCCTGTCGCAGGGCGACATGCTCGTCGTGGGCTACTCCGGCCACGGCGGCAACATCAAGGACGTCACGGGCGACGATGAAGATGGACAAGACGAGACCTGGTGCCTGTACGACCGCATGCTCATCGACGACGAGCTCTACGCGATGTGGTCGCACTTCAAGCCGGGTGTGCGCATTCTGGTGTTCTCGGACAGCTGCCACAGCGGCACCGTCGCCAGGATGCTGAAGATGCACAAAGGGAACGAGGCTGCGTCGGCGTTGGCTGTCCTGGAAGCCAAACTCGCCGACCCGAAGTCCGTTCCGCGGGGGAAGTCGATCCCGTTCGACCGTGGCTGGAGCCTGTACCAGAAGCAGAAGCCGCTGTATGACTCCCTCCAGTACGTCGCGGGTCAAACGGCCAAGGCCGAGGTAAAGGCCAGCATCCTGCTGATATCCGGCTGCCAGGACGACCAGCTGTCGCTCGACGGCGACGTGAACGGCGTTTTCACCGGCACGTTGAAGCACGTGTGGGACGGCGGCAAGTTCGGCCGGAACTACAAGGAGCTCCACGCCAAGATCGTCGATCTGATGCCGGACACCCAGAAGCCGAACTACTACTTCGTCGGCGCGGCCTACGCCGAATTCGAAGCGCAGTCCCCTTTCACGCTGTAGCCATGAGCGCCATCTCCACTCTGCGCCGCCTCGCGCTCTGGGTGTTCGTGGGCTGCGGTGCGATCCCGTCCGGCGCTCGCGCCGCGGATCCGCCGCCGCCCAAGTTCGCCTGGACCATCAAGGCGCTCCCCGTCGTGACGCGATGGGCCGGTGAGCCGATCCGCGTGAGCATCCTCGTCGGACCGGTGGCCGCCACGGGCGTCGTCGTGACGCAGCCCATGCTCGTCGAGCGAAACACGCGCAGGCCGATCGCCCCGAGAGGGCTGCGCGTGTGCCCCTCGTCCGCCCAGGACTGCGTGGGCCAGACGCTCAACCTACCCGCCAACAGCCCTGCCGAAGTGTGGCTGTGGGGCGCGGAAGGCGCCGGTGTCTACGAAGGCAGCGTCACCCTCGCGTCGAAGGAAAAGCCCGAGGGCGACACCGTCCTCATGAACGTGAACTCGAGCAGCGGCAAGGACAAGGCCTGGGGCGTCTCCGCGATCTTCGCAAGCGTCGCCCTGACCTGGCTGCTCACGGTGTACCTGCGCAACCTTGGCAACCGTGCGCACCTGCTCGTTCCGGCCGCGATCGCCCTGCGCACCATGGCCGGCATCCGCATGCAAGCCCAAGCGGGACCGCAGCAGCTCGCGGTGCCGAAGCTGCTGCTGCGGCTCGAAGACATCGAGCAGCAGTTGTCGTTGTCCGCCCTGCAGGCCAACGGCTTGCCGCCCCGCGTCCCGTGGCCGGGACCGGCCCTTGGCGGGGCGGGCATCGACGCGTTACGCAAGCATGTTCAGGCGCAGAACGACTGGCTGCACACGCTCAACATCCTCGTGCGGGAAGGCCTGCAGCCCGCGCGGGACCTGTGGGCGACGATCACGGAAGGCGACCTCGATGCGCAACGCAAGGTTCGTGAAGCGGTGTCGGCGATGGACGCGTTGACCCAGGCCGCGGTGACCCCTGCACCGGATGTGTTGAGGGCTACGCTGCGGAGCATCGCCGCCGGCATGGCCGGCGGTACGAAGGGCGGCGGCGCTCGCTCGCTCCGAGATCACCTGGCGGACGCCGCAGATTCAGTGGGATCGCCCGAACAGCTCCTGGTGCAAGTCACCGCGCTGGGCGCCGCGGGCTGGGTGTTCCTGCTGCTGGTCACGACGCTGGCCGGCGCCTACATCCTCGTACTGGGACCGGCAGGCGCGGGATTCGGAACCGTCACCGACTACGCACAGTGCCTCCTATGGGGCGCGGGCCTACCGGCCGGTGCCCAGCTCATGCAATCGACCACTGCGTCGGTCGCGACTTCGTTCGGCGTGACGCGATAGCCGACCGCTCATATCAACCAAGGAAAAGAGAGGTGTCCAATGAAGAAGCATACTTTCATCGCAGCCGTGCTCTGCGGGGCGGCCCTGCTGTCCGGGTGCGGCACGGTCAAGGTCGAATCGGTTCGCGTGCCGCCCGGTGAACTGAGCCGGTACATGGCAACGCCCGGCATCTACTACGCGCTGCCGCGATCGGAAGTCTCGATCGCCTTTCCGGTGACGCTGGAGCGGCAGACCAAGGGGTTCAAGGGCAACATCATCGACGCATGCATCGAGGCATGCGGCGCGGGGCAGCCGGATGGCGCCACGCATAAGGCTTGCGAAGTCCCCACGGCCAGCGACTCGATCGTTCTGGGGCGGCCCGAGATCGTGCGGCGCGACCTGCAGGACATCAACCATCTCTACCGGCTGAAAGTGGACGGCGGCTTCCTCGACGGCGTGACGCACGCGGTCGCGGTGGCGGAGAACGGCGTGCTGTCCGAGTCGACATCCAAGGTGAGTAACCAGACCACCGATTTGGTCCTCGGCATCGTATCCCAGCTCGGGAAGGTCGCCGCCTCGGGACTGTTCTCCTCCAAGGGCGCAAAGGACAGGCCGGCGAGCGGGCTCACGTGCAAGGATGCGCGCCTCATTGCCGCGAAGGAAACGGAGTTCCGCACGCAGATCCAAGACCTCGAGAAGCAGCGCACGGCGATCCTCGTGCCCAAGCCCGGCGTGACGCCGGTGCTCAAGGCGGACCAGACCAAGCTCGCGGCCGACCGTTTGCGCGAGCAAGTCGCCGAGATCGAGGCGGCGCTCGACAAGTTCCGGGCCAAGGAGGACCTTGCGGAAGTGAAGAAGACCTACAAGTCCAAGCTCGTATCGCAAGGTCTTGCCCCGGGAGAGAACGCGGAGCTGGCCCCGGTGCGCCTGGTTTTCCGGGAAGCCGTGGTGTCTGACACGGCGGAAGTCCTTCCGATGAAGATCCACGAGGTCTTGAACAACGCGCTGATCCTCAGCGCGAGCATCACGCCCTCGGTTCCCGCGGCCGCGACCGCGAGCTGGAACGCACAAACCGCCGAGCCGCTCGTCGCCGGCTATCGATATCGCATCCCCATGGCGGGTGTGCTGAAGGTGACGTGCAGGGGCACGCCCGCGGCTTCAGCGGCTTGCACGCCGGACGCGGACCACACGCTGATTGAGCAGGAAGTCGCCGTCGCCCAATACGGCTCGTTGGCAAGCCTGCCAATGGAGTTCAACAGCAAGAGTGCGACGGTGGGCATTGCACTACACCCCTCGACTGGCGGCATCAAGAAGGTGGACCTGGGCGTGGAGCCGGTCGGCGCCAAGCCGGTCCTGGACACCATCGATAGCCTGCGAACCTCGCTGGAGGCCAGGCGGACGCGCCAGGAGGCGGAAGCACTGGATGCCGAAAAGGATCAACTCACGCGGGAGCGGGATCTGCTGAAGCTGAAGAAGGAGATTCGTGACTTCCAGAAGGAACTGGGAACGACGCCCTGATACGCCCTCCGCCCGGCGCAAACCGGGCCGGGGAGTCATGCGAGCCTGCCCGATGACCGGCTGCGATGGGCGCGCTCGCGCGCATGCGTGGCCGCTTTCGATTTCGTCCCGCCAGGCTTCAGGAGCGGCGTGCCAACAGTGAAATGCTGACGCGCCAAGGAAAGGCACCAGCTGCCAAGAAAGGGGCAAGCCGGGATACGGTCAGAAATGACACATAGGCTCAAACCGGGCGCAGATGAAACGTGAACCCGTCTGCAACACGTCGCCAAAACATGTCGCGAAAACGTCTTCTTGAGAACACTTACTTTTTTTGGGCTCCTGCAGAATCGAAGTCAGCAGGCGTTGCATGACCACAACGTC
>LNFM01010403.1_pt1 | contig 13110 bp, 13 predicted proteins | sample 596031 | NCBI WGS metagenome assembly LNFM01 (sample SAMN04254537, study PRJNA301005) | activated carbon metagenome | isolation source: dual media filters at the Ann Arbor, Michigan drinking water treatment plant | place: USA: Ann Arbor
GGCATCGACGAAGGGCTCGATCATGCCCTTCTCCTGCGCCATGCGGCGGATCCAGCGGTCGGAGAGGATTGTCATTCTTGTGTTTCCAGAGGGGTAGAGGCGCTTCTAGACGACGGGGCCCCCCGGCTCAACCGGAGTCCTTGTCCGGGGCCTGCTCGACCCGCTCCTTGGCGCGGGCCTGGGCCTTGCGGCGCTTGAGGTTTTCCCGCAGGGCGGCGGCCAGCCGCTCAGCCTTCTCGCCGGTTTTCCTGGACAATTCGGCGGTTCTGGAGGGGCTGGTCATGGTTCCGGCAGGATACACCATTTGACCCCGACTGGGGGCCGTCTAGGTCGCCAGCCTCTTCGCCATCTCGGCCGGCACCCGCACCGGCATGTCGAGCAGCATCTGGGCGAAGGCCTTGGCCAGCGGATCGGCTTTTAGCGAGGCCATGCCGCCACCACCCAGCGCCTGGCGCAGCAGGAAATTGAAGCCGTTGATGCCGGGCAGCCGCCAGCGGCTCACCTTTCCGTTGATCCTGTGGGCGAAGTACTTGGCCACCGCCTCCTCCGTCACCTCGGCATCGAGGATGGGCTGGTACTCGGGTTTGCGGGCGAAGATGCCGATGTTGGCGTTATCGCCCTTGTCGCCGGAACGGCCATAGGCCAGCGCCACCAGCGGCACGGTCTCGGTGGCGCCAAACGACGGTGCCGCGGCCGGCGGCGCCTCGACCGGCAGGGACTTCGCCTCGAAGCCGCCGCTGCGGGCGCCTTCCTGCATCGCGATCTGATGGCCGTCGATGTCAACGGTGACCGGCACCTGGCTCTTGGGCACCAGGCAGGAGAACATGCGGATCACCGGCGAGGGTGAGACGCGGCCGGCGCCGAAGCTGCCAGTCATGCCGACCACGCCCCCGGTCGACATCGGCGAGATCTCGCGCCCCAGCAGCGACAGCGCTTCCTTCTGGTCGTGCTTGGCAGCGATCTTGACCACGACCTCGCGGCTGTCGGCGGTGCGCGAATGCGGTCCGTAGGTTGCTTCGCTGCCGATGATCTCGATGCTGACGTCGCGGTAGTCGGCCATGTTCTTGTCGGCAAACATACGGCGCGTCTTCTTGATGATCGACTGGGCGCTGTGGCGTCCCTTGGCCGCCGCGTCACGGCCCCCCAGCATGAAGATCGAGCTGAACTTGTAGCCGTCGGGCCAGGTGGTCGAGACCTTGTAGGTATCGGTCGGCGGCCGGCCCCTGGCGCCCGACACGCGCACGCGATCCTTGCCTGCCTGCTCGTAGCGCGCCTCGGTGAAGTCGCAGACTACGTCGGGCACGATGTAGGCGCGCGGATCACCGATCTCGTAGAGCATCTGCTCGGCTACCGTGGCGGTGGTGATCAGCCCGCCGGTGCCCTCGGGCTTGGAGAGCACGAAGGAGCCGTCGCTCGATACCTCGGCGATGGGAAAGCCCATGTTGTCGTAGTCCGGCACGAGCCGCCAATCGGTGAAGTTGCCGCCGTTGCACTGCGCGCCGCATTCGATGATGTGGCCGCACAAGGTGCCGGCGGCGAGCTGATCGAGATCCTCCGGCGCCCAGGTGAAGGCATGGATCAGCGCGCCCAGCGTAACCGCCGAATCGACGCAACGACCGGTGATCACCACGTCGGCGCCCTCGGCGAGCGCGCGGGCGATCGGGAAGCCGCCGAGATAGGCGTTCATGCTGACGATCTTCGTCGGCAGCTCGGCGCCGGTGTCCATCTCGCGGAGGCCGGCCGTACGAAATTCGTCCGCGCGCGGCAGGATGTCGTCGCCCAGCACGACGGCAACTTTCAGCTTCGCGCCCGCCGCCTCGCAGGCCTTCAGCACCGCGTCGCGACAGGCTTGCGGGTTCACACCGCCGGCGTTGGTCACGACCTTGATCTTCTTCTCGGCGATCTCGCGCGCAAGTGGCCCCATGACTGCCGTGACGAAGTCCACGGCATAGCCCGCCTGCGGATTCCGGAGTTTCTGCGCCGCCATGATCGACATGGTCACTTCGGCGAGATAGTCGCTCACCAGATAGTCGACTTCGCCGTGCTGCACGAGTTGCACCGCGGCGGTCTCGGTGTCGCCCCAGAAGCCGGAGTGGCAGCCAATACGGACTGTCTTGGGGCCGCTCACGTCGTCCTCTTGCGATTCACGAACGCCGTCATGGGCGCGATGTGCTCGCCGTCGCTCACCGACTGGGCGAAGGCGTCGATACCCGCCTGTACCGCCTCGTCGAGCGACAACCGTTCCCAGCGGCGCATCAGGCGCTTCTGTGCCCGCACCGCCAGCGGCGTTCCTTCGACAATCGAATGCACGCAGCGCTCAACTGCTTCCGCGATCTTCGACGCCGGCACGACCTCTTCGACCAGGCCCCAGGCCTCGGCCTTGGCGGCACCGATGTTCTCGGCCGTCAGCAGCATCCACGAGGTCCGTCCCCAGCCGATGAGGCGCGGCAGCAACGCCGCCTCGACCACCGAGGGAATGCCGACCTTGACCTCGGGCATGCCGAAATGCGCGTCGTCCGCAGCAATGCGCATGTCGCACGCCGCCGCCACCTCCAGGCCGGCACCCAGCGTGTAGCCCTCAAGACGGCAGATGACGGGCACCGGGCAGTCGCGGATCGACTGGCAGAGCTTGTGGACGAGGGTGATGAAGGCGCGGCCATCCTCGGCTTCGCGCATCGCCGCCATGTGATTGATGTCGGCACCGCCGATGAAGGCCCGGCCGCCGGCGCCCGAGAGCACCACGACGCGCAGGTCGTCCTCGCGAGCGAGCGAGCGGAACGCCTCCGTGAGATCGAGCAGCGCGGGCGGATTGAGCACGTTCAGGCGGCGCGCATTGTCGAACACGACGTGCGCCACCACACCGGACGGACGGCGATCCCAGGAGATATCGACCTTGTGGGCACTGCTCGCCATGACGTTTCGCTCCGTGGCTCTTTTTTCATTGGGGAATTTCCCCTATTAGAGCCGCCGAACGACTCTCCACAAGAGCCAACCGGAAGGCCCCGCCCCGTGCCCGACATCAATCTTGCGGCCTATTCGGTGTTCGTGCCGCCCGATCCGTTCGAGGACCACATGGGTCCGATCTATTACAAGCTGGATGGCGATGCGCGACAGGCGGGCAGCGTCCACTGCGTGCTGCCGACCCATGCCGCCCACGGCAACTATGCGGGCGGCGTGCATGGCGGCGCGCTGCTCACCTTCGCCGACTACGCGCTCTGCCTGGTGGCCGGCCGCGCCGCCGATGGCGGCACCAATACGTCCTTTGCCCTGACGGTAAGCATCGCGGCAGAGTTCCTCGATGGCGCACGCATCGGTCCGCCTCTCGAAGCGCGCGGCGAGCCGCTGCAGGTCACGGGTCGCCTCGCCTTTGCGCGCGGCAGCCTCACCCAGGAAGGCAAGACGATCGCTTTGTGGTCGGGCGTGTGCCGCCACGTGGCGCGCGCCAAGGCGATGGCGCGCAAGGACGAGAACGCACCCCGCCATCTCGCGGCAATAGGCCAGACAGTGCCGGCCGGCTTCGAGTTGTTCGCCACGGCCAGCGCCTACTCGCGCCATATCGGGCCGATCTATCTCAAGCCGGAGTCCGAGGGCACCGCGGTGGTCCAGCCGACGCTGCCCAGAATGTGCAACTCCGGCGGCGCTCTGCACGGTGGCTATCTGATGAGCTTCGCCGATTCGGCGATCACCCGTGCCGCCGCTCTGGCGACCGACATGGCGCCCTCGACCGTTTCCTTCGCGGCCGAATTCCTCTCGGCTGGCGATGCCACGGCGCCGCTCATGACAAGGGTGGAGATCCCGCGACGCGGCAAGTCGATCGCCTTCCTGCGCGGTCTGATCGAACAGAACGGCCGCAGATTGCTGTCCTATTCGGCAACGATGATGCTGCGGCCGCGCCAGTAGCGCCGAGGCAGTCAGTCGACGGTGACGCCGGCCTGTTCGGCGACGCGCCGCACTTCCTGGCTGAACATGCCGTGCAGGCGGCGCACGCTCGGCAGGTCCTCGGCCTTGGCCGCGCGCTCGACCGCTTCGGCGATCTGGCGCAACACCGCCGCCCCGATCATGCCAGACGCGCCCTTCAGCCGATGAGCCACACGGGCAATGGCAGCGAGGTCGTCGGTGCCGGTGATTTCGCGCTCGGCGACGCGCGCGGTATCGAGGAATTCGCGCTCGACCTCGGCCAGGGTGCGGGGATCGTCGCCGAACAATTCGACGAGCTTGTCGCGGTTGTAAGCGCTGCTCATTTCGTCTGCTCTCCCCCGGTCTGGCTGCGGGCATCCTTCAACCAGACATCTAGCGTCGCCTTAAGCTGCTCGATGCCGATCGGCTTGGTGATGAAGCCATCCATGCCGACCGCCCGGCTCTTCAACTCCTGCTCTTCCAGCGTGCTTGCCGTGACGGCCAGGATGGGCGTGCGCGCGCGCTGGCCGGTCGCTTCGCCGTCGCGAATCCGCCGCGCCAGCTCGAAGCCGTCCATGGTCGGCATCTGGAGATCCGCCAGCACGAGGTCGTAGCCACCCTGGGTCCACAGCGCGAGCGCTTCCTCGCCACCAGCCGCCGAGTCGGTCGAGACGCCGGTCAACTCAAGCTGGCGCGCCAGGATCTTGCGGTTGACCGAATTGTCGTCGACCACCAGCACACGCCCTCTCAGCCGGCCCGGACTGCGCGACACATCGGGGACGGCAGGCGCTGCCAAGGCCGCCCGTCCCGCGGCGCGGGCCACCGCCCGGATCAGCACGTCGCGGCGCCACGGCCGCGGCAGGCCTGAAACCGTGCCCTCAGCTAGGGCGGGCCCGTCATGCAGGGAGATCCGCCGGTCGATTCCGGCTGCGCCGACCGCGATTCCGAGGAACGAGGCACCGGGCGCCGCAACACGGACGGTCGCGCCGGCATCGCCGAGGTAACGGGCGACTGCGCTCGCTTCTTCGGGATCGGGCAGCGCAAGATCGAGCGACAGGCCTTTCAGCAGCGGTTCCGCAGCGGACGGAGAAGCCGATTGGGCCGCGGCAAGCGCGACGGAGACGCTGAAGGTCGAGCCGACACCGGTTTCGCTGTCGACCACGACGTCGCCCTGCATGGCCTCGGCAAGGCGGCGCACGATCGAAAGGCCGAGACCGGTGCCGCCGAAGCGGCGTGTAGTCGAACTGTCGGCCTGTACGAAGGGCTGGAACAGGCGCGCGCGCTGCTCGGCGGTGAGGCCGATGCCGGTGTCGGCAACACGGATGCGGAGCCTCACCGCGCCATTGTCGTCATTTTCGCCCGGCGCCGGCTCCAGGATAAGGCGGACCGAGCCCTTCTCGGTGAACTTGATGGCATTGCCCAGCAGGTTGAACAGGATCTGCTGCAGACGCAGCGGATCGCCGATCACCCGGTCCGGCACGCCAGGGGCGACATAGGCGGCGAGTTTCAGGCCCTTGGCCGCAGCGTGCGGCGCCAGCGTCTCGGCCGCGCCCTCGATCAGTTCCACGGTCGAGAGTTCCAGGGTCTCGAGGTCGAGGCGGCCAGCCTCGATCTTCGAGAAATCGAGAATGTCGTCGATGATGCGCAGCAGCGAGGATGCGGAGTAGCGCACTGTGCCTAGCGACTCGCGCTGCTCGAGCGACAGCGGCGTTCGTTCGAGAACGTCGATCATGCCGAGCACGCCGTTCATGGGCGTGCGGATCTCGTGGCTGACGGTGGCAAGGAAGGTCGACTTGGCCTGGTTGGCGTCCTCGGCCTCGCGCTGCGCCGCCAGGGCCGCATCGCGTGCCAGGCGCGCCTCGTCGTAGGCGACCTGCAGGCGCCGCGCGAGGTCCTCCTTCTGGAAGGCGAGCGCGATATTGTCGTACTGCCAACGATGGACATCGCGGACATAGGCCATCAAATGGCCGACATAGGCGCCGCCCGCGATGCCAACCAGCTGGAAGAAGGGATCGACGGAGGTCAGCAACACCAGCAGGAGCGGCGCGGTGGTGGCGACCGCGAAAGCATAGAAGGTCGGCGGATGCGCGGACCGGATCGGCACCGCCGTCGTAATCGTGGCGAGCAGCACAAGGCCGAGCAGCATGCGCTGCAGCTCGAAGTCCTTGGAGGCGAGCATGAAGCCCGCCACGCCCCAGCAGGCGCCGGCCAGGAAGGAAAGCCCGGCGAACCACCAGCCCCAGCGGACCACGTCCCTGTCGGCGGGCCGCTCGCGGGTAAAATTGCGCCGCAGCACGTCGAAGCCGAAGGTGACGGCAAGGTGAGCCACGAAGGGACCGCCGAGTTCGAGCAGATCGATCTGGCGCCAGTAGATCGCCGCGATCACCGGCCACAGCACGAACGAGAAATAGCGCGACTGGGCCGAGCCATCGAACAGGCGCCGGATGAGCTCGGCGCGGACGAAGGCCTCCTGCCCGGCCGAGCCGAACTCCTCCACCTCCCCGGTGGCGGGATCAGCCTCGGCGACCGACATCGTCCTTCATCCGCGCCGACACTCGTTGCCCGGCCCCGAAACGCGATCGCCCGGCTGTCCACGGGCGGTCACGGCAAGGCCGCATATCCCCAGGACGTCCGCCTGCTGCGGACGTGCCGCCGGGATCGGTTGCTGTTCGTCGTGAGGAAGCTAGAAACAACATGTGGTTAGCCTGTGGCCGTCAGACCCAATTACTGTATCAAATATGTTAACTTAGAGCTATAATTCATTGGAAATAAATGGTATTTTCTCTCTATTAGAAGTCATCCATTTTTGGAATGTTTATTATGCACCAGCCCTCCATTTTGTTGGTCGAGGACGACGCATTTCAGCGCAAGGCTGCCGAGACCTATCTCGTCAACCACGACCTCCGTGTCATCGCCGTCGAGAACGGCGCCCAGATGCGCCGTCAGATTTCGCGCTCCATGCCCGACCTGGTGCTGCTCGACGTCCAGCTCCCGGGCCAGGAGGACGGCTTCGCGCTCGCCCGCTGGCTGCGCGAAAGCAACACCCGGGTCGGCATCATCATGCTGACCGCCGCCGGCGACGCCGTCGACAAGGTGCTGGGCCTGGAAAGCGGCGCCGACGACTATGTCGCCAAGCCCTACGAGCCGCGCGAGCTGCTGGCCCGCTGCAAGAGCGTGCTGCGGCGCTCGGTCAACAAATCGACGCCGTCGCGGCTCGAACGCGTCCGCATGGGCGACTTCACCCTCGACCTGCCCCGCCGCCTGCTGCTCGACTCCACGGGCCAGGACGTGGCCCTGACGTCGGGCGAGTTCGACGTCCTGAAGATCTTCGCCGAGAACCCGAACCGGCCGCTCAGCCGCGACTGGCTGCTGGAGACCACCAGCCACCGGAGCCGCGATCCGTTCGACCGCGCCATCGACCTCCGCATCACCCGCATCCGGCGCAAGATCGAGCCCACCCCGGAAAAGCCGACCGTCATTCGCACCGTGCGCGGCGTCGGCTATATGTTCGTGCCGCCCACCGAATAGGGTAAAAGGGCCGCGCTGGAACCATCGAAGTCGGTGGGGGCCCGTAGTTCAGTGGTTAGAACGAGCCGCTCATAACGGTTATGTCGCAGGTTCGAATCCTGCCGGGCCTACCAACCGCTTGAAGCGGATATACAAGGACGATCCGGCGTCAGCCCGCCCGGATGTCCTGATCCTCCAGGATCTCCAGGACTTCCAGATCGCGGATCGGCACCGAGGTGACTCCGCGGGGCCAATGCGCCGGGCATTGCATCATTGCCTGCGTTCGGTGCGATGCCACATCGCTTTCACCCAAATGTCGAAAGACGTCCTCGATACCGACGAAGCGCTCGAGGCCCGGCGCCAACTTGTCGCTGCTCGTCGGACGGTAGATGGCTCGCACGCGGTCAAGATACTGGACCGCGTTGCGGTCGATCGCCGGCGGTCGATCGGAAGAGCCGGCGGGCACGCTCCCCCGAGCGGGCCGGTCGGGGTCCGTCATCGAGGGCACGCCCGGCACGCTGAGCGTCCGCCGTCCAACCCGCACGCGTTCGCCGCCCCTGAGAGAGCGTCTCTTCGAACTCATGAGGCGGCCCTCTTCCTGGACGCGAGGCCGGACGGCCCGGTCCAGCGCGGAAAGGTCTCGGTGTCGAGGCCGAACAGGTCGAGGGCCCGGGCGACCGAATGGTCGACGATCTCGTCGACCGTGCGCGGGCGCGTATAGAAGGCCGGGACCGGAACGGCCACGATGGCGCCCATCTCGGTGACAGCCAGCATGCTCCTGATGTGTCCGGCGTGCAGCGGCGTCTCGCGAAACATGAGAACCACGCGCCGGCGTTCCTTCAGGCATACATCGGCCGCGCGCGCGACGAGGCTCGAGGTCACGCCCGTCGCGATCTCGCTCAGCGTCCGCACCGAGCACGGCGCCACGATCATGCCCATGGTCTGGAACGACCCGCTCGATATCGCCGCGGCAATGTCCTCGGGCGCGTAGACCTTGTCGGCGAGCGCGCGGAGCGCCGCCGCCGACATGTCGGTCTCGAGCGATCGTGTCCGGTCTCCGGCCTTGGAGACGACCAGATGGCTCTCGATCTTCATCGCGCGCAGCGCCTCGAGCACGCGGATGCCGTAGACCGTTCCCGAGGCTCCGGTGATGCCGACAACCATGCGGCGAATGCGCGGGCTCGTTGCCATGTTGGTCGCCTGGTCCGTGGTGTTCATGTGCCGCGCGGGATTAACATGCGCAGCATAGCAGGCTAAGTGTCGCGCTCGCCATCAAGGAAGATCAGATGCCCGCATCCTACGCAACCCATCGCAAGCAGCTCGAACTGATCCTGCAGGCCTGGGGCATGCCCGAAGCCACCGCCGCCAGCACCGCCGAGATCATGAGCTGGGCCGACCTGCACGGTATCGACACGCATGGGATCTCGATGATCCCGACCTATGATGAACGCCGGCGCGCCGGGAAGATCGACATGCGTGCCCAGCCCATCGTGTCGCGCGAAACGCCGGTCTCCGCCCTCGTCGATGGCGGCGGCGGTCTCGGCCATGCCAACGCGCGGCGGGCCATGGAACTCGCCATCGAGAAGGCGAAGGCCGTCGGCATCGGCGTCGCCGTCGTGCGCAATTCCGCGCATTTCGGCGCCTGCGGCTTCTACGCGCTGATGGCGGTCGAAGCCGGCCTGATCGGCATGGTCACCACCTCGGCCAGCGGCATCCAGGTCTCGCCGACCTTCGGCGCCCAGGCCCGCCTCGGCACCGATCCGATTGCCTTTGCGGCGCCCGGCCTTCCCGGAGAGCCCTTCCTGCTCGACATGGCGACCACGACAGTTGCCGCCGGCAAGATCCGCAACAAGGCCAATGAGAACCTGCCGACGCCGGTCGGCTGGCTCGTCACCGCGGACGGCTCGCCCAGCACCGACCCGCGCGAGGTCAGCAAGGGCGGCTTCATGACGCCGCTCGGCGGCACGCCGGAGGGCAGCAGCCACAAGGGCTACGGCCTGTCGGGCATGGTCAACATTCTCTCCTCCGCCCTCGCCGGCGCCACCATGGTGACCGACCCGCTGCACACGAAAAAACCCGGCACCATGGACATCGGCCATTTCCTCCTCGCCCTAGATCCCGGCCTGTTCCGCGATGCCGCCGATTTCCGCGCCGACGTCGCGGCCTTCTGCGCGACGCTGCGGGCCACCAAGCCGGCCGATCCCGCGAAGCCCGTGCTCGTTGCCGGCGACCCCGAACGCCGCACCGCGGCCAGGCGCCGGCAGGAAGGCATCCCCGTCGGCCCGGGCCTGCTGGCCAAGGTGCGGGACGTCGCAGCCGCTTCCGGCGCGGCCTGGATCATGGACGGCTGAGAGGCAAACTCCCTGCCCACATTCCCAGCCAAGTCCCCCATGCTTTTTCACGACGTCGGACGCCGTTCGATGCCGTGTTTGCACGGCCTTCTCGGATTATTTGAAGACACCTGAATGTAACGCGTTCTGTCCAGAAACCTGTCCGGAGTCGCGTCGCAAACCGGTCGTCCGAGACCGACGTTCGCCGTCGGCGCAGTTTGCTCTTTGGGTCTCGTTCTTCGTGATCGGAAGCATGGTCAGGACCATGCCAGGCGCAGCGCTCTCTGAAGAGCTTTGGGGGCACGCCGGGGGAGTTCCGGTGGCACAGACGCCTTTTAGGATGGCGAAAAGATAGAGCGATTCAGGCTGAACCTGTGAATCGTGGATTGCAAATCAGCCTCGCGGAATCCGCCGGGCTGCTGGCAGTGCCTGCACTTATCCGTAGACCATGTTGGGCAACCAGAGGCTGATCTCCGGGACATAGGTGATGAGGAGCAGCAGCCCGAGCAGGATCACCAGGAATGGGTTGACGCCCTTGATCACCGTCTTGATCGGCGTTTTCGACACTGCCGCCAGCACATAGAGGTTCAGTCCGACGGGCGCGGTGATCAGCGCCAGCTCCATGTTGACGGTGACGACGATGGCGAAGTGGACCGGGTCGATGCCGAGCGGCTTCAGCACCGGGATGATGATCGGCATGGCGATCAGCAGGATCGATGCCACCTCGAGGAACATGCCGAGAATGATCAGCATGACGTTGATCGCCAGCAGGAACTGCCACGCGGTGAAGCCGTTGTCGCGGATGAATTGCACCAGCCCGGCGGGTATCCCGGACTCGGTGATCCAGTGGCCGAATGCGAGCGCGGTGGCGATGATGATCATGATGGTGCCGGCGTTTTTGATCGATTCGCCGACGACGGCCAGCGTTTCGGACGGCTTGAAGCCCTTGTAGTAGAAGAGGCTGATCAGCAGTGCGACAGCTGCGGCAACCGCCGCCGTTTCCGTCGTCGTTACCCAGCCGCCGTAGATGCCGACGGCGATGATGACCGGCATGGACAGTGCCGGAATGGCGTTGATGTTCACGCGCCGGAATTCCTCGGGCGAGCGGCGCGGTTCGCGGGCGAGATTCTTCCGGCGGCCATACCAGAGGACATACAGGACGAAGAGGCCAGCCTGCATGAGGCCGGGAATGACGCCGGCCAGGAAGAGGCGCGGCACTGATTCGTCGGCGATGATGGCGTACAGGATAAGCGGCAGGCTGGGCGGGATCAGGATGCCGAGCGTGCCGGAGGCGGCGGTGACGCCCAATGAGAAGGGCCGGTCGTACTTGCGGTCGAGCATCGCCGGAATCAGGATCGTTCCCATGGCCAGCGCGGTGGCAACACTCGAACCGCAGATCGCGGCGAACATGGCGCAGGCCATCACGCAGACGACCCCCAAGCCGCCGCGGACGTTGCCGACCCAGGCGGCCGCCACGTCGACCAGCGCCTTGGCGATCCCGCCGCGCTGCATGAAGGACGCTGCCATGACGAAGAAGGGAACGGCCAGCAAGGTCGTCGAGTTGAGCTCGTCCAGCATTTTCTGGGCGATGCCGACCAGCGGCTTGCCCTCGACGGCGAACATCGTGCCAGCGGAAACGCCCAGCACCAGCCAGATCGGCAGGCCCATGCCGAGCAGGACGAAGAAGATGGCGGCAAATATCTTGGTCATCGTCTACTCGCGCCCCGAATGGACTTCCATGGTTGCCGGATCGAACGCGAAGCAGAACTGCCAGAGCCGCCGTGCGTAGCGCATCGACATGAGCGCAGCCGAGACGGGCAGGGCGGCGTAGTACAGCCACAGCGGGAAGCCCAGCGCCGTGTTGCTGACCTCGCCGAGGTCGAAGGAGTCCCACGAAACCAGCCAGCCGTACCAGGTGAGGCCGATGCAGAAGCCGAGCGCGATCGCGCAGTTGGCGATCTCGACCCAACGCTGGCGCTCGGGCCGCATCATGCGCAGCAGCAGGTCGGCGCGGACGTGGCCGTCCTCCCTCACCAGCAGACTGGCCGTCAGAAACGCCGACCAGATGATGATGTAGACGGTGAGCTCCTCGCCCATCGAGAAGTCGACCGCCGTCGTCACGTAGCGACCGACAATCTGGGTGAGGTAGATGACGAGCCCGAGCGCCCCCAGCAGCCCGATCAGCCAGCGTTCAAGCCTGTCCCATGCTTCGAGCATGCGAGTCCTCACAGGTCACATCGTGCAGAAGACGATCGGGGCGCCTGATGGACCAGGCGCCCCGCAAAAGTCAGCTCTTGCCGGCGATGCCCAAGGCGGCGTTGGCCTGTGCGACCAGGGCGGCATCGAGCTTGAGCTCCTTCATGACCGCGTCCTGCGTAGCCATCAGCTTCGTGCGCGTAGCCGCGAGCGCCGACGGTTCGGGCACGACGATCTTGATGCCGGCCTTCTTCATGATGTCGACCGACTCGGCCTGGCTTACCGCCATGTCCTTGCGCCAACCGTCGATCTTCGACGCCCAGGCTGAGGTAACGGCCTTCTGCAGGTCCGGACCCAGCTTCTTCCAGAAGGCCTCGCTCAGCATCGGAATGTACTGGGCGAAGAACTGCTGGTCCTGAATTCCGAACTTCACGCCGGAGTCCCACAGCTTGGCCGACTTCACGCTCTCGTTGGTCGTGAACAGCGCGTCGAAGGTGCCCTGGCTCAGCGCCAGTGGCACGTCCGGCCAGGCCGTGAAGTTCGGGACACCCTCGAAGAACTTGACCCGGATCATCTGCCCCGCGCCGCCCGACGTGCGAATCTTGAGCCCCTTGAGGTCGTCCGGCGAGTTCAGGGGTTTGGAGGTCGAGAAAGTGTGTGCGGCTCCGAGATCGAGCCACTTGCCGACGATGTGCACGCCGAGCTTCTTTTCGAGCATCCCGTTCAGGGCACGGCCGACGTCACCGTCGATCACCTTGTAGACCTCGGCCGCCGAGCGCCCGTAGAAGGCCGGAGTCTGGGTGACGTCGAGGTTGGCCTCGATGCCCGTGAGGTTCCACGGACCGGGTACGCCCATCTCGGCGCCGCCCTGGCGCAGTGCCTTGCCCACGTCGCGGTCGCGGAAGAGCTGGGCGGAGTGGTAGACCTCCACCTTGATCTTACCGCTGGCGAGCTTCTCCAGCTCCTGCGCGAATTGCGTCATCTGCATCGTGCGCGTGTGCGCGGCCGACGTGTCCAGCGACAGTCGCATCTTGAGCGGTTCCTGGGCGCGCAGAAGCGCCGGCGCCGTCATCGCTGAAACGGCTGCGCCGCTCAACAAGGTCCTTCTGAGCATCATTCTTTCCTCCTTGGAGTGACTCTTCTTTTTATTATACGGGGCGCCCGTCGGTCTTTCTTGCTA
>LNFM01020193.1_pt1 | contig 13110 bp, 9 predicted proteins | sample 596031 | NCBI WGS metagenome assembly LNFM01 (sample SAMN04254537, study PRJNA301005) | activated carbon metagenome | isolation source: dual media filters at the Ann Arbor, Michigan drinking water treatment plant | place: USA: Ann Arbor
GCCGGTTCTCGTTGACCAGCATCGTCTGGTGCTTCTGCCAGGCGGCCCAGGCTTCCTTCGACACGTTCTCCCACAGCTTCTTGCCCAGTTCGCCGGGCACCGGCGGAAAATCCAGGCCCTCGGCCTCGCGGCCCAGCTTCACACAATGAACCATGCGCGGCATGCGCTTCTCCTCGATTGCGTCAATGACGCAGGTTGCCGATTCGTTTGGTTGTTGCAGTCAGATGGTCTTGATCAGGACTTGCGAGCGGCGCTGCCAGTTGTACAGCTGCTGGCGCTCGATGGGCAGGCTGTCGACACTGGCGGGAGCGAAGCCGCGCTTGAGGAACCAGTGCCCAGTGCGCGTGGTGAGTACGAACAGCCGGGTCAGGCCGAGCGCCTTGGCGCGCGACTCGATGCGCTTCATCAGCCGCTCGCCGTCGCCGTACTCCCGATACTCGGCATGCACGGTCAGACACGCCAGTTCGCCCATGCCGGCAGTCGGAAACGGATAGAGCGCGGCGCAGCCAAAGATGAAGCCGTCATGCTCGAGCACCGTGAAGTGATCGATCTCGCGCTCGATCACCTCGCGCGGCCGCTTGACGAGGGTGCCATCGGCCTCCAGCGGCTCGATCAGCTTGATAATGCCGCCGACGTCGTCGGCCGTCGCCTCGCGCAGCGATTCCAGGTTCTCGCGGGCAAGCATCGTACCGACGCCGCTGTGGGTGAAAAGCTCCATCAGCAACGCGCCGTCGAGCCCGATCGGCAGCAGGTGGCCGCGCGCCACGCCGGCCTTGCAGGCGCGCATCAGGTAGCGCAGGTCGTCGGCATCGGCTGGGTCGATGTCGCCGGTGGCGAGCATCTTCTCGGCGTCGGCCATCGAAAGCTCCGGCCGCAACGCGCCTGCGGCGTCGCGCACGCCGTCTTCGTCGCCGATCAGGATCAGCTTGTCGGCCTTGACGCTGCTCGCCACGCTGACCGCGACGTCTTCGAGCATCAGGTTGAAGGCCTCGCCGGTGGGCGAAAAGCCCAGGGGCGACAGCAGGACGATGGCGTTGTTGGCAAGCGTGAACTTGATGGCATCGGCGTCTACCTTGCGCACCACGCCGGTATGCATGAAATCGGTGCCGTTGATGATGCCCATCGGCCGCGCGGTGACGAAATTGCCGCTGACCACGCGTACCTTGGCATTGGCCATCGGCGTGTTGGGCAGGCCCTGGGAGAACGCAGCCTCGATGTCGAGCCTGATCTCGCCTGCCGCCTCCTTGACGCACTCCAGCGCAGCGGCATCGGTGATGCGCACGCCGTGTTCGAAGTGCGCTTCGATACCCTTGAGTTTCAATTGCGCCTGAACCTGCGGACGCGAGCCGTGCACGAGGACGATGCGGATGCCCATCGCGTGCAGCAGGCTGACATCCTGGACCAGCGCGGTCAGGCGGCCCACCTCGACCAGTTCGCCGTTGAACGCCACCACGAAGGTCTTGCCGCGATGTGCATGCACATAGGGCGCAACGTTGCGCAGCCAAGCAACGAACTGCGCCGGGTGCTCGGTCGGGGAGCTCAGCGCATCGCCAGCGGCAGGCGCAGCGGGCACCTCGGCAAACGCGGGCACCGTGGTGGGCACGGAAGGATCATTCATCGCGCCGGATTATAGGGAGCGCGCGAAACCGGTCTGCGCTGGGCAGACCGCCCGGCTGCGTCAACGGACGGCGTCGACGCGGAACACGCGCACGGTCTGGGTCAGGCGGTCAGACTGGTCGCGCAGCGCGTGGGTTGCCGCGGCCGCCTGCTCCACCAGCGCCGCGTTCTGCTGCGTGCTCTGATCCAGGTGGGTCACCGCCTGGTTCACTTCCCCGATGCCGTGACTCTGCTCCTGCGTCGCCGCCGAGATCTCCTTGATCAGATCGGCCACCTGCTGCACCGAGCGCACGATGTCCTCCATCGTGCTGCCGGCCTGGTTCACCAGGGTCGAGCCCTCGCCCACCTTCTCGACGGAGCTGCCGATCAGCGCCTTGATCTCCCGCGCCGCCTGCGCGCTGCGCTGGGCCAGCGTGCGCACCTCGCCCGCCACGACCGCGAAGCCTCGCCCCTGCTCGCCGGCGCGCGCCGCCTCCACCGCCGCGTTGAGCGCCAGGATGTTGGTCTGGAAAGCGATGCTGTCGATCACGCCGATGATGTCGGCGATCTTGCGGCTCTGCGCCTCGATATCGCCCATCGTGGCAATGACGCGACCGACCGCATCGCCGCCCTTGCGCGCGACCTGGCTGGCACCCTCCGCGAGTTGCGTGGCTTGCTGCGCCGAGTCGGCGCTTTGGCGCACGTTGGTGGTCAGTTGGTCGACCGACGATGCGGTCTGTTGCAGGCTGCTCGCCTGCTGTTCGGTGCGGCTCGACAGGTCCTGATTGCCCTGCGCAATTTCGCTCGAGGCGGTCGCGATCTGCCCAGCGCCGTCACGCACGTCGCGCACGACCCGGGTGAGCGCGACCGTCATCTGGTCGAGCGCGCGCATCAGGTCGCCGAACTCGTCCGGGCGGCTGGTATCCAGGCGCTGGCTGAGATCCCCCGCGGCGACCGCGCGGGCCACCGCCACCGCCCGATGCAGCGGCTGCGTGATCGACTGCGTCAGGCGGGCGGCGGCAAACAGGCCCGCGACCAGGACGAAGAGCAGGGTGGCGCCGAGCACGACGCGCAGGCGCTCGCCGGAAGCTGCCAATGCAGCCAGGGTCTGCTGCACGCCGCGCTCCTGCAGGGCGACCAGTTCGTCTAACGCCGCGAAGTACGGTACGGTCGACGCTGCAAACGGGCCGCGCGCCCGGGCAGCCGCCTCGGTGCTGCGCCCGGCCGCCTTCAGCTCGCGCGTGATCTTCAGTTCCGCCAGCACCCTCTGGCGCTCGGCATCGATGCGCTTGAGCAGTGCGCGGTCGGCTTCGGTCATCGGCAGCGCTTCGAGCTGCTTCTGCACGTCGCCAATGCGCGCCACACTGGCGGGAATCAGCTCCGCGAAGAGGACTTCGATCGCGGGATCGGCGCTCGCATGACTGGCGATGACCCGCGTCACGTTGGTCTCGACCAACCCCTTCCACAGCGTCGCCAAGCGCACTTTCTCACCCTGCACGCGGGCCAAGTCTTCGGCGATGTGGCGTACCTCAACCAGGCGCAACATGCCGAAGGCGAAGAACACCACCATGCTCAGCGCCGCAACGCCGACCGCGCCCCACAACTTGCGCGCCGTATTCAGGCGAAAACGCATCTGCCCCTCCTTTCAAGCAATCTGCCAGCCGTGCCAAGACTAGGCAGGTGCGTGGTCGGCGATCGTGCAAGGAGACACGACTTGATGATCGAAATCGGCGTGGCCGCTCGTGCGCGGCCGGTCCGTGGCGACGCTCCCTATACTGCGCCCGCGTTACCGGCCGGCGGCGTCAGGGGCTCTCCCTTGCGTCGGTGCCGGGCCTTCCTCATCCCGATGTCGCGCTCCCCTCATCCTCCCTCGCCGCGCCTGGCGGTGCCTCGCGCGCTGCCACCGATCCACTTTCCGGAAGACCTGCCGGTCAGTGCCCGGCGCGACGAGATCGCGCGCGCGATCGCCGCGCATCCGGTGGTGATCGTCAGCGGCGAAACCGGCTCGGGCAAGACGACACAGCTGCCGAAGATCTGTCTCACGCTCGGACGCGGGCAGCGCAAGCTGATCGGCCATACGCAGCCGCGGCGCATCGCGGCATCCAGCGTGGCCCGGCGTATCGCGCAGGAGCTGAATACGCCGCTCGGCGAGGTGGTGGGCTTCAAGGTCCGCTTCACCGACCAGACGCGGCCGGGTGCTGCGGTCAAGCTGATGACCGACGGCATCCTGCTCGCCGAAAGCCAGACCGATCCACTGCTGCGCGCGTACGACACGATCATCATCGACGAAGCGCACGAGCGCTCGCTCAACATCGACTTCCTGCTCGGCTATCTCAAGCAGCTGCTGCAATCGGGTAAGCGTCCGGACCTGAAGCTCATCATCACCTCGGCCACCATCGACGCCGAGCGCTTTGCGCAGCACTTCGGCAGCAAGGACGCTCCGGCCCCGGTGATCAGTGTCTCGGGCCGAACCTATCCGGTCGAAGTGCGCTGGCGTCCGGTCAAGGACGAGGACGACGCCGACGACCGCACCCTGATGGACGGCATCGTCGACGCCGTCGACGAGTGCGCCCGCGCCGGCCGCGGCGACGTGCTGGTGTTCCTGCCCGGCGAGCGCGAGATTCGCGAGGCGGCCGAGGCGCTGCGCAAGCACCATCCGCCGGCCACCGAGATCCTGCCGCTGTTTGCACGCCTGTCGGCCGAAGACCAGGAGCGGGTGTTCAAGTCCGGCGGCGCGCGCCGCATCGTGCTGGCGACCAACGTGGCCGAAACCTCGCTCACCGTGCCCGGCATCCGCTACGTGGTCGACACCGGCGTGGCGCGCGTCAAGCGCTACAGCTACCGCAACAAGGTCGAGCAGTTGCAGGTCGAGCCGATCTCGCAGGCGGCCGCCAACCAGCGCGCCGGTCGCTGCGGCCGTGTCGCGGAGGGCATCTGCATCCGCCTGTACGACGAGGCGGATTTCATCAAGCGGCCGCGCTTCACCGATCCCGAGATCCTGCGCTCTTCGCTGGCGGCGGTCATCCTGCGCATGAAGTCACTCGGCCTGGGCGACGTGCGCGCGTTCCCGTTCGTCGAGCCGCCACCGGGTCGAGCGATCGCCGACGGCTACGACCTGCTGGCGGAACTGAACGCGGTCGACGAGGCCAACGAACTGACGCCGGTCGGCAAGGAACTGACCAAGCTGCCGCTCGACCCGCGCGTGGGTCGCATGCTGCTGGCCGCGCGCGACAACCATGCGCTGGCTGAAGTGCTCATCATCGCCGCAGCGCTGAGCGTGCAGGATCCGCGCGAGCGCCCGTTGGAGGCCCAGCAGGCGGCCGATCAGGCGCACCGCCAGTTCGCCGACGACAAGAGCGACTTCCTGTCCTTCGTCAAGCTGTGGACCTTCGTGCAAGAGCGCATCGAGCACAAGAAGTCGAACAAGAAACTCACCGACGACCTGAAGTCGCACTTCATCTCGCCGCGCCGCGTGCGCGAATGGAAAGACGTGCACTCGCAGCTCGTCACCCAGGTCGCGGAGCTGGGCTGGCGGGTGAACACCTCGGCGGCGACGTTCGAGCAGGTGCACTGGTCGCTGCTGACCGGCCTGCTCGGCAACGTGGGCTTCAAGACCTTGGATGGCGACTACCGCGAGCCGCCGTATGTCGGCGCGCGCGGCATCAAGTTCTTCGTCTGGCCCGGCTCGCCGCTGGCCAAGAAGGCCGGGCGCTGGGTGATGGCGGCCGAACTGGTGGAGACCTCGCGCCTGTTCGCGCGCTGCGTGGCCAACCTGGATCCGGTGTGGATCGAGAAGATCGGCGCGCACCTGCTGAAGAAATCGTGGAGCGATCCGCACTGGGAAAAGCAGGCCGGGCAGGTGATCGCCTTCGAACGCGCCACGCTGTATGGCCTGATCGTCTACAACCAGCGCCGGGTGTCGTATGCCTCGCACGATCCGAAGGTCGCACGCGACCTGTTCATCCGCGCCGCGCTGGTCGATGGCGAGCTGGAGACGCAAGCGCCATTTTTCCAGCACAACCGCCGCCTGGTACGCGAGATCCGCGAGCTGGAGCACAAGACGCGCCGTCCCGACGTGCTGGTCGACGATGAACTGATCTTTGCGTTCTACGACCACCTGCTGCCGGCCGACGTGCACTCCGCCGCGACTTTCGACAAATGGCGCAAGCTGGCCGAGGCAGCCAACCCAAAACTGCTGTTTCTGTCGCGCGACGAGCTGATGCGGCACGAGGCGGCCGGTGCCACCACCGAGCTGTTCCCGAAGAAGTGGAACCTGCGTGGCGTGGAAATGGCGCTGACCTTCCACTTCGAGCCTGGCAGTCCGCGCGACGGCGTGACGCTCGCGGTGCCGCTGTTCGCGCTCAACCAGGTCGACCCGGTGCGCTGCGACTGGCTGGTGCCCGGCATGCTCAAGGAAAAGGCGCACCTGCTGATCAAGTCGCTGCCGCAGAAGCTGCGCCGCCATTGCGTGCCGCTCGATCGCCATCAGGCGGTACTGGTGGAGCCGCAGCAGCCGCTGATCGACGCCCTGATCGCCGACGTGCGCGCGCAGAAGTCGGTCACCTGCCAGCCGGGCGACTTCAAGCTCGAGACGCTGCCCGCGCACCTGACGATGAACTTCAAGGTGATCGACGAGCACGGCCGGCAGCTCGGCATGGGGCGCAGCCTCGCCCAACTGCGCGCCGAACTTGGCGTGCAGGCTCAGCAGACGTTCCAGACCCTTGCTGCCAAGGATGCGAAAGTCGCCGACGCGCTGCACGAGAACATCACCGATTGGGACTTCGGCGCGCTGCCCGAGCTGCTGGATATCCGCCGCAAGGGGCAGACGCTGATCGGCTACCCGGCGTTGGTCGACCACGGCACACACAGCGAAGTCGAGGTGTTCGACGACGCCGACGAGGCGCGCGAGCAGCATCGCGACGGCCTGCGCCGCCTGTTCCGCCTGCAGCTCAAAGAGCAGGTCAAGTTCATCGACAAACAGCTGGCCACGCTGCAGACGGTGCAGATGCAGGCGTCCACCGTGCCGGCGCTGGCGGCGGCACTGCCGGGCTTCGAGGAGCTGAAGGACCAGGTGCTGGTGGCGGCGGTCGATCGGGTCTGCCTGGCCGACCCCTGGCCCACCGATGACGCCAGTTTTGCCGCGCGTCGAATGGATGCCAAGGGCAAGCTCAACCTGATCGCGCAGGAAGTGGCGCGTCTGGTGATGACGATCGTGCAAGAGGCCGCCACCCTGCCGAAGAAGCTCAACGGCCTGCGTGCCTTTACTGCCGCTGTGGCTGACGTCGAGCAGCAGCTGCGGCAGCTGTTTCCGCGCGGTTTCATCGTCGACGTGCCGGCCGCGCAGTTGGCCCATTACCCGCGCTATCTGAAGGCGATCGTCGCCCGTCTGGATAAGCTCAAGGCCGAGCCGGCGCGTGACGCCCAACGGCTGGCAGAACTGGCGCCGCTGCTGACGCTGTATCAGCGCGAGCTGTCGGCGCGCAAGGGCGTGACCGACCCGCGCCTGACCGAGTTTCGCTGGTTGCTGGAAGAACTGCGTGTGTCGCTGTTCGCCCAAGAGTTGCGTACGCCGATGCCGGTCAGTGTCAAGCGCCTGCAGAAGGTGTGGGAGAGCGTGCGCCGCTGATCGATCTGTGCCTGCGCCGTACGCGGCGGGCACAGGCCTTGCCGCCGGCTCGGATCAACCCGACCAGGCGAACGCGATGGCAGCTAGCACACTGAACTTGCCCACCGAAGGGCGACAGGACGTTGACCAGGGTCACGGGACCGATGCACTCGGCCCGAGCGACAGCTCCGACAGTGGTAGCGATATGCAGGGGGCGGGCGGCGGTGGCGCTCATCGACCCGGCGGCATCACGCCAACGGGGCGGGCGATCGGCGACGCCGATCTCGATAGCGACTCCGATGCACAGGGCACGGGTGAGCGCGCGATGGCCGGCCGCGACAGCGAGGTGGCGGATGATCACGATATCGGCGTGGACCGGGTGATCGGTGCTGACGAGGCCGGCCTGGGCGGCGGTCTTGATCAGGCCGAGGAAGCGTGGACCGGACATCGCGACGAAGACGGTGATGCGCTCGCCTCGGACCGCGGCGCGGAGGCGGATGGCGAAGTGATCGATCTGCGCAGTGGGCGCGACATGGATGACATCAGCGCGCAGGCCGCAGACGATGCGCTCGCCGGCGGCGTCGACGAGGACGAGCTGCAGGATCAAATGCGGTCCGGCAGCGAGAGCGAGCTGGCGGCCGACAGCGGATCCGCGCCGGCAGATCGCACCGGGCCACGGAGTCGTTCGAGATGACCGCGCGCCATCCAGGTCGCCGGAGCGGACGCCAGTCGACCGACGCAGCGGATGACACGGCGCGCAAGGGCGCCGGGGGTCCGCAGGACAGCGACGTGGGGCGGTCGGCAGTGGCCACGCTGGGCGCGCCGCTCGCCGCGGCGCGCAACCAGAGCGAGGAACTCGACCATCTGCGGCGGCAGGGGCGCCGTCCCGACTCCGCGGGCGGCGGAACCTCGCTCGAATCCGCACTGCGCAAGGCGTCACCGTCCGAAAAGCCAGCCCGCCCTGGAAAGGCCACGAAGGCTGCGCGCTGACTTTGCCGCGCGGCGTCCTTCACGGGCGCTTACAGGGGCGGGTTGACGCCGTCTCGCCGTGGCAGACCGGGGTGTGGTAACAACGCGCATGGCTGCTCGTGATCCTGAGTCCGTCGCTGCGGTGCCGACCGCACCCGATGCCGCCGCGACAGAAGCGCAAGTGCATCGGTCGCCGTGGATGCGTGCCGTCTTTCTCGGCGCCGGTTCGTTGTGCGTGCTGCTCGGTTTGATCGGCCTGTTCCTGCCGCTGCTGCCGACCACACCGTTTTTGCTCCTCGCCGCCGCCTGCTACGCACGTGGCTCGCGCCGCTTCTACGACTGGTTGCTCGCCAACCGCACCTTCGGCCCCCTGATCCACGAGTGGCGCAAGCACCGGTCGATTCCGTACCGGACCAAGATCAGCGCGATCGCGCTGATGAGCTTCACTCTCGGAATCTCGATCATGTTCTTCGTGCCGGTCATGTGGGTCAAGCTGCTGCTGGCTGCGATCGGCGTGGGTCTGGCGATCTGGATGTACCGGATGCCTTCGCGCGACCGGCCCCGCTGACTGATCGCCGCGGCTTAGTCCTGCGCCAGATCTCGCAGGCGCTGCAGGCGCGCCGGCTCCCGACGCGCGAAGCCTGCGTCGTTGCCGAGCGTGTCGGCAGCGAGCTTGAAATAGGGGCGGGCCGCCGCACTGCGGCCCAGCGCCAAGTGCAGTTCGGCGATCTCTTCGAACACGTAGCCGTCGGGCGTGCCTGCCTGCGACCAGGCGCGTTCGAGGTCCAGCTGCAGCTTTAGCGCAGCCTCGAACTGGCCGAGCGAGCGCAGGCAGCGTGCGACGGACCAGGTGGCGATGCGTCCCTGCGGTTGGCGACCCGTCGCATGCCACGCCACCTCGGCTTCGCGAAACACCGGCAGCGCATCGGCAAAGCGCTGGGCGTCATGCAGGTTCCACGCGTGGTTGTTCAGCAGTGCAGGAAGCAACGCGCGCGCTTTGGCGTCGGTCGAGCGCCGCGCAAGTGCAACGCCGCGCGCGGTCCACTGCGCGCCTTCGTCGCCGCCAACGACGATCGGGACCATGTGCGCCGCGTCGACGGCGAGTCCGTCCAGTGGCGGCGTGCTCGCGATGGCAACCTGCCATGCCTCGACAAACAGGGGTTTGGCGCGAGCCTTGTCGCCGCTGGAATTGAACGTGCGACCACGCTCGAGCAGGTAACGCACGCGCGGCGCCGGCCCTGCTGTCGGCAAGGCCTGCTGCACCTCGTCGAGCAGGGCATGGGCCTCCTTGAAGCGCCGACGCAGCGAGAACGTGCGGGCGATCTGGGTCTGAAGTTCGAGTCGATCGTCACCCGTGGCCGCGCTCAGCGCTTCGCGGAACCGCTGCTCGCTGGCGGCCGGATCGGCGTACTCCCACATGACGTCGATGTCGAGCGCGCGTGCCGAGGGCGAACCTGCCAGGAACGCCCCGATGAGCAGCGCGCGCACCGCGGTCGCACGCAGCCGCGACGGCTTCAACCGCGCTTGCTCAGGTGATCGGTCCGCGCATGCGGCCGTGCGGCGAACGCTCCTGCGTACCCGGACCATCTTCGATGTTGAAGCGGAAGTCCTTGACCAGCTGGCCATCGATGTAGACGCGGATCGCATGCGCGCCGATCGGGTCGCCGGGCGCATAGCGCCACTCGTTGGCGATGAAGCCGACGCGCGTGGGCACGATGCGCTCGGTCACGGCGGTCTTGCGGTCGGGCGAGATGGTGTAGATGCCCATGGTCTCGCCAGGTCCCCAGTTGTCGAGCGGTATGGGCAGCTCGAACTCCTCGCGCCACACGACGGTCGGCTTGTCGGTCTTGAAGATGATGTACCAGCCGTAAGGCGCGGCGGTGATGGCGGGGAAGTTGTTGGTTTCAAACAGGACGCGGCGACCGGTGGGGTCGGCGCCGAAGACGCCGAACTGGGCGGAGACAACGCTCAGCGGCGCCGATTTGAGGGTGGCGGCAGCGGCGCCGGGGGCAGCGGACGGCTCCGACGGGCCACCGCCCGAGGCGGCACAGCTGGCCAGGACGGCGACGCTCAGCAGCCCGGTAAACAGAGCGGCGGCAGGATGACGGCTTGACATGTTCGACCTCCGGGCGACCAGCGTCGCATGAGACTGCGATGGTGGACCTTGATGGCCAGGGTGCTGGAGCAGCGACGGCAGGTCGACTGCGACAGGAACCGCAGACCGACTCAAGGTGCGGACCAATTTCTAGCACAGGTGATCGCCATGGACGGTGACCGTGCGATCCGTGCTCTCCCAACAGCGAGAATCGTGCCGGCATCGTGCGGCACGGCGGGCGACGACGGTTCAGTGCAGGGCCGCCGTAGCTATCGGGTCAAGCAAACAGCAGCGGCCCGCACCGCAGGGCGCGGCGCGGGCCGTCAGGCCTTGGGGGCGACCTTACTGCTGCTGGAACTTGCTGCCGCGCGGGGGTTCAGCGCGCGGCGGTTCGGCCCGCGGCGGTTCAGCGCGCGGCGGCGGCGCGACGCGGGCTGGCGCCTCGACCTGCGGAGCACGGGGGGCCGGTGCTTCGACGCGCGGCGGCGCGACGCGCACCGGGGGTGCAACCTGCTCGAACTTGGACGAGGGCGGTGCCGCACGCGGTGCGCTCGCGGCCGGCGGGGCGGGTGGTTGCGGTCTGACGAACTCTGGCCGCGGCGCAGGTTGCGCGCGTACCGGCGTCTCGGGCGGCATCACCTGCGGTCGCCGCCCGGGCGGATCGATGTCGCGGCGCGTCGATGGTGCCCCCTGCGGGACCGGCTGCGGACGAACCACGTTGTCGGCCGGCGCGGTCAGGTCGGCGGGCGGACGCGGCACATTGAACTTGCTGCCAGCCGGCGGCGTGGCAGTGGCGGGGGCGGGTTGCGGCCGCACGATGTCCTGTCCGGGCGGAGTGAAGACCGGGCGACCGTCCGCGCGACCTGCCCCGTTCGGACTACGCGGCTCGTCGACGCGGCGCTTGATGCCATCGCTCATAGACGGTGGCGGGGTCGGGCGGCCGACGAACTGGGTGGCGTCCGGTGGCGGCGTCCGCACCACGCGGCGGATCGGTTCCTCGCGCGCGATGGCGTCGTTCGGTACCCAGGTCGACGTGCGTGGGTTCTGGTGGACGTAGCGCGGTGGCGGGTTGATCCGTCCGTAGTTGATGTTGCCGACGTGCTGATAGTTCAAGCCGGTGATGTAGCGACGGTTGTATCGGTAAGGAGGGATGTACACCTCGCGCGGGCCGAGGGGGAACCAACCGACGGAGCCGAAGCCGATGCTCACGCTGACGCCGGGCGCGCCATACCAGGCCACCAGCGCCGGCGCATAGACCGGACGGGCGACGTACGCACCCGGCACCCAGCCCCAGACTCCACCGACCAGCGCCCAGCGACCGTAGTGGAACGGCGCGAAGCCCCAGGGTGCCTCGTCGATCCAGGTCCATCCCCACGGTGCCACATAGGCCCAGCGGCCGTAGCGATAGGGCGCCCAGCCGACCGGCACAGCGCTCGGGAACCACACCGTGCCGTATTCAGGGACGCGGCGCCAGGTGCCGTGGTCGTCAAGCGCCTCGACGCCCGTGGTTTCCGGCGACACGTAGCGCGTGCTGGCCAGGGAATCGTCGCGACGCTCGCGGCTGGCGACCCAGTCGTCGAAGGTATCCGAGGCCGGCTGCACCAAGGCGAACCCGATGCCCGGCGCAGCGCCGAACTCGCCGCGCTGACCGCTGCGTACGGCGAAAGTGGAGCGGCCGGAGGCGATCCGTGCTGCCCCGACCTGGACGGTAAGCGCGGTGATGCCAGCGGCGCGGTCGACATCGATACGGTAGCGGCCGACGTCATCGAGGACGATGCGTTCGCGCGGGGTGACGAGATCGATCTCAGGCAGCAGCTCGCGACTACGCACTCGCAGCGCGACGGTGCCGCGCTGAACGACGATCTGGATCACCTCGTCATCAACGCGGGTGAAGTCAACGTCGCTGTCGCCGTCCAGGCGTACTGCCAGAGAGCCGATGCGCACTTCGGCCCGCGCTACCGGGCCGGTGCTCAGGCGCTGACCGGAGGTGAGCGGCCAATTGAGCGACGCCGGCTGCTGCTCGTTGGTCTGCAGGTCGGTCTGGGTGACTGGACCGGACAGCAGCCCGATCTTGCCGACGCGTGCCGGTGGGGTGGCGATATCGTCGTCGGCGTCATTGCTATGTGCCGGCGGTACACCCACCGCGCAGCCCACGACCAGGAGCGTCGCCAGCGCCTGGGACAGCGCGCGCGTCAGGCGCAGGCCGACGGAGTCGGGCATGAAGCGGGTCGTTTTCATTGCTTTCCTTGTGGCCGGGAAACGGCTGCTGTGAACCCGACCCGTCAACGGATCGTGCGGATGCAGCGTGGACAGGCGAAACATCTGGTTGCAGGTGGTATCTGCTCGATACCGGCGCACGGTGCGTGGCTAGAATGCCTGACTCGTGACAACTACGGATTGCGCTTGTTCATGTATCTGATCTTCCGCTCGCTGCTTGGTTCGCTCGCGGTGCTGTGCATCACTTCGGCGGCACTGTGCGCGGGGCCGGCTGCAGCCAGCGTCGTCGTCGTGCTCAATTCGGGCGAGGCCTCGGTCAGCCTGATTGACCCGTCCACGCGCAAGGAGCTCAAGCGGTTCGAGGTGGGCAAAGAGCCGCACCATCTGATGCGCACGCCCGACGGTCAGTCACTGATCGTTGCCAATGCGGTCAGCAACGACCTGCATTTTCTGGACCCGGCGACGGGCGTGGTCCAGCGGCGGATGCGCAACATCCCCGATCCGTACCAGCTCGGCTACTCGCCCGACCGCAAGTGGTTCGTGACCGCGGCGCTGCGGCTCGATCGGATCGACGTGTATGCCGTGCAGGGCGAGGGTCCGACGAAGTCGTTCCTACCGGTCAAGCAGC
>LNFM01010405.1_pt1 | contig 13109 bp, 17 predicted proteins | sample 596031 | NCBI WGS metagenome assembly LNFM01 (sample SAMN04254537, study PRJNA301005) | activated carbon metagenome | isolation source: dual media filters at the Ann Arbor, Michigan drinking water treatment plant | place: USA: Ann Arbor
TCCCTACGCAAACGATTGTCAATTCCCAACTTTTGAATTTATGAACCACCTAACGCTCTACATCACAAAATCAGATCAGGCAACGAGTGACGCAACACCGCTTCGCATCTTCCTGGGCGATAAATTCATAGGAGAAACAACCCACTATGAAATCAACAACGCGCCTGCGCCCGTCATCCCTGAGCCGCGCAAAATCTACTGGGATGAAAACGGGGTTGCGGTTCGGCAATTAATTTCCTACGATTCACAAGCCGCGTTTAATGCTGGCATTTCCGACCATCCGCACAAGGTCGCTAACATTCTTGGAATGCGGGTTTTCAAGTACTACATGGATGACATGACAAACACGGCAGTAATGGAGGTGGATTTGATACCGGAAGGGATGCCGGACTATATTCAGAAAATGCGGCCAGATTGGAAATTTTACGACGAACGCCATGCCGAAACCACGTAAAACAATAGCCCAGCACGTCGCCGACGGCACCTTTCGCAAGGATCGACACGGCGGAAAGGCTATTCCAACGCTGACGGATAGTGTACCGAACCCGCCGGGAACCCTGATACCAGCGGCACACAAGTACTGGTATTCAGAGGCTAAAGCCGCGCTATCCATCCGCCTGTTATCAGAAAAAGACTATGCAGCGCTTGAGATTCTGGCCTATACTATGTGGCTGAGGCAAGAGGCTGCCGATGACATCAAAGCGCGGGGCATATCCTACCAAACCGACAAAGGTATTTGGCAGCGCAACCCTTCACTAACCACGCTCGAAAAAGCAAATTCACAAATCCTGCAACTGCAAAAAGAATTTGGATTAACCCCACTTGCGGCACAGCGTATCAATGCGCCGGAAGAAGAAAAGGGTGTGGGCGATCCGAGGAACGATATTTTTGGAGGGGCGGCAAAATGAAAGATATGGAAACTGTAAATTCAGGCACAGCAGCCAAACTCAAAGCCGCCGGATTCCCGCAGCCGGAACCGCAGCGCGGACAGATGTGGTGGAAGGTAGAAGATGTAGACGAATACGAATTGCTTGTTATTGACGAATATGAATTTACCCACGTTATAGCGTATGGTAAATTTGAACAAGAGATAATACTAAAAGAGGATTTCAATGAATTGGTTTACATACCCACCGCTACTGATATTTTGCGGGGATTGCCAGCCAAATGGGTGCTAACCAGGCAGGGGACAGGCGAGTTTTGGGTGGCTGAAATTAGTGACATAATGCACGGTTATGGTCACGAAAACCCTGCCGAATCAGCCGCAATGGCGTGGTTATCAACAAAGAACAAGTAACACGCTTTAATGCTCGAAAAGTACGAACAGTACATGACCGGCATCTTATCCGGTGAAATTGTATCCTGTAAATGGGTACGCCTGGCCGTCGAAAGACAGGTTCGGGATTTGCAGCGCCAACGCGCCGCCGATTTTCCGTACTACTTTGATGAGGCGGAAGCAGGGCGCGTTTTGGTTTTCTTTTCCTGTCTTACCCTCACTAAAAACGAGTGGGCGCAATCCAATACCCCGTTTATCCTTGAGCCGTGGCAATGCTTTATCCTGGCTTGCATTTTCGGTTGGCAGCACGTCAACGGTGGGCGGCGCTTTATGAAGGCATACGAAGAAGTCACCCGCAAAAATGGCAAGTCTGAAAAAGCGGGCGGGATCATGCTCTATTCCATACTCGAAAATCAGGGCGCTGATAACTGCGAAATTTATAGCGCTGCCAGTTCCCGCGATCAGGCCGGGGTATCGTTCATGGCGATGAAAAACATGGCGATTAAAGTAAAGGGCAAATTCTCATGGGCAAATAAATTGCGCATACAGGAACGCAAAGTAATGATTGGCGGGTCTAAGGCCGAGGCAGTCAGTTCCGACGCTGGAACCTTGCAAGGGCTTTCTCCGAAAACGGCTATCATTGACGAACTGCACGTCCACCCATCCCGCGCCGTGATGAACGCCATCGAATCCGGGCAGGGTTCAGTTACTAACCCCCTCATTTTCATTATCACAACAGCCGGGGACAATATCGAGGGTGTTTGCTACCAGTATAGGAAAATGGTGTGCAATGTCCTAGAGCAGCGCATGGATGACGAACGCATGTTTGGGATAATTTATACCGTGGATGAAGGCGACGACCCAATAACAAACCGCGATTGCTGGCCTAAAGCCATCCCGAACTTGGGCGTATCTGTGAAAACGGATTGGCTGGAGGGTGAGGTGCAGGCCGCAATCAACGAGGGCGGCGCAAAGATGAATGAGGTTTTGAATAAGAATTTCAACATCTGGACACGTTCGCACTCGACATGGATAAAGGATTCCACATGGATGGAATCAGGGCAACTATTTAACGAGGTTGATTTAGTGGGCCGCATGTGTTTCGGGGGTCTTGACTTGGCTGAAACAGATGACCTGTGCGCTCTTACGCTTGAATTTCCGCCGCTTGGCGACGAGTTAATGAGAAAGGGAGATGTTAGGGTTGTTTATGATGAAGAAGGGGTCGGAAAACTTGAAATGAGGGATTCGGCGGGTATTTTCCAGGAAATGACACCCGAAGAGGTTGGCGACATTATGGATTACCGCCAAATATATCGCTTCTATTGCCCAAAAGACACAGCCTACGAGCGCAGCAAGCGGGATAAAGTTGATTATGTGCGATGGGCAGAAGAAGGGTTAATAACCCTGACACCTGGCAACACAACTGATTATGAATACATCAGGAATGACATTAATAAGTTTCGGGAAAAATATCGCCTACACTCCATCGCTTACGACCGTTATAACTCTTCACAGTTGGTAATAAACCTGCAAGACGACGGGGTGCGCATGGAGAAATTTACACAAAGCGTCCCGATGATGAACGCCCCCACGGTTGACTTTCAAAAGACAATTCAGGACGGCTACCTGGCCCACAATGCCAACCCGGTAATGCGCTGGATGATGGGTAACGTCATGGTCAGGAAAGACGCGAACGGCAACATAAAAATCAACAAGGAAAAGGCGACGGAGAAGGTTGATGGGCCGGTTAGTGCGGTTATGGCGCGGGGTCAGTTTATGACGTACCGGCAAGAGTTTATAGATGCGTTTTCACCAAATTTGGATATGATTTCTTTATGACCGCAACCATAACCATCGAAGCCGCAGCGCTTGACCTTATCTCCACAGACGGGTATATGAAGCGCTTTTATGTGGTGCTATCCGAAAGGGGTTGCACCCAAAAGGCGGCGTTTGTGGTTGTGGAGGCCGAATATTGCGCCGCGTTCCGACGTGGTAAGTATGTGGACTTTAAATCATTCTGCCGGAGTCGGAGACGGTGGTATAAAACGAGGAAATAATGGACATTGTAAGTTTTGAAACAGCAGCCAAACTAAAAGCGGCGGGGTTTCCGCAACCGGAACCGAAGCGCGGACAGGCATGGTACCGCCAGTGTTGGGAGCAATACCAAGATGACAGTATTCCGCAAAAAATGGTTTGGCATCCCTACTGGTTGACTAACGATATGCTTTGGACTGACGGCGGAATTTTCGCCCCGACCGCTACCGATATTTTAACGCTTCTTGATTCCACCCGATTTTATTTTGACAGATTACAAAAGATTTGGTATGCGGATGCTTACCGATATAATACAGCAGATGAATTTAAACACGAAAACCCTGCCGAAGCCGCCGCAATGGCGTGGATGGCAAGATACTGCAAGCCAATAAAAATACCAGTCCATACAATAACCTGTATGACTGACTCATCCCTTTCTATTGGTGGCGAATGACCGAATCTGCAAAAGATTATTTAAAGCGCCGCCGCACATAAAGCGGACAATGCCCCCCTCCCGCGCGCGAATGTAGCCCGACATTTGCAATACAATGGGAGTGTTTACATCTATACGCCATACGTTCAACAGTTTGTTCCGATCCAGCCAGGCGCCGGTTTCGCTTGCAAACCCGTCCGAATGGATGTATTCGATGTTTGGCCCGAAAACAAAATCTGGCGTTTCGGTAAATAGTGAAAGCATACTGACGCACGTAGCGTTTTATGCCTGCGCTAAAGTATTGGGTGAATCGCTGGCCTCGCTCCCGCTTGGTAAGTTCCGCCGCGACAAAGGCGGCAATGTGGAAGAAATGACCAGCGACCCGGTTCACCGGCTTGTCAACTCCGAACCTTCGGAACTTTACACCTCCTTTACGTTCCGCTCTACTGCTATGCTACATCTGTGCATAGACGGTAATTTTTACGCTGAAATTATCCGCAATGGTATTGGGCGACCGTCCGAACTACGCATTTGTGAAGACCCGGCAATGTGTACGCCATACCTGGATAAGAACGGGGCGCTGTGGTACAAACTCTGCCACAAAGAGCAATTAGTCCGGGCCGCTGATGTATTCCACGTAAAAGGACTGAGCAGCAACGGACTAAAAGGAAAATCGCCGCTGCAATTATTCCGGGAAAATGTCGGCATGGGCCTGGCTACCACATACGCACAAAGTGCGCTTTGGAAAAATGGCACCCTGTCTACCGGTTACCTTAAACACCCGTCGAAACTCACTCCCGAACAAGTAAATAACATGCGGGATATGTGGGGCGAAAAATACGCCGGAACCGAAAATGCGGGTAAACCGATGGTTTTAGAAAACGGCCTGGAATACATACCGCTGACCCTGAAACCCGCCGACGCGCTTTTTATCGAAACCGCCAAACTTTCAAAGGAAGATATGGCGTCGATTCACCGCGTACCGCAGCATAAAATCGGCCTACTGGAACGCTCCACAAATAACAACATCGAACATCAGGGGCTTGAATTTCGTACAGATACCATGCTTCCGATAGCGCTCAATTTCGAGCAGGAATATAACCGGAAACTGCTTTTTGATTCTGAAAAAGGCACCACGTTTTTCAGGCACAATATGGATGGCCTGTTGATCGCGGACAGTAAAAGCCGTGCGGATTTCCTTACCAAAATGTTCAATATCGGGGCTTATAATTCCGACGAAATCAGAGCAACAAACAGCATGAACCCTATACCTGGCGGGCATGGCAAAACCTATTTCCGTCCGCTCAATATGGTGGACATTTCCGCGCCCGCGCCGGAAGTGCAAGGGCCACAAGAAACGCAAAATAATCAAGAAGATGACAACGCAAGCCCAAACACGGATGAACAGCCCGCAGCAGCAGCATAATATCGAGCGCCGGGTATTCTCCGGCGAGGTTCGCGCTTCTGATGATGCAGACAATGTAATCCAGGGAACCGGGGCGGTTTTCGGGGTATATGCAGATATGGGCTGGCACCTGGAGGTCAACGAAGCCGGGGCGGGTGATGGCGCTGACTTTTCGGAGTGCGCCTGCCTGTTTAATCATAATGCTGACATTGTGCTGGGCCGCACCCATAACGGAACGCTGCAAATAACAATGGATGAAAACGGGATGCACTACAAGGCGAATAAACTGCCTGACACACAGGCCGCAAAAGACGCGCTTACGCTCGTAAAAGGCGGCTATGTTCACCAAAGCAGTTACGCTTTTACCATTGCGGCAGAAGTCTGGAAACTGGTAGACCGTGCCGAATTGGAGGGTGTGGTAGAAAAAAGAACACTGGATCGTGTGACGTATCAGGGCAAGGTTGATATTCGGTCAATACAGAAATGGGGCAAAGTGTACGATACTTCGCCGGTCACATACCCCGCCTTCAAGGAAACGACCGCGTACAGCGACAACGCAGAAATAGCAAAGCGCAGTTTTCAAGCCGCAATGCCGGAACGCGCCCGGAATAGATTTGAGGAAACGGAAGAGCGCAGCGAGGAAACGCCGCAATCCATACCCGATTGGAAAACAGAACATTACAGAAAACTAACCCGCTTGCGTGAAATGCAGGCACAATAATTTAATCAAAACACATTTCATTTATGGTTACTGGCATTCAACAAACCTACGACAAGCGGGGGGTTATCACCAAACAGATGACCGACATCACTACGCAGGCCGCAAAAGAGGCTCGCGCAATGACCACCGACGAAGAAACAACCTGGAAGCGCCTCGACGCGGAATATGAGGGCTTAACGACCACCATTGAAGCCTACAAGCGCGACGAACAACGCGCCGCAGAAGCCGCTACAAAGGAATTTGTGCAACGCGACGCGGGTGGCGGTCAGTGGAAATCTGACGCAACCGCGCCTATTGCCGACAAGGGTCTGGAAAGAGAGCGCCGCGCCGCTTTTGATCGGTATTACCGGTACGGCGCAGCCAATCTTTCTCCGGAAGAACGCGAAATCCTAAAACGGGGTACATCTAACCAAATAGTAGGCACTACTACGCTTGGTGGTCACACTGTCCCGCAGGATTACATGGCCGAAATGGTACGCACGATGAAGGATTATTCCGGCATCATGCAGGCTTGCCGCGTCATGTATACTGAAAACGGACAGGCGCTTCCGTGGCCTACCACTGACGACACTGGTACGCTGGCTATTCTGACCACAGAGGCCGCAGCCGTCACCATTGCCGACATCACCTACGGTCAAAAGACGCTGAACGCATACAAGTACACCACCGCCGTAAAGATTTCGCAGGAACTTTTACAAGACTCCGCGTTTGATATGTCGGTAGAGGTTCCGGGTGTATTCGGTGACCGTTTTGGCCGTGCGATCAATTTGGCCGCCACCACCGCCGACGGCTCCAGTAAGCCGCAAGGTTTTGTTCCTGCCACCAGTGCGGGTAAAACCACTGCTTCTGCTACGGCTTTCACGTTCCCTGAAATCATCGACCTGATACACTCTATCAATCCAGCCTACCGCCGCTCTCCGAATTTTGGCCTGATGTTTCACGATACCATCCTGGCAGCCGTGAAAAAACTGACCATCGGCTCCGGCGACGCCCGCCCATTGTGGCAGCCATCTGTGCGCGAAGGTGAACCCGACCGCCTGGAAGGATACCGCTACTGGATCAATCAGGATATGGACGACGCTGTAACAGCCGCGAAAAAAATCATGGCCGCAGGCGACTTTTCCAAATTCGTCATCCGAATGGTAAAGGAAATGACCGTACTGCGTCAGGATGAATTGTACAGCGCAAACGGCCTTGTCGGCTTCCAGGCGTGGGCGCGTTGGGACTCTGAACTGCTGGACGCAGGTGCGATCAAACACATGATTACCGCCGCATCCTAATGGCAAACGAACTCGTAAAGGTCGAAATACTGGAAAGTTGTTCCGGCACCCTGTACACGTTTTCGCGTGGGCAGACGGTCGAAACAACACAGGAAATCGCCCGCGATTTGGCACGGGCGGGGCATGGACGCATATTGTCCGCCCCGCCCGCCCAAAGCGTGAAAAAAGCCATACCAGATACAACGAAGATCGAAAAACGATGACATACTATCCCGACACTGCAAACCTATACCCGAACGCTACCAGCGTAACGGTAACAACCGGCCCTACCACCCGTGCGGTGACAATGGCCGAGGCGGTGCAGCAATTGAGGTTGGATGACATTGACGAACAAAATCCGTATGTGGAACTTTTGATTGACGGCGTAATTGGCGACATCGAAGCAACCTACGACCTGGCACTGATTACGCAGACGATAACCGAAAAATTCCCCTGTTTTCCATCCGGGGCCGGGGCGCTGAGATTGAGAAAAGCACCGCTTTTGGCGATTACCTCAATATCGTACATCGACAGCGATGGAGCAACGCAGACCTGGAGTAGTTCGGAATACACATCCGGCACCTACAACGGGCGGGGTTTTGTAGTGTCAAAAGTAGATTACGAATACCCCACAGACTTGGTTATTAGGCCCGACGCGGTAACGGTGGTTTATACCGCCGGATTCGGCGCTACGCCCGACACCGTACCGAGGCCCATAAAAATAGGCGCATTGCTTATGATAGCCGACCTACACGCCAACCCTACGAACCCGGTGCGCAACCTTCCGCAACTATCTGAGCGGTTTTTGCAGCGCTATTATCCGTGGGGAAAATGAAGGCGGCGACAGACTATATCGGCACAATGAACGAGCGGATTACCATCGAATCATGCACGGAAGCCATCGACCAAAGCGGATCGGTAACGGAAACATGGGCGGCGCTTTATACGCGCATTGCGGCGGCGGTAGAGTCGCCAGCAACCGGAAACAAAGAGGACTATTTGGGCGACCAACTAATGAGTGTAACGCGCATGAATTTCCGTATCCGATACCGAAAACTTGTTTCGGCAAAAATGCGGGTAGTGTATGGCGGTTGGGGCGCGGATGAGTATTTTGATGTACTGAATGTGGTCGAAGTGCCGAACGTGCCGAGAAGGACTTATTTGAACCTCTTAACTGAAAAGCGGGTATGAAGGCAGGGCGATACATAAAAGCAATCCTATCCGACGACGCCACAGTAACGGCGCTGGTTGGAACAAAGATATACGCGCTGAAAATCCCGCAATCGGAGACGCAAAACATTTACCCGGCCATTGCTTTCACCTGCACAAACACGCCTGCTGACCGGAATAAAACCCAAAAGGCGACGGCGTTTTTGGTTACGGCAACGATAGCGATGTGGGCGAACACATACACGCAGGCAGAGGATATGGATCAAGCGGTTTTTAATGCGTTTGATTTTGAAGAAACGACCGCAGCCGGGGTGACAGTAACAGGATGCGAATACACGCGCAGTGAGATTGCACAGGATGAGGATAGTAAGTTTTTTGTGTGCGTTGCAACGTATGAAATTTGGCTGAAGCGATGAATGATTTTGAGATAATGCAGGAAGATGTGGAGCGGGTTGCAAAAACCTTTCGGGCGTTTGGTGACAGGTTGGGTGAGCGACAAAAAGCGATTGCAGAAATGGGTGCGGGCTTATTTGCCCCAATAGCGGCGTCATCCGCTCCGCGCGGAACGGTACCACACAAGCGGTACAGCAACGGTAAAGTGGTCGCCACGTATTCGCCCGGAAATCTGCAACGATCAATGCAAGTACTGAATTTCCGAAGATCAAGCAGTGCATGGGTAGGCGCAAAATTGAAAGGAGGCGGGAAGGGTAATTTTACAAGTGAGAAAAAAGCAGACGGGTACTACATGCACATGGTAGAGCGCGGCACAGCGAAATGGCCGGAAGGAAAACCATTTTTTAATTCCGCCTGGAACCGCTCAAAACCAATGGTTTATAAACTTATGGCCGATCAATTCCGCCGGGAAGCGGAAAGGTTTATGGCTGAAAACGGACTTACATAACATGAAAATTGAACTTGCTTTCAACACTGAAATCAACGGCTTTCAATACTGCAAAGGCGCGGTTCTGAATGTTGATGACGAAGGCGGCGCGACGCTTCTTGCCCTGGGTCACACCCTGCGCAACGATGACACGCCCGCCCGAAAAAATGCAGGGCTTTATCAGGATGGGCAATGTGTCCCAGCACCCGAAGCCGCACCCCAAAGCCGCAGACAAAAACCGCCCGCCGAAACTATTGGGTAGTGCCGGGTAACATTAATTTTTTAATCAAAACACGCTTCATATTATGCCAACTACTGGAGTAATTAATTCAAAACTGCTCAAAACATGGATCGGGTCTACTCCGGTAGCTGTCACCTGTTTGAGCGATACCTCGCTTGAAATCACCAACGGCACAAGGGAAACCACCTGCAAAGATTCGGGACAATACGAGGAAAGTCTCTATGCGCAAACCTCCTGGTCTATTTCAGGCTCCGCCCTGTATTCCTACGACGGCGCAAACAACGGCGACGAAATAGCAACGCTTATTCTGGCACAAACCGTTTCGCCTGTTGTGTTCGGCACCGGCGTAACAGGCGACACCAAGTTTTCCGGCTCCGCCCTGTGGACAAAGTTTTCCATTTCCAGCCCTGGCACAAACCAGAGTTGTACAATTTCATTTGAGGCAAAAGGCACCGGCGCACTGACTCAAGCCCTTTACGCTTAAATCCAATTGCGGGCGCGGCTTCGTGCTTCGTCCGCAATTACATTTCCATTATGACGCAAAACTTGAATATCGGCGGCAAAACACGCCCTTTCGTTTTCGGATTTTACGCCATGCTTTCCTGCGAAGAAGAGTTTGGCTTGGATGCGGTCGCTATTGCCGATGGGAAATTTACGCCGATGGAATGGCTAAAGGCGCTGCCAATATTTGTGTATACCGGGTTACGGCAGGGTGAATACCTGAACGGCGTAACTGAGCCGGATAACTACGACCCAAACACCATACGCGCCTGGATGGATTCAGACCCGGAAGTGATTGGCAAGGCAACCACGCTGTGTACAAAGGGGCTTGAATCGCTGGCAAAGACCGGCGAAGAGGCAAAGGATAGCAGCGCTGCAAAAAAAAAGACGCCGGTGAAAATGCAAAGAGTTGGCTAAACGATTGGGCTTGGCTGGCAGAAGCCGCCGGGGCGATGGGGTGGACAGAACGCGAATTTTTTGGCTCTACGCCGCGCTTCTTTTTCCATGCTTACCAGGGCCACCAAAAACAAGAGATCGAGCGGGCGCACAATGGATTCAGGCAGGCGCGAATCATTGCTTACTACTCCATTGCGCCACACCTGGACAAAGGCAAGCGTATTGAAATGCGTGACATTATTTGGTTGCCCGAAGACGGTGACCGCCTGGAGCAAATGGTGAATGAGGTACACGTTGAACCTGAAAACCTGAAACGATTTAACGACGATGCCGACGAGTTTTACCGGCAATGGCTGGCCGAGCGGGCCGGTAATTCTAATCCTACACAACAACACGCAACATGAGCGACTTGGCATTAAGAGTTAGGATTGGGGGCGACATTAAAGGGCTTGAAAAGTCACTGAGAGACGCCGAAAAAGCGGTAAAGGCTGCCAGTGCGCGGTTGTCTAATATCGGCAACGAGTTATCCCTGAAATTGTCGCTGCCTATGGCGGCATTTGGCGTTGCTGCAATCAAAGCCGCCGGGGAAATCGAGGCTATTGAAAAGGCGATGCAGGCCACTTTCGCCGGGGCTGGGCGAAGCATACAGGAAGCGAATACGGAATTAACAGCACTGCGAAAAGCAGCCGAAGCGCCGGGGCTTGATTTTGAGCAGGCGGTAAAGGCTTCGCTTCGTTTGCAGGGCGTTGGATTTTCAGCCGAAAAGGCCCGCCATACAATCATCCAACTCGCCAACGCCATTTCCACAACCGGCGGCACAGCTGAAAACCTGAACGGGGTTACCGTACAATTTGCGCAGATCATAAGCAAGGGTAAAATTCTCACGTCAGACCTGAACGTGATAAAAGAGAATATGCCAGGCCTGGCAAAGTTGATGAAAGAAACATTCGGCACCACGAGCGCCGAAGATTTACGGGCGCTTGGTGTGAATGGGCAGGAATTTGTGGAAAAGATTACCGCCGCAATGGAGAAACTGCCACGGGTAGAGGGCGGTATCAGTAACGCCATTGTAAACGCCGGGGTTGCTGTCAAAATGTTTCTGGCAGAGGTAGGTGAATCCCTGAATAAGACTTTCAATATAACTGGCAAATTAGAGGCGTTTTCTTCCTGGCTTAGCAGCATGGGTGAGAAATTCGGCAGCATGAGCGAAAGCACACAAAGGGCTATTGTTGCCGTTGGGGTGTTTGCTTTGGCATTGGGGCCGATGGTCAAAATTGCACAGGCTGGAATTGTTGCCTATGGCCTATGGGGGCAAATGATGGGCGCTTTCAGGCTTGCGTTACTGCAAACAACGGCGGCGGCGCGGGCGGGAACGGTGGCTATGATAGCAATGAATAACGCTACAAAATTAACCGTTATTGGCGCGGCTATTGGGGTTGTGTTGGCGTTGGCGGCGGCTTTTGTTGTATTGAGCGGAAAAACCTCCGACGCAGCAAAGGCGCAAGAACAATTGGGTATAGTTGAAAAAATGGCCTCCAATTCGGTTGCCGAGCAAATGGTGAGGGTTAATATTTTAACCGGCATCCTGAAAAACAATGTGTCGAGCCTGGATGCTAAAAAACGAGCGCTCAATGAATTAAATGAGATAGCGCCGGAGTACTTTAATAAACTAAAAATTGGCGGCGACATAACAAAAGACGTAACCGCAGCGAGTGACGCTTTCCGGGAAAGCCTGATGAAAAATGCCCGTGCAATGGCGGCACAGGAACAGTTAATCGCCATTGAAAAGCAATTAAACGAAATCCGGCTAAAAAGAGGCACGTTTTCCAAAGACGAAAAAGTTGCGCTTGGCATGTTGGGCATTGCCACAAATACCACAACGGCGCTGGAAAAGCAAAAAAAGGTACTTGACGAATTAGAGGCACCATTAAACGCTCAAAGAGACCTTCTTGCTAAAATAGCGGAAGAAAATACAAATGTCGCAAATACCACAAAAACGGTAACAGATACAGCCAGCGACACGGGCGGCATTGACACGCGCGCAAAGTCCTGGGAGGATTTAATGAAATCCGTACACGCTGCCGACATGGCCGAAAAGGCAATTCGCGGCACGATGGAATACGAGGATATAAAGGGCGCGAGCAAGCCGGTTGATCAAATAGCGGGAATAAAAACACCGGAGGCGTCCGACCCTGAATTTGCGGCAAAATTTGAATCAGGCATGGCGCGTATCAAAAACGCGGTCAATTCAGCAAGCGACTCTATAAAAACAGATGTTGAGGGAATTGATGTTTCTATGCAGCGTTGGGCGGACGGCTTCCAGCAAAGTATCGGTGAATGGCCGGACAGAATCGGCGAAGCCCTGGGCGCATTATCCGGCCTGTCTGATGCAATGGCAGCCCGCAACATTTCAAACCTAAACAAAGAAATGGAGGCGCGGCTTGTGGGCGTTAAATCAGGTTCGGCGCAGGAATTAAAAATCAAAGAAGATTTTGCAAACAAAATAGAACAGGTACAGCGCAGGGCAGCCCGCCGGGCAAAAGTTTTGGCTGTATTGATGGCTACTATCGACGCAGCGCAGGGCGTGCTAAAAGGGCTTGCGCAGGGCTTTATACCCGGCGCAATCGCAGCCGGGGCAATTGGCGCGATCCAGATAGCAAAGATCATTGCAACACCCCTTGCAAAAGGCGGTATTGTTTCCGGGCCTACACACGCGCTTGTTGGCGAATATCCCGGCGCAAGGAATAACCCGGAGGTGGTGGCACCGCTCGACAAATTAAAGGGTATGTTGGG
>LNFM01010409.1_pt1 | contig 13105 bp, 12 predicted proteins | sample 596031 | NCBI WGS metagenome assembly LNFM01 (sample SAMN04254537, study PRJNA301005) | activated carbon metagenome | isolation source: dual media filters at the Ann Arbor, Michigan drinking water treatment plant | place: USA: Ann Arbor
CCAGCACGGTCGCCAGCATGAAGCCGATGGCGGCCTCAACCCCCGTGGGCACCGCATGCTGCAACAGGAAGGGCCAGGCCGAGACGGTGCGCTGGTAGATGTCCATCGGCGAGGGCAGGATGACCTTGGGCACCTGGTAGAAATCCACCAGGAATTCCCAGAGCAGCAGCACCGAGATGGCGAAGGCGATGGGCAGCAGGATCTGCACCGCCGGGTGCTTCACCAGTTCGCGTTTCTCGATGTTCAGCGCGGCCGGGGCTTCGGCCACGACAGGTGTGGATCCGTCCATCACGCCGCATCCTTGATGCTGTGCTCGATCATCCCGCGCAGCTTGGCCACGATGGCGATGAATTCCGGGCTGTCCTGCACGCTCTCATCGCGCGGGCGGGCGAAGGGGATGGGGACATCGGCCACCACCACGGCGGGGCGCTTGGTCATCACCAGCACGCGGTCGCTCAGCAGCACCGCCTCGCGGATGGAGTGGGTGATGAAGATCCCCGTCTTGCGGTGCCGCGACCAGAGGTCGAGCAGCACCAGCGCCATCTCGTCCCGCGTGATGGCATCGAGCGCCGAGAAGGGCTCATCCATCAGCATGATCGAGGGGGTGTGGATCAGCGAGCGGCAGAGCGCCACGCGCTGGCGCATGCCGCCGGACAATTCGCGCGGGCGCTTTTCCATGAAGGCGCCCAGGCCCACGGAATGCAGCAGCTCCTCCGCGCGGGCCACGTATTTCTCGCGCGGCAGCCGCATCATCTTGATGGGGAAGAGCACGTTGTCCCGCGCCGAAAGCCAGGGCAGCAGCGTCGCATCCTGGAACACGAGGCCCGCATCGCGGCGCGGCCCGGTCATCGGCTGGCCGCCGATGGTGATGTGGCCGGCGGTGATGGATTCGAGGCCCGCCAGCATCATCAGCAGCGTGGATTTGCCACAGCCGGATGGGCCCAGGATGGAGACGAATTCTCCCTCGGCGATGTCCACCGAAACCCCGGCCACGGCCTCGATGGGGCCGGCCGGGGAAGCGTAGGTCTTGCGAACGCCGCGGAGCGAGATCATCGGGCGCGCGATCAGCCCAGCATCGCGCCGAAGGGAGCGAGGCGGGTGCGCTGCGCGGCCCACTCGGCCTCGGTCAGCTTGATGCGGCCGGCGAAGCGGTTGGAGATGATGGCGTCCGTGTTCGGGCGGCGGGCTTCCGGCGGCGCGCCGAATTCCATGACGAGGTCGGTCATGGCGTTCCACTTCGCGATATCGGTGAAGCCCAGGCCGTTCTGGATCGCCTCGGGCGCCAGCATGGTGGATTGCATCAGCCCCTGGGAGAGGCGCGCATTCTCACGACCGCCCGAGGTGATGCCGATCTCGGGCACCTGGCGGATGAACATGTCCAGCGCGCGCTCCGGCTCGCGCAGCTGCAGGGCGGCGGCTTCCAGCAGCGCATCGGTGATGGCCTCGGCCTGCGCCGCGCGGTCGCGCAGCACCTCGGCGCGGGTGCAGATGACGTTGGCGTAGAAGTTCAGCCCGGCCGAGGAATAGGGGATGAAGCGATGCGCCGCGTTCTGCGCCTGCATCACCGGGATGGTGGAGGAGCCGATGGCGGTGATCGCATCCACCTGGCGGTCGATCAGCGAACGCTCCAGCACGCGGTTGTCCATCTGCTGGATGGTCACGGTGGAGAGGTTGATGCCGGCGCGGCGGGCGAAGGCCGGCCAGAAGGGGAATTCCGCTGAGGTCGGCACGGCGCCGATGCGCTTGCCTTCCAGGTCCTTCGCGGTGCGGATCGGGCTGTCGGCGCGCAGCGCGATGCCCATGGTCATGTCGTAGTTCACGGTCGCCATGCCGACGACCGGCAGCTCGCGCGCGGCGGCCAGGATCATGGGGCCGGCGCCGATGATGGCATAGTCGAACTGGCCCTGGGCCAGCGCCTGGGCGGCGGCGACGCTGCCGAAGCCGCGCGTCACCTCCACATTCAGGCCACGGCGCGAGAAGGCGCCCATCTCGCGCGCGATGAACGCGTAGGCCGTAGAGCCCTGGGCGAGCCACGGCAGCGTCAGGCGCAGCGCGGCCTGGGCGCGGGCGACATTCGGCGCGGCCAAGGGGGAGCCGATGATGGCGGTGCCCGCGACGAGCGCGGAACGGCGGGACAGCGTGACCATGGCGATGGGCCTCCAGGCGGATCAATGAACTGGCCGTCATATGCGCGGGGTCGCGCCCCGCTGCAAGCGACCGGCGCCGCCCCTCGCGGCCGCCCAACCCTGCCATGCCCGAATTGCGGGCAGCCGGGCGCCCGCGCGCCCGCTTTCACGCCAGCGCAGCCCCTCCGACTTGCGCCATGGTGCGGGGATACCGGGTGGCGCGGGCCTTGCTAGGCCGCCGCCATCACCCGGCATCACGCCCCAGGAGGCTCCCTTGACCCATCTCCCTCGTCGCGGCCTGCCGCTGCTCGCGGCCTCGCTCCTCGCCGCCCCCCTGGTGGCACGTGCGCAGACCATCCCGGCCGGCACGGTGCGCATCATCGTTCCCTTCAACCCGGGTGGCATCAGCGACATCCTGGCGCGCAGCCTGGCGCAGAACATGACGAATTCGCTGGGCCAGACCGTGGTGGTCGAGAATCGGGCCGGCGCCAATGGCAGCATCGGCGCGGGTGTCGTGGCGCGCGCCACGCCCGATGGCACCACGCTGCTGCTGGGCGTCACCGACACCCATGCGGTGAACCCCGCCGCCATGCGCAACCTGACCTATGACGCGAACACGGATTTCGAGCCGATCAGCCTGCTGACGCGCGTGCCGTTGGCACTCGCCGTGGGCCCCACCCAGCGCGAGATCGCCGATCTGCGCGCCTTCATCGCCGCCGCCAAGGCACGGCCTGGCGCGCTGACCTATTCCAGCTGGGGCGTGGGCAGCACCTCGCAGATCGCCATGCTGCGCATCGGCCTCGCCGCCGGGGCGGAGCTGCTGCATGTGCCCTTCACCGGCGCCGCCCCTGCGCAGCAGGCGCTGGCCGCGGGCCAGGTGGATGCCATGGTGATGCCGGCCGGCGCGGCCGAGGCCCTGGCGCGCGATGGCCGCGTGCGGGTGCTCGCCACCCTCTCGCCCGCGCGGCTGCCGCTGCTGCCCAATGTGCCGACCTTGCAGGAGCAGGGCGTGGCGCTCACCACCAGCATCATCCAGGCCATCTTCGCACCCGGCCGCACGCCGGCGCCGATCGTGGCGCGGCTCAACCAGGCCATGGCGGCGGCGATGGCGACGCCCGCCATGATCGACGTCTTCCGCGCCCAGGCGGCCGTGCCCGAGCATACCACCCCCGCCGCCCTGGCCGCGCTGGTCCGCACGGAGCAGGAGGCCTGGGGCCAGGTGGTCCGCAGCGAGAATATCCGCCTGGACTGAACCGGGTACACGTTTCGGTTGAAATCAGGTTACGGAACGGACATCTTCCAGGGCGCCGGCCAAGCGGGGGCATGACCCGAGCAGCCGGCCCACAGGGAGATGTCCATGCGTGAATCCGTGATGCGCCGCACCCTTCTGGGTGCCGGCGCGCTGCTCGCCGCCCCCGCCATCGCGCAACCGGCCTGGCCCAACCGGCCGCTGCGCTTCATCGTCGGATTCGCCGCGGGCGGGCCGACCGATACCCTCGCGCGCCTCGCCGCCCCCGGCTTCCAGGAGGCGCTGGGCCAGCCCGTGGTGGTGGAGAACCGCCCCGGTGCGGCCGCCAATCTCGGGACCGAGGCGGTGATCCGCGCGACCGATGGCCACACCTTCCTCATCGCCAATTCCGGCCAGGTGGTGATCAACCCGCACACCTATGCGAACCTGCCCTTCGACCCGATGCGGGACCTCGCCCCCGTCGCGAAGATGATGACGAACTACTTCCTCATGACCATCGCGGCGCAGGTGCCGGCGCAGAACCATGCGGAGCTGGTGGCGCTGATGCGCCGCTCGCCCGGCTTCACCTATGCCAGCACCGGGGCCGGCGGCATCACCCATGTGGTGACCGAGGCCTGGCGCCGCGCCGTGGGGGTGGAGGCCGAGCCCGTGCATTTCCGCGGCACGGCCGCCGCCATCCCCGATGTGCTGGCCAACCGCGTGCCGATCTTCATGGATGGCATCCAGCTGCTCGGCCAGCATGTGGATTCGGGGCGGCTGCGCGCGCTCTTCGTCACGCGCGCCGAGCGCCAGGCCTTGCAGCCCAACGTGCCGACCACGCGCGAGATCGGCATCCCCGCGGTGGATTTCGAAAGCTGGTTCGCCATGTTCGCGCCGCGCAACACCCCGCGCGAGATCATCCTGCGCATGGCCGAGATCAACCGCCCCGTCATGCTGGCCGCCGCCGTGCGGGAGCGCCTGGCCCAGGGCGCCGTGGATTCCGTGCCCTCGACGCCGGAGGAGCTGGCGACCATCACGGCGCGGGATTTCGAGCTCTTCGGCCGGGTGGTGCGGGCGGGGAATATCCGGGCGGAGTAGGGGCGCCCATCACGGCGCCGCGCGATCCAGATAGACGGCGTAGTCGCCGAAGCGCGCATCCGCCGCGCGTCGCTCGGGGTCGAAGGGCGCATCGCCCGGCGCGGTCACGATGTAATGCGTGATCCGCTCCTCGCGCATGATGGCCCGCAGCGCCGCCAGATCGGGCGCCGCCGCCAGCCGCCGCAGCACCTCAAGCCGGCGCGTCGCCTCCTGCCCGAAGGCCCCGCCCGAGGCGATCATGAATCCGGGGCAGGAGAGATAGGCCGGCATGCCCGACAGCGCCACGAGCCGCGCGGCGTCATCGATGTTGCGGGAATCGGCGGGCTGGTTGGCCACGGCGAAGCGCGGCGGATCGCCCCCCAGGCGGCGCAGATGGGGCGCCAGCCGCATCAGGTCGGGGTGGACGGAGGTGCTGTAATAGGCTTGGCCCCAATCCATGATCGGGCGCTTCGCGCCGCCGATCGTCAGCGCCAGCACCGGGAGCGCGATGACCGCCGCGGCCCCCAGCAGGGCCAGGCGCCGCACCTCGGAGAGCCGCGCGAGCCGGGGGCCGAGCAGCAGGCCCGCGAAATGCAGCGTCCAGACCGCCCAGACCGCCACGAGAAGCGGCCCGGCCCGGTGGCGATATTCCGAGATGTCGCCGTTGCGGGAGTTGGGCGAAAGCACCATCACCACCGCCGCGACCAGCAGCAGCAGGAAGGGCAGGGCATCCACCCGCGTCAACAGCCCGCGCCGCCAGGCCAGCCAGCCGAGCACGAGGCCGGCCGGCAACCAGGGCCCCAGCGTGCCCAGCAGCACCAGCAGCCAGCCCAGCAGGCCCACGCCCACGCGCCCGATCCAGGGCGTGAGCGCGGGGAGCAAGCCGTCCACCCGCGTCGGCACGCTGTTCGTGTGGGACCAGGTGACGTAGCCGAGGATGAATTGCCGGGGATCGGCCAGCACCGCTTGCCAGGACATCAGGACGAGCAGCCCGACCAGCCCCGCCAGGCCCAGCAGCACCAGCCCAAGGCGCAGGCGCGGCCCCGGCCAGTGCCAGGCGGCGATGGTGCCCAGCACCATGGTGGGCGCCAGCCAGACGAAGGTATTGGCGCGGATCAGGATGCAGCCCGCCGTCAGCAGGGCCGCCAGCACCAGCGGCGCCACCCGGCGCTGCCGCACGGCATGGACGAGGGCCGCGAGCGCGGCGCAGGCCACGCCCAGGCTGTAGGTGGTGCCGGGCGAGGTCTCCAGCAGCCAGGCGAAGCCGAAGAACCCGTTGGCGATGGTCCATTGCTCGGGGTTCGGCACCAGCGCCAGGGCCAGCAGGCCGCAAGCCGCGAGGCCCGGCCCGCCCAGCGCCAGGCCGAGCGAAACCACGCCGGCCGCCATGACCACCATGCCCAGCGGAATCCAGGCCAGCGCGACCGTGTCCATCGCCGAAGTCCCGGCCAGTTGCGGCAGCAGCGCCACCGGCAGCAGCGTGCCGTAATGGTAGAGCATCCGCGGGAAATCGGCCATCAGCGTCAGGCCGCGGCCGATGATCTCGGGCAGGGCGAAGGGCTGCAGATTGGTGGCATGGATGATCAGGTCCAGCCAGAAATCGAGCCGGCCCGTCGCCTCGAACCGCTCCATCCGCGGCACGATGTCCCAGCACCAGGCCAGGACGAACAGCCCGATCAGCCCGGCCAGCGCGATCATGTGCCGGGGGGCGGGGCCGCGCAGCCCCGGCAGGCCCAGCAGCAGGAAGCCCAGCGCGATGACGGGATGCGCGCCCGGCACCACCAGATCCCCCAGGATCAGCCCATGCGCCACCACGGCATAGCCGGTGACGAGCGCCAGGAAGGGGTCATCGGGCAGGCCGAGCGCGCGGCAGAGCAGGCGCCCCGTGCCCAGGCTGGCGAGAAGCAGCCCCAGCAGGACCAGATGCGCCACCACGCCGAGGCCGGGTGCGACGGCGAGCATCGCGGCGGCAAGCGGCAGGGCAATGCCAAGGGCCATCGGCAGGGCGCGCGTCATCGCGGCACCAGCCGATAGGCGGTGTAGCCGCCGAAGCTGCGCTCCTCCGCCACGTCATAGGCGGTGCGGAAGCGGTCGAGCCAGGCCTCCGGGCGGGCGCGGTCGATCACGATCCAGCCGGGCTGGCCGAACACCGCCGCACCCCGGGCGATGAAGTGCTCGATGGTGGCGGGCGGGAGGAGGCCATAGGTCGCGATGTTGGACATGCCCGTCCAGGCCGGCCCCGGCATGTCGCGCACCGAGAGCAAGGCCACGTTCACGAGGACAGGCGGCCCGGCCTCGATGCCGCGCAGCCATTCCAGCGCCGCGCCGGCATCCGCGAAAGGCGCGAGGGTGAGGCCCAGCGGCACCATGGCCGCATCCATGCGGGCCTGCGAAGCGGGGGTGGCCAGCCGCATCTGCTCCAGCAGATCGGCCGGGCCCAGGCGTGCGGCGTCGCCGCGCTGCCAGGCGGAACGCCAGGCGTCCAGGCCGAAGCTGGCGGACCAGGCCACCAGCCCCGCCATCACGACGCGGGAGAAGCCGCCGGGCAGGGAAGGCGCCTCCGCGCGCAGCAGCGGCACCAAAGCGAGGACCAGGAAGGGCAGCAGGTTCAGCAGGTTGTTGTCGTGGCTGCGCCCCAGGTAATAGGAGCCCACGCCCACCAGCGCGGCGAGGGTGACGAAGCCCATGCGCCGCGCCCGTGCATCACCCGCGGCCATCCCGACCAGCCCCATGAGGATCGCCGCCAGCAACAGCCAGACCGGGCCCAGGAGATTGGGCTGGAGAATGCCCGGCGGGCTCCGCACATAGGTCAGGAAGCCGAAGAGCGAGGGCCAGTCGCCGAAGCCCAGGCGGAACAGCAGGGCCAGCGCCGCGAGGGCCAGCGCCAGGGCCAGCACGCCCCGCATGGCGCCCCAGAGCAGGGCGCGCAGCACCTGCCACCGGCCCTCGGCCTGCCCGGCCTGCCGCAGCGCGAGGTAGGGCCACCAGACCAGCGTTGTGTGGAAGCCGGCCTCGGGCGACCAGGCCAGGGCCAGGAACCACAGCGCATGGCCCGTCCAGCCCGGTGCGGTCCCGGCCGCCTCATGCCGCAGGATGGCCAGGAGAAGCAGCGCCAGCGGGAGGAAGCGCATGCCGCCCACCGAGGGCGTGGCCAGCGGCCCCAGGTAATCCGGCGGATAGCCTGTCCAGAGCAGGATCGCGGCCGCCATGGCCGCGAGCGCCAGCAGCACCCGGCCTTGCGGTGCGTCGCGCAGCAGGGCCAGCACGCAGCCCCCCATGGCCAGAAGGTAGAGCAGGTGGGTCAGCCCGGCCGCGAGGTAGATGCCCAGCCAGGGATCGTCCCGCCCGAGCAGCGCGACCAGCAGCGTCGGCCCCATGCCGTATTGCACCGGGAAGTCCCGGAAGGGGATGGCGCCGGCCAGCATGGCCTCGGAGGGCGCGGTGAAGGCGCCCCAGTGGTGCCAGAGCGCCCAGAAGGCGTTGGGCGTGGTGAAGACGCCGGTGAAGGCGACCGCGGCCAACCCCAGGAGCGAGAGCCCGAGGAAGACCCAGCCCCGCTTCAGCCCGGCCCCCTGCGGCAGCAGGCGCGGCAGCCAGGCCGCGAGGCCGCCCAGCGCCACGAACAACGCCGCACGCCCTGGTGACAATTCGAGCGCCGGCGCCCACCAGACCATCCCCGCCAGCAGCGGCAGCGCGGCCAGGCCGCCGAGGGCCGGTCCGAGGCCCAGAACCAGCAAGGGCAGGACGAGCACGAGCGAGAGCAGCACCGGGCTCCACCAGCCCGGCCAGCCGCGCGCCAGCAGCAGCGCCGCCGCGCCCGCCGCCAGCACCACGCCGGAGAGCGCCGGGGCGAAGCGCCCGGCGGGCAGGCGCAGCTTCAGCAGCAGCAGGAAGGGCAGGCCACAGACCGTGACCAGCAGGCCGAGATAGAGCAGCAGCAATCCGGCCTTGTCCGCGAGCATCCGAAGTTCAGCCCTGCTGCGAGCCGGTGGGCGGAGGTGCTGCGATGTTGATTCGCTCGCGCTCCACCACCATCGGCCCGCGCCGCACCTGGGCGTGGATCGCCGTGATGTATTCGCCGAGCATGCCGATGAACATCAGCTGCACGCCCGAGAAGAAGAACAGCGCGATGATGATGGTCTGCGTGCCCGCCGGCGCCATGCCATGCAGCATCAGCGCCGAGAGGAAGGTAAAGAGCGCATAGACCAGCGCGAGCCCGGCGATGCCGAAGCCCAGGAAGCTGCAGAAGCGCATCGGCGCATCGGTGAAGGAGAAGATGCCGTTCATCGCCTGGTCGATCAGGCGCAGCGCGTTGTTCTTGGAGATGCCGCGCTTCCGCGCCTTCCACGTATAGGGCAGGATCAGCCGGCGGAACCCGGCCGAGGCGATGATGCCGCGGATATAGGGATACTGGTCGCGGTGGCTGACCACCACTTCCCACACCTTGCGGTCGATGAGCTGGAATTCGCCGACATTCTCCGGGATCTCGAAATCGGAGAGCGTGTTGACGATGCGGTAGAAGACCCGGCGGCAGCTGCGCAGCGCCCAGGTCTCCTCGCGATTGGCGCGCGCCCCGGCGACGACCTCGATGCCCGCCTCCCAATGGCGCACCATCTCGGGGATCATCTCGGGCGGGTCCTGGAGGTCCACCGGCAGGAAGACCAGGATGGCATCGCCCGTGGCGTAGCGCAGCGCGTTGAAGTTGGAGCGGAACGGCCCGAAATTGCGCGCGTTCAGGATGACCTTCACCCGCGGGTCGGCGGCCGCGATGCCGCGCAGCAGCTCCACCGTGCGGTCCTCCGAGCAATTGTCGGAGAAGATGTGCTCGCGCTCGTGATGCGCGAGCGGCCCGCCGGGGGCGAAGAGTTCCAGCACCGCCTGGTGGCAGGCCTCGACATTCTCTTCTTCGTTGTAGCAGGGCGAGATGATGGAGATCAGTGCCACGGCTCAGGCCCGCGCGGTGATGAAGTGCGACTGCGCGAGCCAGCGCGTGACGGCCGTGGCTTCCAGCAGCGGTTCAACCGCGAGGCTGGGCTTCACCAGCGCCTCGGGCAGGCCGGGCAGCAGGAAGTCGCGCGTCGCCACCTCCACCTCGCGCCAGCCGGCGGCGGGGAGGGCGCGGCGGAGTTCGCCGGGGGTGAAGGCCATCTCGTCGGGCTCCAGCCTCGCCATGCGGCGGCCGAACCTGGTGCCGAAGATGAAGGCGCAATAGGGGTTGAGGAAGTTGGGCTCGATGAAGGCGAGGCCGCCGCCGGGCTCGGTCACGCCATGCAGCGCGCGGAGCACCTCGGCCAGGCGCGTCACCAGGTGGTGCAGGATGCCATTGCCGAAGACCATGTCGAAGCGGCCGAAGGCCAGCGGCGTCTCGCCCAGCAGGTCGAACACCTCGAAGCGCAGGTTGGGGGCGACGTGGCGCGCGCGGGCCTCGGCCACGAAGACCGGGCTGAGATCCACGGCGACGACCTCCGCCGTGCTGTGGGCGGCGAGATAGGCCGCCGTCTCCCCGGTGCCGCAGCCAATCTCGAAGACGCGGCGCGCGCCGAGGCGCTCGGCCTGGGCCACGAACCAGTCGCCCCGGCGGCGGCCGCGCAGGGGCGTGGAGCCGACCGGCGCGAAGACCTGATTGTAGCCGCGCTCATCCTGCAGGGCGATGCGTGCCATGGGTGTCAGGCCTTCCGTGCGAGGATGCCGTAGCCCAGCGGATCGGCCTTGGAGCCCCAGCCCAGCCGCAGCGAGAGATGCGCCAGCCCCAGCGCGAGGCCCGCCGCGGGTGCGGCGAGCAGCAGCGCCGGCAGCCGCCAGGGCTTCGACGGCGTGGCGAGGCGCATGCACACCACGATCAGCTTGTTGGCGATCACGGCCAGGTCATCGCCGCGTTCCTCGACCACCACCTCGGGGAAGGCTTCGAACATCTGCGCGAGGCGATAGCGCGTGAAGCGGTGATAATCATGCGGCGCGTGATGCACCCGGGCCGAGAAGGGGACCGTCGCCGCCAGGGTTCCGCCGGGCTTGAGCACCCGGTGCATCTCGGCGACCAGCGCCGCGGGATCACCCGCGTGTTCCAGAACCTCGGTGCAAAGGATATTGTCGAAGCTGGCATCGGGGAAGGGGATGGAAAGGCCATCGAACTCCACGATCTCCGGATGCCGGCGCATGCCGAAATCATCCGCCGCCGGGACATCGAGGCCGGTGTAGCGCGCGCCCTGCGGCAGCAGGCTGCGGAAGGGCATCTCGCCGCAGCCCACATCCAGCACGCTGCCCTGCATCGCCGCCAGATGCGGCGTGAGGAAGCGCTTGCAGGTGAGCAGTTGCAGATCCACCAGCATCCGCCCGGTGAAAGCGAGGCTGCCCAGCACGCCCGCCTCGCGGCGGATGGGGATCGGCTTGAACTCCTCGGCGGCGGGAATCGGCTTCATGAATTTCCTCTTGCCGCAGGCGGGGCAGCCTGTCCACGAAAGACGAAGCCGCGCAGGCCGAGATAGCCGCAGGCGGCCAGCACCGGCAGCAGCAGCGCCTGCGCCAGCAGCGGGCCGAGCCCCGCCGCGCCCAAAAGGCGCAGCAGCACGAAATTCAGGCTGCCGAGCGCCAGGTAGAAGAGCAGGAAGCGCGGCAGCAGCCGCATCGCCGTGCTGCCGAAGACCAGCCCGCCATAGCTGAAGAAGTTGAAGAGGAAGCCCAGCACCGTTCCGCCCGCCACCGCCAGCCAGAGCGGCGCGCCCATCAGCACGAGGCCGGCATAGGCGGCATAGCCGAAGCCGGTGTTCAGCAGGCCGACGGCGAGGAAGCGCAGCACCCGCCAGAGCTCGGCCTTCACAACCCGCGCCCGCGATACCATTCGACGGTGCCGGTCAGCCCTTCCTCGATCGCAATGCGCGGCGCCCAGCCCGTGGCGCCGCCGAGGCGCGAGATATCGGCCTGCATGTGCATCACCTGGTCCGGCCGGAAGGGGATTTCGCCGAAGACCAGCTCCATCCCCGGGGCGGCAAGGTCGCGGATGCGCTCGACCACATCCCGCACGCGCACCGCCCGGCCCGAGCCCAGGTTGAAGACGCCCGAGGCCGTGCCGTGCGTGGCGACGGCGAGGATGCCGCGCGCCACATCCTCCACATGCAGCCAGTCCCAGCTTTGCGTGCCCAGCGTCGTCTTCGGGCGGCGGCCGGCCAGCATCTCCGTGATGAGCATGGGGATCAGCCAGCCATCATTGTCGCCGGGGCCATAGGTGGAGAACAGCCGCAGCCAGGCATGCCGCATGCCCGCCTGCGCCGCGAGCTGCCGCGTGAGGAACAGCGCCGCCACCTTGGCCGCGCCGTAGAGGCTGGTGGGCTCGGGCAGCGCATCCTCGCGCATCGCGGTGCCGGCGCCGTATTCGCCCTGGCTGCCCACGCCGATGAAACTGCCCACGCCTGCCGCCGCCGCGGCCTCGATGAGGGCGCAGGCGGCTTCCACATTGTCGGTGATCTGCCGGCGGTCGAAGCGCGCGGAATTGGCCACGCCCGACCACGCCAGGTGCAGCAGCGCATCGGGGCGATGCGCCGCCAGCGCCTCGGCCAGCGCCGCGCCGTCGCGCAGATCCATGTCGAGCCGCGTGAAGCGCCCGGCGAAGGGGGCCAGGCGCGGCGCGGGTGAGCCTGGGCGCACCGGCGCCACCACCGCATGCCCGGCCTCAAGGGCCAGGCGCAGCGTCTCGGCGCCCACGAAGCCGGAGGCGCCGGTGAGGAACAGCTTCACAGCAGCCGCACCGCGTGGTCCTCGATGGGGCCGAGCTTGTCGAGCAGCCAGGCCTGGCTGCCGATGCGCCCGCGCAGTGCATCCGTCACGCCATACTTCCCGAAGCGCGGCGCGAGGCCGGCGGCCAGCAGCACCTCGGCCACGCGGCTGCCGAAGCCGCCGGCCACGCTGTGCTCCTCGATGGTGAGGATGGCGCGGTGCGCCCGCGCCGCCGCCAGCACGGCGGCCTCATCCAGCGGGCGGAAACCGGGGAAGCTCACCACGCTGGCCGAGATGCCGCGAGCGGCCAGGGCTTCGGCGGCGGCCAGCGCCCGGCCGAGGATCGGCCCGGTCGCCAGCAGGGCGATATCGGTCCCCGTACGCATCGGGATGGCGTGGCCGAGCGTCACCGGCGTGCCCGGCGCATGCAGCACCGGCTCGCCCGAGCGGCCGAGGCGCAGATAGGCGGGGCGGCGGCGTTCCAGCAGCTGCGGCAGCAGCGCCATCGCCTCATGCGGATCGGCCGGGCAGGCGACGGCCATGTTGGGCAGCATGGCCATGATGCCCAGATCCTCGACGCCGTGATGCGTGTAGCCCTGCGCACCATAGGCCAGGCCCCCGCCCACCGCGATCACCGTCACCGGCAGGTCATGGTAGCAGACGTCGTTGCGAAGCTGTTCGAGGCAGCGCAGCGTCGGGAAATTCGCGATGGAATAGAGCACGACGCGATGGCCCGAGAGCGCCAACCCGGCAGCGATTCCGACCATCGCCTGCTCGCAGACGCCGACATTGGCGTATTGCGCGGGCATCGCCTCGGCGAAGCGCTCCAATACGGAATAGCCGAGATCGGCCGTCAGCAGCATCACATCGGGGTTGGCGCGCGCGAAGCTGGTCAGTGCGTCAATGGTCTCGGTTCTCATGGCGCGGCGCCGATCTCGGCCAGGGCCGCTTCGAGCTGCGCGGCATC
>LNFM01010411.1_pt1 | contig 13105 bp, 11 predicted proteins | sample 596031 | NCBI WGS metagenome assembly LNFM01 (sample SAMN04254537, study PRJNA301005) | activated carbon metagenome | isolation source: dual media filters at the Ann Arbor, Michigan drinking water treatment plant | place: USA: Ann Arbor
CGCTGCAGGCGGTGGTGATGAAGATGCTGCCGTTCGACAACAAGAGCGAGTTCCAGGTGGTGGTCGACATGCCCACCGGCACCGCGGTGGAGAAAACCGCCGCCGTGCTGCGCGACCTCGCCGCCGAGGTGGCCAAGCTGCCGGAGGTGGCCACCGTGCAGGCCTACGCCGGGCTGGCGGCACCGATCAACTTCAACGGTCTGGTGCGCCAGTACTACCTTCGCAGCGGCGGTGAAGTGGGCGACCTGCAGGTCAATCTGGTCGACAAGGCGCATCGCGACCGCAAGAGCCACGAGATCGCCCAGGCGGCGGTGCCGGCGCTGCAGGCGATCGCCCGCCGGCACGGCGCCGACCTCAAGGTGGTCGAGGTGCCGCCGGGGCCGCCGGTGCTGTCGCCGCTGGTGGCCGAGATCTACGGTCCCGACTACGAATCGACGATCAAGCTGGCGCGTCAGGTGCGCCAGGTGTTCGAGCAGACCGAGGATATTGTTGCCATCGACGACACCACACTGGATGCGGCCGAGCGCATCGTGCTGCGGGTCGATGCGGCCAAGGCGGCGCTGTACGGCATCCCGGTGGCTGAGGTGGCGCGCACCGCGCGCCTGGCGCTGGCTGGCGAGGACATCACGCCGCTGCACGATGGTCACAGCAAGTACGCGGTGCCGGTGCGGGTGGGGCTGGCGTCGTCGCAGCAGGGTCGGCTCGACCAGGTGCTCAAGCTGCGCCTGCGCGGCCAGGACCTCGGCGGCCAGACCTACGAGGTTGCGCTGTCGGATCTCGTCACCGCAGTCACGCTGCCGACCGAGCCGGTGATCTATCGCAAGGACCTGCAGCCGGTGGTCTATGTGATGGGCGATGTCGCCGGCGGCCCGGGCAAGACCGACTCGCCGCTGTACGGCATGTTCGCGCTGCGCGAGGGCATCGCCAAGATCGCCACGCCCAGCGGGCTGCCGCTGGCGGAATACTGGATCTCGCAACCGCAGGACCGCTTCACGTCCTTCGGCCTGAAGTGGGACGGCGAATGGCAGATCACCTACGAGACGTTTCGCGACATGGGCATCGCCTATGGCGTCGGCCTGATCCTGATCTACCTGCTGGTGGTCGCGCAGTTCCGCTCGTATCTCACGCCGCTGATCATCATGGCGCCGATCCCGCTGACCATCATCGGCGTGCTGCCGGGCCATGCGCTGTTCGGCGCCCAGTTCACCGCGACCTCGATGATCGGCATGATCGCGCTGGCCGGCATCATCGTGCGCAACTCCATCCTGCTGGTCGACTTCATGCACCAGCGGCTGCGCGAAGGCGCCAGCTTCGAGCAGGCCACCATCGATGCCGCTGCCACCCGCGCCAAGCCGATCGTGCTGACGGCGGTCGCGGCGATGCTGGGCGCGGTGTTCATCCTCGACGACCCGATCTTCAACGGCCTGGCGATCAGCCTGCTGTTCGGCATCTTTGTCTCCACCGTGCTGACGCTGGTGGTCATCCCGGTCCTTTACTACGCCGCCAACTACCGCCGCATGGCGCGCGCGGGCGCGCAGCCCGCAGCCGCGGCCGATGCATTGCCCGCCTGATCCTTGATCCCTTCACACCGGAGAACTGAAATGACCGTCGACCGACTGATCCGCATCTTTGCCGGCAGTTTCATCCTGCTTTCGCTCGCGCTCGGTGTGCAGGCGAGCCCGCTGTTCGTGTCGCCCTGGTGGCTGGCGTTCACCGCCTTCGTCGGCGCCAACCTGCTGCAATTTGGCTTCACCAACGTCTGCCCGCTCGGCTGGATCCTGAAGAAGCTGGGCGTGCCCGAGACGCGCGTGGCGTGCTGAGTGGCCATGGCAAGGACCCCGTGTGTGGTTGACCCGGACGCCGCCGAGGCGACGGCGGCGCGGCGTGCGCTCGTGGTGCGGCTCAAGCGGGTCGAAGGCCAGTTGCGCGGCGTGCAGGCGATGATCGAGACGGGCGACGACTGCGAGGCCGTCGCGCAGCAGTTGTCGGCCGCACGCAAGGCGCTCGACAAGGCGTTCTTCGAGTTGCTGGCCTGTGCCATCGAGCACCCGCAGTTTTCGGTCGGCCGCAAGGCCGGCCGTGGTGCCGCCGCGAACGAAGGTAACGATGTACGCGTCCAGCGCATTGCGCGGGCGCTCGCGAAGTTCGCCTGATCGACAGGCGCGGCGTCAGGTCTGCGACAGGCCCACGGCCAGCGCGTCGCGCGCGCCGGGCCAGGGCAGAGTGGATTGCCGCGTCGGCGGTGGTGCATGGCAGGGCCGCACGGCAGAGCCCTGGGCGAAGCGATAACCGGCCAGCGTCGCCAGCTGCTTCTGCCGCTCGCTCTCGATCCCGGCCACGATCAGCCAGTCGACGTTGAGCCCGGCGGCACGCGCCTCCAGCAGTGAGTCCTGCCAGAACTCCAGGCGCTGCGACTGCGGCGCCAGCACCTTGGCGAAGTCCGGGCGCACGAAGTCGATCGCCTTCATCTCCATGCCGATGCGCGATGCGGTGAGCCGGTAGCCCACCGGGATCTGCTGCGTGCGCAGCCAGTCGAGCAGGCTCTGCACGCGGTACGGGGAGCGGATGCGCTCGACCTGCCCCCGCACCAGGATCGACATCCGGTGGCACAGCAGCTGGTGAGCATCGATCGTCTCGGTCACCAGGTCGAGACAGCGCTCGATGGTGCCGAAGGACAGCGTGACGGCGACGTGGTCCGCCAGCTCTTCCTCCAGCATGGCGAAGCCCTTGCTCAGCGCGCCGAGCTGAATGCGGGCCCGCTGCATCGTGCCGGGCTGCATCCCCTCGGTCCAGACATAGAGCTCGTCGAACCAGCGTTCGCGCGTGGCCAGGTCGCGCGTTGGCCAGACGATCGCGCGCACCCGGGTCTCCACGGAAGCGGCGGCGGGCGAGGCGGGATTGGACGGAGGCTGCTTGGACGGCATGGTGTGGGTGGCGTGCTGCGTGTCTGGCGTGCCGCCGATTCGGATGGTGCAACGGTCAGCGCGCGGCCGACAAGCGCCGATTCGCGCCCGTCGCGGCGCGCGCAACACGGGTGGGCCGCATAGTCAGTCGGCGGGGCGTGGCTGGCCGTAATGGCGGAACTTGTCGATCACCCGCTGCATCTCGTCGTCAGGCAAGCGAGGCGGCTCGCCAAGGGCGCGGGCGTGGAGGTAGATCCGAGCCAGGTGCTCCACCTCGGTGGCGAGCGTCAGCGCCGCTGCCAACGATGCCCCGCAGGCAACTACGCCATGGTGGGCGAGCAGGCAGGCGCGTCGGTCGGCCAGCGCGGCGAGCGCATGGTCGGACAGGTCCTGGGTGCCGAACGTGGCGTAAGGCGCGCAGCGAATATCGCGGCCACCGGCCGCCGCAACCATGTAGTGAAACGGCGGCAGGCCCACCCCGTGGCACGCCAGCGCGGTGGCTGCTGGCGAGTGGGTGTGGACGATCGCTGCGAACTCGGGGCGCGTGTGCAGGATGTCGCGGTGGAAGCGCCACTCCGACGACGGCGCCATGCGACCGACCGCCCGGGCATCGGACAGGCGCATGAAGACCAGCGCGTCGGCCGTCAGCGCCTCGTAGGGCACGCCGGTGGGCGTGATCAGAAAGCCGTCGTGCGCCCCGCGTCGGCAGCGCACCGACACGTTGCCGGCCTGATTGGCGTTGATGCCCGAGGCGTTCATCGCCGCCGCTGTGGCGATCACCTGCAGGCGCAGCGCGGTGGCGTCTTCCGGCGTCTCGGTCGTCATGCCGCCTCGCGCCGGCTGGTCACCGTGGGTGTGTCGTTGAACAGCGCACGCAACTGCGCCGGTGCGGCGACGCCGTGCTCGGTGATGATGCCGGTGACGAGGCGCGCCGGCGTGACGTCGAACGCCGGGTTGGCGACGCGCGTCTCGTCGCCCGCAATGCGGACCCGGGTCGGCGCACCGGCGTCGTCGCGCCCGGTAACGATGCGCACCTCGTCGCCCGCACGATCCTCGATCGGGATGGCCGCGCCGTCGTCGATCGTCCAGTCGATCGTCGGCGATGGCACGGCCACATAGAACGGCACACCGTTGTCGTGGGCGGCCAAGGCCTTCAGGTAGGTGCCGATCTTGTTGCAGACATCGCCCCGTGCGGTGACGCGGTCGGCACCGACGATCGCCAGATCCACCTGGCCGTGCTGCATCAGGTGGCCGCCGGCGTTATCGACGATCAACGTGTGCGGCACGCCGTGAGCGGCCAGTTCCCACGCGGTCAAAAGCCCCTGGTTGCGCGGGCGGGTCTCGTCGACCCAGACGTGCAGCGGCACGCCGGCGTCGTGCGCCTGGTAGATCGCGCTCAACGCGGTGCCGTAGTCGACCGTGGCGATCCAGCCGGCATTGCAGTGGGTCAGCACGTTGACCGGTCGCTGCAGGCGGCGATGCGCTTCGGCGATCAGCGTTGCGCCGTGGGCGCCGAGTGCGCGGTTCAGCGCAACGTCTTCTTCGGCAATGCGGCCAGCTTCGGCCCAGGCGGTCGCCGCGCGCGCGGTGGGTGGCAACGGCACGACAGCCGCCTGCATGCGGTCCAGCGCCCAGCGCAGATTCACGGCAGTGGGGCGTGCCTCGTTCAGTGTGCGATGCGCTGTTGAGAGCGCGGCGTCCGACGCGTCATCGCGCAGCGCAAGCGCGAGCCCATAGGCGCCGGCCACGCCGATCAGCGGCGCGCCGCGCACCTGCATGGAAGCGATCGCCGCCACCATCTGCGCGGCCGATCCAATTCGACGATGCACGACGGCGAAGGGCAGGCAGGTCTGGTCGATGATGCCGACCACCGGTGCGGCCGGGTCGTCGCGCACTTCCCACAGCGATCGAGTCAGGATGCCATCGATCTTCATGATTGCGCCTTCAGATCATGCGCCGCGCGACGCGGGGCCTGTGCCGCCGAGGGTGGCAGCGACCGGCCGCGCGGCAGCGCGCGACGATCGCAGCGCGAGCATGTTGCCGCCGACGGCGAGTGCAATGCCGACAAACGTCGCGAAGCGCCAGTGGTAGCCCTCGAACATGGCCGAGATGAGCAGGGCGACGATGGTCGACATCACGCCCACATAGGCGGCACGCGCCGGCCCGATCTTGCCGAGCAGGCTGTAGTACGCCCCGAATGCCAGCGCCGACCCAGCCAACGCCAGATAGGCAAGCGACAGTGCGAATGGCAGCGACCAGTCGATGACGAGTGGTTGGCCGGCAATCAGCACCGCGGTCCACGCCGCCAGCGCGCCCCAGGTCATGCCCAGGCCGAGCGGCGCCCAGCCCTTGACGCCCGCGCCTTGCGCGCGCGCCATGCCGATGTTGGACAGGCAACTTGCCAGCACCGCGCCCGCCGTCAGTGCGGCGCCGATGACCAGCGGACCGTCGGTCTGCAGGCGCGCGAACTCCGGCCAGAAGATGAGTGCGATGCCCAGCAGACCGAGCGCGCCGCCGGCAGCCACGCGGCGCGACATCGGCGTGCCGAGCAGAGTGCGCGCCAGCAGCATGTTGACCAGCGGCGCCGCGGCATAGCCGACCGCCACCAGGCCGGAGACGATGAAGCGCTCGGCGTGATAGACAAACAGATAGCTGACACAGAAGCCGAGCACGCCCACCAGTGCCAGCAGGGCATGCATGCGCAGCGACTGTCGCAATGGAATGCTGCGCGCGACACACCAGCCGAGCACGGCCGCAGCGGCGATCGAAAAGCGCAGCGCGACGCCGATCTCCGGTGTGGTCGCGTGGAGTTGAAAAGTGATGACAATCCAGGTCGTACCCCAGATGCCGACGGTGACGATGAACAGGCTGACGGGTGTCATGGGGCTGATTGTGGCCGCCCGCGGTCAGGCGGCGACCCTGAAAGCGCAAGGCAGGGTGACAGTCGCGGCGCGAGGGGTTGATTCAGCCATGTTGAAACACCCATTCGAGCAGTGCATCGATCGCCGGTTGCCCCGCCCCCGCAGTGGGATGGTTGATGATGCAGACCACGACATAGCGGCGCCCGCTCAGCGCGTGCACGTAGCCACCAATGGCGCGCACGTCGGCCAGCAGGCCAGACTTGATGTGCGCATTGCCGGCGGCGCCGTTGCGGCGCTTCATCGTGCCGTCCACGCCGACCAGTGGGAGTGAACTCACGAACTCGGGCATCAGCGGGCTGGCGAAGGCGTGCGCCAGCAAGCGAGTCAGGCTGGCGGGCGAGATGCGCTCCACCCGGGATAGGCCGGCGCCGTTTTCGAGCACCAATTCCGGCATGTCCATGCCGCGGTTGGCGAGCCAGTTGCGGATCGCGCGATTGGCGTTCTCGGTGGTGCCCGGCGCACGCGCCGATTCGCCACCGAGCGTGAGGAACAACTGGCGCGTCATCACGTTGTTGCTGAACTTGTTGATGTCGCGGATCAGCAGGGCGAGCGGCTCCGACTCGTGCAGCGCAATCCGGCGTGCGTCCAGCGGCACGGGCGCGTCGCGCACCGTGCCGGACCACACGCCGCCGGTGCCTTCCCACAGCGCGCGAAACACCGCGCCGAAGTACCGGGTGTGGTCCAGCACGCTCACGTGCCACAGGCGCTCGCCGCAAGCCAGAGGAAAGCCGCCACGGAACTGCGGCGCCATCGGATCGGCGAAGTCGCCCTGCAGGCGGGCGCGCCAGTCGCCGCACGGACCGTCGACGCCGCGCACCAGCGCCGGCGCCTTCAGTCCCGCCAAGGCGGGCGTGACGATCACGCGCGCGCTCTTGGTCTCCGGGTCAGGCACGAAGCCGAAGGTCACCGACTTGTAGTTGAGCAGGAGCGCGTCGGGACCGGCGTTGTAGGGGCGCAGGCCTTCGCCATCGAAGGCGGCCGGATCGGTCGGTGCGACCGCGAATGCCGCCTTGTCGAGCAGGATGTCGCCGCGGATCTCGCGGATGCCGTAGCTGCGGATGCGCTGGGTCAGCAGCCACAGGTGCTCGATGACGAGCTTCGGGTCACCGCTGCCGCGCAGCGCGAGGTCGCCGTCGAGCACGTCGCGGCGCAGGGCGCCGGCGGCAAATGCTTCTGTTTTCCAAGTGTAGGCCGGGCCGAGCAGGCTCAGCGCGGCATAGGTCGTGACGAGCTTCATCGTCGATGCCGGGTTCATCGGCATCGCTTCGTTCAGGCTCATCGACGGTGGACCGGCCTGGCCAGCGCCGGGGCCGAGCGGCTGGATCACCATGCCCACGGCCGACAATGGAACGTTGGAAGCGCGCAACGCCGCGACGAACGGCTCCGGCAGAGCCCGCGGCGCCGGGTTGAGCGGCTCCTGCGCCTGAGCGAGGCCCAACCATCCGCTCGACAGCAGCGCAACAAGTGCTCCGCGCCGCAGCCAAGGGAAGTGCGGGCGCCGCGGTGTCGGCCCCAGGTAATCCCGGCCATCCCTTCGGACGATCGGCAGCGGCGCCGGGGTTAGGTCGTTAGTCCGATAGTGGGTCCGACGGGAAGCCCCTAGTCTCCATCGAACCGAGCGATACGGAACGCGCATCGAGCGGGCAACCGGGTGGTCGGTCGCACGTGATGCGCTCGGTCGGCGCAACGAGCGTGTCAAGAGCTGCTGCGGCAGCGAAGCGAGAAACAAGATGAGAGGGGAAAGCACGATGCGAAGCTTACTGGCAGGCGCTGCGATTGCCGCTTTGGCCGCATGTGGCGGCGGTGACAAGTCATCGGATCCGGCGCCGGTCGCCGGGCAGTCGACCCGGCCCGCCAGTGATGCGGAGGCGGTTCGCTTCCTGCAGCAGGCGACTTTCGGCGCGACGCCGGCCGACATCGCCCGCGTGAAGGAAATCGGCTACGAGAACTGGATCAACGAACAGTTCGCTTTGCCGCGCAATAGTCACCTCGAGTTCCTGACACGCCAGGTACCGCTGCCGATCCCGGCCAACACCACGGTGTCGAGCGCGCCGTTGTACTACTCGTTCTGGCGCCAGGCGATTTCCGCGCCGGATCAATTGCGCCAGCGCACGACGTTCTCGCTGTCGCAGATCGTCGTCACCTCGGCCGCCGAGGCGCAGCTGTCAAACGATGCCGACGATGCGCACGGCCTGGCCGCGCACCTCGACATCCTCAGCGAGCATGCCTTCGGCAACTACCGCGACATCCTGCAATCGGTCTCGACCCATCCGACGATGGGGACCTACCTGACGTCGCTCAGCAACCGCGGTGACAACGGCCGCACGCCCGACGAGAACTATGCGCGCGAGGTGATGCAGTTGTTCACCATCGGTCTGTTCGAACTGAACATGGACGGCACCCAGAAGACGGTCAACGGCCAGCCGGTCGAGACCTACGATATGGACGACATCCGCAACCTGGCCAAGGTTTTCACCGGCTGGAGTTGGGGCAACCAGGGCACGGCCGACCCCAGCAACAACCGCTTCTTCGGCAACGCCGCTGCGCGCGATCCGATGCGGCGCGTGATTCCGATGCAGTTCTATCCGCAGTACCACTCGCCCGACGCCAAGACCTTCCTGTCGGTCACGATTCCTGCCGGCACCAACGGCACGCAGGCGATGCGCACCTCGCTCGACACGCTGTTCGCCCATCCGAACGTGGCACCTTTCATCGGCAAGCAGTTCATCCAGCGTATGGTCACGAGCAATCCGTCCTCGGCATATGTTCAGGCCGTGTCCCAGGCGTTTGCCAGTGGCAGCTTCACCTCCCCCGGCACCAACCGTAGCTTCGGCAGCGGTCAGCGCGGCGACCTGCGTGCTGTCGTCGCAGCCACGTTGCTTCACCCCGAAGCGCGCGCTGCCGGTGCCGCGACCGACTCTGGCAAGCTGCGCGAGCCGATCCTGCGAGTGACAACGATGCTGCGCGCGTTCGAGGCAACGTCGCAGACCGGCAACTGGCGTATCGGTGACACGGATACAACGCTGTTCCAGACGCCGATGAAAGCGCCGACGGTGTTCAACTTCTTCCGGCCCGGCTATGTGCCGCCCAATACGACGATCGCCTCGACGCCTGGGTTAGTGGCGCCAGAGTTCCAGATCGCGCATGAAGTGTCGGTCGCAACCTATGCCAACACACTGCAGAACTGGGTACCCAACGGTCTCGGCCAAGTGCCCACCGGCAGCGGACTCACTGGCAACGATGTGCGGGCGCAGTACACCGCGGCCCGGGCTCTCTCCACCAATCCGGATCAGCTCGCGGACCACATCAATCTGATGCTGACCGCCAATTCGATGGAGCCGGCCACCCGCAATGCGGTGCGCGATGCCATCGCCTCGGTGTCGGCCACCGGAACCAACGCAGCGGCAAACCGGGTCAACCTCGGCGTCTTCATGACGATGATGGCGCCCGAGTTCCTGGTGCAGAAATAGCAGACGCGGACTTCAGGAGCAATCACATGACTCAAAACGCTTCCCGCCGCGAATTCCTGCGGATCGCCTCCACCGTCGGCGCAGTTGCCGGCTCGGCCACGCCTTGGGCGTTGAACCTCGCTGGCATTGGTGCCGCGGCGGCGCAATCGGCGCCATCCGACTACAAGGCGCTGGTGTGCATCTTCCTGTTCGGCGGCAACGATCATTCCAATACGATCGTTCCGTTCGATGCTGCCAGCTATGCCGCCTACGAGATGGGCCGCCGGCAGGCGGGCGTAGCTGGCACCAGCCTGGCGCTGCCGCAGGCCTCCCTGCTGCAGCTGAACGCGACGACGCCGTCAGCCAATCCGTCCATGTCGGGTCGTTCGATCGCGATGCGGGCGGAAATGACGGGCTTGAAGGCGCTCTATGACCAGGGCCGTGCAGCGGTGCTCACCAACGTCGGCCCGCTTGTGGTGCCGACCACGATGGCCCAGTACCGCGGGCGCCAGGTGCCGTTGCCGATGGGCCTGTTCTCCCACAACGACCAGCAGTCGACGTGGATGGCGGGTGCGCGCGAAGGCGCCCGCGTTGGCTATGGCGGCCTACTGGGTGACATGTTCGGCAGCAGCAACCAGTTCCAGAACTTCACCTGCATGTCGGCCAGCGGAACGTCGGTGTTCCTGTCCGGGCGCAGCACCGCGCAGATGCAGATCGGCAACAACGGCGGCGTGCAGATCAACGCGCTCACGAACCAGACTCTCTTCGGCGGCCAGAACGTCGGCACTGCGATGCGTACGCTGATGACCAGCGATCGCGGCAACACGCTCGAGAAGGACTACAACACCATCAATCGGCGTGCCGCAGATGCCGCCGCTGCCCTCAACAGCGCGCTGACGAACTTCCCCGCCACCGCGGCGCCGTTCAATGCCTTCCCGAATACCGGGCTCGGCAACCAGTTGCGCAACGTGGCGCGGATCATTGCTGCACGCGGCCCCCTGGGTGCGCGGCGCCAAGTGTTCTTCGCCAGTATCGGCGGCTTCGACCAGCACAGCGGACTCGTGGCCGGTCATGGCAATCTGTGGGCACAGATTTCCAACGCGATGTCAGCTTTCTATGCCGCGATGTCCGATCCGTCGCTCAACCTCGCCAGCAACGTGACTGCCTTTACGGCATCGGACTTCGGACGCACGCTCGACTCCAACGGCCAAGGCTCCGACCACTCCTGGGGCGCGCACCACCTCATCATGGGCGGTGCGGTGCGCGGGGGTGAGACCTACGGCGTCTGGCCGGAGACCGCGCTGCGCGGACCGAATGACGTGGGTCGCGGCAGCCTGTTGCCGACCACCTCGGTCGAGCAATATGCCGGGACGCTGGCCAAGTGGTTCGGTGTGCCTGAATCCAGCATGGCCGACGTGGTGCCGCGCGCTGCCAACTGGAGCACCATGGACCTGGGCTTCATGAACGCCGCCTAGTGGGCAGAAGGTCAGCATCAAAGCAAACGGCGCACTGCAAGTGCGCCGTTTGCTTTTGAGAAAGCGGCTGGGGTCAGCGGTTGAGCACACTGGCCAGCCGGCGGCGGTAACCGGCCACCGTTGCCGGCTGGTCGCCCATCAGTTCGAACACCGCAAGAACCGACTTGCGGCCGATGTCGTCGCTGAAGCTGCGGTCGCGCGCGGCAATCTCTAGCAGTTGCTCCAGTGCTGGCTCGTAGTCAGCACGGGCGATCAGCAGGTTCGCCAAGTCCAGCCGCGCCTGCAAGTCGGCCGCATCGGCGACAACGCGGGCCTGCAGCGTGTCTCGCTGCGGCAGATCGGCCGCGCGCGTGAGACTGTCGCAGCGAGTGCGCAACGCGCGATGCCGGCCTTCGGTCTGTGCGGTCCGGCCCACGGCATCGAGTGCGGCTCGTGCCTCGGCCAGATTCGCCGCTACCGTGTCCGCAGGTCCGCTGGAACACTGGTCGAGCAGCGCGCCGGCGAGATCCCAGCGCGCGGCGTCATTGGCAGGATTGAGCGCGAGCGCAGCACGCAACGCGACGATCGCGGCGTGCCGATCTCCGCCCGCAAGCAGTTCCAGCGCCTTGTGGCGTTCGATCTCGCTTGGATTGGGCAGCAACGCATCGATGAAGGCACGAAGCTGAGATTCGGGCAAGGCACCGACGACAGCGTTCACCGGCTGTCCGTCGACGAATGCGACGACGTAGGGAATGCTGCGCACGTTGAACTGTGCCGCCAGTTCTGCATGCTTGTCCGAGTTGACTTTGACCAGCCGGAAGCTGCCGGCATAGGCGGCCTCCAGCTTCTCGAGCAGCGGCCCGAGGGCGCGGCAGGGCCCGCACCAGGGCGCCCAGAAGTCCACCAACACCGGCTGCTGGTGAGAGGCGTCGATCACGTCGATCTGAAACGTTGCCTCGGTTGAGTCGAGCATGCTGAAGTCCCTCCGACCAGCTACATGGGGCCAGTAGGACCGACTGCAAGGACGCCCTGGCGGACCAAACGAACGGTTCGGGAATGGGTCAGTGCGTCAACTGCAGCATGCCCAGGCCGGCTTTGCGATGTGACCCAAAGCCCTTCACGAGCCGACGACGCAGCGCAGTGGCATCGGTGACTTCGAGCGCGCCTTCGATCACTGCGTGCACCAGCTTGTAATTGGCGCTGCGGTGGCTGAACCGCATGGTGGCGAGCGCGATGTCGGCCATCAGCGGCTTGAAGCCGAAGGCCTCGGCATTCCCCGAGAACCAGGCATGAACGAGCGACTCCGACTCGAAGGCCACCACCCGCTTTTCTCCGCTTTCGACGTACTCCTGGCCGGCGCAAACGGGGAGGGTGAAGCGGTACATCAGGCCTTCGGCCAGTTGCACCACTTCTCGCTTGGGCTCCAGTGCGCTGGTCGCGCCCTCGGGCCACTTCTGCCACGGTTCGAGCGAGCGAACCCAGAACCGTCCGGGTACGGCACTGTCGAGCCGAAACAGAAACTGGCCTTCGCCGGCCTTGCTGCCGAACGTATCCGCCAGACGTGCATGTGCGGTAACCGGGTCGGTATCCGCTGGGAACATGACCGCCGCCTCAAACAACTCCAGTTGAGGAATGTCCAGCCGCGTGAAGCTGAGCACGGAGTGCAGGAAGCCGCTCGAGCTGCGGCTGGTGTCAGCAGTGCTGCGATTCGACACGAAGGGTCCAGGCAAAGGAAAAGCGGCTGCGATCACGACGGGTCCTGTCTGAACGGTGAGAACCACCTCGCAGATCGACCGTCAGTAGGCGTCTATGAATAACCCGCCCGCGGTAGTCCGCAAATCCCGCTGCGAGGTTAGTCCTTGCTCATGTGTCAAACCGCGTGATCCTTAGGACCGCCGCGGTGAGCGCTGTCGCGCGGGCATAGCCAGAAAAGAACAAAAGTACGGTGTCGACTTGAAGCCAGTCCATAACGCCCATACAATTAGCACTCGTTCGGGATGAGTGCTAACACTGCGCGGCTGGTGAATACCGTCAGCCGGTGGGTTTTGGCACTTTCATCGCGGTATGTAGCGGGGGCCTTCCCCACCTCATTAGTTCCTGTCTCGTGATCCGAGACATTCCAGTCATCGAAGGAGACCTTATGAAAATTCGTCCGTTGCACGATCGGGTGATCGTCAAGCGCCTGGACAACGAGCGCAAGACTGCCTCCGGCATCGTCATTCCCGAAAATGCTGCCGAGAAACCCGACCAGGGCGAAGTCGTGGCTGTCGGCCCCGGCAAGCGCGACGACAACGGCAAGCTGATCGCCGTCGACGTCAAGGTTGGCGACAAGGTGCTGTTCGGCAAGTACGCCGGGCAGACCGTCAAGGTTGATGGCG
>LNFM01017094.1_pt1 | contig 13105 bp, 13 predicted proteins | sample 596031 | NCBI WGS metagenome assembly LNFM01 (sample SAMN04254537, study PRJNA301005) | activated carbon metagenome | isolation source: dual media filters at the Ann Arbor, Michigan drinking water treatment plant | place: USA: Ann Arbor
TGGAAGGGCTGCCCGCCGAAGGCCGAGCAGCGCATCTACTTCGCCAACCACCAGAGCCACCTCGACTGGGTGCTGATCTGGGCGGCGCTGCCGCGCGAGCTGCGCGCCGTGACGCGACCCATCGCCGCGCGCGACTACTGGACCGCCACGCCCTTCAAGCACTGGATCACGCGCGAGGTCTTCAACGCCGTCTACGTGAGCCGCCAGCGCACGGCCGACCAGGACCCGCTGGAACCGCTGGTCGAGGCGCTGGGCAACGGCGACTCGCTGGTGATCTTTCCCGAGGGCACGCGCAGCAACAAGGGCGAGCCGCAGGCCTTCAAGAGCGGCCTGTACCACCTGGCCGAGCAGTTCCCCGACGTCACGCTGGTGCCGGTGTGGATCGACAACGTTCAGCGCGTGATGCCCAAGGGCGAGGTGGTGCCGGTGCCCATCCTGTGCACCGCGACCTTCGGCGCGCCCGTGCAGCTGCAGCCGGGCGAGGACAAGCGGCACTTCCTCCACCGTGCGCGCGAGGCCGTCGTGGCCTTGCGGCCCGCCAGCCCATGAGCAGTCTGCGCCAGCTCACCGTCAGCGAGCAGGTCGCCCTGCTCTTCGTCGTGCTGTTCGGGCTGCTCATCGTGGTCAGTGCGGTGGCCATGCTGCTGTCGCTCAAGCGCGGCGACGAGGAGGGGTCCGACCGCCTGCAGCGCATGAAGCGCGAGCTGGGCGCGGTGTGGGTGGGCGCGGTGGTGTTCTGGCTGTCGTGGGTGTCGGGGGCGGGCGGCGCGACGCTGCTGTTCGCGGTGATCTCGTTCCTCGCGCTGCGCGAGTTCATCACGCTGGCGCACACCCGGCGCAGCGACCACCGCAGCCTGATCCTGGCCTTCTTCATCGTGCTGCCGATGCAGTACATGATCGTCGGCGGCCGCTGGTTCGACTTCTTCACGGTCTTCATCCCCGTCTACGTTTTCCTGGCCATCCCCGTGGTCAGCGCGCTGGCCGGCGACCCCGAGCGCTTCCTGGAACGCAACGCCAAGATCCAGTGGGGCATCATGGTCTGCGTCTACGGCCTGAGCCACGCGCCGGCGCTGCTGCTGCTCGAGTTCAAGAACTACGAAGGACGCGGCGCCTTCCTGGTGTTCTTCCTGGTGATGGTGGCCGCGGCTGCGCAGATCGCCCAGGAGGCCGCCAGCCGCTGGTTGCGCCGGCGCCCGCTGGCCAGGCACATCGACCGCTCCTTCTCGCTGCGCGCCTGGGCGGCGGGCGTGCTCTTCGCGGCCTTCGTGGGCGCGGCGCTGTACTGGATCACGCCCTTCAAGGCGCCGCAGGCGCTGGCCATGGCCTTCATCGCCGCGGGCGCCGGCACGCTCGGGGAGTTCGTCATGAAGGCCTTGAAGAAGGACGCCGGGGTGCGCTTCTGGGGCAACAGCCCGTCGGTCACCGGCGCCGTGGGCCTGCTCGACCGCGTGGCGCCGCTCTGTTTCGCTGCCCCGGTCTTCTTCCACTCGGTGCGCTGGTACTTCCAGTACAAGACCTGATGAGAATCCTCGGCATCGACCCGGGCCTTCAGAAGACCGGCTTCGGCGTGATCGAAGCCGACGGGCACCGGCTGGCCTACGTGGCCAGCGGCACCATCAGCACGCTGGAGGCCCCGCGCGGCGACCTGCCGCTGCGGCTGAAGATCATCTTCGAGGGCGTGCGCGAGGTGGTCGACCGCTACCAGCCGGCTTGCGCCTCGGTCGAGATCGTGTTCGTCAACGTCAACCCGCAGAGCACGCTGCTGCTGGGCCAGGCGCGCGGGGCCGCGCTGGCCTCGCTGGTCAGCGGCGGTCTGGCCGTCACCGAGTACACGGCGCTGCAGATGAAGAAGGCCATCGTGGGCCACGGCCTGGCCAACAAGGCGCAGGTGCAGGAGATGGTCAAGCGCCTGCTGAAGCTGCCCTCGCTGCCGGGCAAGGACGCCGCCGACGCGCTGGGCCTGGCCATCTCGCACGCGCATGCGGCAAACTCGCTGGCAGTGGCAGCCGCCGCCACGCCCCTGAACCGCCGCCAGCACACGCAGTACCGCAAGGGCCGCATCCTTTGAGTAACCCCAGGGCCGGGCCACTCGAGACCCTTCTCCCGACCCCCTTTCGCCAGGACCGAGCATGACCATCCCGATCGACACCCAATGGATCAGCGTGCCCAGCAGCGGCGGCTCGTTCGACGCCTATCTCGCTCTGCCGCCGGCGGGCCACGGCCCGGGACTGGTGCTCTTCCAGGAGATCTTCGGTGTCAACGCGCACATCCGCGCCGTGGCCGAGCAGTACGCGCTCGACGGCTTCGTGGTGCTGGCGCCCGACGTCTTCTGGCGCCAGACGCCGCGCGTCGAACTCGGCTACAGCGCGGCCGACCGCCAGCAAGGCATCGGCATGGCCGGCGCGCTGAAGCCCGAACAGATGATGCTGGACCTGCGTGCCGCCGTCGACACGCTGCGCGACATGTCGCAGACCTCGGCGCACCGCATCGGCGCCTTCGGCTACTGCATGGGCGGGCGCCTGACCTACATGGCCGCGGCACTGACCGAGCTGGACGCCGCCGCCGCGTTCTACGGCGGCGGCATCCACGACCAGCTGCACCTGGCCAGCGGCGTGGGCTGCCCGATGATGTTCCACTACGCACAGAACGACGACCACATCCCGCTCGACGCCGTGGAGCGCGTGCGCCAGGCCTTCGTGGGCAAGCCGGCCGAGGTGCACGTCTACGAAGGCACGGCACACGGCTTCAACTGCTGGGAACGCGCCAGCTACAACGCACAGGCTGCGGCCCTGGCGCATGCACGCACCCTGGCCTTCTTGTCGACCCACCTCTTCCAGCCGCGCCCCGCGCAGGCCGATCCGGGCTACTTCACAGCGCCAGCGCCAGACGCTCGAGGATGAGCACGGCGAAGAAGCCGAGCGCGGCGAGGATGGTCCACTTCACGATGACCAGCCCGCGCTGACGCCACACCGGCTGGTTGGTGCCGATGTACATCGCGAAGCACAGCACGCCGGCCAGCAGCAGCAGGCCGAAGACGAGGCGGAAGATCAGCATCGGCGACCTGCCGGGATGCGGTGCGTGGCTACCACGCCGGGGCCAGTGCGGCGAAGCCGCTGGGGGCGTCGGCATCGCGCTCGAAGCTCACCACCTCCCAGGCCGAGGCGTCGGCCAGCATTTTGCGCAGCAGCCGATTGTTCAGCGCGTGCCCGCCCTTGAAGGCCGTGTAGCTGGCCAGCAGCGGCTTGCCCAGCACGTGCATGTCGCCGATGGCATCGAGGATCTTGTGCTTCACGAACTCGTCGTCGTAGCGCAGGCCGTCGCTGTTCAGCACGCGGTAGTCGTCGATGACGATGACGTTGTCCATGTTGCCGCCCAGGCCGAGGCCGCGCGAGCGCATCAGCTCGACGTCCTTCGTGAAGCCGAAGGTGCGCGCGCGTGCGATGTCGCGCCGGTACTGGCCCGAGCCGAAGTCGAAGCTCACCTGCTGGCCCGTCGCGTCGAGCGCCGGGTGGTTGAACTCGATCTCGAAGCTGAGCTTGTAGCCGTGGTAGGGCTCGAGCCGCGCCCACTTCAGCGAAGCGCCCTCGCCTTCGCGCAGTTCGACGGCCTTCTTCACGCGCAGGAAGCGCTTGGGCGCCTTCTGCAGTTCGATCCCCGCGCTCTGCAGCAGGAACACGAAGCTGGCGGCCGAGCCGTCGAGGATGGGCACCTCTTCGGCGGTGATGTCGATGACCAGGTTGTCCAGGCCCAGGCCGGCGCAGGCCGACAGCAGGTGCTCGATGGTCTGCACCTTGGGACCGCCAGGATCGCCCCCGGGGCTGATGGTGGTGGCCATGCGCGTGTCGCTCACCGCCTCGGGCGTGACGGGGATGTCCACCGGCAGCGGCAGGTCGACGCGCCGGAACGCGATGCCATGGTCGGCCGGCGCGGGGCGCAGGGTGAGCTCGACCTTCTGGCCGCTGTGCACGCCCACGCCCACGGCCCGGGTGACGTTCTTGATCGTGCGTTGCTGGATCATGGGGCGATTGTCCCCGAAGACCCGGCGGCCCCGCGCGGCGGGGTCATGCCTCTCGGTGGCCGCACCGCTTCGGGCGGCGGCGGCAGGCGCGGGCCGTCGGGCCCGCCGTCCTCACATCGGCTTGCGGCGCGAGCGGTTGTCGACCCAGGTCTCGCTGATCTCGTCCCAATGGTGCGAGCGCACGAACTGGCGTGTCTCGGCCTGCACCTGGGCGCGCGACATCGTGCTCATGTTGCGCGGTGCGCCCTTCAGGGGCACCCACCCGCCGGTGACCTTGTCCCAGCGGTTCCTCGCCAGGAAGTCGTCTCGCGCCGTCTTGACCTCGGCACGCGACTTCACGCCGGCCGGCGGCTCGTAGCCGCTCTTGAGCACCCAGGTTTCCTTCTCCTCGTCCCAGCGGTGGCTCTTCAGGAAGTCGTCGCGCTCCATCTTCACCTGTGCCCGCGAGGTGGGGGCCACCGCCGGGGTGACGGTGGGCGCGGCACCCGGGGCGGGCTGCGCGAGCGCCGGCGCCGACAGCGCCAGCAAGGTGGACAACAGGGCGGCGTTCGGCAGCAATCGGAACGAGGTCATGGAGGATCTCCGGGTGGTGTTCAACGAGGCGGGACGTCCAGGCGGGGCGCGCCTGGTTCGTGCTGACGCCAGATTGAACGAAGCGCGCCGCGCGGTCTGTTCGACAGCGCACGGTCGGCGTCGGTCAGGACACCGCCGCGCGGACGGCACGCCGACCGGGGCCTCTGCCGATTCAGGCGGTGCGCAAGGCGCCCGTGCCCCGCGTGCTGCGCCACAGCAGCGTGCCGGCAATGGCCAGGTTCAGCAGGTTCCAGCCGATGCCGTTGACGAAGGCCGCGTGGTAGCTGCCGGTGAGGTCGAAGACCTTGCCCGACATCCAGCCGCCCAGTGCCATGCCCAGCAGCGTGCACATCAGCACCGTGCCCACGCGCGCGCCGGCCTCCTTGGGCGGGAAGTGCTCGCGCACGATGATCGCGTAGCTGGGCACGATGCCGCCCTGGAACAGGCCGAACAGCGCCGACACCACGTACAGCGACACCAGCGAGTCGAAGGGCAGGAAGAGCAGCAGCGCCACGCCCTGCAGCGCCGAGCCCAGCAGCAGCGTGCGCAGGCCGCCGATGCGGTCGCAGATCCAGCCCGACACCAAGCGGCTGACGATGCCGCAGGCCAGCATCAGCGACAACATCTCGGCGCCGCGCGCGGCGCCGAAGCCGAGGTCGCCGCAATAGGCCACGATGTGCACCTGCGGCATGGCCATGGCCACGCAGCAGGCCACGCCGGCGATGCACAGCAGACCCTGGGCCTGCGCCAGGCTCAGGCCGAAGGGGCGGTCGGACGCCACCACCGCGCCCGGCCGGGCCGCGGCAGGGGAGGCCATGGGCGGCCGCGGGCGCATGAACAGCGCCAGCAGCGGGATGGTGACGGCGCAGAAGACTCCGAGGCCGATGTAGGTGGGCCGCCAGCCGACAGCGTCGACGTAGTGCTGCACGATGGGCGGCCACAGGGCGCCGGCGAGGTAGTTGCCGCTGGCGCAGATGGCCACCGCGATGCCCCGCCGGCGCACGAACCACAGCGAGGTGTCGGCCACCAGCGGCGCGAAGGTGGCCGAGGCTCCGAACAGGCCCAGCAACAGGCCGTGCACCAGCGAGAAGGTCCAGACGCTGCCCGACAGGCTGGCGGCCACGAAGCCGCTGCCCAGGCCGGCAGCGCCGATCAGCAGCACGGTCATCACGCCATGGCGGTCGGCCAGCTTGCCCATCAGGATGCCGCCGAGGCCGAAGCCCACCATCATCGCGGTGTAGGGCAGGGAGGCATCGGCGCGCGCCACGCCGAAGTCGGCCTGCACGGTGGGCAGCACCACCGAGACGACGTACATGGCGCTGCTGCCGATGGTCATCAGCAGCAAGGTGGCGATCAGGCGCAGCCAGGCGTAGCGGGAATCGGGTTCGGCGGGGGTCAAGGCGAGCGCTTCGCGACGGGGCCGCTGAGCGGCCGGGATAACGCCGCATTGTCTGCGAGGCCCGGGCCGGTCGGACCTTCGCAATCCCGCAGTCCGAGCCTGCACCGGTGGCGGCCGATCACCGCCAGCGTGGGGACCGACCCGAGAGGCAGCGCAGCGCGCACGGCTTAGCATGGCCGCTGCCCCCGACCTCTTCAAGACGCCCATGCACACCACCACCCGCCGCCGCCTCCTCACCCACCTGGGCGCCGCGGCGCTGCTGCCGCTGGCCGCCTGCGGCACCGCGCCCGCTCCGCGCGAGGTGGTGCAGGCCTTCGCCCCCACGGGGCGCCTGCGCGCGTCCATCAACCTGGGCAACCCCATCCTGGCGCGTCGCGAGCCCGGCAGCGTCGACCCGCGGGGCGTCTCGGTCGACCTGGCGCGTTCGCTGGCCGAGCGACTGGGCGTGCCGCTCGAGCTGATCGTGGTCGAAGCCGCGGCGAAGTCGGTCGAGGTGGTGAAGAGCGGCCAGGGCGACATCGGCTTCTTCGCCGTCGACCCGCTGCGCAGCGACGGCATCCGCTTCTCGGCGCCCTACATCCAGATCGAAGGCGCCTACCTCGTCAAGCGCGACTCACCGCTGACCGACAACGCGCAGGTCGACCGCTCCGGCGTCAAGGTGATGGTGGGGCGTGGCAGCGCGTACGACCTGTACCTCAGCCGCGAGCTGAAGGCGGCCCAGATCCTGCGCGCGCCGACCTCGCCGGCCGTCGTCGACGCCTTCCTGGCACAGGGCGCCGATGTCGCCGCCGGCGTCAAGCAGCAGCTCGAAGCCGATGCCGCGCGGCTGCCCGGCCTGCGCCTGCTGCCGGGCCGCTTCATGGTCATCGAACAGGCCATGGGCGTGCAGGCCAACCGCGGCGAGGCGGCGCAGAACTACCTGCGGGCCTTCGTCGAGGAAGCCAAGGCCAGCGGGTTCGTGGCCGACGCGTTGAAACGGCACCAGATCCAGGGCGCCATCGTGGCGCCACGGGCCGGCTGATCACGGGCTGTCGTCGCCCTGGGGCACGCGCCGGCGTTCCCTGTGCGCCACCCACAGCGTGGCGGCGCAGATGACCACGCCGCCGATCAGCGTGCTCTGCGTCGGCAGGTCGGCGAAGATCAGCCAGCCCAGCAGGGCGGCCCAGATGAGGTCGAGGAACTTCAGCGACTGCGTGGCCGAGATGTCGGCCACGCTGAAGCTGCGCGTCAGGCAGTAGTGGCCCAGGCTGCCCAGCAAGCCGGCGAGCAGGAAGCCGCACCACTGCCAGGCGCTGGGCCATTGCCAGGTGACGATGGCCATGGGCAGGCTGAACAGCGACACGCTGATGGCCTGCCACAGCACGATGACGCCGGGCGTCTCGTAGCGCGTGAGCGCCTTGGTGAGCAGGAACGACGCCGCGAACACCGGCGCCGAGGCCAGCATCACCAGGTGCCAGAAGCCGCCGCTGCCCGACAGCTTGGGCGCCACCACGATCATCACGCCGACGAAGCCCAGCCCGGTGGCGAGCCAGCGCTCCCACCGCATGGGCTCCTTCAGGAACAGGTAGGCGCCGATCATGATGAAGATGGGGCCGGTGAAGCCGATGGCCGTGGTGTCGGCCAGCGGGATGTGCGGCAGCGCCAGGAACCACAGCACCAGGCCCGCCGTGTGCATCGCACCGCGCAGGAACTGGCCACGGAGGTCCCGCGGCCAGTAGGCCCTCAGGCCGGCCCCCATTCCGGTTCGCAGGATGAAGGGCAGCAGCACCACGATGCCGAACACGTAGCGCAGGAACTGCGCCTGCATCGGGTCGAGCTGCAGCGAGAGCTGGCGCGCGACGGCATTGAGCACGCTGAAGCTCAGGCCGGCGCCGGCGCTCCACAGCAGCGCACGGGTGGTCGGGTGCCAGGTCGCCGCGTGGCGACGCGCAGCCTGCAGACGGCCTGCTGCCACGGCGGGAGCGCCGGCAGGCAGGGGATCGGGCACAGGGTCGGTGGACACGCGGATCACGATATCACCGGGCCCGCGCATGGGCGGCGGCCGCCTGTGCGCCGATCAGGACACGACCTGGTAGTACAGGTTCTGCGGGTGGCGCGCCTGGGCGAAGAAGAACCAGCGTTCGGCCAGCAGCCCCGGCGCCTGCAGCAGCAGCGCCAGCAGCCAGGGCGCCGCGCCGGCCCCCGTCTGCGCCCACAGCAGCAGCGCGGTGGGCAGAGCGAAGGCCAGCACGATGCAGGCGAGCTTCACCTGCTTCAGCACCGCGCCCGTGCGGCCATGGAAGAACTCGCGCGTGTTGAAGGCGCCGGCCGACATGCCCATCGACGTCTGCTTCAGCTTGGCGCTGCGGATGCCGGTGGCCGACTGCAGCGCAGCGTGGCGTTGCGGCGCAGCGCCATGAAGCGCACCGCCCAGGCCGCCACGGTGGCGACCAGCGCCCAGGGCGCCAGCGCGCGCAGCAGGGCCGCTTCGCCGCCCAGCGCGGCCAGTGCACCGGCGAGGATGGCGCCGGAGCTCAGCCCGATCAGCACGAAGCCGGCGTTGGTGAGCGGGTGCGCCCATTCGGCGATGAAGCGCAGGCAGGCGTAGATCATCGCCGTGCACCACCACAGCGCCAGCGACAGCACCAGGCACAACACCAGCCAGGCCGCCGGGGTGCGCGCCCCCAGCCACCACCACACGGCCACGGCGGCGATGAAGGCAGGCAGCACGATGACCTCGCGCGACAGCCACGAGGTGCGCCACATCATCATCGCGCGCCAGGCGCGTTCCGGCCGGCCCAGGTGCAGGAAGGACGAGCCCAGGCCGATCAGCAGCATGACCAGCGACAGGCCCAGCGCCCGGCTTTCAAAGCCGGCCGAGACCTCGACACCGAACAACCGCGCCAGGGCCAGCACGACGACCAGGCCCTGCGCCGCCCCGGCGACGGTCGTGAAGACGATGACGGACCAGGCGGGGTTCACTTTTCAACCTCTGCCGTCGCCGTGCGCCTGGGCAGGTACTGGTTGGCCGGCTTGGTGTCCCATTCCGGCATCAGCGAATACCCGCCGCGCTCGCGGATGGCCTGGCTGACTTCCGACGCCGGGTCGTTGACGTCGCCGAACAACCGCGCACCGGTCGGGCAGGCCTTGACGCAGGCCGGCTTGCGGTCCTGCACGGGCAACTGCTCGTCGTAGATGCGGTCGACGCACAGGGTGCACTTGGTCATCACCTGGCGTTCTTCGTCGAGCTCGCGCGCGCCGTAGGGACAGGCCCAGGCGCAGTACTTGCACCCGATGCACTTGTCGAAGTCGACCAGCACGATGCCGTCTTCCTTGCGCTTGTAGCTGGCCCCCGTGGGGCACACCGGCACGCAGGGCGGGTCGGCGCAGTGCAGGCAGCTCTTGGGCAGGTGCACTGTGTCGGACAGCGGGAACTCGCCGGCCTCATGAAGGTGCCGGTGGGCTCGGCGCCGTAGGCGTTGAGGTCGGCCAGCGGGCCGGCGCTGCCCGAGGTGTTCCACTGCTTGCAGCTCGTCACGCAGGCATGACAGCCGACGCAGACGTTGAGGTCGATGACCAGGGCCAGTTGCTTGGCCAGGGTCTCCTGGGGAGCGGCAGCACTGCTCATGACTTCTTCTTTCCTGCAAAGTAGGTCATCACGGCCTGGGCACCGCCGCGCACGCCGGGCACGCGGGGGGTGGCCGCGATCTGCGGCGAGCTCTCTTCGGCCTCGCCGGGTTCGGCCGGCACCAGGCGCACGCGCACGTCGTACCAGCCGGCCTGGCCGGTGATGGGATCGCTGTTGCTGATGGTGCCGGCGGCCGTGCCGGGCATCGGCAGTTCCTCGCTGATCAGGTGGTTCAGCAGGAAGCCCTTGCGCGACTCGTCGGCGCCGGGCGCCAGCATCCATGCGCCGCTGGCCTTGCCGATGGCGTTCCAGGTCCACACCGTGCCGGGCTCGACCGCTTCGCTGTAGCGCAGCATGCAGCGCACGCGGCCCCAGCGGCTTTCCACCCAGGCCCAGCCGCCGTCGGCGATGCCCGCGGCCTGGGCCGTGACGGGGCTGACGTGCAGGTAGTTGTGGCTGTGGATCTGCCGCAGCCAGGCGTTCTGCGAGTCCCACGAGTGGTACATCGCCATCGGGCGCTGCGTGATGGCGGCCAGCGGGTAGGCGCTGGTGTCGGTGCAGGCCTGCTCCAGCGGCGCATACCAGAAGGGCAGCGGGTCGAAGTAGGTGTCGATGCGCTCGCGCAGGTGGTCCGGCGGTTGCCGGCAGGAGCTCTTGCCCTGCGCCGCCAGGCGGAAGCTCTGAAGCGTGTCGCTGTACAGCGCCAGTTGCACCGGATCGTTCTTCTGCCGCCAGCCCTTCTCCTTCGCGAAGTCGAGGTAGGCGCGGTTCCAGTTGCGCATGTAGTGCATGCCCTCGGGCATGTGGTACTGGAACACGCAGTTGTTCTTGGCGTACATCTCCCATTGCTTCGGGTTGGGCTCGCCGCGCAGGTGGCTGGTGCCGTCCTTGCCGCGCCAGCCCATCAGGAAGCCGATGCCGGGCGCCGGCTGGAAGTTGACGACGAAGTCGGGGTAGTCCTGGAACTTGCGCCCGCCTTCGGGCGTGGTGAAGGCCGGGAACTTCAGCCGCGTGGCCAGTTCGACCAGCACCTCCTGGAAGGGCTTGCACTCGCCCAGCGGCTTGACCACCGGCACGCGCACCGAGTCGACCGGCCCGTCGAACTCGCTGATCGGGCGGTCGAGCATGCTCATCACGTCGTGCCGCTCGAGGTAGGTGGTGTCGGGCAGCACGAGGTCGGCGAAGGCCACGGTCTCGCTCTGGAAGGCGTCGCACACCACCAGGAAGGGGATGGCGTACTCGCCGTCCTCGCCCTTTCGGTTGAGCATCTCGCGCACCGCCATCGTGTTCATCGTGCTGTTCCAGGCCATGTTGGCCATGAAGATCAGCAGCGTGTCGATGCGGTAGGGGTCGCCCTTGACGGCATTGGTGATGACGTTGTGCATCAGCCCGTGCGCCGACAGCGGGTGCTCCCAGGAGAACGCGTGGTCGATGCGGATGGGGCCGCCGTGGGCGTCGACCGCCAGCTCGTCGGGGTGCGCCGGAAAGCCCAGCGGCGCCGCGTTCAGCGGCGTGTTGGGCTGGATCATCGTCGGGTCGTTGAAGGCCCGGTAGTTGGGCACGATGTGCCGCGGGTACGGTGCCTTGTGGCGGAAGCCGCCGGGGCGGTCGATGGTGCCCAGCAGGCTCATCATCACGGCCAGCGCGCGCACCGTCTGGAAGCCGTTGCTGTGGGCCGCCAGGCCGCGCATGGCGTGGAAGGCCACCGGGCGGCCGGTGGTCGTGGGGTGTTCCTTGCCCCAGGCGTCGGTCCAGGGGATGGGCAGCTCGAAGGCCTGCTGGAAGGCCGCGTGGCCCAGCTCTTCGGCGAGCTTGCGGATGCGCGCGGCCGGGATGCCGGTGATCTGTTCGGCCCACTCCGGCGTGCAGGTCGCCACGCGGTCGCGCAACAGCTGGAAACTGGGCGCCACGCGCGAGCCGTCGGGCAGCACGTAGTGGCCTTCCAGCGCCGGGTTCATGCCGTCGGCGATGCCCTCGGGATAGGCGGGCAGCGCGCGGCCGCTGGCCGTGTCCCACACCAGCTTGTTGTGCGGGTTGCGGCCGTCGCCGGGTGCGCCGCGCTCGGGGTCGAAGGCGAACAGGCCTTCGCGCTCGCCTTCGTCCAGCAACACCAGCTGCGGCGCATTGGTGAAGCGCTGCAGGAAGGGCCGGTCGACGAGGTCCTTCTCGATCAGCACCTGCATCAGCGCCATGAACAGCGCACCGTCGGTGCCGGGGCGGATGGGGATCCACTCGTCGGCGATGGCCGAGTAGCCGGTGCGCACGGGGTTGATGGAGATGAAGCGGCCGCCCTCGCGCTTGAACTTGCCGAGCGCCATCTTCAGCGGGTTGCTGTGGTGGTCCTCGGCGGTGCCGATCATCACGAAGAGCTTGGCGCGGTCGAGGTCGGGGCCGCCGAACTCCCAGAAGCTGCCGCCGATCGTGTAGATCATGCCGGCGGCCATGTTCACCGAGCAGAAGCCGCCGTGCGCCGCGTAGTTGGGCGTGCCGAACTGGCGCGCGAAGAGGCCGGTCAGCGCCTGCATCTGGTCGCGGCCGGTGAAGAGGGCGAACTTCTTGGGGTCGGTGCTGCGGATCTTCTGAAGACGCTCCGTCAGGATCTCGAAGGTGCGTTCCCAGCTGATGGGCTCGAACTCGCCGGCCCCGCGATCGGTGCCCGGCTTGCGCAGCAGCGGCTGCGTCAGCCGCGCCGGCGACACCTGCTTCATGATGCCGGCGCTGCCCTTGGCGCAGATCACGCCCTTGTTGATCGGGTGGTCGGGGTTGCCCGGGGCCGTCGGCGCCCTCGCGCAGGTGCACGCGGATGCCGCAACGGCAGGCGCACATGTAGCAGGTGGTGCACTTGACCTCGGTGGCGGCGCCGGCGTCGGGCCGGGCCAGCGGGTCGTGCAAGGGTTCTGACGAGAGGAACTTGAACACGCGGCACGCTCCTGGAATATGCTTATTCTGCGGGCCTGGCGTGAAAAGGCGAAGCGCATAATCCCGCTCAACATGACCGGAAAATCAGATCGATCGAGGGTTGCCCCCAGGTCTCGCGAGCAGACCGGTCACGAGGCCCCGCACGATCTCGCGGTCGACAGCCGCCTGCGCCTGAACCTGCGCCTGCTGGAAGTCTTCGTGGCCACCGCCCGCGGCGGCAGCACGCGGGCGGCGGCACAGCGCGTGGCGCGCTCGCAGTCGGCCGCCAGCACGGCGCTGGCCGAACTCGAATCGCTGATGGGCCAGCCGCTGTTCGACCGCGTCGGCCGCCGGCTGCTGCTCAACCCGCAGGGCGAAGCGCTGCTGCCACAGGCCATCGCGCTGCTCGACCACGCGGCCGAGGTGCAGGGCCTGTTCGAGACCCCGCACCACACGCCCTTGCGGCTGGCCGCCAGCCTGACCATCGGCGAATACCTGCTGCCGTCCTGGATCGCGGCCTGGAAGCTCGCCCACCCCGACAGCACGGTGCGGCTGAAGATCGCCAACACCAGCGAGGTGATCGCCGCGGTGGTGGGGCTGGAGGTCGACC
>LNFM01010412.1_pt1 | contig 13104 bp, 11 predicted proteins | sample 596031 | NCBI WGS metagenome assembly LNFM01 (sample SAMN04254537, study PRJNA301005) | activated carbon metagenome | isolation source: dual media filters at the Ann Arbor, Michigan drinking water treatment plant | place: USA: Ann Arbor
GCTTTCCGGTCTGAGGATCTATCAGGTCGAAAGTGCCTGCGCCGGCAGGTGCCGTGTCGCCGCCGATGAACGAGTTGATGCGAGGTAGGTCAGTCATTTCATTCCTCTGGCGATGCCTGGATACGTGTGTGCGATCGGGCGGCACTCTGCATCGCGGGCGGGAGCGGGGCAAGACTTCCGATTTCCGGTGGGGGCTTCAGGCCGGGTGTTTCAATCGGGGGCGTTTGCTCCGGCGTATCGCTGCAAGGCGGCGATGCGGTCTTCGATGTGGGGATGGGTCGAGAAGAAACCGGCGAGGCGTTCACCGATCGGCTGCTCGATGAAGAAAGCTTCCATGCGCGAGATCACGGGAACTGTGGGGTTGGTGGAGATCTTGCGGAGCGCCGATACCATCGCGTCGGGGTTCTTCGTGAGTTCCACGGCGCCTGCATCGGCGAGGTATTCGCGGGAGCGGGACAGGGCGAACCGGATGATTGTGGAGACGCCCCAGGTGATCAAGATGATGGCGACGGCCACGGCGATGGCGAGCAGGGCGCCGCCTGCGTTTCCGCCACCTTCGCGGTCGCTACGCTTCGAGCCGCCGTTGCCCCAGGACCAGCCGCTGTTTTCTGATTCCGAACGTGTGCGCCGGCTGGTCGGCGACATGCCGTAGGGAAAATCCCAGCCTCGGATGATCATGTCGCCGAAAAACGCGAAGATGCCGGCGAAAATGACCGCGACAACCATGAGTTGTGTGTCACGGTTGCGAATGTGGGTGAGTTCGTGTGCAAGGACGGCTTCGAGTTCGTCCGGCTCCAGTTTTTCAAGAAGACCCCGGGTGACGGCTACGACGTAATCGTTCTCGCGCAGTCCGGCGGCGTAGGCGTTGAGGCCAGGCGTCTCCATGATCTCGAGCCTTGGCACGGGGATTCCACGTGAGACGCAAAGGTTCTCCAGCGCGTTGTAGAGTTCGGGTTCGTCCCGGCGTTCGACGGCCTTCGCGCCAGTCGCCAGGCGGATGAGAGCGTGGTGCGAAAACCAGGCGATTGCGAACCACGCCAGTGCCAGCAGGCTGGCGATCGGCCACGTGCGCTTAAAGGAGGCGAAGGCGTCGCCGACAATCGTCTCGAAAGTCAGGCCGAATTGGGTGAAGGCGGTAAAAAGCAGATAGATCGAGAACTGCAGCATTTGCAGCAGCAGGACGAAACCGGCCAGCAGAATCGCCGACCGGATCTGGTTTGCGCGGATGTGCCCGTAAAGCCCATATACCTGCATCGTGCCGCCGATCAGAACTGGACCTTCGGCGCGTTCTTGACGACGGCCTTCTCGGTCTCGTCAAGGTTGAAGAATTCCTGCGGGTCAAAGCCCAAAGTGTTGGCGAAGAGAACGGTGGGGAAGCTCTCGCGTGATGCGTTGTATTCGGAGACCGCATTGTTAAAAAAGCGTCTAGAGGCGGCGATCTTGTTCTCGAGGTCGGACAATTCGGTCTGCAACTGCTGGAAGTTGGTGTTGGCCTTGAGGTCCGGATAGGCTTCGGCGAGGGCGATCAACTGGCGGATACCGGCGGTGAGTTGGCCTTCGGCTGCGGCCTGGGCTGCAGGGCCTGTCGCGGAGGCCGCAGCATTCCGCCATTTGACGACATTCTCGAGGGTGTCGCGCTCGTGCTTGGCGTAGCCCTTCACGGTCTCGACGAGATTGGGCACGAGGTCGTGGCGCTGCTTGAGCTGGACGTCGATGTCAGAGAAGGCCTGCTTCGTGCGCTGACGGAGGCCTACAAGGCCATTGTAAGCGGCGATCAGCCAGATCAGCGCAACGCCGATCACACCCAATACGATCCACGTCGTGTCCATCGGTGATCTCCTGGTGGGAAAACTCAGACTATAAAGGCAAGGGGTTGCCATTATCCAAACTTCGTCAACCGCCGGACGCTTTCGATCGGCCTTCTTGGAACGGTCCGATCTCGAACGGACCGGCGTTGGTGAGAACCCAATCGAGGGGTTGGTCGTAGGGGCCGGATGGCACTGCGGGCAACTCCTGCGTGGCGTAGGCGAGGCCGATCGCGGTGATGGGTTTCAAAGTGCGGAGGCGTTGGAGGGTCCTGTCGTAGTAGCCACCACCATAACCCAGGCGCATGCCGCTGCGGTCGAAAGCGAGGAGCGGGACGAGGAGGACGTCGGGATCGATCTCGGGGGCGTCTTCGGCCGGTTCGAGGATGCCCCAAGTGCGGGCGACCAGCGCTTGGCCGGGCTGCCACGTGCGAAACTTAAGCGGATTGCCCATCGGCTGGATGACAGGGAGGCAGGTGCGGACATGGGTCGCGGCGAGACGCTCGATCAGCGGGGCCGGATCGATCTCGGAGCCCATCGCCGAATAGGCTGAAACGACGACTCCTCGTGGCAGAGCGGCAAAGCCGAGGCCGATGTCGGCTAGCCGAGCCGATGCCGCCGAGCGATCGGCCGGGCAAAGCTGGCCTCTCTGCGCAGCACATGAGATGCGAAGGGCGCGCTTTTCAGCCTCCATTTCGGCCATTTCGAACTTTGGGCCGGTCATCGGATGCCGGACTTCGCCTTCTGGGTAGCGGGGAGGCCTCGGTAGCGGAGGCTTGGCTCGCGCGGCGCCCGACTAGTGTGGGGCCCTGGGTGACGGGTCAAATAGACCCGGAATCAAGTGCCGCGGTGGCCGTTGGAACTGTAGATCCCGCCAGGTCCCTTCATAGAAGGTGGGAACCATGTGATCCAGACCACGGTCCGGACCAGGGACAGCTCCCTAGCAGATCTTATAGGCCCAGGGGATAAAGTGTTCCTGACGGGCCCCGCAGCACCTTGAATGTACGCATGGTTGATGAAGAATCCAAGACCTTGTGAGCGGTCAAACCGAGAGGCGTGTGCAAAACGCCGATCGCTGTCGGCTTGTACCGGTCAATGCGCGCTGCGGCGGAACAGGGTCGTCGCGGCTAGACCCATCGCGACCGAGATCAGCACGGTCGCGATGCCATACATCAGCGGCTGACCAAATGCGAACGAGTGGAGGAAGTGCTCCAAGCCCTCACGCCGCAGCGTCACGCGCGACGTGAACGTGTGCAGCAAACGGCCCTCGCGGAACAGATGAACGCGCGCGACCAGGGGGCCTACGGGCACGTTCGCCGGGAGATCGAGGGAAGCCCGGAACAAGCTGCGGCCGATGAAAACCACGCCGCCGACGGTTCGCTCGATGTAGAGGCTCTCACGCTGCTTGATGCGGACGACGGCACTCTTGAAGTCCTCCAGCTCGCCGGTGGTGACGCCGGTTTCCCATCCGCTGATCGGCGTCATCCGGACATGTTCGAAGCCAATGTCGTTGTCGCGCAGGATGATCGGATCGGCGATCTCGTCGAGAGGGCGGGTGGAGATGATCGCGTAGTAGCTCGGCACGCTCTGGAACGTGATAGAGGCCGTATTGAGCCATATTCCGACGTTGGACTTCTTGCGGGCGACGAGCCGGGTCGGGGTTCCCTCGACTACGATGACGACATCGTAGAAGCCCGATTCGGGGCTCGACTGGCGACTGTTGTCGACAGCGCCGAAGACGATGATCTCGGTGCCGGTGAAGCTCGATGTGACGGCGACGCTGCGCGAAGACACGTCGGCCTGGACGGTCTCCCGCGCTTCCGCACCTGGAGATGCAGCAGCCGGCGGGCGCTGGGGCAGTGGAGTGGTTTCTGCCGGTTGCTGTTGGGGGGGCTGCAGCGGTCGCCGCTGGGCGAATGCCTGTGAGCCGGCGAGGTCGGGGATCGCAGCGAGACCCAACACCAGCAAGCCAGCGAGGAGCAGCCCCAAGCTGAGGCGCAGGGTGGATTGCGGCATCAGTGCCGACAAGGCGCGGCTGAGCATCGGTATCCAGTTCGATCGCTTCGGATCAATCGCGCCGGATCGCCACCAGAGTTCCGGCGACCGGACTGCGACTTGCTCCGCGGGGAAAAGCCGTCTACGCGGCGTGACATTGGAGGAAGCCAATTCGTCTGGATGGGAATAAGCCCGTTGGGCTCCCCCAGGTCAATGAGAAAGTCCGCTACATGAAAGGCAAAAGGCCCCGGTGTGGACCAGAGCCTTCTGCGATGAACTGCGGTGATGGTGCTCAGCCGATCTCAGCGCGCGCCCTTCTTCCAGGCTTCGCCTGCCAGACGAGGATCGTTGACGTTCTGGTCGGCGGATTTCGGACGCCAGTTCGCCAGCTCGGCTTCCACGATCGCCACCTCGTTGGGCTGCAACTTCTGGCGAAGGCTTTCACGGCGGCGGGCTGCTTCCTCATCGCCCGCGCGAGCGGCCAGCGTGAACCACTTGAATGCTTCCTTTGCGTCCCGTTCCATGCCCAAACCGCTGTCATGCATGATCGCGAGGTTGAACTGGCTATCAGTCAGGCCGAAGTCGGCCGCGGCGCGGAACCACTTGCCTGCGCTGGCGTAGTCGGTCATCGCGGTGTCACGGCCGGCCGTTAGTACCGCGAGGTTGTGCATCGCCTTGACGATGCCCTGCTCGGCGGCGCGTTGATACCAGACGCGAGCCCTTGCGAGGTCGGTCTTCACGCCCAGGCCGCGCTCGAACATGCTGCCGAGGCGATACTGTGCGGGCGCAAACCCCTGGGCGGCTGCGCGCTGATACCAATTGACCGCCATCTGCAGATCCTGGGGAACGCCACGGCCCTCTGCGAAGCGGGCCCCAACCTCGAACTCCGCGGAAGCATCGCCTTTAGCGGCAGCCGTACGAAGCGAGTTCGGCCCGATCGCGAGCGGCGGCAAATCGTTGGAGCGTGGGGCCAGGCTCTCGGGTGTCGCGTCCTTGGTCAGCGCGGCGGGAACCGTGGCGAACCCGGGCTGCTGGGGCATTACGCCGCCATTGGCCGGCAGCCCGTTCAACTCGCGATCGCGGCCTTGCTCGATGCCACTGCGGCGCTGCGGTGCCGGGCTCGCGCCGTCGGCGTCCTCGAGGTTCTGGATGCGCTTGTCGGCTTCGCTCAACGGTGGCGCCGATTGCGGCGCTGTCGACTGAGGCTGCGACAGTGGCGCTTTGGGGGCGAGAATGGTCATCTTGACGGCGATAAAACTCGCGCCGACGAGGACGAGGCAGAGCAGCGCCATCGAAACGGTCGACAGCTTGCGACCACCGGCAGCCGGAGCCGCAGCCACGCGCGGCTTTGCAGAAGCGGAAGAGCCTTCGGCTGCCACTTCCTCCTCGGGTGGCGCTTCGGCGGCCATTCTGGCAGCGCGGCGGGCGGCGGCGACGTAGCTCTCTCGGCTGTTGGCGTTGCTTGGCGGCGCAGCAGGTTCATTGGCTAGAAGATGGTCGCCAGGCTGCATCTGATTGACGGTTGCGCGGAGACCGCTGGCGGTGATCGGGGCTGCCACCGCGCGCGGCTCGGAGGCGGGCAAGTCCCGCTCCGGTTGCTCGCGGTCAACGGGTTGCTGGTATCGGGGGAGTGCCGGCTCGTAGATCTCGTGCTGGCGATGCTGTTCTGGCGCCGCCGGGGATTGATCTATAGTCGACTGCGCCGCGTGCTGCGGCTGCTGCTCGGCGTATGCATCCCCATAGGCGTGGCCCTGGGCCGGCTGGCCGTGGTCCATCGTTTCGCCATCTGCGGGGAGATACCCGTACTGCTCGATCGCGTCCATGCGGTCGAGGAGGCGGATCATCGCCTGCTGCATGGTATCGAGCATCGTGTTCGTCTGCTCGTCGCCATGGCGACGCTCGGCGACGAATGCATCGAGCGTTGCCCTGAGTGCTTCGAGGCGATCGGACGGGTCGGCGTGGCCTGCGGACTGTGCCGGCATGCGCTGGCTGATCTCATCTGCGACCATGCGGGCGATGGCGCTCGTATCGGGAGACGACGGACGCGCCTGGGAAACGAGGCCGGCGATCCGGTCGGTGGAGAGTTGAGACGCGATCGACTGCAATGTCTGCTCGATCCTCGGCAGTTGCTGCGCCATGCCATTGGCGACCTCCCCTGCCATGAGGTCCTTGTCCGACATCTTCGGCGCGTTGCTCTGCATGAGCTTCGAAAGCTCTTCCGTCGACAGACGGTCGGCAAGGCTGCGAAGCTCGAGTTCGATGGTATCGAGGCGGCTGAAATGGGTCTGGACGGCAACGAGCTGGGCGTTGAGGTCCTCGACGTGAGATTCGATCGCCTTCAGGCTTGAGAAATCGGCGCCGGTGCCAGCCTGGTTCATGGCCTGCGTGAGGCGCTGCTCGAGGGTTGTGAAGCGCTCTTCGAAGGCGTCCAGGGAACCGGGCGCGCGAAGGCCAGAGAGCGAATGCTCGAGCTTCGTTGCGACATCGGCGAAGCGCTCCTCGAGCCAGGCGCGGTCGTCTTCCGTGGATTTCGCCAGTTGCTGTGACTGAAGCGGCAGTGCCGGAAGCGCCACGACATCGGCGGCGGGCCCAGGTTTCGTGGCCGGGGGGGCAGGCGAGAACGCCGAGCGGTCTGCGCGGTCTGCGCGGTCGGCGTCTGCTTCTGCTGCAAGGCGCGGGGCTGCGTCGGGCACGATATCCGGCCGGCTGGCGGCGGACGTGACGGCGTCGAGTGCCGGCATGCCGGTCTGGTCCGTCCCATTTTCATAAAGGCGAGCCAGCGCGTCCGCGGCGTCGCGGTCGACCAGATCGTCGTCGGGATGGGGGGAGCTGTCCACCATGTCGAAGTTGTCGACGATCTGATTGCGGCTTGCCCGAGACGAGTTCGGGCGCCGAGCGTAGACGTCCAGAGTGCCGGCAGCCAATGCGGAGCGGAGCGCGGGGGCTGCGTCTGCATTTGCGTTAGGAGCCGGGCCAAACTGGTTTGTGGACTGTTTCGCGGAAATGTCGGCGGATTGCGCGTCGACATTCGCCGAACGGAGCAGTGTGTCAGTGCCGGACATCCGGTTCGATAGTTCTGCCATGCTTCCCTCAATGCGATCGAGCACGCTGGACTGCTCGCGCGGCAATTGCTCGCGAAGTTCCTGCGCCGTGTTGGTGAGTGCGCCGAGCCGCTGCTGCATCACCGAAAGTGCTTCGCTGTGACGGCGGTCGGCATCGGCGATCTGGTTTGCGAGATCGGTCATGATGCGCTTCAACGAGCGCGCCTCGCAGGTGGGCTCAGGCAAGTCGTGCTTGCCTGTGTGCGGTTCCAAGCCTGCGATTCTAGAGACGTCAGCCGTCGACATGTTTTCCTCGAGCCCCAAGCGCGAAAATGCGTGCCGCAGACGTGCGATAAGCTCGAGGGAAGGAAATGCCGATTCGGCGCGTTTGCGCCCTTCCAATCTCGTGCTTTACCAGCAGTCGTCCACGGAGTCCGACGCAGCACGAAACGAATCCACCTGAGTGCAAGGTCTCAGTCTCTAGTAAATCTTGTCTTAAACAAAGGGTTAGATGCAAATCTTCCGAGCGCGGCTGATTTTTATCACGCGATTCGTCGCGTGAATGGCACTGTCAATATCGAGATGCGCTCCGAATTGGCATTCAACGGCTTATTTCGGCCTATGCCGCTGCTGCCATAAGGTGGCCCCAGAGCGTATCGTAGCATCCGCAAGCGCGAATCGTTTTTTGCAAAACGAATCACTCGCCCATTTCCACTCAGGGAGAAGGCTCCCCATGTCCCAAAAATGGTCGCCTCCGTCTTTTCAGTCGCGGTTCAAGCTGGTCGGCTCCCGCAGAGCCTTGAAGGGCGCTCTCATGCTCGGCTTGGCGAGCGTGGTTTGTGGAACCGGTGCGGAAGCTGCGGGCGAACTCGCATCTCGATATACGATGAGTCCCGCGGACGGTGGCGGATTCATGCGGCTCGATGCCGAAAGTGGGCAGATGGCGCTATGTCAAAGGCAAGGAAGCGACTGGAGTTGCCGTGAGATTCCCGATCCCGATCGTGGTCTGAATTCGGTGATCGAACGCCTGCGCGAGGAAAACAAGCGGCTCAAGGGCGAAATCCGGCAGATGGAAGATATCCTGCTCAGCGAAAAACGCGGTGGAGGGGGAGGCAGGGCGCCGGATTTCAAGCTGCCGACGGAGCAGGATCTCGACAACGCGTTAACTTACGCACAGCGCATGCTGCGAAAGTTCCGCGAGAAGATGAAGGAGTTCGAGGCCGATACGAAGAGCACGCCGCTGTGACGCGGGATGCGCCGGCCCAGATCACCCAAGCCCTAGGCCGGATCGTGGTCGATACCCGCGGCGAAGGGCTGGTGGATGTCACCAACCGAATTGCAGTGTGGCTCGAGGCCGAAGGATGCGCCGATGGTTTGGTTACGTTGTTCATACGGCACACATCGGCTTCGCTGACGATCCAGGAGAATGCGGACCCCGACGTGCAGACCGATCTCGTGTCGGCACTGCGTCGGCTGGCGCCGGAAGATGCGGGCTGGGTTCATACAACCGAAGGTCCCGATGACATGCCGGCGCACGTCAAGACGATGCTGACCGGAGTCAATATCTCTATTCCCGTGCACCGGGGGCGGATGCTGCTCGGGACTTGGCAGGGCATCTATATCGTGGAGCATCGCGCGCGACCGCATCGGCGTGAGGTGGTCTTGCATTTTATCGGTGCTACAAGCCGTTGAATGCCCTCACGTTTCCGGCCCCGAGGCCGAACTGTGCCGAATTCACGGAGAGGCCGTTGCCTACGTCCAGGGTGGCATTGTCCGAGGCGGGGCAATCATGGCAGTATAGGCTCATGCCAAACCGCACCAAGAGACGTTCGTTCGAGGAAGGCCATGTCCGCAAGATGCTCGTCATCATGGATGACAGCACCGAGGTGGAGACGGCGCTGTATTTCTGTGCCAGCCGGATCGCACATTCCTCGGGCGTGATCGTGATGCTTCACATCATCGAGCCGCAGGACTTCCAGACGTGGATGGGGGTTAAGCAACTCCACATCGAAGAAGAGACGAACAAGGCCAAGGCGCGCTTCCGCCTGCTCCGCCGCAAGCTGAACCAATCCGGGTTCGAGCATGTCGTGTCGGAGGAAGTGATCCGCGAAGGCGTCGTGGTCGACGAGATCACCAAGCTGATCGACGAGGATCATGACATCGGTATCATGGTGCTCGGTGCGGCGGTCGATTCGAAGGGGCCGGGGCCTCTCGTCTCGTCGCTTGCAGCTGGTTCGCGGGCGGGTACGTTCCCGATCCCCATCACGATCGTGCCCGGTGATTTGACGCTGGAAGAGCTTCAGGCACTGGCCTGACGGCTCTCGGGCGCCAATCCGGCCCTGCGTGACCGGTGGCTAAAGTGCGATCAAGGTCTCGTAAGGTGGTGCTTCGCCAAGAAGGCATGCAGGATATCTGCACAGGCATCCGGCCGTTCGATCTGCTGGAGGTGGCCAGTGTTCGGCACAGCTTCGTAATCGTAGCCCATCTCGGTCCCGAGCGCGCGGTTGGCCATGCCGGTGGCGGGCGCGCCCTTCATGTCGGGATCGCAGCCGATGAGCTTGACCGGGCCGCCGTAGTCGGTCGCCTTGGGCCACAAGTTGAGCTTCAGGGCTTCTGCATAGATCGCAGTTTCGATCTCGGGGGCGCACACGAGAGACCACGTTTCCGCGCCTTCATCCTTGCGCAGGATCGAACGAGCCATCAACTCGTGCATGCCTTCGATCCAGCGGACGGTGGCGCGTGATTCCTTCAACTCCTGCGTCAGTTCGTCGATCGAATTGAAGGTGCGGCGCCGGCCTCCTGCGAACTGGACGAGGCGGTTCTCGAAGACTTCCATCGCGGGGTAGACGGGGTGAGACGGCGGCGGCACGTTCGGCGGATCGTAGAGGACGAGGCCCGCCCATCGCCAGCCGATCTCGATGGCGTGCTTCATCGCGGTGCGCGAAGCGAACGAGTGCATGACCGCGACCGTGCTGCGGCGGCCGAGTTCTGCCTCTACGCCATCGGCGATGAGGTCGAGATCGCGCGCCAACTGGGCGTAGACGTGGCGTTCCCGGGCTGACCGGTCGGACTGGCCATGATTGCGGAAGTCGAAGATCACGACGTCGTAGTCGGCGAGGAATTGCTGCCAGAACGGCGCATAGGCATCGACGGCGAAGCCGTTGCCATGGGCGACGAGCAGTCGCGTGCCATTGGGGTTGCCGTACCGGCGAAGGCGGACCTTCGGGCCATCCTCCATGGCGATTTCGAAGCGGGCGGCAGGGAGCGGCACGGTCAATAGCAAAGGCTGGGGCATGTTCGAGAAATCCATCGCATCTGAGATCATGATCGACCCGTGCATCCGACGAGGGCACTTAGGTGTTCGCCGAGGCAAGGAAGGCGATGGTAGTGGACAGAGTTCGATGTGCCAACCTACGCCCGGCACTTGTTCGACCCGGGGCCTGTTCGATGTATAGCCAGCCCGCGGGCTATCGGCCGAAGGCCTGCTGGGCGAGGTCGTCGGAGTCGGGCTCTGCTCGTGCGGCCGGGCGGCGAGGCGGAGCGGTTATCCGATTGGCGCGGGGCGGCTGGGCAATGTTCGGCGTACCAGCACCAGCGGCTGCCGCCGCCGTCTCGACCTGATCCGTTTCCTCTGACGCGTCGGGCGCATAGAAGTCGAGACGGCCCAATCTGCCGATCCGGTGCAGGTCTCTCGTCCAGGGCGGAGGCGACACTTTCATGTCGTGGAAATGGGACGCCTTCTCGAAGGCGGGCTTCGATGTGGCTCTGCCGGCTGCGATCTCGACGGCGAGGGCTGCGGCAGCATTGAGCGCCTTGCTGGGCGGCGGCGTCGAACCGATGTTGCGGCAGGACGCATTGAACAAGCATCCGTGTGGCGTGTTGATCCCCGTGTAGATCGCGCGGCAGATGGCCTTGGCATGCTTGAACGAGGCCGCCCGGTTGAGCGCGATCTGGGCCACGGCGATCTGGGCTTCGGCGCGTTCGGTGCCAGCTTCATGGTACATCGCCAGAGCAAGGCAACGTATCTCGCTTGCTGGAAAACCGTTGACGGGGGAGAGCTTGTCGATGTCGCCTTCCGCGCCCGCGTTGTTTCTGCGCGGTGTGCCGCCCAACACGATGACGGTTTGGTGCCTAAGCCATTCGGCAGCTGAAAACGCTCCGGCTCCGGTATGCTGCCAAAGAGCAGCTTGCGGGAAAACGAGCCAAGAGAGTAGCAACCCAACGACGCAGACGCGAAGCATAAGCCGTCGGAGCGCATCCCCTCGGGCGCGCCTGAAAGTCGCTACGATACTCATACACAACTACCCCCGCAGGGCCGTTCACGCCCTCGGTCGAGAAAGCGCGGCCTGCTTTATTCGTATGCCCCATGTCTCGTTAGCCTGTGGCTCGCCTTGCGTCATCCATGTTTTGAGAAAATGACTTGGTCTGAAAGAGCGGTAACCATTCCAACGGGGCGTTGCTTTTGTGGCCGTTTGGACGCGGCTAGTCGACGGGTGATTTGTCGCTGCCCGTGGCGTAGCGTGCTCGGCATGAACCGGCGACGGAGCCGAACGAGGTGTCAAGATGGCCGGCAATACCGAAACGTCGCCGATAACGGGTGGCATGGCGATCGTGGAAGCGCTGATCGCGATGGGCGTCGACCGCATTTATGGCCTGCCGGGCGCACAGCTCTATTCTCTGTTCGACGCGTTGGCTCAGCGGTCTGATCGTATCAGAACCTACGGCGCGCGGCACGAGCAGACGTGCGGCTACATGGCGTTCGGGGCGGCGCGTTCAACGGGGCGGCCGGGTGTATTCACTGTGGTGCCGGGACCGGGCGTGCTGAATGCAGGGGCGGCGCTTGCGACGGCGCTCGGCAGCTGTGCGCCCGTGCTGTGCATCACGGGGCAGGTGCCGTCTGCCTTCATCGGGCGAGGGCGCGGACATCTGCACGAGTTGCCCGATCAGCTCGCGACCTTACGATCGATCACGAAATGGGCGGCGCGGATCGAAAGGCCGGCGGACGTGCCCGATGTGATGGTCGAGGCATGGCGGCAGATGACTTCGGGACGGCCGGGACCCGTCGCGGTCGAGATGGCGTGGGACCAGATGGCGGGGAGTGGTGAGGTGGAGATGCCTCGCGCGACGGCGGTCCCGGCTTCGACGAGGCCCGATCCGCGCGAGATCGCGGCTGCGGTTGCGCTGATCGAGCGCGCGCGCCGGCCGATGATCCTGACGGGCAGTGGCGCGCAAGGGGCGGCGACTGCCGTGCGGGAACTCGCCGAAATGCTCGACGCGCCAGTCGGTGCATTTCGCGGAGGGCGCGGTATCGTTGCGGAGGATCATCCGCTCGGCGTGTCTTCCTATGCTGCGTTCAAGCTGTGGCCGCAAACCGACGTGCTGATCGGCATCGGCTCGCGGCTCGAGATGCCCTACATGAGGTGGGCGAGCATGATGCATCTCATCGACAAGCCGGAGCCGCCACCGCATCTGATCCGCATCGACATCGACGGGGGGGAGATGGACCGTTTGAAGCCGCACGCGGGGATCGTCGCGGATGCGGAAGTGGCAACGCGGGCGTTGATCGATGCGCTTGGCAGGAGTAAGCGGCAGCGGACGCCTGGGGCCGTAGCCGAGATCGACGAAGCCAAACGTGCGGCGCGTGCAGATATCCAGAAGATCCAGCCGCAACTCGCTTATCTCGATGTGATCCGGGAGGTGCTGCCGCGTGATGCGTTCCTGGTGCCCGAATTGAGCCAAGCCGGTTTCACGTCGTACTTCGGCTATGATGTCCGTGAGCCGCGCACCTATGTGTCGGAAGGCTATCAAGGTACGCTGGGGTTCGGCTTTCCGACGTCGCTCGGTGTGAAGGCGGCCAACCCTGATCGCGTTGTCGTGTCGATGTCGGGCGACGGCGGCTTCATGTTCGGTGCGCAGGAGTTGGCGACGGCGGCGCAGGAAGGTCTCGGTGTCGTCGCCATCGTGTTCAACAATCGTGCGTTCGGGAACGTGTTGCGCGATCAGAAGACGAGCTTCGGTAATCGCACGATCGGCTCGGTGCTGGCCAATCCGGACTTCATGATGCTGGTGAAGGCGTTCGGTGTCGAAGGGCATCGTGTGGCTTCACCCGGGGCGCTGCGGCCCGTGTTAGCCAAGGCCATCACTGCTGGAAAACCTGTTCTGATCGAGGTGGAGATCGCTGGAGGCACCGAGGTGTCGCCGTGGGAGTTCATCCATATGAAGAGTTGAAAAGGTTCTGCACAGCGGGATCGAAAGGCGCTCGT
>LNFM01012476.1_pt1 | contig 13103 bp, 11 predicted proteins | sample 596031 | NCBI WGS metagenome assembly LNFM01 (sample SAMN04254537, study PRJNA301005) | activated carbon metagenome | isolation source: dual media filters at the Ann Arbor, Michigan drinking water treatment plant | place: USA: Ann Arbor
AATACCTGCTGCTTTTCGACCCGCTGGACGGCAGCAGCAACATCGACGTCAACGTCAGCATCGGCACCATCTTCAGCGTGCTGCGCAAGGTGGGTCACACCCGCGGTGTGAGCGAAGAAGACTTCCACCAGCCCGGCAAACACCAGGCAGCCGCCGGTTACTGCGTCTACGGCCCGCAGACCACGCTGGTGCTGACGCTGGGCGACGGTGTGGCGATGTTCACGCTGAACCGCGAGTCGGGTTCTTGGGTGCTGACCGACAGCGGTGTGCGGATTCCGGAAGACACGAAGGAATTCGCCATCAACATGTCGAACATGCGGCACTGGGCCCCGCCGGTCAGGCGTTACATCGACGAATGCCTGGCCGGCAAGGAAGGCCCGCGTGGCAAGGACTTCAACATGCGCTGGGTGGCCAGCATGGTGGCCGACGTGCACCGCATCCTGACCCGCGGCGGGGTCTTCCTTTACCCCTGGGACAAACGCGAGCCCGACAAACCCGGCAAGCTGCGCCTGATGTACGAAGCCAACCCGATGGCCTTCATCGTCGAACAGGCCGGCGGCGCGGCCACCAACGGCCGCGAACGCATCCTGGACCTGGTGCCGACCAAGTTGCATGAACGGGTGAGCGTGGTGCTGGGCTCGAAAAACGAAGTGCAGCGCGTGACCGACTACCACCGGTCGGCGACCTGATCCCCTTTGTCATGGACACCGTCACGCTCTACGGCATTCCCAACTGCGACACGGTCAAACGCGCCCGCTCGTGGTTGACCGAGCAGGGTGTGACACATGGCTTCCACGACTTCAAGAAGGCCGGTGTGCCGGCCGAGCACCTGGCGGCCTGGGTGGCCGCACACGGCTGGGAAGTGGTGCTGAACCGCAAGGGCACGGCCTGGCGCGGCCTGGACGACGCGGCCAAGGCCGCGGTGGTGGACGCCTACAGCGCGCAAACCGCGATGCGGGCCACGCCCAGCATCATCAAGCGGCCGGTGGTGGAGTGGGCCGACGGCAGCGTCACCATCGGCTTCGACACCGACGACTGGGCCCGACGCACTCGCACCTGAGCCCGACAAGAGGCGCGACGCGACAGTCAGACGGCGCCGGCGCGCTCCAGCATCGCGTGCAAGAGCACGTTGCAGCCGGCCGTGATGTGCTCGGGCTTCGCGTCTTCGATTTCGTTGTGGCTGATGCCGTCCTTGCACGGGATGAAGATCATGCCGGCCGGTGCCAGCCGCGCCATGTAGACGGCGTCGTGCCCGGCACCCGAGACGGCGCGCATGTTCGAATAGCCCAGCCGTTCAGCCGCCTTCGCCACCGCGTCCACACATTCGGCATGGAAGGGCTGTGCCGGGTAGGCCGACACGGGCGTGATCTCGATCGGCAAACCACTTTCGGCGCTGAGCCGCGCCGCCACCGCGCGGATGTCGGCGTCCATGGCATCACAGAGCGCGTCGCTGGCATTGCGCACGTCGATGCTGAACTTCACGCGGCCCGGGATCACGTTGCGGCTGTTCGGGAACACCTGCACCATGCCCACGGTGCCCCGCCCGTGCGGCGGGTGGCGGTGCGCGCAGGCCACCACCTCCTGCATCAGCGCGGCGGCCACCTGCAGAGCGTCCTTGCGCAGTGCCATCGGCGTCGGGCCGGCATGGGCTTCCATGCCGGTCACCACGCAGTCGTACCAGCGGATGCCCAGCACACCGGTCACCACGCCGATGGTCTTGTCGTTGTCTTCCAGCACCGGGCCCTGTTCGATGTGGGTCTCGAAATAGCAGCCGATGGGGTGGTCACCGGGTTCTTCGGGGCCGATGTAGCCGATGCGTTCCAGCTCGCCCTGCACTGTCTTGCCTTCGGTGTCGGTGGCGGCGTAGGCGTGTTCCAAGGTGAAGGCCTTGGCAAACACACCCGAGCCCATCATCACCGGCACGAAGCGTGAACCTTCTTCGTTGGTCCAGAATGCCACCTCGATCGGCGCCTCGGTCTGGATGCCGTGGTCGTTGAGCGTGCGCACCACCTCGATGCCGGCCAGCACGCCGTAGTTGCCGTCGAACTTGCCGCCGGTGGGCTCGGTCATGATCGGCGGCAGGCTGTTGTCGCGGCCGGGCCGGCGCATGAAGCCGTTGCCGATGCGGTCGATGGTCACCGTCATGCCTGCTTCACGTGCCCATCGCGTGACGAGGTCGCGGCCCTGTTTGTCCAGGTCGGTCAGCGTCAGGCGGCAGACACCGCCCTTGGGGGTGGCGCCGATGGCGGCCAGTTCCATCAGGCTCGCCCACAGACGAGGGCCGTCGATGCGCAGGTCGTCGATCGAAGGCTTGGTTTTCATGTCCATGATCGGATCCTTATCGCGCCACGGCAGTGGGCATCAGGTCTTGCGTGCGCTTGTTGGCGGCCTGGAAGTTGGGGCCGAAGGGTGGGCGCTTGATGTAGCGGCCGGCACCGGCCACCGCACGCAGGTCGCCATCGGCCCACACGACCTGGCCCTGGCTCAAGGTGTGTGTCGCGTTGCCCCGGACCTGCCGACCTTCGAAGATGTTGAAGTCGCCCTTGGAGAACTGCGTCTTGGCCGAGATGGTGTGGGTGGCCGCCGGGTCCCACAGCACCAGGTCGGCGTCGGCTCCTTCGACCACGCAGCCTTTGCGCGGGTAGATGTTGAACAGCTTGGCGCAGTTGGCCGAGGTGATGGCGACAAACTCGCTGGGTGTCAGGCGGCCGGTGTTGACCCCTGCGTCCCAGACCACACGCATGCGGTCTTCGATGCCGCCGCAGCCGTTGGGAATCTTGGCGAAGTTGTCGCGGCCCGCGGCTTTCTGCGGCGCGCAGAACACGCAGTGATCGGTGGCGGTGGTGTGCAGCTGGCCCGACTGCAGGCCGCGCCACAACATCTCGGCATGGCCCTTGGGGCGGAACGGCGGGCTCATCACGTAGGCCGCAGCGGTGGCGAAATCGGGGTGGCGGTAGACGCTGTCGTCCAGCACCAGGTGGCCGGCCAGCACTTCGCCGTAGACCCGCTGGCCACGGGCGCGGGCGCGGGCAATGGCCTCGGCCGACTCGGTGCAGGACACGTGCACGATGTAGATCGGCACACCCAGCACGTCGGCAATGGCGATGGCGCGGTTGGCGGCTTCGGCTTCCACCATCGGCGGGCGGCTCAGCGGGTGGCCTTCGGGGCCGGTGATGCCCATCTTGGCCACTTCCTGCTGCAGCAGGAACACGAGTTCGCCGTTCTCTGCGTGCACGGTCGGCATGGCACCCAGTTCCAGCGCACGCTTGAAGCTGTTCACCAGCGTTTCGTCGTCGCACATGATGGCGTTTTTGTAGGCCATGAAGTGCTTGAAGCTGTTCACGCCTTCTTCCTGCACCAAGGTCCCCATGTCCTTGTGCACGCTGTCGCCCCACCAGGTGACGGCGACGTGGAAGCCGTGGTCGCCGGCCGACTTGCCGGCCCAGGCGCGCCAGTTGCGGTAGGCGTCCATCAGCGGCTGCTGCGGGTCGGGGATGACAAAGTCGATGATGCTGGTGGTGCCGCCGGTGAAGCCGGCCGCCATGCCGGTGAAAAAGTCGTCGGCCGCCACCGTGCCCATGAAGGGCAGCTGCATGTGGGTGTGCGGGTCGATGCCGCCGGGCATCACGTAGCGGCCGCCGGCGTCCAGCACCTCCGCGCCGGCGGGTGCCGACAAGTTGCCGCCGACCTGCGCCACCAGCCCGTCGGCCACCAGCACGTCGGCGCGGAATTCGCGGTCGGCATTGACGACGGTGCCGCCGCGGATCAAGAGGCTCGTCATGGGCGTCTCCGGTGAAGCCAAGCGTTGAGGGTGCAGTCTGCGCGTTGCGGCGTCAAGCCGTGGCCGCGCTCGAAGGGTTGTTCGGGTGCGCGGTCCAGTTCAGCGGTTCGGCCTGCACCGGCTGCCCGGTGCGCGTGTCGAGCTCACCGGCGGCAAGCGTGCGCAGCGTGATGCAGTCCGGCACCGGGCACACGGTGACACACAGGTTGCAGCCCACACATTCGTCGTCCTTGACCTCGAAGTGGCGCTTGCCGTCTTTCACCGCCGTGATGGCCTGGTGCGAAGTGTCTTCGCAGGCGATGTGGCAACGCCCGCACTGGATGCAGCTGGCCTGGTCGATGACCGCCTTGCTGGTGGCGTTCAGGTTCAGGTACTGCCAGTCGGTGACCGTGGGCAGCGCGCGGCCCTGGAAGTCGGCGGTGGTCTTGAAGCCCATGCTGTCCATGTAGTCGGACAGGCCGTCGACCATCTCCTGCACGATCTTGAAACCGTAGACCATCGCGGCGGTGCACACCTGCACGTTGGTGGCGCCCAAGGCGATGTAGTCCAGGGCGTCGCGCCAGCTGCCGACACCGCCGATGCCGGAAATGGGCAGGCCGGCCGTGGCCGGTGCACGGCCGATCTCGGCCACCATGTTCAGAGCGATGGGCTTCACCGCCGGCCCACAGTAACCACCGTGCGAACCCATGCCGCCGGTGCTGGGGCTCATGGTCAGCGTCGCCGGGTCCACGCCCATGATCGAGCTGATGGTGTTGATCAGCGACACCGCGTCCGCGCCGCCGCGTTTGGCCGCGGCCGCGGGCTGGCGGATGTCGCTGATGTTGGGCGTCAACTTCACGATCACCGGCAGCCTGCCGTGCTGTTTGCACCAGGCGGTGACCATCTCGATGTACTCGGGCACCTGGCCCACGGCCGAGCCCATGCCACGTTCGCTCATGCCGTGCGGGCAGCCGAAGTTCAGCTCGATGCCGTCGGCGCCGGTGTCTTCGACCATCGGCAGGATGGCTTTCCAGGCGCTTTCGGTGCACGGCACCATCAGCGACACCACCAGCGCCCGGTCGGGCCACATGCGCTTGACGTCGCGGATCTCGTCCAGGTTCGTGCGCAGCGGGCGGTCGGTGATGAGCTCGATGTTGTTGAAGCCCAGCAAGCGACGGTCGGGTGTCAGCAGTGCGCCGTAACGCGGCCCGCTGACGTTGACGATGGGCGGACCGTCTTCACCCAGTGTCTTCCAGACCACGCCGCCCCAGCCGGCTTCGAAAGCGCGGTGCACGTTGTAGGCCTTGTCGGTGGGTGGCGCGCTGGCCAGCCAGAAGGGGTTGGGGCTTTTGATGCCGGCAAAGGTGTTGCGCAGGTCGGCCATGAGATGGGCTCCTTGGTCGCGAAACGGATCAGGCGATGAGGCTGGCGTGCATGGCCAGCGCCGCGCGTTTGCCATCTTCGACGGCTTCGACCGTCAGGTCGCGGCCACCGGCGCGGGCGTCGCCACCGGCCCAGACACCGGGCACCTTGGTGTGGCCTTCGGCGTCGGCCTGGATGCGGCCACCGCTCAGCGCAAGCCCGCTGCCGGTCAGCACGCTGTCGTCCAGGCGCTGGCCAATGGCCTTGAAGACCATGTCGGCGGCGAAGAGCTCTTCGCCTTCGCCGATGGCAGCACCCCGCGCGAACCGCACCGCGCTGACATGACCGTCGCCAACGATGGCCACTGGCGTCATCCAGTGGTGGATGTGCACGCCGTTTGTCAGCGCCCAGTCCTGCTCTGCGCCGCTGGCCGACATCTGCCCGGGCCCGCGGCGGTAGACCAGGTGCACGTCTTGCGCGCCCAAGAGCTTGCTCTGCACGGCGGCGTCCACCGCCGTCATGCCACCGCCGATGACCACCACGCGGCGGCCGATGGGCAGTTGCGCGGGGTCGGCAGCCTGGCGCAGGTCGGCGATGAAGTCGACGGCGTCGCGCACACCCGCCAGGTCCTCGCCGGGAATGCCCAGCCGGTGCGTGGCGGCCAGGCCCAGGGCCAGGTAAACCGCGTCGAAGCCTTCGCGCAGGGCCTGCAACTGGGCCGCCGTTTCCAGGCGCCAGCCGGTGCTCAGCGTGATGCCACCGATCTGCATCAGCCAGTTCAGTTCGGTCTGCGCAAAGCCGCCGGCCATCTTGTAGGAGGCCAGACCGTATTCGTTCAGGCCACCACCGGCCGGGCGGGCGTCGTGCACCACCACTTCGTGGCCCAGACGCGCCAAGCCAAAAGCGCAAGCCAAACCGGCCGGCCCGGCACCGACGATGGCCACCCGTTTGCCCGTTGGCGCGGCGCGGGTGAAGAGCGCGGTCACCGGTTCGCCCATCACCGCGTCCACCGCGTACCGCTGCAGCCGGCCGATGGCCACCGGCGTGCCCTGCCCAACACCGCCCTGGTGATGGCGCACGCAAACCTGTTCGCACAGCTCTTCCGTGGGGCAGACCCGCGCGCAGGTGCCGCCCAGCGGGTTGGCCTGCAGGATAGCCCGCGCGGCGCCGCGCAGATTGTCTTCGGCGATGCGGCGGATGAAGCTGGGCACGTCAATGCCGGTGGGGCAGGCCGTGATGCACGGCGCGTCGTGGCAGTACAGGCAGCGTTCGGCTTCCACCAGCGCCTGCGTGCGGCTCAGCCGCGGGCTGGCGTCGGCAAAGGCGGCTGCATATTCGGCGGCAGTGCGGCGGCCGGCCTTCACGTCGGGGGCGGAGGCGGTCGCAGAAAGCGGGGCCATGGCGATCCTTCCAAAGGTCGGCGGCGGGGCCAAGAAGCTGACCGTTTGGTCAGGTACGGAAAGATCATACGCAACGGGCATGCCAGGGGAAGCGCGGGTTCGCCCGGGTGCAGGTTCACGCCGGTGTGGCATGCCGCACCGATGCGTGGCGGCAGCGAACCAGCGCAGTGCGTGCAGCCAGCCCCCTGCGGGTTTTCGAGTGCAGCCGCCTTGGCACGAAACTGGCTGCTGCGCTTCACAATAAGCTGACCGTCTGGTTAGGTTTCCACCCAGCCCCACTTCGTGCCCACACCCGACAACTCAACCCCCGCCGTCAGCGTCCAGCGTGCCAGCGTGGTCTACGCCACCGCCGACACGCCTGTGCATGCGCTGAGCGACATCGAGCTGGATATCTCACCGGGCGAGTTCGTCTCGCTGATCGGCCCGTCGGGCTGCGGCAAAACGACGCTGCTGCGGGTCATCGCCGACCTCGAACCCATCAGCGCCGGTCAGGTGCAGGTCAACGGCATGAGCCCGCACGACGCGCGCCTGGCCCGTGCCTACGGCTACGTCTTCCAGTCGCCGGCGCTGTTTCCCTGGCGCACGGTGCTGGCCAACGTGATGCTGCCGCTGCAGATCCAGGGCCGCAGCGCGGCCGACTGCCGGGCGGTGGCGCTGGAGCAGCTGTCGCGGGTGGGCCTGGCCGGCTTCGAAGGCAAGTACCCCTGGCAGCTGTCGGGTGGCATGCAACAGCGGGTGTCGATTGCCCGCGCGCTGGGTTTCGAGCCGCGCATCCTGATGATGGACGAGCCCTTCGGTGCGCTGGACGAGATCACCCGCGACGGCCTGAACCAGCAGTTGCAGCAGCTGTGGCAGCGCGAGAAGCGCACCGTCGTCTTCGTCACCCATTCGATCGCCGAGGCGGTGTACCTGTCCACGCGCATTGTCGTGATGTCGCCGCGGCCGGGGCGCATCCTGAAAGTCATTCCTTCGACGCTGCCCGACGACAGGCAGCTGTCGATGCGCGACTCCCAAGACTTCCTGGCACTGGCGCACCAGGTGCGCGAAGCGTTGGCCGAAGGCCACGCCTTCGACTGATGGCCACCTTGCAGCGCACGGCCATTCCCTGGCGCGAACAGCTGCTGCCGGTGGGCGTGGTGCTGGCCGCGGTGCTGGTGCTCTGGTACGCCGGCGCCGTGGGCCTGAACGCACAAGGTGCCATCGAACGGGTGCTCACACCCAAGGGCCCGTACACCACGGCCGAGCTGATTGCCAGCACCTGGGCCATGGAACGCCCGGTGCTTCCCGTACCCCACCAGGTGGCGCTGGACCTGTGGGCCAGCATCACCGAAAACGCACTCACGTCGCCGCGCAACCTGCTGTACCACGTGGCCGTGACCGCGCAGTCCACGCTGGTGGGCTTTGTGCTGGGCACGCTGCTGGGCGTGGTGCTGGCCGCGGCCATCGTGCATTCACGCACCTTGGACCGCGCCCTGCTGCCGTGGATCGTGGCCAGCCAGACCGTGCCGGTGCTGGCCATCGCGCCCATCGTGCTGGTGCTGCTGGGCAGCCTGGGTTTCAGCGGCGTCGCACCGAAGGCGACGATCGCGATGTACCTGTGTTTCTTTCCGGTCACCGTGGCCATGGTGCAGGGCCTGCGCGCGCCGCAGCGCATCGAAACCGAGCTGATGCACACCTACGCGGCCAGCCGCTTGCAGGCTTTCTGGATGCTGCGCCTGCCCTCCGCCCTGCCCTTTCTGTTTCCAGCGCTGCGTGTGGCCATCGCCGCCGGCCTGGTAGGCGCGATGGTGGCCGAGCTGCCTACCGGCGCGCAGGCAGGGCTTGGCGCAAGGCTGCTGACGGGGTCCTACTACGGCAACACGGTGGGCATCTGGTCGGCGCTGGTGCTGTCGGCCTTCCTGGGGCTGGCGCTGACCGCAGCCGTGGCCGGTGTCGAAAAACTCGTGCTGCGCAGGCAAGGCCGATGACGCCCTTGATTGCCATCGGTCTGGTGCTGGCCCTGCTGCTGGCGGGCTGGTCCGTGCGGCGCTGCGCCGCCATCGAGGGTCCACGTTGGGCCGGCCCGCTGACGGCCGCGCTGTTCGGCCTGTGGGTGCTGTTTTTCTGGCAGGCGGGCGTGACGGTGTTCGAGGTGCCGCGTGTGCTGCTGCCTTCGCCGCTGCGAATCGTCGAATCGATGATCGAACACGCCCACACGTTGGGCCGCGACTTCGTGCAAACGGTGCTGAAGGCGGTGGTCGTGGGCTGGGTGCTGGGGTCGGGCCTGGGCTTTGCCGTCGGCGTGGCCATCGACCGCGCGCCCTTTCTGCAGCGGGGCCTGCTGCCGCTGGCGTCGCTGACCAGCACCGTGCCGCTGGTGGCGGTGGCGCCGATCATGGTCATGTGGTTCGGCTTCGAGTGGCCTTCCAAGGCCGCCGTGGTGGTGCTGATGACCTTCTTCCCGATGCTGATCGCCACGCTGGCCGGTCTGCAGGCCGCCGGCAAGCTGGAACACGAGCTGATGCACAGCTACGCCGCCAGCTACGGCCGCACGCTGCTGGACCTGCGGCTGCCGTGCGCCGTGCCCTTCATCATGAGCGCGCTGAAGGTCAACGCCACGCTGGCGCTGATCGGTGCCATCGTGGCCGAGTTCTTCGGCTCGCCCACGGTCGGCCTGGGCTTTCGCATCAGCACCGAAGCTGCCCGCATGAACATGTCGCTGGTGTGGGGCGCCATCGTGGTGGCCGCCGTCACCGGCTCTGTTGCCTATGCCTTGCTGGTTTTGCTGGAACGCCGCTGGGCGTTCTGGCACCCTTCGGTGCGCGCGGGTTGAGCGCACCGTGTTCTCTGTTCGACACCCACCACAACATCCCAGGAGCTTTGCCATGACCGGTTTGTCTTTCAAGTCCGCGACCCTGAAGATCGCGGTTGTTGCACTGGCCGCCGCGGCCAGCTTCGGCGCCGCCGCCCAGGGCCAGAAGTTCACCGTGCAGATGAAGTGGGTGCCCCAGGCCCAGTTCGCCGGCTACTACGTGGCCGCCGCCAAGGGCTACTACAAGGCCGAGGGCCTGGACGTGACCATCAAGCCCGGCGGCCCCGACGTGAGCCCGGTGCAGGTGCTGGCCGGCAACCAGGCCGACGCCATCGTCAACTGGATGCCCGACGCGCTGGCCGCGCGCGAAGCCGGCGTGCCGCTGGTCAACGTGGCGCAGATCTTCAACCGCAGCGGCCTGATGCTGACCTGCAAGAAAGCCAGCGGCGTGTCCAAGCCGGCCGACTTCAAGGGCAAGACGCTGGGGGTCTGGTTCGGCGGCAATGAATACCCCTTCCTGAACTGGATGTCCAAGCTGGGCCTGAAGCCCGACACCGACATCAAGATCCTGAAGCAGGGCTTCAACGTCGACCCGCTGCTGCAGAACCAGGCCGCATGCATCAGCACCATGATCTACAACGAGTACTGGCAGGTGGTGGACGCGGGCGTGAAGGAAAGCGAGCTCGTCACCTTCTTCTACGAAGACCAGGGCGTGGCCTCGCTGGAAGACGGCCTGTACGTGCTGGAAAGCAAGCTCAAGGACCCGGCCTTCGTCGAGCGCAGCGCCAAGTTCGTGCGCGCCACGCTGAAGGGCTGGAACGACGCGGTGAAAGACCCCGCCGGCGCGGCCAAGATCGTGGTCGCGGCCGACCCCTCGGGCAGTGCCAGGGAAGCGGTGCAGAAGCGCCAGATGGAAAACGTGGCCAAGCTCATCACCACCGCCGGCACGGCCAAGATGGGCTACCTGGAACCGGCCGCCTACGAACGCACGGTGAAGGTGCTGCTGGCCGCCGGCAGCTCGCCGGTGATCAAGAAGGACCCGGGCAAGGCCGCGTACAGCCACGTGGTGTGGGAAGCGGCCACCAAGAAGTGAGTTCGTGGACGCGGCCACTGTGAAAGCAGCCCGGCCCGAGCCTGCCGGTCACATCCGGCAGGCCAACCGCGAACGCATCCTGGCCGCGGCCGAACCGGTGTTCGCCCGCGCTGGCTTCAACGGCGCCACCATGGGCGCCATTGCCGAAGCGGCGGGCCTGCCCAAGGCCAATCTGCACTACTACTTCGGCAGCAAGCAGGAGCTGTATCGCGAGCTGCTGGCCGGCACGCTGCGCGACTGGCTGGTGCCGATGGACAGCCTGGTGCCCGAAGCCGACCCGGCAACGGCCCTGGCCAGCTACATCCACGCCAAGATGGCGATGAGCGCGGCCCGGCCCGACGCATCTCGCGTCTTTGCGAACGAATTGCTGCACGGCGCCCCGGTGCTGGGCGACTTGATGCGCACCGACTTGCGCACGATGGTGGCGAAAAAGGCCGCCGTCGTGCGCGGCTGGATCGCCGCCGGCCGCATGGCACCGGTGGACCCCGAGCACCTGTTTTTCACCCTCTGGGCCGCGACGCAGACCTACGCCGACTTCGAGGTGCAGGTGCGTGCCGTGCTGGGGCGCAGCAAGCTGACCCGGCGCGACCACGAACGCGCGGCGGCTCACGTCGTGTCCTTGATCCTGCGCGGCTGCGGGCTGGTTCCGCCACCGCTGTCGACCTGAACCGCGGCGGCACGTTGCCGGACTCATGCCGTGGCGAGCGAGCGGCCTCCGCGCCGCACCTGCCGACGGCCGGCCTGCTTGCCGGCGTACATCGCGGCGTCGGCACGTTTGATCAGGTCGTCGGCCGTGGTGCCGTCCAGCGGCGCCAGGGCGTAGCCGGTCGTCAGGCCCACGCTGCAACGCTGCCCAGCGGCGTCGAAGGGGGCGTCGAAGGCGGCCAGCAGCTTCTGCCCGACCCGCTGTGCGGCGGCCTCGTCGACCAGCCCATTGGCCAGCACCACGAACTCATCACCACCCAGGCGCGCCACGATGTCGCCGCCCCTCAGCTGCTTCTGCAGGCGCTGGCCCACGGCCACCAGCAGCGCGTCGCCCACATCGTGGCCGTAGCGGTCGTTGACCGGCTTGAAGCCGTCCAGGTCCAGCAGGTAGACGGCCAGCAGTTGCTGGGGCTTGGCCCGCGGCAGCACCGCGGCCAGGTGCTGGTGCAGGCCGCGCCGGTTCGGCAGGCCGGTCAGGGCATCGGTTTGCGCAAGCGTGCGCAGGGCCTCGGTTTCGACACGCGCGCGGTCCGCGTTGCGGTGGATGGCCTGCACACGCAGGCTCAGCACGGCCATCCAGGCCGACATTTCGATCATCAGCGAGAAGGGGTAGACGTGCTGGCTCAGGAAGGTGGGCTCGACCAGGCCACGCAGCAGCCCGGCGGTGACCACGGCGCCCAACGTGTAGAAGGCCCATCCGAAGAGCATGTAGTAGGCCGCACGCTCGCCGCTGCGGGCCCGGATGTAGGCCGCCGGCAGCACCATGGCGGTGGCCGCCAGGCCAAGCACGGTGACCAGGGTCTGAGCAGTGCGGTAGTCGACCAGGTCCAGCAGCGTGGCCAGCAGGGCCAGCACGGCCCCCAGGCTCACCCCGCGCAGCAAACGGGCGATGAGCGGGCTGATTTCCCGCACGGCCAGCACCGCGGCCATGAAGCGTGTGCCCGCGGCCACAGCCACCATCACCGCCATCGGCGCGACCTTGAGCGACAGCGCCGGAAACTCCGGCCACAGGTACTGCGCGCCGATGCCGAAGTAGGCCAGCGTGAAGACCACGTTGGCGCCCACGAGCGCTGCGTAGTCGAGGAACAGGATGTCGCGCAGCCCGACGCCCTGCGTCAGGCTGTACATCAGCATGCACAAGGCCAGGCCGAGGGCGATGCCCTGCACCAGCTGCTCGCGCGACTCGTGCGCAGTGAAGTCTTCATGTGTGCGCAGCGTGATCGGCAGCACCATCGAACTCTGCGTCTGCACGCGCAACAGCACTTCGTGTGCGCCAGGCAGCAGCACCAGCGCTGCAGCGTGGCTGCGCGACTGCATCGCGCGCTCCGACATGGGCAGCATGCTGCCCATGCGCGCGTGCGTCGCGATCTGCCCGTCGTGCAGGTGGTAGAGGTCGACGCGGTGGAGCAAGGGATAGTCGATCTGCAGCACACGGTGCACCGGCTCGCTGCCAGGCACGGTGAGGGGGAAGCGCAGCCACACCGTGCTGGCACTGCGGCCCAGGTTCGACGCCGTGCCCTCGTGCCGCTTGAACCGTGTGACGGCGGCCCCGGCCTGCTCGGGTGAGAGCACGGCGCCAGGGTCGGCCAGCACCGTCACGGCCGGCCATACCGGCACGGCCCCTCGGCCATCGACCAGCAGCGGCTGTGCAGCCGCAGGGGCGGCCAGCAGCCACAGCACGGCGACAAGCAGCAGCCCGGCCAGTGCATGCCATGGGCCGCAAAAACGGGGTTGGGGTGGGCCATCCGGGCGCATCGTTCCGGAGATATCGGCCGCTTCGCCGAGAGCCTGAACCAGGATCGCCACAGCCCTGATCCATGTCGAAGCCGGCGCCGGACATCACGCGAGCATGAAAAAACCCCTAAGCCGTTGATTTGCTTAGGGGTTTCTTGCTTTCCGACCCCTTGCGGAGTCGTGACTGGTGGATCCGGGGGGAATCGAACCCCCGTCCGCAAGCCATCGCCGGACGGTTCTACATGCGTAGCTGTCTGA
>LNFM01010413.1_pt1 | contig 13100 bp, 12 predicted proteins | sample 596031 | NCBI WGS metagenome assembly LNFM01 (sample SAMN04254537, study PRJNA301005) | activated carbon metagenome | isolation source: dual media filters at the Ann Arbor, Michigan drinking water treatment plant | place: USA: Ann Arbor
GCAATGCCAAACGGTGAACCCGGCCCACGCACGCGCCAATCGCGCGCCAGATACGCCGTATCGAAATCATCGAGCCCCGCATCGCCGTGCTGGGCGTAATAGGCTGCGAGCACCGAGCCGCCCGAGACGGATGTGATCATCGCGATATGTTCGCTGAGCGGGCGTCCATCGCGCCCCGGCGTATCGCGCAACGCTTGCAACACGCCCAAATGAAACGACGCCGCCCGCGCGCCGCCGCCGGACAGCGCCAGCACGATCAGATCATCGCCAACCGGCGCGCGTCCACTCACATCGGCGCGCAAGCCGCCCAGGGGTGTATTGATCGGCGCCGCCGTCGCGCACGCCGCCAACGCAAACGCCAGAATGAAAGCCAGGACCCGCATGCGTTCACTCCCGCATGCAGCTCGCGTCAAGGCAAGTAGAAACGCTTAACGCCAGCGCGCGACGCGCTCGGCTTCACGCAACGCGCGCAGCAAGTTTCCGCCCGCAAGCCCGGCCAGATCGCGATCGCCCCAGCCGCGGCGCATCAGTTCGGCGAACAGGATCGCGTAGCCATCGACGCCTTCCATGCCGACCGGCAGGAACGGCACGCCGTCATAGTCAGCGCCGAGTCCTACCGACCCACGCCCTGCGATGCGCGCGATATGTTCGATGTGATCGGCGATGGCCCCGGCATCGATCGTCGGACGCGGATTGGCGGCGACCCAAGCTGCAACGCCCGCCGTCACCGCTTCCGGATTGCCGGGATTCAGTGCTTGCAGACGCGCTTGCTCGCCCAGACGCGCCGCGCCCCACTGCCAAACTTCCGTAGAGGTGAAGCCCGGATAGAAGTTGACCATCACCACGCCGCGATTGCGGCGCACGAGTTGCAACACATCGTCAGGCACATTGCGCGGATGCGGCGTTACGCCGAACGCGGACGAGTGCGAGAAGATCACCGGCGCACGCGTCACCCGCAACGCATCGCGCATCGCGTCAGCGGAAACGTGGCTGAGATCAACCAGCATGCCGATCCGATTCATCTCGCGGACCACCTCTTCGCCGAACGGCGAGAGGCCGCCGTGCTGCGGCGCTGCAGTGGCGCTATCGACCCAGTCAATGGTCGTGGAGTGCGTCAGCGTCATGTAGAGGACGCCCTGGCGTCGAAACTCGCGCAGGATTTCGAGATTGCTCTGAATCGCTTCGCCGCCCTCCATGCCGAGCATCGAGGCGATACGGCCGGCGCGATGGATACGCGCGATATCGGCGGCGCTTTGTGCGAACTCGAATGTGTCGGGGTAAGCGGCGATGATCTGGCGCGTCAGCGCGATCTGTTCGTTCACCGCTTGCGTCGCCGCCGCGCCGCGTAGCGAGGCCGGAACATAGACCGACCAGAATTGAGCGCCGACCCGGCCCGCGCGCAGGCGAGCGATATCGGTCTGCAACGGCGGCGTGAGCTGGCGCGTGTCGCTGTTGAGATCGACGTTGGCGAGATCATTGCCGTGATCGTCGCGGATCGCCCATGGCAGATCGTTGTGACCGTCGATGATCGGTGTTGATCGCGTGATGCGATCGAGGCGCGCGAGTTCCGCCGCTGTCGGCGGCGCGACTTGTGCGATCGCAGGTGTGGCGAGAAGGGCGAGGGCGGTAAGTGAGAGAATAAAGCGCATGCGTGGCACGTTATGCAACGCGCCACGCACTGTCACCCCATCACGCTAGGTTCACGCCTTACGGCGCTTCCCAGACGTGCGAGCCGGTATTGTTGGCTTCGTTCGTCTCGGTGTTGGTGTTGGCCGGATCGACGACATAATCGAACTGGAAGTCCTCGCCCGATGGCCAATCCATTTCCGCCCAGAACGGCAGATTGTGATTGTGGACATGCCCCGGCTGGATCGCCGGCACCTGCACGACGAGCCGGTTCGGATACGCGGCGTTGGTGTATTGCGCCAGGTACGCCGCTGGAATGTCGACGCAACCGCCGTTCTGGCCTGGGCGATGGCAGTTCACGGTCACCAAAGTCGGCAATGATGCAGAAGTGCCGGTGTTACGCACCGAGACAACGCCGTTGGCGATGCGAGACGGGATCGGAAACAAGTCGATGGTCCGCGCGACAATCACGCCAGGCCCGCGCGCAGTTGGCGCGATCGTCGGCTGATCAGCGCTGCGGACTTGCTGCGCATAGGCGGCGCTGGCGCCAAGAAGCGCGATGGTTACGGCCGCCAAAGCGGCGCGAAGTGAACGTTTCATTCGGTCCTCCCGATGAACTTGACCCTCGCTTGGAGACTTAGTGCGAACGGCGCACAGGCTCTGTGCCCGCCGTCACGCTTTCGAAAATGTCACGAGGGAACCGCAAACCCAAACAGCTGCGGCGCCGCGATCAGCGCTGAAAGCGCAAAGTAACTCAGCGCGACAACGACGAGCAGGAGGGCATGGGCGGGTTTCATGCCGATGATGTGGGGAGTTTTGGCGCCCATAAGTGTGACGGGCGTTACTTTAGCATCACGAGCGGTTTCGGCTGAGGCCGTAAACGCCCCAGACGACAAGTACGATTGCAGAGATCATGCCTCCGACCGCGAGAAGCCTGTGAACCAGCATGAACTGGTAGGCCAGCCCTGCAATGGAGAAGATGTATGGAGCGGCCGTCAAAACACCGAGCGCGATCAGTAGGAGGGAGCTGCGCTTGTCCATAGTGCTAGCGTGATCCTATGTCCGCATAGTTTTCAACGAGGCTAAAGCCCGTACGCCGCAGCCATCTCCGGCTCTTTCGCAGCAACAAGCCGCGCCAGATCAACAATCACCTTCGCCTGTTTCCACGTCGCGTCATCGAGCATCTTGCCGTCAACGAGCGCGACGCCCGTCCCATCCGGCATTGCGTCGATCATGCGCATCGCGAGCTTCACTTCGTCCACTTCTGGCGTGAACACGCGTTTGGCGATGGCGATCTGAGATGGATGCAGCGTCCAGGCGCCGACGCAGCCCATGAGATACGCATTACGGAATTGCTGCTCGCACGCGGCTTCATCAGCGAAATCACCGAACGGGCCGTACATCGGCTTTAGCCCATGCATCACGCACGCATCGACCATGCGCGCGAACGTGTAGTGCCAGAGATCCTGCTGTGCACTGTCACGCGCCGCGCCATCGGCGTTCGCGTCGGAGAGGACGCGATAACCAGGATGCCCGCCGCCGACGCGCGTCGTCTTCATTTTGCGCGATGCTGCGAGATCGGCGGGTCCTAAACAGATGCCGTGCATGCGCGGACTCGCGCCCGCAATGGCTTCCACATTCACGACACTCTGAGCGGTCTCCAAAATCGCGTGCAGCAAGATCGGTTTCTTCAGCCCATGCTTGGCTTCGAGCAAAGCCAAGAGCTGATCCATGTAGTGAATGTCCCAAGGCCCCTCGACCTTCGGCACCATGATCACGTCGAGCCGATCGCCGAGTTCGCCGACCAGCGTGTTCACATCATCCAAGTGCCAAGGCGAATTCAGCGCATTGATCCGCGACCAAAAGCCGACGCCGGCTTTCTGAAAATCGAAGCTCTTGCCCATCGTCACGGCGCCCGCGCGCGCCGCGTCTTTCGCGTCAGCGGGGATCGCGTCTTCCAAATTCGCCAGAACCACATCGACCTGCGCCGCCATCTCCGGCACGCGCGCGACGAGCTTTGCGTTATGCCCCGGTACGAAGTGGACCATCCGCTCCAGCCGCACCGGCAGTTCGTGCAGCGGCGCGGGCGCGCCGGCGGCGAGGGGGGAGTAAAACTGGCGGGTAGGCTTGGTCACGTGGCTTGATCCTGTTCTGTTCGCACTTGCAGCATGATCTGACCCGCGCGCTGGCGCAATCCAGCTATTCCGGCTGGCGCTTTACCTTGAAGCAAGACCCCGGGGAGCTATTGTCCGGCGCTTCCGGACAGGGCCGAAGGGGCATTCCAGGCGTGTTGCGCACTTATCTCGATTTCGAAAAGCCGGTCGCCGAGATCGAAGCCAAAATCGACGAACTCCAGGCCCTGGCCGAAGCTTCGGGCGCCGACGCGATTTCGCAGGGCGTCGAACTTTCGCGCCTGAAGACCAAAGCCGAAAGCCAGCTGGCCGCCATCTACGCCAAGCTCGAGCCGTTCCAGAAGGCGCAGGTCGCGCGCCACCAAGATCGCCCACGCTTCCGCGATTACGTGGCAGCACTCGTCACCGATTTCATCGAGCTGTCGGGCGACCGCAATTACGGCGAAGACGCCGCCATTCTCGGCGGCACGGGCAAATTTTTGGGCCGACCGGTCGTTGTGCTCGGCCACGAAAAAGGCCGCACGACGCAGGAGCGCTTGAAGCACAATTTCGGCATGGCGCGCCCTGAAGGCTATCGCAAAGCCGTGCGCCTCATGGATCTTGCTGATAAGTTCGGGCTCCCCGTCGTCAGCTTCATCGACACCGCGGGCGCTTATCCCGGCATCGGGGCAGAAGAGCGCGGCCAAGGCGAAGCGATCGCGCGCAGCACCGAACGCTGCCTTACGCTCGGCGTGCCGATGGTGGCGGTGATTGGGGGCGAGGGCGGCTCAGGCGGCGCCATCGCGATCGCTGCCGCCAACAAAGTGCTGATGCTCGAACACTCGATCTATTCGGTCATCAGCCCCGAGGGTGCTGCATCCATTCTCTACAAGAAGAAGGAAGGCGACGAGCCGAAAGCGGATCGGGTTCGCGAAGTCGCCAATTCCATGCGGATCACGGCGCAGGATTTGCTCGCACTCAAAGTGATCGACGCAATCATCGAAGAACCGATCGGCGGTGCGCACCGCGAACCGGGCGCCGCCATCGCCAGCGTCGGCGCCGCAGTCGCGGCGTCGCTCGATGCGTTTAGCGGCCTCTCGCGCACCGAACTGCGCCACCAACGCCGCGATCGCTTTCTGGCGATCGGCAGATTTGAGGATGGCGCAGCGCCCTTCGCTTAGTCGCGGACGAAGACAATCTTCGGACCGGGATCGGTCATCGCGTCGGGTGCGTCTTCGAAGCGGGCGCGACGGTGTGTGACATGCTCGGGATGAAACTTGCCGCAAGCGATGCAATCGAGCGCCGCTGGGAATGTCGCGCGCGAATGAACGCGGCTGGTATGGAAGCTTAGGCCTTTATAGTAAGCGCGGGTCAGCGGCATCGGCGTCTTGTCGCCGAAATGGATCGCAACGCTGGTGAGCACGCCGTTGGGCGCGCAGGAATGCACCGCGAAAGTGAGCGCATCCGTGTAGCCCGCGGCTTCGACGACGATCTCGAACTGCTCGTCGGCTGTTCGGCCATCACCCAATGCAAGCGGCGCGACCTCGGCGCCAAGAAGGCGCGCGCGGTCGCGCCGGGTCGCGTCATCATCAAGATAAAGCACGCGGCTTGCGCCCAGCGCGACAGCAGCGCCAGCAGCGTAAATCCCAACGCTTTGAGCGAGGCCGCCGACGACGAGGACAGTCGCGCCAGGCCGCTCGCGCAGTGGCGCCGCGACACCGCGCCAGCCATCGGAGATATTGTCGGACAAGCTCGCCGCATTCACCGGATCGACGCCGTCAGGCAGTCGCACCAGCATGTGATCGGCGAACGGCACGTACATGAGATCGGAGAATGCGCCGCCAAACTCAGTCTTCGATGTGGGCTTCAGTCCGTATGCGGCGCCAAACGGATACGCCTCGCACGCATTGGTGAAACCGCGTTTGCACGATGCACAGCGCCCGCATGAGAGCTGAAACGGCACGACGACAACATCCCCAGGGGTCACGCCCGCATCTGGGCCTGCTTCCACAACGCGGGCGATTGTCTCGTGGCCGAACGCGAACGGACCTGGATAGTTCACGAAGCCGGTGGCGATATAGAGATCGAGATCACAGCGTGCGACCGCAATCGGCGCAACAATTGCGTCGGTGTCGGCGGCAAGCTTCGGTGCGGCGACATCGCGCCATTCGAATTTGCCCGGGGATAGAAATGTCAGCTGGCGCATGATTTATGCCTCTCGACGCGCGCGGGCGCGGCTTTCAAAAATGAGAATTGCTGCGGTGACGAGCAGATAGGCTGCGATCGCGAGGTGACGCGCGACGGTGGCTTGCCCTGCGCCTGCTTGGTAGGTCAGCGCCGCATCACCCAGCGGTAACAACACCCCGATCGCCGCAACCCAAGTCAGGCCGGCGAAGTCGCCGCGCAGCATGAGCACGAGCACGAGTGCTGCGATGAAGCCGGTGCGCAGCGCATAGATGCTTGTCCAACCCGCATCCGCCGGCGCCAGCGGCAAGCCGAGATAAGCGGCAAAGCCCGCCGGATCGCTAACCGAAGCAAAGACGTTGCGCGCAAGCAGGAGCACGATTGCAGCGCAAAGCCAGAAGCCAACGCTGCGCCAAGGTTGGCGTGCTCGTCGTGACGGCTCTGGCATGCGGCGAGGCTCCTGCGATGGCGATGCGGCCAGCGTAGGGACGCCCAACGCCAGTCGGCGCATGAGCAATTTGCGTTATGGATGAACTCGGCTCATCTATAAGCATGGCCGATCTTCCCCCTCTTGCGACGCTGCGCGCCTTCGAAGCGGCCGCTCGGCGCAGCTCGTTTCGCGACGCGGCGGGCGAATTGGGCGTCACGCCGTCGGCGGTCAGCCATCAGGTCAAGCTGCTGGAGCAATGGATCGGCGCGCCGCTATTCGTGCGCAGCACGCGCGCGGTTCGGCTCACTCCACTCGGCGCATCGCTCGCCGCGGATTTGAGCCAAAGCTTTGCGCTGATGCGGACAGCGCTCGCGAACGCGCGGCAAGCCGATGAGCCGCGGCTCAAGATCAGCGCGTTGCCGCTCTTCACCAATGTCTGGCTCGTGCCCAATCTTGAGCGCTTCCAGGCCAAGTGGCCGGACGCCGTCATCGAGATCGAAACCACCAATCGTCTTGCGGACTTCGCTTCCGATACCGTCGATGTCGCAATCCGCAATCTGACCACGCCGCCGAAAACCGCGCTCGGCGCGCGTAAGTTGATGGATCTCTCCGCAACGCCTCTGTGCGCGCCGGCATTGGCGGCGCGCTTGTGTGCGCCGCAGGATCTGAAGCGCGCGACTCTCATTCACATCAGCGCGCGCGATAGCGGCTGGCCGAACTGGTTGAAGGCGATGGACTTGGAGGGATTGAAACCCGCGGGCAATCTATCGTTCGACACCGTGCCGTCCGCGATCGAAGCGGCGGTGCAGGGGCGCGGCGTAATTTTGGGCCTTGCGCCGCTTATCTGGGATACGCCCGCAGCGCGCGATCTCGTGGTTCCATTCGCGACGCCGCAATACAACGCGGGATCCTATTATGTGCATTATCGCACGGCCGATCTAGCGCGCCCGCTCGTGCGCGCGTTTGTGGAGTGGCTAGTCGCTGGCGTACGCGCTGATGCGCGGCGCATGGCCAAGCTCGGCGCGGCGCGGCTGCCAGCGTGATACGCCGTAGTCTTGAGGCCGTTGCGTCAGCTCGCCCATAGCGTGGCTTTCCGATCCTCCAATCCCTCCTAGTCTCCCTTCAAAACACACACGCCATAGGGAGGCGGCCATGCATGATCTGGTTATTCGCGGCGGCACGATTGTCGATGGCAGCGGCAAGCCGCGCTTTGTTGGCGACATCGCCATCGATGGCGGCCTTATCTCAAAAGTCGGCGGCGAGATCGGCGCCGGCGCCGAAGAGATCGATGCAACCGGCAAGATCGTAGCGCCCGGCTGGGTCGATGTGCACACGCACTATGATGGCCAAGCGACCTGGGATCAGGAAATGGCGCCGTCATCTTGGCACGGCGTCACCACAGTGATCATGGGCAATTGCGGCGTCGGCTTTGCGCCAGCGAAGCCCGACAAACATGATTGGCTGATCGGCTTGATGGAAGGCGTCGAGGACATTCCCGGCACCGCGCTCGCCGAAGGCATGACCTGGAATTGGGAAACCTTCCCCGAATATCTCGACGAACTCGAACGCCTGCCGCGCACTGTCGATATCGGCACGCACGTTCCGCACGGCGCCGTGCGCGCGTACGTCATGGACGATCGCGGCGCGCGTTCCAATGTGCCGACCGAGCACGAGATCGCGCGCATGTCGAAGATCGTGGAGGAGGGCCTGCGCGCCGGCGCGCTCGGCTTCTCCACCTCGCGCACAATTCTGCACAAATCTGTCGATGGCGAACTCGTGCCTGGCACGACTGCGACGAAGGAAGAACTCATCGGCATCGGCCGCGCCATGGGCCGCGTCGGCTACGGCGTTTTCGAAATGGCGTCGGACTTGAAGCGCGAGTGGAACGAGTTCGAATGGATGGGCGAACTGTCGCGTGAGACGAAGCTGCCCGTAACGTTCGCCGCGCTGCAATCGATCGCCAAAGAGCTGCCGCTCGAAGAGCAGATCAGCGAAATGCGCGCTGAGAACGCGAAAGGCGCCAACATCGTCGCGCAGATCGCCCTGCGCGGAAACGGCATCGTCATGGCATGGCGCGGCACGGTGCACCCGTTCCGCTTCCGCCCGGCGTGGAAAGAGATCGCCGATCTGCCGTGGGCTGAGCAATACGCGAAGCTCAAAGATCCCGCATTCAAGCAGCGCATGCTCACCGAACCGAACGAGTTTCCCGAGAGCGATCTCATCGGCCTTATCATGGTCGTCGCTGGCGGTTGGACGCTGCAATACGAAATGGGTCCGGACTTCAACTACGAGCCCACGAAGGACGAAACCATCGCCGCACGCGCAGTCGCTGCGGGCATGTCGCCGGAAGCATACGCTTACGATCTGCTGATGGCCGACGAGGGCCGGGGCTTCATCTACTTCCCGATCCTCAATTATGCCGACGGCAATCTGAACTTCCTCGAAGCGCTGCAGCACGCAGATGACACCGTAAACTCACTCTCAGACGGCGGCGCCCATTGCGGCACCATTTGCGACGCCGCATCGCCAACCTTCATGCTGCAACATTGGGTGCGCGACCGCGATGGCGCGCGCATCACGCTCGAAAACGCCGTGAAGCGCCAATGCCGCGATACGGCGATGCTCTACGGCCTAAGCGATCGCGGCCTCATCGCGCCCGGCTATCTTGCCGACATCAACGTTATCGATATGGACGCGCTGAAGCTCGGAAAGCCATGGCTCGCCTTCGATCTGCCCGCCAACGGCAAGCGCTTGCTTCAAAAGGCCGAAGGCTACGCCTACACGATCAAGTCCGGCCAAGTGACGTTCCGCGATGGCGCCTATCAAGGCGTCCATCCCGGTCGTCTGATCCGTGGTCCACAACAGGCGACGTCGGCGCTGGCGGCTGAGTAGGGCGCATTCATCTTGCCTTCAGCCGTAGCGGTGCTCAGATAAGGCTGACGCTTTCACGGAGGGTGCGCCCATGTCCGATTCCGACAAATCCGATCTTTCCCGCCGCGCGCTGGCGCTGGGGCTCGCTGCAAGCGCGCTTGTCCCAGCGACGGCGCTCGCGCAATCCGAACAGACCTATTCCGAAGACGAAGTGCTGGCCGCAGCGCAGCGTTTCTTCGGCGCCGGTGCAGAAGGTCTTGCAACCGTCATCGATCACGTCTTCGACGAACTCGGCCGGCCGAACGGTTACATCGAGGGCAACGAAGGCTCAGGCGCGATCGGCGTCGGCTTGCGTTACGGTGACGGCCGTTTGCGCTTCAAAGGCCGCAGCGGTGTTACGCGCGTTTATTGGCAAGGGCCGTCGATCGGTTTCGATACCGGCGGCAACGCTTCGCGCGTGTTCACGCTCGTTTACGGCATGCGCAACGCCGACAACATTTTCCAGCGCTTCCCCGGCGTCGACGGCTCGGCCTATTTCGTCGGCGGCGTTGGCGTGAACTATCAGCGGCGGGACGATATCACCTTGGCGCCGATCCGCGCCGGCGTGGGTTTCCGGCTCGGCGCCAATATCGGCTATCTGGCGTATTCGCGGCGCCGCCGCATCAATCCGTTCTAAACACGCCTTTGTGTGGCCTGGCGTTCTTACGAACGCCGCAATTATCGCTAGCGTCTCCGCAGCAAGGGGAGATGCTGGCATGCGTAAGATTTGGTTGGCGGCTGCGGCCGTTTTGGTGCTCACCGCATCCGCTGCGGCGCAAACAAAACCCGAGCCAGGCGCGCCGACGCGTGTGACTGCGCCGCCAGTCTGGGATCGGCTCGAACGCTTCGCCAACGAAGCGGATTTCAACCGCTACTTGAACGATCTCGCGGCGCTGAATGGCGGCCGTGGCCGCTTCGGCGATGGCGCCGTGCTCGATTATGCTACCGCGCCACCCGTACCGCCGCCGCCGCCACCACCGCCACCACCGCCTCCGCCTCCGCCGCCGGGCTCTGCGCCCGCGCCGGCGCAGCCAGCATCGCCCGTCATCGTCACGGGCTCGGCGGTTTCAAGCCCGAGCGGCGAGCAGTCCTCAATCACTAACGTCCAAACGCAAGGCGTCGACGAAGGCGGCATCGTCAAACAGATCGGCCGCTATCTCATTGTTCTGCAGGACGGGCGCCTGTTCGTTGCAGATACGCGCGCCGGAGATGGTGCAGAGCTCGCGCTCGTCAGCCGCACCAACGTCTATCGCTCGCGCCAGCAAGACACCTGGTATGACGAGCTGCTCACCAGCGGCAATCGCGTCCTCGTCGCCGGCTATTCCTATCGCGAGAATGCATCCGAGATCACTGTGCTGACGCTCGGCGACGATGGCCAACTCACGCGCGAAGCGACGTATTACATTTCCTCGAACGACTATTACGACATCGAGAATTACGCGACGCGCCTCGTCAACGGCAATCTCGTCATCTACACGCCGCTCGATCTTTCCAACGTCGATCCGCGCCGGCCGATGCAATATCCGCTCGTGCGCCGCTGGATTCGCGATGGCGATACGCGCGCGGTAACCACGCGTGGCCGTGCGCTGTTCGATGCGCAAGACATCTACAGGCCGATCCGCTCGCTGCGCGAGCCGATGGTGCATTCCGTCAGCGTCTGTCCGCTTGGCGATCTGCAATCGGGCGACGAGTTCGAGTGCCGCACAACGGCGTTTGTCGGCCCAAGCCAGCGTGAGTTCTTCGTCTCCACGGCGGACATCTATCTGTGGACGACGCCGAACCAATGGGATGAAAGCCTCGGTGAGTGCAGCGGCGCCGCCGAGAGCCTGCCGGCTACGCTCTACCAAGTGCCGCTCGATGGCTCGTCGCCGCGCGCATTGTTCGCCCGTGGCGTGCCGCAGAGCCAACTTGCGCTCGACGCCACCGCGACCGAATTCCGCGCGCTGCTCAACCAAAATACCCGCAGCTGTGGCCGCACCCGGCCCGATGATCTCGACGTCAGCTATTTCAGCGCGCCGTTCACAGCGCTCAGCACCAGCCCGCGCGAGATCGCAAGCAGCGCCTATACCCAAACGCCGAGCCCCGGCGGTCTGGCCTATGAGGTCCGCTTCACCGGCGACTACGTCGTGTATGGCGCGCGTGAGAACCGCCGCTCATCGCCACCCGGCGCGCGCGATAGCGCGCCGCTTACGGCGCGCGTCACCGCCGTGCCAGTCGATCGCCCGCGCGACGCAGTGACTGTGGATGCGCCACATAACGTCATCCGGCTCGAGCGCGCTGGGCGCGATGTCATTCTGAGCGGCTATCGCACGCAAGCCGGACTTTCCATTTCGCGCCTGGCGCTCGATGGCCGTCCGCGCATCACGCAGACGGAGCTTTTGCGCAACCGCTTTGAATCCGAGAACCGCAGCCACGCCTTCAACGCACTCGTCGGCCCCGAAGGCGACGGCGTCATGGGCCTGCCGACAGTGGAGCGCGCGAAAGAGGGTGACCGCGCGCCCTATCGCTCGAGCGCCTCCGACGTGAGCTTCCTCACCATCGACAGAACTGGCCGCCTCGCCAGCGCCGGCGAACTCGCTGCTAGCCCCGATGGCCGCGATCCGAGCTATGCCTGCGAAGTCTCTTGCGTCGATTGGTACGGCAACACGCGGGCGCTCTTCATCGGCAACCGCATCTTCGCGCTCTCGGCTACTGAGCTGATCGAAGGGTCACTCCAGAACGGCCGCGTCGCCGAACGCCATCGGCTCAATCTTTCGCGCCCACTAGAGAGCCGCCGCTAGCGCCGGTTGAACACGCGCTCACACGAGTGTGAGCGCTGATCACAAGCCTGTGCGTCGCGCTTTCGCGAGAGTCGTGCGTCCATTGCTCCGGGATCAGGGGCGGGGAGGCACATATGCGCTGGCAAGCTGGCATTATGAGCGCGGCGTTTCTTGCCGCTTGTGCAACTGCGGACGCGCCGCGTCCGGCCACGCAGGCGCCATCATGGCCGACACTTTCGCGCTTCAGCAGTGAAGCAGAGTTCTTGCGCTATGTCGCAGACGCCGCCGCCGCACGCGACGCGCGGCGCGAACTTGGCGCATTCGACGGCAAACAGAGTGTTGAACCTGAGTGTCCACCGGATGATCCCGCATGCCTTGGTGAAGAAGCGGAAGAAGCCATTGTCGTTACAGGCTCTCGCATTCGTCAGCGCGATTTTCAAACCACCAGCCCGATAGCGTCCGTCGGCGCCGAGGCCATGACGAACGCGCAGATCACGAACGTCCAAACCGCGGGCGTGGATGAAGGCGATATCGTCAAGATGATCGGGCCTTATCTGATCGTGCTTCAGGATGGGCGGCTGTTTTCCATCGATACCGGCCAATCGGCAGCTGATCTGCGTTTCGTTGACCGCATGAACGTCTATCGGCGCAGCACTGCCGATATTTGGTATGACGAGATGCTGGTGAACGGAAACCGCATCGTCGTCACTGGCTATAGTTACGGCGAAGACGCCACGGAATTCTCAGTGTTTTCGCTGAGCGAGGACGGGCGCTTCACGCGTGAGAGCGTCTATTACCTCTCGTCTGACGATTACTACGACACTGAAAACTATGCGACGCGCCTCGTCGGCGGCAATCTCGTCATCTACACGCCGCTCGATGTCAGTGAGATCGATACGAGCGAGCGCCCGCGCTGGCCGCTCGTGCGCCGTTGGTTGCGCGACGGCGAGGAACGCGCCGTGGCGACAAGCGGCCGGTCGCTGTTCGATGCGCGCGATATCTACAGGCCGATTCAGGCGACGACATCGCCGACGATCCACACGATCTCCGTGTGCCCGCTCGGCAGCACGCGCGCCGGCG
>LNFM01025966.1_pt1 | contig 13100 bp, 12 predicted proteins | sample 596031 | NCBI WGS metagenome assembly LNFM01 (sample SAMN04254537, study PRJNA301005) | activated carbon metagenome | isolation source: dual media filters at the Ann Arbor, Michigan drinking water treatment plant | place: USA: Ann Arbor
AGCTCAAGCAGGTCTACCACCTGGTGCAGTTCATCGAGCCGCTGCTGGCCGAGGTGCTGGCCGCGCGCGGCGATGTGACCCTGGCCGACCACGGCGCGGGCAAGTCCTACCTGGGATTCATCCTGTACGACCTGTTCTTCAAGTCGAAAACCGTGGGCCGTGTGATCGGCGTGGAGACCCGGGCCGAGCTGGTGGCGAAATCGCGCGCGCTGGCGGCCAAGCTGGGCTTCGAACGCATGGACTTTCTGGCCACCACGGTGCAGGAAGCGCTCACGCACCCGGGCTTGCCCGCGCGCATCGATGTGGTGACTGCGCTGCACGCCTGCGACACCGCCACCGACGACGCGATTGCGTTTGGCCTGGCCAAACACGCCAGCCACATGGTGCTGGTGCCGTGCTGCCAGGCCGAGGTGGCCGGTGTGCTGCGGCAGCACAAGGCGCTGAGCCTGTCCCGCTCGCCGCTGGCCGAACTCTGGCGCCACCCGCTGCACACGCGCGAGTTCGGCAGCCAGATCACCAATGTGCTGAGATGCCTGCAGCTCGAAGCCAGCGGCTACATCGTGACCGTGACCGAGCTGGTGGGCTGGGAACATTCCATGAAGAACGAGTTGATCCTCGCCCGTAGAATGGCCGACGACCGACACGGGGCCCGCGAGCGGGCCCGGCAGCGGTTGACACAGGTGCTCGACGAGCTGGGCCTGCCGGAACTCCAGTCGCGTTTTGCGGTCGACTCCGGTGCGTCCCCCGTGACGGCCTGATTGTTCGTGGTGGCCCTTCGGGCCACCGGTTTGCCATTTTCCCGGTGTACAAGTCAGCGCCACGCTGATGCCGGTTTGCCTGGTGGTTCCAAGGTGCTTCGCACCCGGGAGCGCCATCCCACAGACCCCATCCTGGAGAGCCTGCCATGGTCACCGATTTCGCTTTTTTGTTGCAGTCCATCGCCTGGCCGCTGGTGCTGCTGCTGGCCTGGTTCACGGCCGAGTGGTTGTTCGAGCGCTGGCACATTCCGCGCGTGAGCAGCTACGTGGCGGTGGGCCTGATCGGCGGGCTGGTGAACCTGCCAGGCCTCACCACCGACGTGCCTGGTTTGCCGTTTCTGGCCAACGTCGCGCTGTCCCTGGTGCTGTTCGAGCTCGGCTACCGCATCAACCTGCGCTGGTTCCGCCACAACCCGTGGATGCTGGCGCTCGGCGTGGTGGAGTCCTTCGTGACCTTCGGCCTCATCTACTGGGTCAGCGGTTACTTTGACTTGCCGGTGGACCACCGCCTGATCATCGCGGCGCTGTCCATCTCGGCCTCGCCCGCCGGCGTGGTGCGCGTGGCCAACGAGCTGCGCAGCGCGGGCCAGGTGACCGAGCGCGTGCTGCACCTGTGTGCGATCAACTGCATCCTCTCGGTGGTGGCGCTCAAGCTGGTGGTGGGTTACTGGTACCTCAACACCTCGGGCGATCTGGTGCTTGCCGCGTTCGGCAGCATGTACGTGGTGGCCACCTCGGTGGCCATCGGAGCCCTGCTGGGCGTGGCCGTGCCCTGGCTGCTGCGCCAGCGCAACACCCATGAACGCGGGGTCACGGTGGTGTTTGCCCTGGCGGTGCTGCTGCTCACCACCGCCGCTTACGGGCTGAAGCTCTCGCCCCTGCTGGCCGCGCTCTCCTTCGGCATCGTGGCGCGCGAGCGGCGCGTGCACCTCACCAACGCGCAGCGCGACTTCGGCACCGCGGGCGATCTGCTCTCGGTGTTCCTGTTCGTCTACATCGCTTCGCTGTTGAACTGGGCAGACGTCGGCGCCGGCATGCTCATGGGCCTGCTGCTGATCGCCGTGCGCGCCGCGTCCAAGGTGGGTTGCAACCTCGTGGCTGCGCGCCTCTCGGGCATCACGGAGCGCAAAGGTTTGCTCACGGGGCTGGCGCTCACACCGATGTCGGCGTTTGCCATCCTGTTGCTGGAGCAGAGCCGCCTCTACGGTTTCGCGCCGGCGGTGGCGGTGCTGTCGGCCATGGCCGGGATGATGGTGGTGCAGGAACTGCTGGGGCCCCTCGTCACGCAGCGGGCACTGATGACCGCCCACGAAACCCACGTCACGAAGGAGTAAGCCATGCCGTTGGAAACGTTCAAGTCATCCGATTCGCTGACCATGGGTGTGGAGCTCGAGCTGCAGCTCGTCAACACCTACGACCTCGACCTCTCCAGCAGCGCCAACGACCTGCTCGAATTGCTCAAGCGCAAGCCGTTCCCGGGTGTGGTCACGCCCGAGATGACGCAAAGCATGATCGAGATCGCCACCGACGTGCAGCGCGAGCACGGCCCCCTGCTGGCGCAGCTCCAACAGATCCGCGACACGCTGGTGCGCGCGGGTGACCGGCTCAACATCGAGATCGCGGGCGGTGGCACGCACCCGTTCCAGCGCTGGTTCGAACAGCGCATCTTTTCCAAGCCGCGCTTTCAGGAGCTCTCGGGCCTCTACGGCTATCTGGCGAAGCAGTTCACCGTGTTCGGGCAACACGTGCACATCGGTTGCTCCAACGCCGACGAGGCGCTGTTTCTTTTGCACTCGCTCAACCGCTACGTGCCGCACTTCATTGCGCTGTCGGCCTCGTCACCGTTCTCGCAGGGCGTGGACACGCTGTTTGACTCGGCACGGCTCAATTCCGTGTTCGCGTTTCCGCTCAGCGGCCGCGCGCCGTTCACGTTGAGCTGGGACGACTTTGCCAACGTGTACTTCACCAAGATGGAGAGCACCGGTGTGGTCAAGTCCATGAAGGACTTTTACTGGGACATCCGGCCCAAGCCCGAGTACGGCACCATCGAACTGCGTGTGTGCGACACGCCGTTGACGGTGGAGCGCGCCGCGGGCCTCGCTTGTTATCTGCAGGCGCTGTGCCGCCACCTGCTGGAGCGCAGCGAACCACCGCCCGAAGAAGACGACTACCTCGTCTACACCTACAACCGTTTTCAGGCTTGTCGCTTCGGGCTCGACGGCATGATGGTCAACCCCAAGACGCGCGAACAGATCAGCATCCGCGAAGACATCCTGGCCACGTTGCGAAAGATCGCGCCGCACGGCCAGGCGCTCAACTCGATGGCCGCGCTGGACGAAATCGAGCGCACCGCCGGCCGCGTGGGCAACCACGCCACTTTCCTGCGCAACCAGTACCGGGAGAGCGGCAGTGTGCAGGCGGTGGTGCGGGCCAGTGTGGAGGCGCTGCGGCAGGGACCCGTCCTGTAGGCTGCGCCAGGCGGCCGCCTCAGCCCCTGGGCACGTGCAGCACACAGCAGCTGCGGTAGGTGTCGAACCAGGCGTCGGTGTCCATGGGTGGCCAGTGCCCATTCACGGTACTGGGGAGGCCGGTCTTGCCGTGATCGCGTTGCCAAAGGTGCACCGACACATTGAACACGTAGGCCTCGCGGCTGCGGCTGCTGCCCGTCACGTGCAGGGCCAGTGCCTCGTCGTTGTCCAGCTGCCTGCGCACGCCGTCCACCACGATGTGCCGCACACCGTTGAGCCAGCGGCGGTGGCATTGCTCTGCCACCCACCCCCAGTCCGCGGGCTGCAGCGGGCAGGGCACCACGCCGCCGTCGCGGCGGTCCAGCCGAAGCGCCTCCGTGGCCAGCGCGGCGCTCAGCGCGCTCGTGAACTGGGCCTTGCGTTGAACGCTTTGCTTCTGGCGCGCCAACTGCTCGCGCAACGCGGTGAGCCCCGCGTCGGCCCGGGAGAGTTCAAGCTGAGTGGCTTCTTCGTCGAAGGCATCCTGGGCGATGTCCAGCGCGGCACACAGCCGATCCAGGTTGTCTGCCAGGCTGGTGGCCTCGCTGATCACGTCGGTGGCCATCTTGAGTTGCTCGGCAATGGGCAACATGTCGCGGACCTCGTCTCGGAGAAAGGCCGCGGTGGCGGCATAGCCCTGAGCGGCGACAGCGGCAATGTCCTGAACCGAGGGCTCGGGATCAACCCGCTCCTCGCGGCGGGGCGTGGCCTCGCCGGGCGGCGGATGGTTCGGCGGCGGGACGCGTGGTGCCGGCATCGCCCTGGCCTTGGTCAACGCTGCTTCGCGGTCCAGCGGGCGCCGACGCGGTCCTGTCACCGGGCCATCGATCCAGCGCAGCAGCTGGCTCAGCGACAGGCGTTGCAGGGTGTCCCGTTCTGCGGCATCCAACCCGGCTTCATGGCCGGCGGACAGGGCGATCGGCGGTGCCGCGGACCGCTGTCGGGCTTCTTCCGCCTGGCGGTTGCGCTCGCGCTGACCCAGCCGCAACAGGGTCTGCAGTGCGTTCTCTTCGGTGGCCAGGCGCGCCGCCTTGACCCGCTCAAGGGCCTTCCGACTGGACTCGGTGAACTCGCCCACCGACTGCCCCCTCTCGATGGCCTCCACCGACAGCCGGATGATCAAGGCGTCGTCCACATCGAGTCGCGCGCTTGCGTGCGCCAGCGCTTCCTGTGCCACCGCAGCGCCGGTGAGACCGGTGTCTGCGGCAGCCATGGCGACCGCATCGCGCAAGGCTGCTGCCCGGTTGGGCGCTGGCAGGCGGCTCGCGGCGAAAGCCTTGTCCAGTTCCGCGATGACCGATCCCCCCTTGACTTTCGACATGACCGTCTGGAACGCCTCTTGCAGCGCGGCAACCTCGCTCGGGCGCGCGCTGGTCAGCGAGGTGGTGGCCACGCTTTTGAGCGAGGCCTGGATGGCAGGGTCCTTGACGCGTGATGCGATGCCGTTGAGCACTTGCATGGCCTTTTTGAGAGGCTGGAGCACCGCCAGCTTGGGATCGAACAATTCCTCGCGCACCCTGGTGCACCAATGCTGGACAAACATGTCCAGCTCCGGCCCCGAGCGCAGGTAGCCGACCGCCTTGAGGCACTTCACGATCCCGCCGATCCCGACGTGCGCCTTCACATCCGCAGCGTCGAACTCGGCGTCCACGAGCGTCTGGATCTCGCGGTTGCGTTGTTCAATTTCGGCGTCGGGCAGGTCGAAGTACGCCATCCCGATATCGATCGCGTAGTCGACGAAGTCGTCGGGCACACAGGGCAGGGCCGAGGCAATGCCCATGTAGAGGCGGTTGCGGCGCTCTCCGACGGGGATGGATCCCGCCCGTTGGATCAAGGTCGCCCGTTTGAGGCGGCCCGCCTCGGCAATGACGACCGGCTCGCGAAGGTTCCATTTCGGGTACTCAACGAGCAAAAAACCATCGGGATTGATCGACAGATGTCCGTACATGTGACCTCCTGCTTGGGCGCCGTGGAGCGGATCGTTGGCCTGAGGTCAGTGTGGTGGGGGTGCGGCCGTTCGGGAATCGCCTGGGCAGCCCAGCGGCCCGACCGTTGGCTTGTCCGCTTGTCAGCGCCAGGGACGGTGTTGTAAGGCAACTTCTGACAGACGGAATGGGGCTGCGCCGACTTAACGTCCTGAAGACCCCCCGATACAGTTTGTTTCATCGACACCCGATCTGAAACATTTCTGTATTTCCCCCAGGAGCCCAACATGTCCACCCCTTCCAGCCGTCTCAATCCCTTCGTCCTCATGCTCGATCCGGAAGCCGTGATCCACGCCATGGAAACCAGCGCCAACCTGCGCGGCCTGCGCCAGCGCATCTGCCGCCCGCACTTCGATGCCGTGATCGAAGCCGAAGAGTTCATGGACTCCGGCGCGGAGTTGTACGTTGAAGCGCAGCCTGCGCTCCACACCGTCCACTGAAAACTACCTTGAAAAGCGCTTGCGCGTGAGCGCCAGGGCCAGCCAGAACGCTGCCACGGTGTAGACCAGCAGCACGCCCGCATGCAGCCAGGGCTGCGCAGGCCATTGGTCCATGAACAGAGGTCGCACCAGTTCCACCGCGTTGGTCAGCGGCAGCCAGTCGGAGAGGTGGCGCACCACCACCGGCAGTTGCTCCCGCGGAAAGAAGACGCCGGACAGGAACATCATCGGTGTCAGGAACAGCGTGAAGTAGTAGGTGAAAAAGTCGTAGCCCTTCGCCAGGGCGTTGAACACCAGGGCAATGCACGAGAACGTGATGCCCACGCCCAGCAGCACGGGCCACGCCAGCAGCAGTTTGGGCGAATGGCTGATGCCCAGCGCAAGCATCACGCCCATGATGGCGGTGACCGAAAACAAGGCCTTGAAGCCTGCCCACAACATCTCCGCCAGCACCACGTCGTCCAGGCTCACCGGCGCGTTCATGATGCCGTCCCAGGTTTTCTGCACGTGCATGCGCGAGAACGCCGAGTACAGCGCCTCGAAGCTGGCCGAGAAACAGGATGTAGGGCACGGCCACACCGCCCTGCGGCGTGTTGATGGTGACTTGCCCGACCAGCGCGCCCATGCCGTAGCCAAACGCCACCAGCCACATCAGCGGCTCGGCGATGTTGCCCACCAGGCTGGGGATGGCGAGCTTCTTCCAGACCAGCAGGTTGCGCAGGAAGACCGGCCACCAGCGCATGGACAGGCGTGGGGCGACCCAATGGGAAGGTGTTGCAGCGAGTGTTGGTGTGTTCATGGTCTACCCGTCTTCCCGAATCTGGCGGCCGGTGAGTTTCAGGAACAAATCTTCCAGGTTCGCCGGCCGGTGCAGCGTGCGCAGTTGCGGATGCGCGCCCAGCGCCGCCAGCAGCGGCATGGCCTGCGCGGTGTAGAAGAACACCGTCTCGCCGCTCACCTCCACGCGCGCGGCCAGTGCACGGATCGACGCGTGCTCCTCGCCCTGCGCCAGCGCCAGCGCACCCTGGCCGTACACCTCCACCACATCGGGCTCCAGGTGCTGCGCGATCAGTTCGCGGGGCTTGCCTTCGGCGATCTTGCGGCCGTGGTCCAGCACCAGCAGGCGCGAGCACAAGCGCTCGGCCTCGTCCATGAAGTGGGTGGTCAGCAAGATGCTCTTGCCTTGCTGCAACAGCAGTTGCAGGCGCTCCCACATCAGGTGGCGCGCCTGCGGGTCCAGGCCGGTGGTGGGCTCGTCCAGCATGAGCAGGCGTGGGTCGTTCACCAGCGCACGCGCCAGCGACAGGCGCCGCTTCATGCCGCCCGAGAGTTCGCCCGGTTTGGCCTGCGCCTTGTGCGAGAGTGCGGCGAATTCGAGCAGCTGTGGAATGCGCGCCCGCACCTGGGCTGCGGGCAGCCCGAAGTAGCGCCCGTACACCAGCAGGTTCTCGGCGCAGTCGAAGTCGGGGTCCAGCGTGTCCATCTGGCTCACCACGCCGAGCTGCGCCTTGATGGCCAGCGCGTCGCGCGGCATGTCCAGCCCAAAGGCGGTGATGGTGCCGGCGTCGGGTGCCGTCAGGCCCAGGCACATGCGGATGGTGGTGGTCTTGCCGGCGCCGTTGGGCCCGATCACGCCCAGGCACTCCCCTGGCTCGATGGAAAAACTCAGGTCATCCACCACGGTGTTCCCGCCGTAGCGTTTGACGAGGTGCTGGCATTCAAACAAGGCTGGCGTCATGGTGCGGGATTGTGCCCTTCCGCTCAGGCCTCTGAAGGGGCCGCCCCTACAATGCGGGGCTGCCCGTCAGGGTCTTGTCTCCTCAGCTCCGCCCATCCATGTCCCTCGCCGTTTCCCTGCAATACCTGTTTCCGAAACGCGCGCTCACCGAGTTTGGCGGCTGGGTGGCCAACGGCCGCTGGGGCGCCGTCACCCAGTGGATCATCCGCCGCTTCATTCGCAAGTACGGCGTGAACATGGCCGAGGCCGCGAACCCGGATCCCACCGCCTACGGCAACTTCAACGAGTTTTTCACGCGTGCCCTGAAGCCCGGCGCGCGCCCCCTGGCCGACGCCACCTTTGTCTGCCCGGTGGACGGCGCGATCAGCCAGTTTGGTGCGATCGCGCGCGACCAGATCTACCAGGCCAAAGGCCACACCTACAGCACCCGTGCGCTGGTGGGCGGCGACGCCGAGCTGGCGGGTCTGTTCGACCACGGAGCGTTCGCCACCATCTACCTCAGCCCCAAGGACTACCACCGCATCCACATGCCGGCCGCGGGCCGCCTGCGCCAGATGATCCACGTGCCGGGCGACCTGTTCTCGGTGAACCCGGCCACCGCGCAAGGCGTGCCCGGCCTGTTCGCGCGCAACGAGCGCGTGGTGTGTGTGTTCGACCTGCAGGTGGGCGAGACCACCGTGCCGTTCGTGCAGGTGCTGGTGGGCGCCACCATCGTGGGCAGCATGGCCACCACCTGGCACGGCGTGGTGAACCCACCGCGCCCGGGCGAGGTCCGCCGCTGGAACTACGACGACGCGCCGGTGGTGTTCCAGCGCGGCGACGAGATGGGCCGCTTCCTGCTCGGCTCCACCGTGGTGCTGCTCTGGCCGCGCGACACCCTCACCTTCAACCCCGACTGGGCGCCCGGCAACACCGTGCGCCTGGGCGAAGCCATGGGCCACGCCCTCTGAATTCCCTTCTTTTTGGAGCTACCCCATGACCACGCTCGGCACCCCGCTGTCTCCCTCGGCCACCAAGGTCATGCTGCTCGGCTCCGGCGAGCTCGGCAAGGAGGTGCTGATCGCGCTGCAGCGCCTGGGTGTGGAAACCATCGCGGTGGACCGCTATGAGCATGCGCCGGGTCAGCAGGTGGCGCACCACGCGCGCACCATCACCATGAGCGACCCGGCGCAGCTCAAAGCGCTGATCGAAGCCGAGCGCCCACACCTGGTGGTGCCCGAGATCGAGGCGATCGCCACGCCCATGCTGCAGGAGCTGGAAGCCGCCGGCCTGGTGCGCGTGATCCCGACCGCGCGCGCCGCGCGCCTGACCATGGACCGCGAAGGCATCCGCCGCCTCGCCGCCGAGACGCTGGGCCTGCCCACCAGCCCGTACCAGTTTTGTGACTCGCTGGACGAGCTGCAGGCCGCCATCGACGGTGTGAACGGAAAAGGGATTGGTTACCCATGCATCGTCAAGCCGGTGATGAGCAGCAGCGGCAAGGGTCAGAGCAAGATCGACGGCCCGGCCGATGTGCAGAAGGCGTGGGATCACGCCATGTCGGGCGGCCGCGTCGGCCCTGGCCGCATCATCGTCGAAGGTTTCATCGACTTCGACTACGAGATCACCCAGCTCACTGTGCGCGCGCTGGGCGCCGACGGCCAGATCGAAACCCACTTCTGCGACCCGATCGGCCATGTTCAGGTGAGCGGCGACTACGTGGAGAGCTGGCAGCCGCACCCCATGACACCGGCCGCGCTGGCCGAGTCGCGCCGCGTGGCCAAGGCCGTGACCGACGACCTCGGTGGCCAGGGCCTGTACGGCGTGGAGCTGTTCGTCAAAGGCGACCAGGTCTGGTTCAGCGAGGTGAGCCCGCGCCCGCACGACACCGGCATGGTGACCATGATCACGCAGTGGCAGAACGAGTTTGAACTGCACGCGCGCGCCACCAGCGCCGTGATCTACGGTGGCATGGACGCCACCGGGATCGCGTTCGACGGTGTGGACGAGGCCCTGCGCGTGCCGCAGACCGAGGTTCGCCTGTTCGGCAAACCCGAGAGTTTCATCAAGCGCCGCATGGGTGTGGCGCTGGCATTCGATGCCGATGTGGAGCTGGCCCGCACGCGTGCCAAGCAGGCCGCTGCGCGGGTGAAACCGCGCGCCGCCTGACGCATCCACCTCAGTGCAGGGCGCTGGCCGCTGCGCGGCTGATGTCCTGTTCCACCGCACCGCCGTTGAGCGACACCGTGCGCTGCGCCCAGTGACCGGCACTGGCCTGCTGGGTCACCAGCACCACGGTGATCCGGTGCTCGGTGTTCAGTGTGCGCAGCAGACCGCCGATGTGGGGGCACAGGGGTTGGTCTGACGTCGGGCCGGTGCTGTCGACCAGCAGCACGCTCGGGTTGCACACCAGGGCGCGCGCGATGGCGGCCTTGCCCTGCTGGGTGCTGTCCAGTTCGTCGGGCATCTTGTGACCCTGGTCCTCCAGCCCGGCCACCGCCAGCGCGCGCATGGCGGCCGACTGGCAGCGCTCGGCCGACAGACCCCGGTACATCAGTGGCAACGCCACGTTGCCCTGCAGCGAGGTGCTGCGCAACAGGTTGAAGGCTTGCGGCACGAAGCCAAAGAAGCGCCGCCGCAGCCACAGGCGCTGATCGGTCGAGAGCGATTGTTCCGGCACACCCTGGAACTGGTAGCCACCGCTGGTGGGTGCTTCGAGCAGGCCCAGCATCTTCATCAGGGCCGATTTGCCCGAGCCGCTGGGGCCCACGATGGCCGCGAACTCGCCGCGGTGGATGTCCAGATCCACCGAGCTCAGCGCCTCACGCACGCTGTCGCCTTGGTCGTACCGCTTGCTGGCGCCGGTCAGGCGCATGAGCGGCAGCGACGCCGGTGGCCTGGCAGCGGGCGTTCGGCCCATGTCCGAGAGGTTGATGTCCAGGTTCATGAGACCGCAGCTTACGCAGAGCCTTCCGTTGGCACCGTTCGCAGCCGTACGCATGCGCGAATTTTTTTCGGTCCGCCTGCATCCAGAAGCCGCTCTCGGGCGTAGTGGTGGTAGTGGCGCTGAACTTGCGCCGCTGCCCACAAACCACCTCCGAGGAGTTTTCCCATGATGATCAAGTCCACCCTGGCCGCTGCGGCCGCCCTTGCCCTGACCGCCTGCGCCACCGGCCCAGCGCCCATGATGTATTCGCAAGCCATGCTGCCCGCCTCGGTGCAGGTGCCCATGGGCCACAAAGTGGTCCTGGAAACCGTGGGCGCCGGCGACATCACCTACGAATGCCGTGCCAAGAAAGACATGGCCGGCCAGTTCGAATGGGTGTTCGTCGGTCCCGACGCCAAGCTGATGGACCGCGCCGGCAAACAAGTGGGCACCTACTACGGCCCACCCGCTACCTGGCAGAGCAACGACGGCTCCAAATTCACCGGCACGCAAGTGGCAGTGGCCCCGGCCGGCGCAGGCGCGATCCCCCTGCAACTGGTGAAAGCCAACCCCGCCATGGGCACCGGCGCCATGACCGGCGTGACCTATGTGCAGCGCGTGGCCACCGTGGGTGGTGTCGCTCCGGCCATGGCCTGCGGTGCTGCCAACATGGGCGCCAAGCAGATCGTGAAGTACCAGGCCGACTACATCTTCTACAAGGCGGTGTGATGCCCGCTGGCCGGCGTCGTGTGGCGCCGGCCAGCCGGTTGAGGCAGACCCTCGGGTACCATCGGCGGCAACCCTGCCGGGTACCTCATCGTCGAGGTGCCTGGTGTCCGATCGATCCGCTGGTCCGACCGACGCCCGTGCCCTCCAACGATCCCACGCCCTTCGATCACAACGCCGCGCTGGCAGCCTGTGCGCGCGGCGACCAGAGCGCCTTGCGGCGCCTCTACGAACGCGAAAACCGGTTCCTGATGGGCGTGGCCCTGCGCATCGTGCGCGACCGTGCCGCTGCCGAAGACGTGTTGCACGACGCGTTCATGGCCATCTGGAACCGGGCTTCCACGTTCGACCCCGCGCGTGGCGAAGGCCGCGGCTGGATGTGCAGCATCGTGCGCAACGGCGCCCTGAGTGCGGTGCGCGCCAGAGCCCGCACCGTGTCGGTGGACGAAGAACTTCTCGATGATCTGCAGGACGCCGAACCCCCGGCAGCACCCGACATGCTCGACGCCTTTTCCATGCGCTCCACGCTGGGGCAGCTCGACCACTGCCTGGAACGCCTGGACGTGGCCAAGCGCAACTGCGTGCTGTTGGCCTACCTCGATGGCTGCACGCACGTCGAGATCGCCGAACGCCTGGGCGCACCGCTGGGCTCGGTGAAGGCCTGGATCCGCCGGGGCATGGCGTCGCTCAAGGAGTGCCTCGCATGAGCCTTGATCCAGTGCAACAACTCGCGGCCGACTACGTGCTCGGCACGCTGTCCGCTGGCCAGCGCATCGAGGTCGAGGAGCGCTTGCCCAGAGACGCCATGCTGCGCACCGCCGTGCAGCAGTGGGAAGCCAAACTGCAGCCCCTGACCCAGCTGGTGGAGCCGGTCGAGCCTTCACCCGCGCTGTGGCAGCGCATTGAAAACAGCCTGCCTGCGAAGCCGCGTGCCGTGCCCGCCAGCAAGCCGGGCGACCTCAGCCATTGGTGGAACAGCGTGGCCTTCTGGCGCTTCGCTGCCGCCACCGGTTTTGCTGCAGCCAGCGTGATGGCCATCGCCCCCACCGTGGGCTTGTTCGCGCCCGCGCGCCCGCAGTTCATGGTGGTGCTGGTGGCCCCGCAAGGCACCGCACCCGGCTGGGTGGTGCAGACCAGCAGTCAGCGCAACCTCAAGTTGATTCCGGTGGCCCCCGAGCCGGTGCCTGCGCAGCGTTCGCTGCAGTTCTGGACCAAGGCCGACAGCTGGAGCGCGCCCGTGTCGCTGGGTCTGGTGGAGCCGGGCAAACCGATCGAGATCCCGCTCGACAAGCTGCCCCCGATCCAGCCCAACCAGCTGTTCGAGATCACCGTGGAGCCCTACAACGGTTCACCCACCGGCCGGCCGACCGGGCCGATTCAGTTCATCGGGCGGTCGGTGCAGCTTTGACCTGAGCCAGACCTCCGCCTGGGCATCACTGGAACGCCACCTCCGCAAAACTCCGCAGCTTGCGGCTGTGCAGCTGGTCCGGTCCACCCTCGCGCAGGAGGTCGATGGCGCGAATGCCGATGCGCAGGTGTTGATCGACCCGCTCGCGGTAGAAATGGTTGGCCATGCCGGGCAGCTTGATCTCGCCGTGCAGCGGTTTGTCGCTCACGCAGAGCAGGGTGCCATAGGGCACGCGGAAGCGGAAACCGTTGGCGGCGATGGTGGCGGACTCCATGTCGAGCGCCACCGCGCGCGATTGTGAAAACCGGCGCTGCGGCTTGTTGTCGGGCAGCAGCTCCCAGTTGCGGTTGTCGGTGCTGGCCACGGTGCCGGTGCGCATGATGCGTTTGACATCTTCCGGCGCCACACCGGTAACGTCGGCCACGGCCACCTCCAGCGCGAGCTGGATCTCGGCCAGCGCGGGAATCGGCACCCACAACGGCAGTTCTTCGTCGAGCACGTGGTCTTCACGCACATACGCGTGGGCCAGCACATAGTCACCCAGCTGCTGGCTGGTGCGCAGGCCGGCGCAGTGGCCGAGCATGAGCCAGGCGTGCGGGCGCAGCACGGCGATGTGGTCGGTGATGGTCTTGG
>LNFM01010414.1_pt1 | contig 13099 bp, 9 predicted proteins | sample 596031 | NCBI WGS metagenome assembly LNFM01 (sample SAMN04254537, study PRJNA301005) | activated carbon metagenome | isolation source: dual media filters at the Ann Arbor, Michigan drinking water treatment plant | place: USA: Ann Arbor
TCGAAGGTCTCCTCTGGGCCGCCCAATCCGATTTTTCCGTGGTCCGTTCCGAGGGCCGCGCCGTTCCCCAAATGCTCTCGAAAAAGGAGGAAAATCTTTTCCCCCGTTTCACCACGATTCGGCATCAGGAGGAGGGAGGTTACTGGTTTCCGCGAATCACTTTCGCCGACGACACCTTGCCGTTTCGCTCCGGCCCCCTCAGGTTGCGTATGAAGCTAGAATTTTCACAGTATCAGCGATTTGGCGCCGAATCGACCATCCGCTTTGAGGCACCGAAACCTTGAGCGTCGATCCCGGCCTGTGCGCCAACTGTGTGCATAACCGCCGGATTGAAACTGCCCGCGGCACGAAATTCTTTCTCTGCGAGGTAGCGTTGACGAATGGTGCGATGCCCAAATACCCGCATTTGCCAGTACTGCGCTGCTCTGCTCACCAGCCTTCCCCTGCGCCTTAAACCGCCGCGCGTTCAGAAGCGGGGCTCCTCACCCGAAATTTGATAGAGTGACGCCGAACGCCCTATGCGCACCCTCGGCCTCCTTCTCCTCCCTACCTTTCTGCTCGCCCAGCAGGAGTGGCGCTCCTGGTCGGGCGGTAACGACGGCAACCGCTACTCCCCTCTCACCCAGGTCAATAAATCCAACGTCAAGCAGCTGAAAGTCGCCTGGGAGTTCAAATCCGGCGACGCCGATGAACGCGGCCGCACCGCCATCCAGTGCACCCCCATCATCGTCAACGGCGTCCTCTACGCCACCACCCCCACCCTCGACGCTATCGCCCTCGACGCCGCCACCGGCAAGCAGCTCTGGCGCTTCGCCCCGCCCGCCTCCCGCTTCCGGGGCGTCAGCCGCGGCGTGATGATCTGGCAGGACAAAGCCGAAACCCGCATCTTCTACGCCGCCGGCACCCAACTCTTCGGCCTCGACGCCAAAACCGGCAAGTCCATCCCCTCCTTCGGCGAAAACGGCGCCGTCAACCTCGCCAAGGATCTCGACCGCGACCCGCCCGGTGCCATCAACGGCTCCTCCTCGCCCGGCGTCATCTACAAAGACCTGATCATCATGGGCTCCAGCGTCGGCGAAGGCCCCCGCATGGCCGCCCCTGGCCACATTCGCGCCTACGACGTCCGCACCGGCCAACGCCGCTGGATCTTCCATACCATCCCCCACCCCGGCGAGTTCGGCTACGACACCTGGCCCAAGGACGCCTGGAAAACCAGCGGCGGCACCAACGCCTGGGGCGGCATCAGCGTCGACGATAAGAAGGGCGTCGTCTTCGTCTCGCTCGGCTCGCCGTCCTATGACTACTACGGCGCCGACCGCGTCGGCGATAACCTGTTCGGCAACTCCATCGTCGCCCTGGACGCCAACACCGGCAAGCGCCTGTGGCACTACCAAACCGTCCACCACGACATTTGGGACTACGATCTGCCCGTCAACGCGAATCTCTTTAATTGGAAAGGCCGGCCCGCCCTGGCCCAGATCACCAAGCAGGGCTACGTCTTCGTGCTCGACCGCAACACCGGCAAGCCGCTGCTCCCGGTGCAGGAACGCGCCTTCCCCGCCTCCGACATCCCCGGCGAGGTCACCGCGAAAACCCAGCCCGTTCCCCTCAAGCCGCCGCCCTTCTCACCGCAGCGCTACGAGCCCAGCGACATCACGCCTGAAGCCAAAGCCAGGTTCACCGAAATGTCGAAAGATTGGATCAACGAAGGCATGTACATCCCGCCGAGCAAACGCGGCACGGCCGTCGTCCCCGGCACCGTCGGCGGAGGCCTCTGGGGCGGCGCGGCGGTCGATCCGGCCAAGGGCATCCTTTACGTAAACTCCCAGAATCTGCCCACCATCATGCAGATCGTCGACGCGCCTCCTGGCGGCCCCTATCCCTATCAACTCGGCGGCATCCGCAAGCTTCGCGATGACAAGGGCAATCCCGGCATCAAGCCCCCGTGGGGCCAGCTCACGGCGATTGACCTCAATAAAGGCGAGTTCCTTTGGCAGAAAGTGCTGGGCAAAAACGACACGACCGACAAAGAGGTGGGCACCGAAAACTTTGGAGGACCGGTGCTCACCGCCGGCGGCCTCGTCTTCATCGGCGCCACCCGCGACGAGATGTTCCGCGCCTTTGACGCCGCCACCGGCGCTATCCTGTGGGAGACCAAACTGCCCGCCGGCGGCTACGCCACCCCGTCGGTCTATTCCGTCAACGGCAAACAGTACATCGTCATCGCTTGCGGCGGAGGCGCCCGCCTGAATACGAAATCCGGAGACTCCTACGTTGCGTTTGCTCTGCCTTAGCCTGCTCGCGGCCCTGCTAACGGCGCAGGAACAGCCCATCCCCTACAGCCACAAGACCCATCTCAAAATGGGCCTCAAATGCAACGAGTGCCACACCATGCCCGGCAAAGGTGAAGCCGCTACGTTCCCGGCCGAGTCGAAGTGCATGACCTGCCACACGGCCGTGAAGAAGGAGAGCAAACACATCCAGGTGCTCGCCGAGTTCGCCGCCAAGAAGGAGCCCGTGCCCTGGGTCCGCGTCTACAAGCTACCCGGCTACGTCTGGTTCTCCCACAAGGTTCACACGGCCGTCGTCGATTGCGCCCGCTGCCACGGCGACGTCGCCGCCAGCGAGGTGGTCAAGAAAGAAAAGCCCATCACCATGAACTCCTGCATGGAGTGCCACGACGAACACAAGACTTCGAACGAGTGCAACCTGTGCCACAACCCGGCTTAAGACGCTAAGCGATCCGGTACTTCTCCACCACGGCCTCGTCCACCTCGACGCCCAATCCTGGCCCCGTCGGCACCCGCAGATAGCCGTCACTCTCGAGTTGAATCGGATTCTTCACGAGCTCCCGGCTAAGCGGCCCCTGCGACGTGTTGAACTCCACAAACTCCGCCCGGCGCTGAAACGCCGTCAGGTGCAGCGACGCCGCCGTCAACAGGTCCGACGACCACGAATGCGGCACCACCAACCGGTTCGCCCGCTCCGCCATGTGGACAATCTTCCGCCCCACCGTGAAGCCACCGCAGCGCGTCAAATCCGGCTGTAGAATGTCCACGCCGCCGCGCTCGATCAATTGTTGAAAGCCCCAGTCGGTGGCCTCCTGCTCGCCGCAGGCAATCGGCACCCGCACCGCCTCGGCCACCTGCCGGTAGCCGTCGTAGTTCTCCGGATGCAGCAACTCCTCCACAAAGTAGGGCTTGTACGGCATGATCGAATCGACGAGGCGAATCGCTTCCTTTGGCGTCCGCTCGACGAACCATCCCGTATCCACCAGCAGATCCCGCTCCGGCCCCAAGGTCTCCCGCGCCGCTTCGACGAGCGGCAGGTCCCGCCGTTCGTTCTGCCCAAATCCGCCCCACCCAAACTTCACCGCCGTAAAGCCTTGGTCGGTATAGTGCCGCACCGCCTCCGTCATCGCCGCCGGGTTCCCGCGGAACAGCGTCGAGGCATAGGCCCGCACGCGATCCCGCCATTTCCCGCCCAACAGCACATGCACCGGCTGCCCATAGGCCTTCCCGCAAATGTCCCACAGCGCAATGTCCAACGCCGAAATCGCCTGCAGCGCGACTCCTCTCCGGCCGTAATAGATACTGCCCCGGTACATGCGATACCAGAGCCGCTCTACCTCGAGCGGGTTCTCGCCAATCAGCAGTGTGGCCAGGCCGTCAAAGCACTCCATCCCCGGCTCCAAGCTCCACTTCGGCGCGTCCACACACGCCTTCGCCACCGGGGCGCAGGTTTCAATATCGCTCCACCCGGTTAAGCCCGTGTCCGTCGTAATCTTCGCGAGGCCCATGTAGGTGGGCCCCTCCGGCTCCGCCGCTGAGTCCGAGTTGTTATACAACCCCGGCGACTTCAGGACGATAATCTCGACACTGGCAATCTTCACCGCACCACCTCCTGCGCAATCACGAACAACGTCTGCCCCTTCAGCGGCCGGGCACTCCGATGCATCATCAGCAGATAGCCCGCGCGGTCCGCCCGGATCTCGAGCGGCGTCTCGGCATGGTCAGAAAAGTCATGCAGGCGCCCCAACAGGTCCCCCTGCTCTACCGCGGCCCCCAACTCCGTCAACGGCTCCCAAACCCCGTCCCGCGGACAAGGCACATACGCCGAGAGCTCCGCCGCTGCCACCAGCCTCGGCGCGGGCGCCCCAGCGGCGCGAATCGACCGCACCGGTTCGTCCACCAAGCCATAGTGCCGCAGCACGTTCCAAACGCCTTCGTATGCGTGGCGAATCCCCGCCGGGTCCGCCGTCTCTCCCGTGCCGAACTCGCCGCCGATCGAAATCTTCCCCAGCGCCTCCGCCTCGTCCGTCAACAGGCCCGAAGCCATGGCCGACGAGTAGATGAAGAGAAACGGCGGATCGAACAGGCGCGCCACCGTCTCAATCTCGGCCGCCTGCGCCGGGTCCGGAATCGGATGGAACGACGTGCAAATCGGGAACGCGCCCTCGCGCCCGCCCGAGTGAATATCGATCACGACGCGCCCCAGCGGAAACACCCGCGTCGTCACAAAGTTCGAAATACGGTAGGACAACGTCCCCCGCGGGTTCCCCGGAAACGCACGGTTCATATTCACGTTATCGAACGGCGAAACCCGCGTGTTCGCCCGGCAGGCGCTCTCGGAAAGCTGCGGAATCAGAATCACCCGCCCCGCTATCCGCTCCGGATCAAGGTCCCGGCAGAGCCGCTTCACGGCAATCTGCCCCTCGTACTCATTGCCGTGCGTGCCGCCGAAAACCAGCACGCCATTCGGGTTTGTCCCCCGTGCCCCGTTGATCACCGTCAACGGCACCAGCGAGTATCCCCACGCCCCGTCCAGCGGAAACGCCACCTGGTAGTGCGTTACCCCCGGACGATCAAAGTCCACCGCTTGCGGCTCGACAATCATAGCCTAAGACTACGGAGCCCCAAAGCGGCGGTCAACTGCGACGCGAATTCCGTCCATAATGCCGAACGATTTGACCTTCTTATTTGCCCTCTTCCGCAGCGGCGTTCAGAATGCTGGAAGGAGGGTGCATGTCTGCAAACGCGACCGCCGTCGAACGAGCCTTGGCCATCCTGGAGTACCTCGATGGTTCCCGCCGCGGCCTGAACATCTCTGAGATCAGCCGGAAGCTCAGCATTCCTAAGAGTTCCGCTCACGTGATCGTGGTCACCCTCGAACGTCTTGGCTATGTCCAGAAGCGCGCCGATTCCCTGCACTACACGCTTGGCCTGAAGGCCTACGGTCTGGGCCAGGGCATGGTCCGCGGCCTCTCCATCGCCGAAGTGGCCATGCCGCATATGCGCGCCCTCGCCGACCATCTTCGCCTCCCCGTCCATCTGGCGGTCCCCGATGGCGACCAAGGCGTCTACATCCAGAAGGCCGACGCCCCCGGCCTCATCAAGTTCGATACCTACGTCGGCCGCCGCATGGACCTGCACTGCACCGGCGTCGGCAAGATTCTCCTCTCCTGGGGCCCACCCGATATCCTCGATCGGCTGCTGGCCAAGCCCACCTATATCCGCTACACCAAGAACACAATCACGAACCCGAAAGCGCTACAGCGCGAAATCACGATGGTGCGAAAGCAGCGCTGGGCCCTTGACGACGAAGAAGAGGAGATCGGCGTCCGCTGCGTCGCGGTGCCCGTCTTCCAGGAACCCGGCCGCTTCGTCGCCGGCCTCTCGGTTACCGGCACCACGGGCCAAATCCCGATGCCCGACGTCGAGGCCATCGTCAAACGCCTTCACCAAACCGCCGCCGCGATGTTCGCCCCCGTCGATCTAAACGTCGATGCCGAGCAGGCTTAACGAATCCCGGTGGAACATCTCCTCCATCCGGTCTAAATTCAGCCGCGGCAGCCGCGTGCCTTCGAGCATGTCGTTTAGAGCCCGCATTCCCGCAAACGTCTTATCAATCGTCGTAAACGGATAGTCGCTCCCCAGCAGCAGCTTGTGCCACACGCCATACTCCTGCAGCAGCATCAGCGAGTGGTAATTCTGAAACGGGCGGTAGTGCAGCGCGGAGCAATCGGCATACACATGCGGATGCTTGCGGATCGTCGCCACGCACTCGCCTTCGTAGGGATGGCCCAGGTGCGCCAGAATCATCCGCACCTCCGGGAACCGCGTCGCCACGTCGTCCAAGTGCCGCGGCAAGGTGCAATCGAGCGAAGCCTGCGCCACAAACGTCGTCCCTGTATGCAGCAACACCGGCAAGCCATGCTTCTGCGCGTAGGCCCACAGGTCATCCAACTGCCGGTCCTGCGGATAGAAACCCGCGTACATCGGCATCAGCTTAATGCCTTTCAGTTTCAGATTCTTATGGCCCTCTTCGAGCTCATCCCGCCAGCCCGGCTGCGTCGGGTCCAGCGCCATAAAGCCAATCAACCGGTCGGAATGCTGCGCGACATAGGCCGCAACCTCGTGGTCCGGCACCCACAGCCCCGATAACTTCGCCTTACCGCCAAACACGATCGTCTTATCGCATTGAGTGGCCCCAGCCCGATAGTCTTCGTAACGAACGGTCAGGTCCACGTCCTCCCCTGTACCCCGCGCGCGCCGCGCCTGCGCCTTGAAGTCTTCTGAAAAGTGGCGGGGAAACTCCCACCAGTGGCTGTGTACGTCGATCACCATGGGCACAGCATAGCCCATCGGCTGGACGACCGGCGGAATACGTCCGCAGGACTGGACACTCCATTACGCTTTCTTAGAGTTTGGCTTAGTCTGGTGGTATGAGAATGCGGTGGTTGCTCGGATGTACCGCGACGCTCGGGCTGTTACAGGGAGCGCCCGATGAGGCGATGTCGCTGCTCAAGGCCAAGTGCATCAGCTGCCATAACGCCAAAGTCAGACAAGGCGGCCTGGACCTCTCGACCCGCGAAGGCCTTCTCGCCGGCAGCGAACATGGCCCCGTCGTCACCATCGGCCATCCGGCCGAGTCGCAACTCTACAAAGTCGTCGCGCATGTCGTCGAACCCGGCATGCCTTTCAAGGCCAAGAAACTCCCCGACGCTGAAGTCAAGATCTTCGAAGAATGGGTGAAGGCCGGCGTCCCCTACGAAGGCGCCGCCGCCAACCCCGACGCCGAATGGATCTCCGCCGCCGCCGGCCATTGGGCCTACAATCCCCCGGTCCGCCCCGCCGCCAAATCCACCGCTAAATTAACAATCGACGAACTCCTCGCCGCCCCCCGCGCGAAGAAAGGCGTCACCCCCGTCGCCGAAGCCGACCGCCCCACCCTCCTCCGCCGCGTCTATCTCGATCTCACCGGCCTCCCACCCACCCCGGCCCAGGTCCAGGCCTTCGTCGCCGATAAGCGCCCCGACGCCTACGAACGCATCGTCGACGAACTTCTCGCGAGCCCCCAACACGCCGAACGCTGGGGCCGCCACTGGCTCGACATCTGGCGCTACTCCGACTGGTACGGCTACCGCAAAACCGGCCAAGTCCGCTACAGCGCCCGCCACATCTGGCGCTGGCGCGATTGGACCATCGAATCCCTCGCCAAGAACAAGCCCTACGACCGCATGATCCAGGAGATGCTCGCCGGCGACGAACTCGCCCCCGGCGACCCCGACACCGCCCGCGCCACCGGCTTCCTCGTCCGCAACTGGTACATGTTCAATCGCAACGTGTGGATCCAGGAAGCCGCCGAATACACCGCTGCGTCCTTCCTCGGCGTCACCATGAAGTGCGCCCGCTGCCACACCCACAAATACGATCCCATCCCCCACACCGACTACTATCGCTTCCGGGCTTTCTTCGAATCGCACGACATCCGCACCGACCGCGTCCCCGGCGAAGCCGACACCCTGAAAGATGGCCTGCCCCGCGTCTATGACGCGAACTCGGACGCCGTCACCTACCGCTTCATCCGCGGCAACGAAGCCACCCCCGACACCTCCGCCGTCATGCAGCCCGGCATCCCGAAGTTCTTTGGCAAGCCGGAACTCAAGCCCGAGCGCGTCCCCCTCCCCCTCACCGACACCTTCCCCGACGCCCGCCCCTTCGTCGTCCAGGACCTCGTCGCCCAGGCCAAAGCCGCTATCAGCAAAGCCGAAGAGGCCTTGAAGAAGGCGAAAGAGAAGCCCGAGCCGGAAGCCATCATCGCCGCGCTCTCGAAGGAACTCGAGTTCCGCCACGCCGATCTGCCCGCTCTCGAAGCCCGCATCCGCGCAGACCTCGCCACCCTCCAAACTCCTGTCCCCGAGAACATGGAGCAGATGGCCGAAGAAGCCCGCAAACTCGAACTCAAGGCCAACGCCATCAAGGCCGACGCCGAAATGATCCGCGCCCGCCACGAGTTCACGCTCAACAAGCACACCGCCGCGGCCGCCCGCCTCGAAGCCGCCACCAAGCTCCTCAAGGAACCAGCTGAAGGCTACACCCCCATCGGCCCCAAGTATCCCGCCTCCAGCTCCGGCCGCCGCCTCGCTCTCGCCAAATGGATCACCGGCAAGGACAACCCGCTCACCGCCCGCGTCGCCATGAACCACATGTGGGCCCGCCACTTCGGCGCCCCGCTCGTCTCGACAGTCTTCAACTTCGGCAAGAGCGGCCAGGAACCTTCGAACCCCGCTCTCCTCGATTGGCTCGCCGTCGAGTTCATGGAACGCAATTGGGACATGAAGGCCATGCACCGCCTCATGGTCACCTCGAAGGCCTACCGCCTCGCCTCCACCGGGGCCCCGGCCCAACTCCAGGCCGACCCGGACAACATCACCCTCTGGCGCGCTAACGTCCGCCGCATGGAAGCCGAGGTCGTCCGCGATAGCGCCCTCCACATCGCCGGCAAGCTCGACCTCACCGCGGGCGGCCCCGAGATCGACGAGTCCAAAGGTCACGACGTCTTCCGCCGCAGCCTCTACTTCCGCACCGCGCCGGACCTGCAGATGGACATGCTGAAAGTCTTCGACGCCGCCAGCCCCATCGAGTGCTTCCAGCGCAGCGAAAGCATCGTCCCCCAGCAGGCCCTCGCGCTCGCCAACGGCAAGCTCAGCTTCACCGTCTCGCGCGCCATCGCGGCCAGCCTCGCCCACGTCACCGAGCCCCAGGCTTTCGTCCAGGCCGTCTTCGAGCGCCTCCTCGGCCGCCCGGCCAAGCCGGACGAACTCCGCGAATCCGCCGCCTATCTCGACGGCTCCCAGCAACGCCGCGAAAGCCTCGTGCACGTCCTGCTCAACCACAACGATTTCGTTACCATCCGATAAGAGGAGACTCCCCATGGCCCGCAACATCTGTTCCGATCCCAAAAGCCGCCGCATCTTCCTCGCCGACGCTGGCATGGGTCTCGCCGGCCTCGCCCTCGGCTCCCTGCTCCCTCAGAAGGTAATCGCCGGCGCCCAGCCCCACTTCGCCCCCAAAGCCAAACGCGTCATCTGGCTCTTCATGCTCGGCGGCGTCTCGCACGTGGAGTCCTTCGACCCCAAGCCCGAACTCAACAAACACGCCGGCAAGCAGCTCTCGGAAACGCCGCACCGCGACACGCTCTCGAACCCCTTCGTCAAAGAGAACCTCAAAGCCTTCGTCCCCGGTCAGCACCAGATCAAGCTCACGCTCTATCCCATGCAGACCGGCTACAAGCCCCGCGGCAAAAACGGCGTGCTCGTCTCCGACTGGTTCCCCCACATCGGCGACCAGATGCACGAAGTCTCGCTCATCCGCTCCGCCTGGACCACCGACAACGACCACGGCGCCATTCTCCAGTTCCACACGGGCCGCCATATCTTCGATGGCTACCTGCCCACCCTCGGCTCCTGGGTCCACTACGGCCTCGGTTCGATGAACGAAAATCTGCCCGCCTATGTCGTCCTCGGCGAACCGCCCGGCGACTGCTGCGGCGGCAACGGCACCCACGGCTCCGGCTATCTCGGTCCGGAGCACGCCGGGGTCTCGCTCGACGTCAATCCCGATCACCCGCTCCCCTTCGTCTCCCCCGGCGCGGAACTTTCGAAAGCCGATCAGGAACGCGAGTTCGCCCTGCTCCGCAAGCTCAACGGCATGTCCGCCGTAGAGTATCCCAACGATCCCGCATTGGTCGCCCGCATCAAGTCCTACGAACTCGCCTTCCGCATGCAGATGGCCGTCCCGGAAGCCATCCAGTACAAGGAAGAGTCGGAAGCCACGAAGAAGATGTACGGCCTCGACCAGGAGATCACCAAGCCCTTCGGCGAGGTCTGCCTCGCCGCTCGCCGGCTTTCCGAACGCGGCGTCCGCTTCGTGCAGGTCTATCACGGCGGCGCCGGCAACGCCTGGGACGCCCACAAGGATCTCAAGAAGAACCACTCTGACCTCGCCATGAAGGTCGATCAGCCTATCGCCGCCCTGCTCAAGGATCTCAAGCAGCGCGGCCTCCTCGACGAGACTCTCGTCGTCTGGGGCACCGAGTTCGGCCGCACCCCGGGCGCCGAAGCCTCGAACGGCCGCGACCATCATCCCTTTGGTTTCTCCGTCTTCATGGCCGGCGGCGGCGTCAAAGCCGGCGTTGTCCACGGCGCGACCGACGAGATCGGGTTCCATGCCGTCGAAAATCGCCACTATGTGACGGATATCCACGCGACGGTTCTCCATCAGATGGGCCTCGACCCCCGCAAGCTCGACATCCCTGGCCGCAAGCGGATTGATGTCGACTACGGCAAGCCCATCAAGGACATCCTTGTTTAGCTTCGTCGCCGCGGCGGTCTGGACCATCGAAGCCTTGATGGCCCTCCCCGCCCTCGGCGATCCCCAACTCCGCCCCGACGGCCAAGCCTACGCCTACGTCCTCAACGGCGAAGTCCATCGCGCCGATCTCCCAAGCGGCAAACCCGTCCTGGTCGCCAAAGCCGGCCGGCCCCGCTGGTCCCCCGATGGCAAGCTGCTCGCCTATCTCGCCAACGGCAAAATCGTCCTCGGCAAGAAGACCTTCGGCAACGCCGTCAACACCTACTCCTGGTCCCCCGACGGCGCCTCCTTCGCCTACCTCGCCACCGATAACCCGCCCCCCGCGGATCCCGAAGTCAACCGCGAAACCAACCGCTACACCGGCCTCTGGCTCCAGCCCCTCTCCGGCGCCGCTCCCAAGCGCGTCACCGGGCCCAAACGCCACGTCCTCTCCTACGCCCTCTCCCCCGACGGCAAGCGCGCCGCCGTCGCTATCCAGCAGACGCCCAAGCCCGAAGACATCTTCCACGTCGACCTCTTCGAAATCGACCTCTCGACCGGCGCCGAAACCCCGCTTGTCACCCAGCCCGGCCGCGACGCTGAACCCAGCTATTCGCCCGACGGCAAGCGCATCGCGTTCCATTCGCAATGCGGTTCGATGAACTACTTCAACGAGCGCCACATCGGCCTGGTCCCGTCCGGCGGCGGCGAAGTCCAGTACGTCACCAAGTTCCACCCCTACGACGTCTTCCGCAACGGCAACGCCTACGCGTGGTCGCCGGACGGCCAGCGCCTCCGCTTCACCGCCGGCCAGGGCACGCAGGACGATCTCTGGGAGGTCGACCTCAAGACGAGCAAGCCCACGCGCCTCGCCGAGTTCGTCGCAGGGGCAGCCAGCTTCAGCCAGGACCTCTCCCGCGCCGTTTTTCTCAAAACGAACCCGGCCCATCCCGCCGAAGTCGTCCTCTGGGAGAGCGGCCAGGAGCGCCCGTTGACCCAGGCGTTTGCCGCGCTCTCCGAACTCCCCACTGTCAAAAGCGAAGTGGTCCAATGGAAAGCCCGCGACGGTCTCGCCGTCGAAGGCGTCCTCTGGCTCCCCTTCGATTTCAAGCCCGGCAGTCCCGTCCCGGTCGTAACCGAACTCCACGGAGGCCCCACCGGCGCCGCCCTAACCTCTTTCCCCAACGGCCGAACTTATCCGACGGTCGCATTCCTCCAGAACGGCATCGCCGTCTTCGCCCCCAACTTCCGCGGCAGCGCCAACTATGGAGCCGAGTTCCGCCACAAGAACACGCTCTCGCAGGGCGTCGGCGACTACGACGATGTCATGACCGGCCTCGATGAACTCGTCCGCCGAGGCATCGCCGACCCCAACCGGCTCGGGGTGATGGGCTGGAGCTACGGCGGCTACCTCTCGGGCGCCACGATCGCCCAGACCAAGCGGTTCAAAGCGGCCTCTGTCGGAGCTCCCGCCGTCGACTGGCTGACCTACTACGGCGAGTTCAATGGCTCTCGCGAAGTCCTTTGGACCTACTTCGGCGGCAAGCCCCACGAGGTCCCCGAGAACTATGTGCGCCACTCCTACGGCCACAAGCTGAAGGACATCACGACGCCGACGCTGCTGCAGATCGGCGCCCTCGACTGGCAGCACACCGCGCCCATCTACCAATCGCTCCGCGACCGCAACATCCCGGTCGAATACGTCGTCTATCCCCGCGAAGGCCACGGCATCACCGAAAAGCCCCATCAGCGCGACCTGATGGAGCGCAACCTCCGCTGGATGACCGACTGGCTGAAGCGGTAGGCGCTCCCTAGACGTCTCTTGCCGCCGCAGGACTAACTATCGCCCCGACCCCGGCGCCAAGCCCAAGACTCGCCAGCCAAGACACCATGCCGAAGTCCGACCCCCACCAAGGGCTGAAGCCAGCAATATCGACTGCGTTGATCAGCGCAATCGACAAGCCGCAAGAGCCGACCAAGCTACTGGTTGCAGCTACCAGGAAATTGAGCCGATCGCACCCGATACCGTCGCGTGACTAGCAGTGCCGCAGCCACAAGCGCACAAGCCAGCCAAATCAAGCCGATGAGGCCATAGAGCAAGATCGGAAACAGGGAAAACAGCGGCACTCAGCCCAATGTAGCCCGGTCCCGCCAGTGCAAAAAGAGCGGGGCCCGGCGCCAGTTACCGCACGCCGAAGCCCCGCTCTCTCACCCATCCATCAACTTCAGAAGTACAGCTTCAACCCAAACTGCCCAATCCGCGGATCCCGCGCCCCAAAGATCCGCCCACCCTGCGTCGGCAGCTCAATGTTCGCATTTGGATTCAGGAACTGCGTGTTGTTCAGCACATTAAAAAACTCCGTCCGGAACTGGAGAAACACCCCTTCCCGGAAGTAGAAGTTCTTCATGATCGAGAAATCCCAGTTGTTGATCCCCGGCCCGCGCAGAATGTTCCGTCCCGCGTT
>LNFM01010416.1_pt1 | contig 13095 bp, 12 predicted proteins | sample 596031 | NCBI WGS metagenome assembly LNFM01 (sample SAMN04254537, study PRJNA301005) | activated carbon metagenome | isolation source: dual media filters at the Ann Arbor, Michigan drinking water treatment plant | place: USA: Ann Arbor
ACCGCAGCAGGAAGGCCTTCTGCAGGGTGTTCAGGGTCCGGTTCACCGCCCAGGTCGAGGCGAAGGGGCCGAAATAGTCGCCGGGCGTGGTGTGCGCCCCCCGGTGCTTCCTGACCTGTGGCGCGCGGTGATCCTTGCGGATCATCAGTTCGGCGAAGGATTTATCGTCGCGCAACACCACGTTGAAGCGCGGCTTCAGCTGTTTGATGAAGCTGGATTCGAGCAGCAGGGCCTCGGTCTCCGAGGCGGTGATGACCAGCTCCATCGAGCGGGTCAGGGAGACCATCAGGCCGATGCGCTGGGTGTGGAACCGGCCCTGGGCGTACTGCAGGATGCGCTTCCTGATGGAGCGCGCCTTGCCGACATAGAGGCAGGTCCCGTCCTCGCCGTACATGCGGTAGACGCCGGGCTTGTCCGGCGCCCGGCGGGCCTCGTCACGGATCAGGTCGGCGGCCTGAAGTGTCGGCTCTTCGGGAATCAGCTCCTCGGTCATCCAACTCAATATAGGCGCGTCTCATCGCGGTCGCGAAGGCGAGCGGGCCATCTCCGGAGAATTCCACCCACCTTGTCATCCCGGCCGAAGCGAAGAGCCGGGACGGCGTGCCTTCATCATCCTGGCCTCCCGGAAATCGCAACGCGATTGTCCGGGAGAAGGGTTGCCACCGCAGTGTGTCCCAACCCGTCTCCCGGATAGCGGCTGACGCCGCTTCCGGGAGGATGATGTCCATGGAACGCGGGTCCCGGATCACCGCTACGCGGTGTCCGGGATGACAAGGCGTCTGGAGACCTTCGACAGCTACGGCCTAGAAGCGGCGAACCATAAGGACGCCGGCCAGAACCAGGGCGACGCCGGCGAGGCGGCCGAGGCTGATCGGATGCTGCGGTTGCCCGAAGGCGCCGAAATGGTCGAGCAGCAGGCCGACGAGAAGCTGTCCGGCGACCATCAGGGTGATGGTCAGGGCGACGCCGAGGCGCGGCACCCCCCACGCCGCCGCGACGACGAAGATCGCGCCATAGAGGCCGCCGATCCAGATGTACCAGGGCAGGCCGCGCGCCGCCGCGACATCCGGCTTCGCCTGCAGGATGACGGCGAGGATGCCGAGCGCCGCCGTGCCGATGGCGAAGGAGACGAAGGCGGCGTTCACCGGCGAGCCGACGGCGCCCATCAGCTTGGCGTTGGTCGGCGCCTGAAGGGCGGTCGCGCCCCCCGCGAGGACGACGGCGATCATGGCGAAGAGGTTGGGGTTCATGGTCTCTGGCTACCAGCTTGTCGCAGCGTCCGCACCGTTGAAGATTTCCTCCAGCCGGTCCCGCGTCGCCCGGTGCGTATCCTCCGGCAGGGCCGCCGGGTCGAACCAGGCGATCTCCGCGATCTCGCCGTGGCTCGTGCGCTCGATCATCGAGAAGCGGTCGATGCGGTAGACCAGCACATGGTCGCCGCGAAAGAAGCGCTCGTTGGCATGGACGCTGACGAGGGTCGGGCGGCCCTCGATGATGACGCCGGCCTCTTCGTGCATCTCGCGGATCAGGGCGTCCTCGCAGGTCTGGCCGCGCTCGACGCCGCCGCCGGGCAGCCACCAGCCGTGCAGATAGGTGTGTTTCACCAGCAAAACCCGGCCGTCGGCGTCGATCGCCACGCCGCGCACGCCGAGGGTCATGCCGCGGCTGATCCGCGACCATGCGAAGAACAGGGGGCGGGTGAAGGGCTCGATCCGGGTGCGCCACGTCGTCATGGGATGACGATAGGCCGTCATGCGTTCTTGAACACCCGCGCGCGGGGCTTTATTGCGGGCCCGCTAAAGGAGCGTTTCCATGCTGGCCCTCTACATCATCCTCGGCTTCGTCGCCGTTCTCGCCCTGATCAATTTCGTCGAGTTCGGCCGGGTTGACTGACGTCTCCGCCCCTGGGCGTGAAGGGGGGCGCGGCGCCGCCCTCGTCACCGGCGGGGCGAAGCGCATCGGCCGGGCTATCTGCCTTGAGCTGGCCGCCGCCGGTTTCGATCTGGCCATCCATCATCGCGATTCGGGCGACGAGGCCGCGCGCGTCGCGGATGAGATCAAGGCCATGGGCCGGCGCGCCGTCTGCCTGTCGGCCGATCTCGCCGACGTGGTCGCGACCCACGCCCTGATCGGTCGTGCCGCCGAGGCGCTCGGCCCGCTGACGGTGCTGGTCAACAACGCCTCGGTGTTCACCGACGACCGGCTGGAGAGCCTCACCGGCGAGAGCTGGTCGGCGCATATGGACGTCAATCTGCGGGCGCCCGTGTTGCTGGCCCAGGTGTTCGCGGCCCAGGCGCCCGACGGCTCGGCTATCGTCAATATTCTCGACCAGCGGGTGCTGAAGCCCGATCCGCGCTTCTTCTCCTACGGCCTGTCAAAATCGGCCCTGTGGGTCGCCACCCGGACCATGGCCCAGGCCCTCGCGCCACACATCCGCGTCAACGGCGTCGGACCCGGACCGACCCTGCCCTCGGTGCATCAGGCGGCGGGCGAGTTCGAGGCCGAGGCGCGGGCCACCCCCTTGCAACGCGCCGGCAGTCCCGAGGCCATCGCCGACGCCGTGCGCTGGCTGGTGGACGCGGGGCAGGTGACGGGTCAGATGATCGCCGTCGACGGGGGCCAGCATCTCGCCTGGCAGACGCCGGATATTGTGGAGTAGGCCTTGACCGTTTCGCCCCTGCCCTTCCCCGCTGCCGACGGTCCTCATCGCGAGGGCCTGACCGTGTTCGTGCGCGGCCTGCGGGTCGAGGCGGGCATCGGCGTGCATGACCATGAACAGGGACGGCTGCAGCCGCTCGTCATCGATGTGACGCTGGAGCTGGCGCCGGCGCCGGTCGAGCGGCTGGCCGACACCATCAACTATGAGACCGTGGCCGCGGCGGCCCGGGCGATCGTGGCTGATGGCCATGTCGGACTGGTCGAGACCTTCGCCGAACGGCTGGCCACAGCCTGTCTGGACGACGCGCGGGTGCGGCGCTGCACGGTGCGGATCGAAAAGCCGGGCGCGCTGGACGCCGCCGCGGCCGCCGGCTGCGAGGTCGTGCTGGCACGCTGACAGGCGCCCGTCGGCGGTTGCGCCGGACGCGAGGCGCGGTCATTACTTGGACCGGACTGAAGGATATCCGATGGCCGAACCCGGCGATCCCCCCCACAAGGACGACCTTGGGGACGACCACGACGACGACCTGATCGGCTTCGCCTCGCCGGCGTCGCTGGAAGGCCGTTTGCGTATGGCTGAGCCGGAGCCGGAGCCGGAACCCGAGCCGCTGCCCGAGCCGGAGCCGGACCCCGAACCCGAGGAAGAGCTGTTCGAGGATGAGCCCCTTCCGCCCGAGTCCGCGCCGGTCGAGGCCGGGGCGGTGTTTGCACAGACGCGCGAGTTCTCGACCCGTCGACGCCGACGCGACGCGGGCAACGCCGTCCTCGGCGGCGGGCTGGGTCTGTACGCCGTCTATGCCCTGATCCTGTTTGCCGTCCCGACCGTCGGCGTGTCGGCGGCGATCGGTCTGTTCGCCGTCACCGGCCGGGCGGGACCGGAGGACGACCTGTCGGCCTCGCACTTCATCTATCAGCGCCGCACCCTGTGGGCGGCGGCGGTGGCGGCTGTGTCCGGGGTGATCCTGCTGGCCGCGCCCTTTGCGCTCGGCGTCCCGATCCTGTTCGCCCTCGCCATCTGGATGGTGCTTCGCGGCGCTTCGGGCGTTTGGACCCTGAAGTCCGGCCGCGAGATCGCCGATCCTCGGGGCTGGTGGATCTGACGGAGAGACGCCATGGCCGACGACTTGCCCGACACCCCCCGGGAGCCGCGCTTCGCCACCGGCCATGAATCCGAAGGCCGTCCGGCGGCGCTGATCGCCTGGGGCCTGTACATCCTGTCCCTGCCCAGCGCGAACCTGCTGGTGATCGTCGGCCTGATCGTCGCCTATGCCGGGCGCAGCGGATCGGACGGCGTGTCGCGGGCCCATATCGACGCCCAGATAGGCCTGTTCTGGTCGGTGTTCTGGTGGACCATCCTGCTGTGGATCGGCATTGCGATCTGCCTGGTGGCGTTCTTCGCCATGCCTGACATGGGCATCGTCCTGATACCCTTGGCCCTGCTGCTGGGACTGGGGCTGCTGTTCCTGACGGTCTGGTTCACGATCAAGAGCATCATCGGGCTTTTCAGACTGCTGGGCGACAAGGCTCCCTGAGGACCGGCGGAGCCTGATGAAACCCAACTTTCGCGGGTTTTCGGGGAACGCGTTCGCCGATTGCCGTGTTGGCTGAATGTCCGCTTCCCGTCACCGCCGAGGCCGCCCATGAGCGACTTTCGCGACTTACGCGCCGACCAACGGTTCGAGCAGGGATTCGCCGATGCCGAGGGACAACTTCGCACTGTCTTCGCCGACTATGCGGTGCAGGGCGCGACGCGGGTGATCCTGCACGTCGAGGCCGATCCGGCCCTGCGCGGCACGGGCGCCTCGGGGCGGTTCATGCAGGCGCTGGGCGAGCACGCCCGCGCCGAAGGTCTGAAGCTGGCGCCGCGGTGCGGCTACGCCGTCGCCTGGCTGAAGCGGCATCCGGAGTTCGACGACATCAAGGTGTGATCGCCCGCCACATTTGCCGATGGAGCGGACGGGCCTTCCCGCGCATTGTGTGAGGAACGACGCGGAGCCGAACCATGCCCGATCTCGACCTTTCCTCCCTCAGCGCGGCGGCGGGGCCGATGCAGACATGGGTCTTGCCGGCCCTGCTGGGGCTGGGCCTCGCCTCGGCGACGGGGCTGCGGACCTTCCTGCCGTTGCTGATGCTGGCGCTGGCGGCGAAGTTCGAGATGTTCGGCGTGCGCCTGATCGACCAGATGGACTGGCTGGTCTCATGGCCGGCCATCGCGGCCCTCGCCACGGCGACCTTGGCCGAGTTCGCCGGCGACAAGGTGCCGGCGATCGATCACGGGCTGAACGCCATAGGCTATGTCACCCGGCCGATCGCGGGGGCCGTGGCGGCGGGCAGCGTGTTCTGGAACGTCGATCCCTCGACGGCGGCTATCGCGGGCCTGATCGTCGGCGCGCCGGCGGCCCTGGCCTTCAATGCGGCGCAGACGGGGGTGAGGGTGGGATCGACGGCGACCACCGGAGGCCTGGGCAATCCACTGGTGTCGCTGGTCGAGGACGTGCTGGCCTTTGTGACCGTGATCGTCGCCTTCCTGGCCCCGATCCTGATCCCCATCGTGCTGATCATACTGGCGATCGTGGTGTTCCGGCTGGCGCGGCGGATCCGCGAGCGGAGCGAGCCTCGAACGGCCTGACGTCAGGCCGCCTCGCCGCGCAGCTCCAGCCGGGCCTCGGCCTCGCGGACGGCGTCCACGGCGCGATCCACGACTTCGAGGCCTGCGCCGGGCGGGATGGACTCGACCGTCAGGATACGACGGAAGGCGCGGGCGCCGGGGCGGCCGTGCATCAGGCCCAGCATGTGCCGGGTCATGGCAGGCAGATGAACGCCTTCCTCCAGCCGCGCGGCCAGATAGGGGCGGTAGCGGTCGATGGCGGTGAAGGCGTCCACGTCCGGCGTCGCGGCCCCGTACAGGCGGCGGTCGGCCTGACCGAGAATGGCCGGCTCATGATAGGCGGCGCGGCCCAGCATGACGCCGTCCAGCTGGACCCCGTCGCTGTCATCCAGATGCGCCTCGGCCGCATCCAGCGAGGTGATGCCGCCGTTGATCGAGATCGACAGATGCGGCCGCTCGCGCTTCAGCCGACGCACCAGACCGTAGTCGAGCGGCGGCACGTCGCGGTTCTCCTTGGGCGACAGACCCTTCAGCCAGGCCATCCGGGCATGGACGATGAACACCTCGATGCCGACGGCGGCGCAGGCGTCCACGGTGGCGAACAGCGAGACCTGCGGGTCCTGATCGTCGACGCCGATACGGCATTTGACGGTGGCGGGGACCGAGACCGCTTCCCTGATCGCGGCCATGCAGTCGGCGACCAGTTCGGGCTCGCGCATCAGACAGGCGCCGAAGCGGCCGGACTGGACGCGGTCGGAGGGGCAGCCGACGTTCAGATTGATCTCGTCATAGCCGTAGGCCTCGCCGATGCGCGCGGCCTCCGCCAGCTGGGCCGGGTCCGAGCCGCCCAGCTGCAGGGCCACGGGATGTTCGACCGCGTCGAAGCCCAGCAGCCGCTGCCGGTCGCCGTGGAGCACGGCCGGGGCGGTGACCATCTCCGTATAGAGCAGGGCCTCAGCCGTCAGGGCGCGGTGGAACGCCCGGCAATGCCGGTCGGTCCAGTCCATCATGGGCGCGATCGAGAGGCGGCGGTTCATGGCGCGGGGCTTCTACACCGAAACCCGGCCGTGACGCCAACCGGCCCGGGTCATGCCCCGGTCTTCTGCGGCGCGCCGTCGTCCTCCAGCGCCTCGGCCGCCTCCTCGTTGAGGGCCCGACCCTCGCGGCGGGGCTTGATGTAGGGCTCGGGCTTCGTCGTCCGGATATTGCCGCGCATCAATGACCGGCCGGCCATGATCCCCTCGACCATCTGAAGCGAAAGCCGCTCCTCGTCGCGGCGGCGAACATCATCGATGGTCTCGCGCGCCTGCTCATGGGTGAAGCCGAGATCGATCAGCACCTGATGGCCAAAGACGAGGGCGCTCTCGAAGGTCTCGCGCAGCTGGTATTCGACCCCGGCCTGGACCAGGCGGATGGCATGGCCGCGGTCGTAAGCCCGGACGAACAGTTTGGTCAGGGGGAATTCCGCCTTGACCAGTTCGACGATGCGGTCGGCGATCTCAGGCTTGTCGACGCAGACGAGGATGGTCTCGGCATTGGCGGCGCCGGAAGCGCGCAGCACGTCCAGACGGGCGCCGTCGCCGTAATAGACCTTGAAGCCGAAATTGCCGGCGGCCTGGATCATCTCCACGTCGTGATCGATGATCGAGACGTCAACATCGCGCGCCAGCAGGGGCTGGGACACGACCTGGGCGAACCGGCCGAAGCCGATGATCAGCACCCGCTCACGCAGGTTCTTCGCCTTGTCGACGCCGTCGGCGCCCTCGGGATCAAGGTTTGGCGGAGGCATCAGCCGGCCGACCAGCAGACTGGTCAGGGGCGTCAGCACCATGGACAGGATGACGATGGCCGTGGCCGCCGCCGAGATACGGGCGTCAAAGACCCCCGCGGTCAGGGCCGCGGCGTAGAGGACAAACGCGAACTCGCCGCCCTGGGCGAACAGGACGGCGCGCTCGACCGCCTCGCGCTCGCCGGCCCTGAAGAGGCGGGCCACGCCATAGATGGCGACTGCCTTGACCGCCATGAAGGCGACCACCCCGCCGACGACGATGCGCCAGTCGGCCAGCACCACCGCGACGTCCAGCGACATACCGACGCTGAGGAAGAACAGGCCCAGCAGGATGGCGCGGAAGGGTTCGACGTCCGCCTCGAGCTGGTGCCGGAAGGTGGACTCCGACAGCAGCACCCCGGCGAGGAAGGCGCCCATGGCCATGGACAGGCCGCCCATGTCCATCAGCCAGGCGGCGCCGACGACCACCAGCAGGGCGGCGGCGGTCATCACCTCGCGGCCGCCGTAGCGGGCCAGGACGCGGAAGACCGGATTGATCAGATATTTGCCGGCGAAGAAGACGATGGCCACCGCGCCGATGGCGAGGCCGAGGGTGCGCCACAGCGGTGGCGCCGCCTCGCCCGCCAGCCCCATGACCGAAGCCATGATCGCCACCACGGCCAGCAGCGGCACGATGGCGAGATCCTCGAGCAGCAGGATGGAGACGGCGCGCTGGCCCTGGGGCGCGGCCAGTTCGCCGCGCTCGTCCAGCATCTGCATGATCACCGCGGTGGAGCTGAGCACGAAGCCCATGGCGAGGACGAAGGCGACGGGGACCGAAAGCCCCCCGGCCATGCCGGTCAGGGTGAGCAGCAGGCCGGCGAGCGCCACCTGGGCGGCGCCGAGGCCGAAGATGTCCTTGCGCAGGCTCCACAATCGGGATGGGCGCATCTCCAGGCCGATGATGAACAGGAAGATGACCACGCCGAACTCGGCGACGTGGAGGATGACTTCGGGCTCGCGGAACAGGCCGATGCCGAACGGGCCGATGGCGAGGCCGGCGGCGAGATAACCGAGCACCGAGCCCAGCTGGAAGCGCCGGAAGATGGGGACGGCGACCACGCCGGCGGCCAGCAGGGCGGCGATATGGCCGAGCTCAAGTCCGGCGGTCGGTTCGGCCATGTCGGTCCCCTGTCAGGCTGGCGATGGAAAGTGGCGCCTGATGCGTCAATGCGCCACCCCGGGCGCCGCGATGCGCCGTCAGGCTTCGTCAGAACCGCGCGCCACAGTTTCGCCCGAGGCGGGGATGCCTCATGGTGCAACACAACCAAGGGGAGACGCGCGATGTCGAAACGTCCGTTGAAACAAACCCTCGCCGGGCTGGTCAGCCTGGCCCTCGCCGCCCCGATGGCGCCGCTGCCGGTCATGGCCCAGGACGGCCGGCCGATCGATCCCGACAAGCCGTCGGACGGCGTGGTATCGCCCGCCGCCTGCCGGGTGTTCGGCTTCACCCTGCCGGAGGAGCGGGTTCCGGTGAACTATGCCGCACGCAGCGTCGGCGCGGCCGCCTATGCGGGAGGGCCGCCGCCTCCCCCCTCGCCACCACCACCACCTCCTCCTCCGCCTCCGCCGCCGCCTCCGGGCGCCGTCGCCACGCAGATGGACAGCGTCGTCGTCACCGGGAGCCGGATCCCCGGCGGGTCGGTGGTCGCCGCGCCGCCACCCGGGATCATCGCGCCGCCCCGCCCCGTGGACACCGAACGCTACCCGGACGCGACGCCCAACCCGGTGCGCCGCGTCGCCGACGAGCCGGTCTCGACCTTCTCGATCGACGTCGACACGGCCAGCTATTCCAACGTCCGCCGTTTCATCGACGAGGGCCGGGCGCCGCCCGCTGATGCGGTCCGGGTCGAGGAGTTGATCAACTATTTCGACTATGGCTATGACCGGCCGACCTCGGCGACGCAGCCGTTCGCCATCACCACGGCGGTGACCGACTCGCCCTGGGCGCCGGGGCGGCAGATCGTCCATGTCGCCCTGCAGGGCTATGAGCTGCCCGAGGCAGAGCGTCGGCCCTTGAACCTGACCTTCCTCGTCGATGTCTCGGGCTCGATGGGCAGCCCGGACAAGCTGGCGCTGGCGCAGAAGTCGATGAACCTGATCATCGACCGGCTGAGGCCGCAGGACACGGCGGCGGTGACCTTCTACGCCGAGGGGGCGGGCACGCGGCTGGCCCCGACGCCGGGCGACCAGAAGCTGAAGCTGCGCTGCGCCGTGGCCAGTCTGTACGCCTCGGGCGGCACCGCCGGCGCGACCGGCATGACCAACGCCTATGATCAGGCGCAGGCCAATTTCGCCCGCGACCGGGTCAACCGCATCCTGATGTTCACCGACGGCGACTTCAACGTCGGCGTCACCGACAACCTGCGGCTGGAAGACTATGTCGAGGCCAAGCGCGAAACCGGCATCTATCTGTCGGTCTATGGCTTCGGACGCGGCAACTACCAGGACGCGCGGATGCAGACCATCGCCCAGGCCGGCAACGGCACGGCGGCCTATGTCGACGACCTGAACGAGGCGCGGCGGCTGTTCGGTCCGGCCTTTGACCGGGGGGCCTTCCCCATCGCCGACGACGTCAAGATCCAGGTCGAGTTCAACCCGGCGCGGGTCAGCGAATACCGGCTGATCGGCTATGAGACCCGGCTGCTGAACGAGGCCGATTTCAACAACGACCGCGTCGACGCCGGCGAGGTCGGTTCGGGGGCGTCGGTGACGGCCCTGTACGAGATCACCCCGGTGGGCGGCCCCAGCCAGATGGGCGAGCGCCGCTATCCCGAGAACCGCAACAGCCTCGGCGTCGGCGGGGGCGATCCCGACGGCGAGGTCGGCTTCGTCCAGGTCCGCTACAAGCTGCCGGGCGAGCGCGACTCGCAGCTGATGCAGCGGGCGCTGGCGAATGCGCCCAACCTCAGCGCCGCGAGGGCGCAACCGCCGGAGAGCACGCGCTGGGCCATCGCCGTGGCCGCCTTCGGCCAGCGACTGCGCGGCGATCCGTGGCTGGGCGACGGCTTCGACTGGGACGCCGTGCTGGAACAGGCGCAGGGAGCCCGCGGGGAGGATCCCTACGGCGAGCGGGCCGAGTTCGTGCAGATGATCCGGGCGGCGCAGGGGTTGCCGGCGCGGGCGGCACCGTAGGGATCTGGTCCGGTCCTTGTCATCCCGGACGCCGCGACGCGGCGATCCGGGACGGCAGGGGCCAACAGTCTGACCTCCCGGAAATCGCGAAGCGGTTATCCGGGAGACAGGCGGGCGTCACACTTCGGCCCGACCCTTCTCCCGGATAGCTGCTGGCGCAGCTTCCGGGAGGCTGAAATTCTTGCCTTGACCGTCCCGGCTCTTCGCTTCGCTTCGGCCGGGATGACAAGGCGCCGGAGCCCGCGCCGAGCGCTTTTCGGACGCGGTTGAGCAACCCCTCTCCCAACGGAAGAGGGAAGCCGTCATGATTACCCCGTGACCGAAACCCTCTCGCCGAAGACCGCCCGCCGCATCGCCCTGGCCGCCCAGGGGTTCGGGCGGGCGCAGCCCGCCGCGCCGGGCCGCAGCCATGTCCGCGACGTCGCGCGGATGCTGGGGGTGATCCAGATCGACAGCGTCAATGTGGTGACGCGGACCCACTATCTGCCCGGCTTCTCACGGCTGGGCGACTATCCGCGCGAGGCGCTGGAGACCGAGGCGTGGAGCGCGCGGCGGGGGCTGTTCGAATACTGGGGGCACGAGGCCTCGCTGCTGCCGCTGGAGATGCAGCCGCTGCTGCGCTGGCGGATGGAGCGGGCGAGGGGCGGGGCCATGTGGACCGGCCTGTCGCGGTTCGGGCGCGAAAAGGGCGACTATATCGAGGGGGTGTTGGCCGAGATCGAACGGCGCGGCCCGGTCACGGGCGCAGACTTCGCGACAGGGCCGCGTGGGGCGCCAGGCTGGTGGTCCTGGTCGGACGGCAAGCGGGCGCTGGAGTGGCTGTTCTGGGCCGGGCTGATCACCACGAAGACGCGGAACGGGTTCGAACGGGTCTATGACCTGACCGAACGCGCCCTGCCCGCGCGGATCATCGACCTGCCGACGCCGACCGAGGCGGACGCCCAGCGGGAACTGGTGCGTCTTTCCGCGCGGGCCATGGGTGTGGCGACGGCGGCGGACCTGCGCGACTATTTCCGCCTGCCGCTGGCCGATGCGCGGGACCGGGTGGCGGAGCTGGTCGAGGCGGGCGAGCTGACGCCCGTCGCGGTGAAGGGCTGGCGGCATCCGGCGTATCTGGCGGCCGGGGCGAAGACGCCGCGCAAGGTCGCGGGCGGGGCCCTGCTGTCGCCGTTCGACAATCTGATCTGGACCCGCGACCGGACCGAGCGGCTGTTCGGGGTCAAGGTACGGCTGGAGATCTACACGCCGGCGCACAAGCGGGCGCATGGCTACTATGTGCTGCCGTTCCTGGAGGACGAGGCGATCACGGCGCGGGTCGATCTGAAGTCGGATCGCAAGGCCGGAACGCTGCTGGTGCAGGCGGCCTGGCGTGAGCCGGACGCGACACCCGAGACGGCCGCGCGGCTGGCGGCGGAGTTGCGGCGGATGGCGGGGTGGCTGGGGCTCGAGCGGGTTGAGGTAGTGGGGAAGGGCGATCTGGCGGAGGCGTTGGCGGACGCGCTGTGAGGGGACCAGGGATTAGGGATGAGGGATTAGGGATGAGGGATTAGGGACCAGGGAGCGGACTGCAGAAGACGACCTGACCCTGGGCAATCCGGTCACGGTCCATGCCGCGAACGAGCCTGTTATCCCTAATCCCTCATCCCTCATCCCTAATCCCTAGACGTCGAACTTCACCCCCTGCGCCAGCGGCAGCTCGCGGCTGAAATTCACCGTCTGGGTCTGGCGGCGCATGTAGGCCTTCCAGGCGTCGGAGCCCGACTCGCGGCCGCCGCCGGTGTCCTTCTCGCCGCCGAAGGCCCCGCCGATCTCGGCGCCCGAGGGGCCGATGTTGACGTTGGCGATGCCGCAGTCCGAGCCCCAGGCGGAGAGGAAGGCTTCCGCCTCGCGGACGCTGTCTGTGAAGACGCAGGAGCTCAGGCCCTGCGGCACGGCGTTCTGCATCGCGACCGCCTCGTCAAAGTCGGACCAGGTCAGGACGTAGAGGATGGGGGCGAAGGTCTCGTGCTCGACCACTGCTGTCTGGGCCGGCATGCGGACAATGGCGGGGCGGACGTAGACGCCCTCACGCTCGACGCGGTCGCCGCCGACAACGATCTGGCCACCCTGTTCGACGGCCTGGGCGAGCGCGGTCTCGAAGCCGTGGGCCGAGGCGTCGTCGATCAGGGGGCCGATCAGGACGCCGTCCGCGCGCGGGTCGCCGACGGGCAGGGTCTCATAGGCTGCCTTCAGGCGGGCGATCAGGCCGTCGGCGATGCTCTCATGAACCAGCAGGCGGCGCAGGGTGGTGCAGCGCTGGCCACAGGTGCCGACGGCGGAGAAGGCGATGGCGCGGACGGCCATGTCGAGGTCGGCGCTGGGCGTCACGATCATGGCGTTGTTGCCGCCGAGCTCCAGCAGGGAGCGCCCGAGACGAGCAGCGACGGTCTGGGCCACGGCGCGGCCCATGCGGGTCGAGCCGGTGGCGGAGACCAGCGGAATGCGCGGGTCGGCGGCGAGGGCCTCGCCGGCTTCGCGGCCGCCGATAACCAGCTGTGACAGGCCTTCGGGGGCGTCTCCGAAGCGGGCGATGGCGCGGTCGAGGATGGCGTGGGTGGCGAGGGCGGTCAGGGGCGTCTTCTCCGACGGCTTCCAGATCACCGGATCGCCGCAGACGAGGGCGAGGCAGGCGTTCCAGGCCCAGACGGCGACCGGGAAGTTGAAGGCCGAAATGACCAGCACCGGGCCCAGAGGCTGGTACGTTTCGCGCATGTGGTGGCCGGGGCGTTCGGAGGCGATGGTCAGGCCGTAGATCTGGCGCGACAGGCCGACGGCGAAGTCGCAGATGTCGATCATCTCCTGCACCTCGCCGAGGCCCTCGGAGACG
>LNFM01010417.1_pt1 | contig 13093 bp, 14 predicted proteins | sample 596031 | NCBI WGS metagenome assembly LNFM01 (sample SAMN04254537, study PRJNA301005) | activated carbon metagenome | isolation source: dual media filters at the Ann Arbor, Michigan drinking water treatment plant | place: USA: Ann Arbor
ACCACAATATTAGAAATTAATGATTTAAATAAATACAGGTTGCCTTCGGCAACCCGTACAATTATAAATTTATTTCTTACATGAGATTAATTATTATTATTTCTCATAAATTTTTCTAAACATTTCCTCTAAATCATCAGTAAGTACAGCCATTTTGTCATAATTTAATTTGTCAGGAGTATCTGATGCTTTGTGATAGTGAGGATTTCTGTTAAAAGCTGTATCAGTTATCATTATTGCTTTCCAATTGTGATTATAAAATGAGGAATGATCTGAAAAATCTATTCCTGTAATATAAGTTGGTGCGCTAACGCCTTCAGATGACATTTGTGCATTTTCTCTGAACGCATAAATACTTTCTTGCAACAAATCCCTTGAGTTGATATTACTTATGAAAGCCACAAAGTTACCCTTGTCTGGGAAAAATGGAGTAAAGATTAATGGATAGTTTTGTGAATTTTCTTCTTCTGTGAAGTAGCCTAACATATCAAATGCATACATTGCAGTCACATTTTCTTTTTTTTCTGCCAACATATTGGCATAAACAACACTTCCCATCTGATCACTTTTGAAAAATGGTGGCTCTTCATTTGTAAAAAACACAACTCTTACTCTTGTATTCTTACTTTCAAATTTTTGATTAAATCTTTTTGCCAACTCCAGTAAAATAACGACTGAAGAAAAATTGTCATCTGCACCAGGAGAATTTTCTTCACTATCATAGTGAGCACCAATAACAACCGTTTGAGTTGCTTTCTCTTTGGGTTCAATAACCATTTCAATATTTTTATATTTATTCAAATATAATTGTTCATTGATAGAATTTTCAACTTTAAGGTTAGACTTTAAATGTTCAATAAGAAAAACCTCTGTTTTTTGCAAATTTTTAAAATGAATATAATTTCTTGGCTCTTTGGCATATGTGTTTACTTGCTCTTTATAATTAGAGCTAACTTCTATTTGAGCTTGAGTTAAAGGGCTTGCCTTCCCTTTAAAAGACTCTCCAGGCATATGTTTCATCCATAGGACTGATCCAACCAAAAGAGTCAAAAGAATTGGGTAAAAGATAAAGCGCTTTTTTAAGTTTTCATTCATACAAGATTTATATCAAATAAAAACAGAAAAACAAAATTAACTTATAAAACCATATTCAATACTATTTACTTCAAATTTTATGAAAACTTAAATTGAGTTTATAAAAAATAAATCAAGCCTATAAAGACTTGATTTGGGATTTAGTTTCACGATTAAGCGTTAATTTCTCTTTCTTTGCCAACAAACTGAAAACTATGATTCTTTTCAATTTGTTCCATATCAAGCCTATGTTTAAGCAATTTCTTTTCAGACTCCATCATTTCATTTTGAAGTTTAATCTTGGCCTCGGAATATGCAGCGATATATTTTGAATAAGAAACTCGGTGTTCATCACTAAAAATAAGAAACACCATCATAAATATAAAAAGGACTGCAAATCCAGCCAATTTAAGTGTACTTATTTCAGAACCATACATCCACGAAATAACACCATACAAAAAATATGAAGCCATTGAAAATAGAGAAGCATAATGCATAAATGCAAAAACTGAAGAAGAACGTTTAAACTTTTTACTCATAATTTCAGCATTATATCCATTGTAATCAACAATGATTGCTTTATTATCTTCAATAGACACACTAAATTTTTTCTCATTACTCATTATATCTGCTCCATGATTAATTTAAGATGTCTTATTATACTGTACTTATTTGCTTTCAGATTAAAGAACATGAAGCTGAAAAACTCTTTGTTGTAAGATTGAAACATTGATTGTCTATATATAAAACCTTATAATTATATAGAAACAAAAAGTATTAAATGGAAAAAATAACAATTGATGAGTTTATAACGATGAGAGAAGAAAATAAAAAAAATTATTTCTTTAACTTGTGTTCGCTTCCTGAAAATAAATTTGAAATTAAAAAGTTACTTCTATCAGCTAAAAGCAAAGAATTGTTTGACCAGGAATTATTAAGGGCTGGTTTATTGGGTGCTGTTACAAATAAGCAGGAAAAACATATAGGAACAATAATGAGTTTTGTTGAAAAAAATAATATTATTTTTAATCAGCATAACATCAACTCTTTATTTATCTGCTCCTTTGCATATAAAAATGAACAACTAATTAATTATTTTTATGAAAAATACAATTCAATACAATTAGATAAAAATAGACAAAATAGTATTATAGGATTTCAATCCACCATACTCACTGAAGGAACTATTATAATAAAAAATAAATTTAGTTCTGGTACTACACTAGGAATATATAATATCGATACTATAAGAAGTGACTATACAATTATCAATCTTAAATTTCGTGGAAACCCATTGTATTTTGCTCTAGAGAATTTAAATAATGAACTTTTTGATTTCATTGTAAATAAAAAAGATTTTATAATTAATGAAAATCTAACAGAACAATTAATGATTAATTTAATATCAGGAAATTCAAGAGAATCATTAGTCATGCTTTTGAGCAATGTAAGAATTAGAGAAGCCATTGTAAAATCTGACACACTAAATTTGTTTTTAAACCAAACATCTCAATTCTATGAAATGAAAAAAGAAGTTAAATCTATGATTAACATGCTTACATTAGAAAACAGTATAGAACATAAAGACGATATTAATACAAAGAAACTTAAGTTATGATATTAAGGAAATATTAAATGAAAAATATAACCATTGATGATTTTGTTCAAATGAGAGAAGAAAAAAGAAAAAACTACTTCTTTCATCTATGTTTATTGCCTGAAAGTAGTCTAGAAATTAAAAAATTATTCTTATTACTTAAAAGCAAGCAACTTTTTGATCAAGAACTATTAAAGGCTGGCCTGATTGGTGCCATCATAAATAATCAAGAGCAGCATATAAATACACTCATGAGTTTTGTTGAAAAAAACAATATTACTTTTGATGAGTATAAAGTTAACTCTTTGTTTAATTGTTCATTTGAATATAAAAACGAAAAATTAATTAATTATTTTGATGAAAAGTACAATGTATTAAAGTCTTTGAAGAAACCAGAAAATACTGTTGCAAAATTTCAATCAAGCATACTCTCTACTGGGAAAGTTCAATTAACTTTTGGAGTAGGTGAGTCATTAGAGTCTGATGATGCTCTTAATAATTACGAAATGGTTAGCTCAAAATTTGGTGGAGATCCATTAAGCTTTGCTATAAAAAGTTTAAACGGTAAGCTTCTAGATTTTATTGTAAATAAAAAAGAACATATCATTAATCCAAATTTAATGGAATACTTGATAATTGACTTAATATCAAAAGGCAAAACCGAATCACTTTCAATATTCTTAGGTAATGAAACAATAAGAGCAGAAGTTCTAAAATCTTCAGAACTGAACTTATTTCTAAATGAAAAAACTCAATTCTATGAAATGAAGAAAGAGGCGAAGTCTATTATAAATATGTTTGCATTGGAAAACAGTATAGACAATAAGGACGATATTAAAATAAAAAAACTTAAACTGTAATTTGTTATGACAAAAAAAATACCTAACCCATCTAAAGAAATGCATACCAGAATGATTGATGCTTGTATGAAATCTGATTTTGAAGAAATTATATTTTGTTTTAAATCTGGATATGAATTAATATCAAACGATATTAATTTATTTTCAAACATGTGTAATCATGCTCCAGTAGATACAATTAAGTTCTTATGGGATAATCAAAAAAAACTTAACTATGAAATAGATGTGCACTACAATGATGATGAAGCCTTCAAGTATGCTTGTTGGTTCAAAAAAATTGATAATGTTGCTTATTTAATATTTAACCATGATATAGAAAAAACACCCAATATTAAAGCATTCTTGGATTCAGAAGAGTTTGATATAAAACAAGATATTATAAGAATGATCAGTTTGAAAGAACTTAACAAAAAACTTGAAAAAGAATTGATAACAAATGACAGTCTCAAAAATAAATTTAAATTATAATATTTAAATTTTATGACCCTTGGTTTTACTATCAACATCTTTATTAATTAAATCTTTACTTAATATCTTATAATTCATTATTTTAGATATATTTTGATAACCTGACATTATTTGATCAAATACAGATTCTCTTAAGAGAAGCACTGGTGGCATTAAAAAAGAATCTGAATTTCCTTGTTTTAAAATACTAAAATTCATTGAGTTTAGATTATCTGATTTAAATAATTCATTGTATTTTAAATAGTCTATAGCATCAACAAAGATTTTATTAATTGCATTTACACCTGAAAGATTTGTTTTATCTTCAATAAATGACTTAATATTTGGTGAATATTTAATTATGGTATTTAGATTATAGAAAACTCTTTCATCATTTTTGTTCACATTTTGTTTCACACATGTACTGTAAACTATTTTCTTCGTGACTCTATCTAAACCTTCAGCCTGAATATCATTAGTGGAAATTCCAAGAACTTTCATCAAAGACATTTCAAGGTCATACTGCTGATTATTATTTTTGTAAAAATCGCTAATTTTACCTAGTATTTTTTCAAATTCTGTTTCTTGAGATTGAAAAATAACATTAAACTCTTTAAATGGGGTTTCAAATCCTATACTTATTTTTTCATTATTTTTAACTTTTGTCTTGGCAAAGAATCTATCTATAGTTTCATCTGAAAGATTAATTTTTTTATATATATCTTCACCTGTTATTATTCTACTATCAATACAAAAAATAGATAAAATAAAATTACCAAGGTTTTTCAATGTTATTTCTTTTTGATTATCAAGCCATAGATTACAGAAATAATCATAATTATTGAACAATTGTGAGTACCTTAGAGCTTCACTTTGACTTTTAAGATTTAAAAAAGCCTCTGGGTTGTATTTATTTATGATAGTAAATTTGATTGGAAATTCTTCTGGCGAAAATGTATTGTATATTGAGATTTGAGTGTTTTTAGAAAACTTAGTGAAATGGACAGATGCTAAATCAATTAAATTATCTTTATCTTCAATTGATTGATTTTTATCTCTAATTAAAACTTTGATTTTTTCTTCTAACAAATTCTCATATATTTTAATAAAACTAGGTTTGACTCTTTTCTCTCTTATGATTTTGGATACAAAAGTTAATTCTTTAGCATTTTTTATAAATGATTTATTTTTTATATCATCCATGCTCATACTTAAAATATCTTCTACTGTTTCTATTGAATTATTCATTTTATATTTTATTCGTTTTTTTAGTTGTTTTTGATGAAACCAAACTATTATTTAATAAATAGTAATTTGAGTGTTTATGGATAGCCTCATACCTATCAGATGCTTCATTGTTAATTGAATTTCTAAAAGTGTATATCTCTGGCAACATAAAATGATTCGGTCCACTTTCTGGGAAAGACATATATACCATAAGATTCTTGGGAATATAGCTAAATTCTTCTTTATTCTTAAGAAAGCTTATGGAATCCAAAAAAACTTGATTGATAGCATTAAATCCAGTCTTATTGGTTTGCTTTTCAATCTCATATTTAAGATTTGGCATATGCTCTAAAAGAGTGTTGATATTTTTAAAAATATATGGAGAATTATCAGTATCTTTAAATTCAAAACAAATTTGATAAACTATTTTTTTAATAATTTTATCATATCCCTTTTCTTCAATATCATTTTTATGAACCTTGAAACATTTTAAAAAGAACAACTCTGTGTTTTCTTTATTTTTTTCAAGAATTTTTGTTATATTTTCAACAAAATTAGAAAAAGAATTTTCTTCAGACTTTATAAAGTTAGTAAAATTATTAAATAAAAAATAAACAGATTGATTGACTGATTCGTTTTCTTTTAATTCAAGCTTTGAACAAGCTGAATTAAATACTTTCTCAGAAACTAACGGTTTATAGTTTTTATCTTCTTGATTAAAGTTTAACGAAAATCTTAAAAAGTCATTAAATTCTTCTGTTGAAATTTTTTCACATTGGTTTATCCAAGAACCATAAAATAAGTCACTGTTATCAAAATAGTATCTATATTGTTCTACTGTAGAAACATCTTTCATTAAAGATAGAATGTCTGGATTGTATTTTTGTACTTCATGAAAATCCACAGGACAAGACTTATATATTGAAACTCTTGTGTGAATATTGATGTTATCAAAGTTTTTAGCTAAGAAATATTTAACAATTTCCTTGTTTTTTTGAATTTCTTCAAGATCAACAGAATTTTCAATGTCTTTAGACATCATATAGAGATTTTCAGTCAATAAACTTGAAGCAAGATTCTTCAGTTTTCTATCTCTTTTATTTTTGCCTAAACTTTTAATTAAATCTGATACTAGCATCAAATCTTTTTCAGATTTAATAAATTTTATAAAAATTTTTATAAATTTAGCAGGCTTTTTAACAGAGTAGATATAATCATCACTTAACCTTAATATATCTTGAATTTTTTCAACCTTCATATTTTCACTTTTTTAGTATGATTGCTTTTATCAAGCAAATTATTTTCTAAGTAAATTTGATTAATAACTTTGCTTAAATAATCATCAAAACCTTGTGGAATTTTATTGTAAAAACTAACTGCATTTTTATTTATTATTTGTGTGACTGAATTTCTTTCATATTCATTTATTTCATATTTACTTTGATTATATGGTAGATTTTTTACAAAAAAATCAAGCATATTAGAATATTCAGTATTATTGTATTTTATTCCCTCTTTTTTTATACTTGATAAGTCTTGATCCAGAGTTTCTAAAATGCACTTTAAAAAATGACATTCACCTATATTGATAGGTCCAGGGAAAATAGCCATTTTATTAAAATTTTCCAACTTTGTAAGTTTATCAGTTCTTTCATTTGAAGATAACAAAATCAATGATTTGATATGCTCTGTACCTATAACATTAATACCTTTTTTTTCTAAGAAACTATAACCATCATTAAAGAAACCAAGATATGCATTGATTAATGATTGTGCATGTTCATTTTTATCTGCAAACAACTTGACTGTGAAATCAAACGCTCTTTTTGATAAATCATTAAAAGCTTTGGAGACAACTTCTTTACTGATGATTTTCTTATTTAAAAACAATTCAATCAAATCGTATTTATTCTTTAACATACAACCTAAGACTCCTTTTACACTATCAGTTGCACTCATTGAAAAGGCATCACTATCAATAAGCCTTTCAGTCATTCCTAATGCTAGTGGATTATGAAGCAGTGTACTGGTTAGTGTATCAAGATTTGATTTTTGATACATTGTAGAGAAATTTTTCTCATAAGATTTAAACCATTTAATGAACTTTCTCTCTGGGAAATGCTTTGTATCTTTATAAAGTCTCAATGTTTCTTCATTTTTTTGTTCAAAATAAAAATTAAATATTTCTTCAAATACCTTTTCGTATTTATTAAACTCTTCTTGGGTAAAACCATTAGAAAGTGCATATTCTGCAACTCTTGCATAATCAAGAATAGGAAGAAAAAAATTCTTCTCTAAATTTGGAAATAATCCACTCTTATTTAACTCATCATAATTTACTTCTTTTAGTTTTTGTTTTAATAAGTCAGCTACTACAAGTATTTCATCAAATTGTTTTGTTTCAATTAATTTTGCAGCAATTGAAAACTCTCTACTACTAATTTTTTTATGTTCAATAACCCAATTTATATCAAATAAATCTTTCCAATATTCAATAGGAACAGTATAAGAAATATTATAAAATAATGGTTCATTAATTTCAGGAGTTCTTTCCATAGAATCAGTACTGTATTTATATTGAGGAAACGAACTAGATACATTTTCCAAATAGTTTACAGATTTCAGAACCTCTTTAAGAGCAATATCATTATTCTCATATGCATGAATAATGATTGAAGATATGTTTGATTTAAGGTCTTTTTGCTTATACATTTAAATATGAAAATTTTATTATTCTTATTTTAACCTATTTATAGGTTAATTCAACAATCAAGAGTTTAATAAGTTAAACCTTATTTTTAAAACTCAAGTTAGTTTTATTCAGAACATGTAATTTTCTCATATTCTTCATTTTTTCTACAACACCAGATGTTCTCTTAATTTCAGAATCTACATCAATAGAGTTATCATTAGAACTGGAACAGTTTTCTTCCAGCATTTTTAAAATAGAATCTTTCATCATATTGATTTCAGGCTGAAGACTTGCCAAAGATTGCTCTCTTTCTTTCTTAACTAAAACTTCCCTTGCAAGGTAATTATCAAGTGCTTTTTCATCAACACCAGCAAACCAGACAGCTAAATTCAAATTAGATAAATTTTTAGTTTCTAACTCTTGAACTTTTTTCTGAAAATTATTTAACCAAGAAGCTCCTGCCAAACTCTTAAGCTCATCCATTGATTCCTTATATCTGTTTTCATCTCCAGAAATTGAAAAATCATAAATATCAACTTTCTCTAAATTTATATGAAACAATGTTTTCAATTGACCTACATTGTTATTGTCAGCAGCTACAGATGTTATTAAAACTCTAGCGAAACCTTGTTTAATTGTTTCTTGACAAATCTGATGTATTTCTTCTTGGGTCATTATTCTTTTAGGTAAACTATCATAGTTTTCTTTCAGATAATCCAAGCCAGGTGATGTTAAATGATTAAAAAATGAACCAGCCCTGATATTGATATACTCATCAAAAACATTGTGCCCTTTATTTCTTGCATTCATTACTTCATTAATAAACTCTTTACTCTTTTCAGAGTCATAATTATTTTCAACAAATGACTTATTTCTTAGTAATAGGATTGCGCCAGTGTCTGCATATATTTCTTTATGTAAAGCAGATATCTCACGTAAATATTCTGCATATAAAACAGGTAAATTACTTATCTCACTTACATCTGATTTTGAAATGGTTTTATTTATATCAAATAACTTATCTGGGTTATATCCTAGCTCTTGTGATTTCTGTAGAGTTTTTTTAAAACTTTCTGAAACATTTTGACCTAAAATTTCATTATTTTTAAATTGAAACGCATGACTTGCTTCATGAAATATTGTAAAATTTACAGATTTTTCTATACCAAACTTTTCTGTAATTATAGGGTTAACAGAATATTCATTATTATTTGAAAATATGTTAACTCCAATGATCATTTTTTTCATTTCTGAAAAAATATTTCCAGCATGAGTATCCATTGATTCTTTGATTTTTATATATGCAGGGAAACTCATATTTTTAATGGATTCACTTAACAAATCAATACCTTTGTCTATTTTAGAACTTGCATTAATTTGAATCTTCATGCCATCAATTAACTCTGTTTTTTCAACATGATTGTTTAGAAATTCAGCACTTTTTGCAATATATGATGCAATTTCACTTTCATTCTTTATAAGTATAACATTATCAGAATCACTAAGGTTATTTGTCAACAATTTATCTAATTTTGCAGCTATCCTTACAAACCAAGAATTTTGCACATTGTTATCCCCAATTGCATTCATATTGTATGAATAACCATGAATAGCATCAAAGTTATTAGATTTCAGTGTATTGATTAATCTTGCTGAATTCGCCTGTAACTTTATTTTCATGGTTTACTCTTTTTATCCTTCTTTATGCTTTTTGATAAATCTAAAACAGCATCTACTAAAAACTCTCCGTCTTCATCTGTGAATATGGTGAGTGTTGGTTGAGTTGATAATATTGTAAATATATCTTCTGGCAAAGTTCTTGTAGTGTACAAATCAGCCATTGATGCACCATCTTTAATTATCAACCTTTTGAATTCGTCAATACTGATATCCAAATCTATATCCAGGATTGTTTTATCAACTTTTAAAAATAATGTATAAAGATTATTAATTTCGGTTCTTAAATAAGATAATTCTAAAACTTTGGTCATATATTCATTGTATTTCTAAATAATTCCAAGTCAATCCATTTTTAACTTGATAAGAATATAAGCCAAGAATAAAGCCTCTAAAAAGAGGCTTTATTTATTATTAAAAAATTAATTTCTCTTTATTTGAAATAAGCTTTCTCCACTTTTGTTTAATTAACTTATATTCACCTTTTGTCAAATATCTATTCATTTTATCAACTTTTTTAATATACTTTTGTACAGATTCCATACCACCACAAGCAGACAATGCTTTGCATTCTTCATATTCTTGAAAACCAAGTATCTCTTCATCAAACTCCATTTTTTCTTTAGCAGTAAACTTACAAAGACTAAAAATAATGAAAGTAAAAGCAGATGCAAGAAAAAGAGAAAAAGTAAAACCAACTAACAATACATTAGTAGCACTATTAAATAACAATAATGCTGGAATTGATATAAATATTCCTATAGTTGCCTTCAATATTATTGAATTCATATATTTATGAGCATCTTTACTCTCTTTTTTACAAATAGTTTCTAATTCAACTGTAGTTTTAGGTAAATTAATCTCAAAATAATCTTCCTCTTTTTTATGAAAATCAAAAAGATTTTCTTTAGATTGAAACTCCATTTGAGTTGCCATATTAAAATCCTTAAAGTTATTTATTAAAACGGTGTACCAACAAAATTGCCTTCACATTGACAAGACTTATCCACAACCTTACCATCAACAACAGTGACAGAAAAAGTACCAGCATGAGTATCTGCATCCATTTCATCATCATCAAACCGCAAGAAAACAGCACAAGTGACTTCATTTGAAGTGTTGCTATACTCCCAACCATTAACGGCTTCCACGCTTACCCCTTCACCAAAATTATAGTCAGCCAATGCTTCATCACAAAGTTCTCTCATATCTTTAGTTTTCATGGGAATCTCCTTATTTATTAAAAATAATCAGCACCATATATTGTAGCACATAATTTATGATTTATGTTAAAAATAAAAAGCTCTAAATTAGAGCCTTTATGATTGAAAGATTAAAATTATTTGAATTTTTTATTCTAGAAAATTTAATTTTCTACATTTTAATCAAAGCAGCTAAACAATATAGAAAGTAATCAAGGCTTTATTTTAAGACCTATATCATTTTTATTTTTAGAGGCATCTTCTCTCATTTTAAGCATATTACTTAACACTATAGATTTACCTGGTTTCTCAGCAACATCAAAGGACATATCATCAAAGCTGTTTAATGCTACAGAATTAGTTCTAGCACTCTCAACCGTTGCAAGCATATCATTATTATGTTTCTGAGTATTTTCCTTTGATTGTTTTCTTATGGCATCTTGAGACAGAAACTCTTTCATTCTATTTTCATCTACACCAGCATACCATAAAGCTGTATCCATGTTTGAAGGTTTAGTCTCATATATATGTTTTACTTTTCTATTAAGATTATCTGTCCATTCTTTCCCAGCAACTTCTTTCAGATCATCTATTACTTTCTTATATATTGTTTTATCATCTCTCCAAACTGTTTTTCTATCAACTACGTTCACTTGTAACATTGTCAATAATTTACCAACAACTTCATTGTCACCTTCTATAGATGACAATAAAATTCTAGCTATTCCCTTATCTGTAGATTGATTTGCAAAAACATGCATTTCTTTTTGTGTTAAGATTCTATTAGGTATACTGCTGTATGACTCTTTTAAGGATTCTAGACCAGGGGCAGAAAAATGATTAAAAACACTTGCATGATTGCTGTATATATTTCTACCATCATTATGCTCATATCTCCTTGACTCTATTAAACCATTTAACAAATCATTGCTTGATTCAGGTTTGTACTTATTTTCAGTTATAGCTTTATTTCTCATTAAAAGAAAAGCCATTGAATCAGCATATATTTCATGTGCTAAAACATCTATCTCTTTTGCTAGATTTAGATCTAAAGGCTCTAAACCTTTTGGTCTTTGTTGGTTAAACCCATCTAAATAATTTTCTGATATCGTTGCTCTAGCACAAACCAATACATGACCTACAGTTGAATCAACATTAGAGCCGATTTTTTTAATATTACTCACCTCGTATAAATGAGCAGCTTCGTGTAACACAATAAATTCCACTGTTTTTTCTTCACCAATTCTTGAGTTTAATTCTCTCATTAGAGGTAATCTAAAATCTTTAAATGTATTCACACCTAATACAATCTTTTTAAAAGATGGATTTGCAAATGCAGCTTTATCATCAACTGCTGACTCTATTTGATAAAAAAATAACTTATTTAAGTCAGTGAGTTGTTTTGATAAGCTACTCATTGCTTTATTTAACCTGGAGCCTGAATTAACCTGAACACTTATTCCATCGTTCATTTCAGCATCAATTTGATTATTTAAAAAATCTACACTACTTATAATAGATTTAGTAACTTTTAAATCTGTATCTAAATCTTTTGAACCAAAAATTTTATCAAGTTTTTGAGTCATTTTCATGAACCAAGAACCATCAATTCCTCTTTCCTTTCCTTCTACTTGTGCAACCCCCTCATTTACAGTTACAGTCGTATAAGAATAACCATATTCTATATCTGAATTGTTCTTTTTGATTAAATCAACAACTTGACTTGAATTGGATTGTAATTTTATTTTCATATTAAATCCTTTTCTTTTTAGTTGTAGGTATTGAATCGTGCTTTATAAGGTCTAATTCAAAACTAGATAAAAATTCACCATTATCATCAGTAAAAACTGTTAAAACCTTTTTAGTTGATAATATATCGTATATTTCATCACCTAAAAACTGTGACTTATAAGTAGGTAAATCAGAACCTATAGCTTTTATTGATATTGTTTTATCATCTTCTAGATTTATGTCTATTTCTTGTTCTAAAATTGATTTATCAACATTCAAAAACAATGTATACTTATTTGTAGCCTCAGATCTTGTGTATAAAAACTTCATTTCTTTTTCTATCATATCGTATATACCTTACATTCTATAATTGTTTTCTGCCAATTATTTTTATCTTCTATATTTATTGTATTTCTAAATCATTTCAAGTCAATCTATTATTTATCCAGCCGAGCGTAAAACCCAGTCCTTCAGGTCTGGGATATAAGCGATATAATTAAACTTTTATCTTGCCAAATCGGTTAAAATTTTGTATATTTTTTCCATGCATAAAACATCAGTTCAACCTGCTAAAAGTTACTTAACC
>LNFM01010419.1_pt1 | contig 13092 bp, 14 predicted proteins | sample 596031 | NCBI WGS metagenome assembly LNFM01 (sample SAMN04254537, study PRJNA301005) | activated carbon metagenome | isolation source: dual media filters at the Ann Arbor, Michigan drinking water treatment plant | place: USA: Ann Arbor
ATCAGGCGCTCGACATCGTGATGAAAATTCCTGCCGGTATCGATCGGAACGGCGTTGAGAAACGAAATGTCCTTGATGCTTTCCGGCAGCCTTGAGGCCGGCACCATGACCGCATTGTCGACCAGAACCGGAATCATCTTGATTCCGGCATTCTTCGCACATTCGACTTCGGCGCGTACCGGATCGTCCGTATCCATGATTCTCGAGCTGCCATCTTCGCGCGGCCCGATCCAGTTTGGTCCCATGACAAGCAAGACCGCGTCGCATCCACGAATGGATTCGTCGATGACCGCGCGGAAGTCGGTGCCCGCGGGAATTGCGTCAATGTCGCGGAAGATGCATGCGCGCCCGTAACGCTCGACCAGCCGATCGTCGAGGCGGCCCGTCATCGCTCCGGAGTCCGAACGCCTGTAACTCAAGAGTATCTTGATGGTCATGAATAAACGCGTGCTGGCGGCAACACCGCTGTACCGAATGCTAGATCAGTTTCTGGCCGGCACAAAATCCGCGCGGGTGCGATTATGATTTCGGAAGCTCGGGGAGGCTTAGCGGCCCACGCAATGCAAGCGATGCACCAAGTGCAATTCCCGCCATCGCAAGAAATGAGCTGAAGGCCAATGTCGAAAAGCCGGTCAGGCCCTGACCGATCGAGCAGCCTAGCGCCATCGCGCCGCCTGCGCCCATCATCGCGCCGCCTGCCATATAGCGCAGCATCTGGGTCGGACGGCTGAAGCCCTGCAACTCGTAAGTCCGCGTGAACAGCGCCGCACCAAGCGCGCCGAGAAACACGCCGCAAATTACAGCGACACCGAACGACATGCGCGCGCCCGTCGCCAGCATTGCGTATTGGATCGTTTCGCCCACCGGCGCGATGAAGGTGAGCGAGGCGACCGGGCCGGGTTCGAAATCGTCTTTGCCGAAATAGGCTGTCGCAAGCCACCCGGCCACGATCAGAAGCCCGACGACGGCGCCGCCGACGATGTCGCGCGGGCTCGCACGAAACGTGCCGTTCCTGAAGGCGACTATGACAAAGATCAACGCAAGAAGGATTGCCGGAAGCATCCGCGCAGCTGATGGCGAGAGCCAAGTTTCGAGATAGCGGGGGATCGACGGAAGTTTGTCGAAGGTTAGTGTCGTGGGGGCAGCGAGAGCGGTGCGGGCAGGCGCGAACACGCCGCTCAGCGTGGCATATGCCGCAATACCAAGACAGAGCAGAACGACGAACGACCGCAAGTTGCCTGCGCCCAGCAATACGAGGGAGCGCGCGCCGCAGCCGTTCGAAGCGATCATGCCGTAGCCGAACAGCACGCCACCGAGCGGAATCACGAACCAGGAAAACGGCGCTGAAAGATAGATCGAACGGCTAAGATCGATGACGCTATAGGTTTCGCTCGCCTGCGTGATCAGCAGCGCGACCGCCATCGCGAGCAGGAAAGCCGAGAGTTTCCGATTGTCACCCGTGACCCAAAGTCCGCGAAAAGCGGTGTTCAGGCAGAAGCCCGTGCGCTGCACGGTGATGCCGAACGCGATGCCGATAACGAAACCGGCCCAGAGCGAGAGAGTCAAAGGAGACATTCTCTTCGCTTACTGGGCCGGTCTCAGACGATCAAGTGCTTAGGCTTTGGTGCCCCAAGCATCCCTTGCGATTGCGTTGTACCAGGCGGTGCCGTAGTCGGCTTCCAACTTGCGGAACTCGGGCGAGGCTTCGCGCGGGCTCACGCCGCCGGAGCCTTTCACTTCCGCGATCTTGCCTTCCTGCACTTCGTAAACGCCAGCGACCGAGATTCCGTAGTCCGGTGCGATGAGGCTGTAGCAGGTGTTTGCAAACGAAGCCTTCGGCGCGGGACGGCCTGCGAGCGAGGCGACGATAGCAGCCGCCGCGACCTTGCCTTGCGCATTCGCGCAGAATCCGGACTTCGGCATCGGCGCGGCAATTGTCGCGTCGCCGGCGACATAGATGTCGGCAACCTGCGATGACTCGAAAGTCTCCGCCTTGATCGGCACCCAGCCGCTCTGTGCGGTGACACCGGCGCGGTCGGCGATGAAGCCGGCCTTCTGCGGCGGCACGACGTTCAGCACGTTCGCTTTATGCTTCTTGCCGAACTCGGTCTCGACCTCGCGGGTGCGCGCATCGACGCGGACGACCTTGCCGTCCTTCGAGAGCGGTACCCACTCGATCATGTCGCCATAGACCTTCTTCCAGCCGTCGAGGAAGAGACCCTGCTTCGAGAAGTTTTCCTTCGAGTCGAGCACGAGAATCTTCGACTTCGGCTTCCGGGTCTTGAAGTAGTGCGCGACCATCGAGACGCGCTCGTAAGGTCCGGGAGGGCAGCGGAACGGATTGTCCGGCGCAGACAGAATAAAGAGGCCGCCGTCCGGCATCGCGTCGAGCTGCTGCTTCAGAAGGATAGTCTGCGGGCCAGCCTGCCACGCATGCGGCGCGAACTGCGCGGCCGCCTGATCGTAGCCTTTCAGCGCTCCCCAGCGGATGTCGATACCGGGCGAAAGCAGGAGCTTGTCGTATTGCAGCACCTGGCCGCCAGCGAGCGTCACCGTCTTCTTCTTATTGTCGACGTCGTTTGCGAGCGTGTGAACGACTTGCACGCCGAGCGCGCGAAGTTCGTTGAAGTTATGGCCCTGCTGGTCGAAGGTGCGAAGTCCGCCGAAATGCAGATTCGTGAACGGGCAGGTGTAGTAGCGCTGCAACGGCTCGACCAGCGTCACCTGAATTTTCGGGTTCGCGCGCTTGATGTATTTCGCGGCGGTCGCGCCACCGAAGCCGCCGCCGATTACGACGACGCGGCCGGCGCCACCCTGTTGCGCGATTGCGGGCATCGAGAGCGACATGAGGCTCGCGCCTGCGCCGCTGAGCAACTGCAAGGATTGACGGCGGGAGATCATCTGCTTGCTCATCACTTTTTCTCCGCAAAATACTTTGCGAGCGCTTCAAGCTGCTCGTCGGTGTAGCCCTTGGCGAGACGGTTCATGATCGTGGTGCCCGGAGGCGGGGTCTCGCCTTTGAACGCCTTGAGAAGTGCCGCGAGTGTCGGTGCCGGACGTCCGACAATCGGAGGAATTTTGCTGCTGGAGGCGCCTTCGATGTGGCAGTTCGCGCAGGGGCCCGCGAGCACCGCGACGTCGGCCGCCGATTGCGCGTGTGCGGCAGAGCTTAAGAGCAGCAGCGCCGCCCCCGATGCAAAGCCAACCAATTTCGATCTCAGGATCATTCAGTCCTCCAGCCTTAACACATAGCATTTATGTGATTTAACTAATTTCACGTTTGTAATATATCAAATGAAGAAGCGCCTTTAGGCAAGGGGTATTTTTGCCGCCTCGTTATTTTCGTCCGGGGCCACTATCTGTATGACAGCACTCGCATTTATGGCTCCAAAGCAATGACGCGAATTACTAGACGGCAGACTTTCGTGCTCTTCGGCTGGGGGCTGGCGGCAGCGGCTTTGCTCAAGCCCGCGCGCTCGGAAGCGCAGGAAGTCGTCTCGGAATTTCTCTCGGGCAAGACGGCGGCGCAGGGCAGGATCGAACTCGACATTCCCTTCACTGCCGACAACGCGAACTCCGTCCCGGTCGGCATTCGCGTAGACAGCCCGATGACGGCCGACAATTATTGCAGCGAAATTCTGGTGGTCGCGGAAAAGAACCCGCGGCCGAAGGTTTGCAGTTTCAGGTTCGAGCCGGGGTTGGCAGTGCCTTATCTGTCGACGCGCATCCGGCTCGCGGAGTCGCAGAACGTGCAGGTTTTCGCGAAGATGAACGACGGCTCGGTTTTCACGACGCGCAAGGCTGTGACCGTCACGACCGGCGCCTGTGCGCCGGGCGGTTAGGAGCGAATAATGTCGAACCCGCCGCGGATATGGCTCAGCAACAAGACGCCGAAGAAAGGCGAAATCGTCACCGTGCGCACGATCGTGCAGCATGCGATGGAAACCGGCTTCCGCAAGGATGCCGACGGCAAGACCGTGCCGCAAAAGATCATCAACAAGTTCGACTGCACGCTGAATGGGAAACCTGTGATCTCCTGGACTCCCGGAACCGGCATCTCGGCCAATCCCTATCTCGAATTTCGCTTCAAGGCGGAAGAGGCGGGAGACCTCAAGATGGTCTGGACCGATGACGACAAGTCGACCATTGAAGCGGTCGAAAAGATTGTCCTCGCTTAGAAATTAAAATGTCCGCAACCGAACTTCTCATTCCTGGCGAATTCGTCGACAGCGACGATTCTGAAATTGTTCGCTTCGCTGAGGACGCGGTGAAAAGTGCGCGCGGCGAGAAAGCGCGCGCGATTGCGCTCTACCGCGCGGTGCGCGACGGGATCTCGTACAATCCCTATCTCGATTTCTTCAATCCCGCGGTCTATCGGGCGAGCGACGTACTGAAAGCCGGGCAAGGTTTTTGCGTCGGCAAGGCTGCGGTGTTGGCTGCCAGCGCTCGTGCGGTCGGCATCGCGGCGCGGCCGGGTTACGCGGACGTGCGAAACCACATCAGCTCGAAGAAGCTGCTCGAACTCATCGAGAGCGACACTTTCTATTGGCACTCCTACACGGAGATGCTGATCGAAGGAAAATGGGTGAAGTCCACGCCGGCCTTCGACAGTGCGCTGTGTGCGCGCGCGAAACTCGCGCCGCTCGAATTTGATGGCGAGAACGACTCACTCTTTCAGCCGTTCGATCCCGCTGGCCGCAAGCATATGGAGTACCTCCATGACCGCGGGCCTTATGCGGACGTACCGTTCGAGACGATCACCGCGGAATTCCGCGTGCTTTATCCGAAGCTCGCGCAGATCAACGTCACGGGCGGCGACTTCAAAGCTGACGTTGAGGCGGCTTCAAGCGCCAAATAGTAGCCGTTCGGGCTCGCGCAGAAATCTTAATCTCGAACAAGATTCTTCGTTTTGCGCGCGTTAGCGCGCGAATCTGGTCTTTTTCTCTCGAATTAGGAGGCCAAATCGGATCACAACCCAATACAACCTATAAATGGCAAATATATTTCAATACACCAATATGGTGTATCGTGTTTCCTGACTATTGTTTTCGAAGTGCAACTGATTCGAGGTGGACCATGCTCAAGACTGGCGCAGAACACTCGAATGTATCTGTTTCCGCTCAAGCGCTTCGCTCTCGTACCGAAATCAATCCGGCACCTGCCGCCTCAACCGACGGACACTTCCTCCCAACCTGTGCCGGATGTTTCGTGCGAGAGATCGGCGCTTGTCCTGGCTTTGGCGTGAAAAGCGAACCGGAAGCGAACAGGGCTCGCGGTTTCCTGCCGGTGCCCTCGCAAATTCAGGTTTTCCCTGCGCGGCGTTTGATCCTGCATCAGCGCGAGATCGCAGACTTCGTGCCGGTGATCTGTAGCGGTTGGGCCGCGTCTTCAGTCACGCTGCCGAACGGCCGCAAGCAGATCGTTTCTTTCCTGCTCGCGGGCGAGGCGGCGTCGATGAACTATTTCTTCGAGCCTTGCGCGGGCCGCGCGATCGAAGCGGTATCGCAGGTGTCATGCAGGAAATTCCGCCGCAGCGATTTGCAGGAATCCGTCACGAAAAATCCTGCGCTGATGGCATCGCTCGGTCGCGCGCTCGGCGAAGAGCGTGAACGGGCCGATCAACTCAGTCTTGACTTGAGCCGGCGCTCCGCCGAGGCGCGGATCGCGCGCCTGATTTGCAGCCTGATCGAGCGGCTGCGCCGGCGCGGGCAGGCGCAAGGCAATACGATCGAGTTTCCAATGCGCCAGCAGCAGCTCGCGGACGCTACCGGACTTACTGCCGTACACGTCTGCAAGATATTGAGCCGCTTTCGCGCGAGCGGATATCTGCGAATCGACGGCCGCAGGCTCACCGTGCTCGATCCCAAGGCTTTGCAGGAACTCGTGGAGTGGCGCTGATCAGCGGCGCTTGCCTCTGGCGAGCGCGGGTGGTTACCGGATAATCTTCCATGCGAAGCCGCGCGGGCCCGCGCCGGCGGAAGGGTCCAGTAATGCGTTCCAGTGCGTTCGACTTTGCGTCTTTGTTTCCAGCCTCTTTGCCGGTTCCCGCGGTCAAATGGACCGGAGCCCCGCGCTACAACTTCGTCGGCGGTCACAACGACCCGGACATCGTTCCGGTCGAAGCGCTGCGCGCGGCCGCCGACGCCGTGCTCTCGCGCGAAGGCAACTCGCTCGCAAACTACACCGTGAACACCGGCCCGCAGGGCTACCGGCCTTTGCGCGAATTCGTTGCCGAGAAGCTCAAGCGCGACGCCGGCATATCCTGCACTGCTGAAGACATCGTGATGGTCTCGGGCTCGCTACAAGCGCTCGATCTCGTCAACGCCGTGCTCTGCGAGCGCGGCGACACCGTAATCTACGAAGAGGACAACTATCAGGGCTCCATCAACCGGATGACGCGAATGGGCGTGAATATGGTTGGAATCCCGCTCGACGAAGACGGGATGCGGATGGATGCGCTCGGCTCCGCGCTAGCCGATCTGAAATCGCGCGGCGTGCGGCCGAAGTTCATCTACACGATTCCGACCGTGCAGAACCCGACCGGCACGATCATGAGCGAAGACCGGCGGCGCGAACTGTTGAGGCTCGCCGACGAATACGGCGTTCCGATCTTCGAGGACGATTGCTACGCGGACCTGATCTGGAGCGGAGTGCGCCCGCCCGCGATCTATGCGATGAGCAAGTCCGCGAACGTCATTCACATCGGCTCGTTCTCAAAATCGGTCGCGCCCGCGCTTCGTGTAGGCTACATCGTGGCGCCGTGGGAAATTCTGTCGCGTGTGCTGGCGCTGAAAACGGATGCCGGCTCTGGCGCGCTGGAGCAGATGGTGCTCGCGGAATTTTCCAAACCGCATTTCCAGACGCACGTCCCGAAATTGCGCAAGGCGCTTCGCGCCAAACTCGAAACCTTGATGGAGTCGCTGAACGAGCAGTTCGGCACCGCGGCGGAATTTAAGGATCCGCCGGGCGGCATATTTCTTTGGGTAAAGCTTCCTGATCAGGTAGATGCAATGCGGCTGTCCCAGAAGGCGCTGGCAGCCGGTGTTGCGATCAATCCAGGCCCGGAGTGGTCGATTAATAAGCCCCGGTCGCAGAGTCGCATCCGCATCTGCTTCGCAAGCCCATCGCACGAAGAAATCCGCGAAGGCATCGCCGTGCTTGCCGAAATATGCCGCGACGAATTCGACGTGCCTACGCGAAGTGCGAATATCCAGAAGCGCTCATAACGGCGCTATGAAAAATCCCACCCGAACCACGCGCCGGGAAAGGCAGAATATCTGGATCGCGATATTCCGGGCGCTGCGCCCGCATCAATGGATCAAGAATGCGCTGGTATTCGTTCCACTTGTGCTCGGCGGCTTACTGCTAGAGTTCGACGCTTGGAGTTATGCATTCCTCGGCTTTGTTGCGCTCTGCCTTGCGGCTTCCGCTTCCTACGTTCTGAACGATCTACGGGACGCGCAGAGCGACCGAAAGCACTGGAGCAAGCGGGAGCGGCCGATTGCGCGCGGCGATATTTCGGTTCGCGCAAGCTATGCGCTCGCCGCCATTCTGCTTGCGCTCGCACTTGGGGTCGGTGCGCTGATCGGGCCGGAAGAAATGGCGATGATTGCGGTCTATGTCGTAATTGCGCTGAGCTATACTTATTACTGGAAGCGCGTTCCGATCGCGGACATTTTCGTGATTGCGGGCCTCTTCACTTTCCGGATTGCGCTCGGAATTCTAATCCTCGACGTGCGAATCTCGCCTTGGCTGCTGGTCTTCTCGATGTTTCTGTTTCTTTCGCTTTCGGCGGCGAAGCGGCACACGGAGTTGTTGCGCACTAAAGGGAAGGGAGCGATTCCCGGCCGCGGCTATGTACGGGGGGATACTCCGCTCCTGCTGGGCCTCGGGCTTGCCGCTATGCTGGGCGCCGTGTTCATCAATATCGAATATTTGCTGGTCGATGCCTTCCCGCGAACGGTTTACGGCAACACTGATTGGCTCTGGACCATTCCGCCGATACTCTTTCTTTTTCTCGGGCGTATCTGGCTCCTCTCGCAACGCGGGCAACTGCTCGACGATCCCGTCGCTTTCGCGCTCCGTGACCGCATCAGTCTTTTTCTAGGGACACTGATGGTCGCGGGCTTTCTGCTCGCCGTATTCGCTTAAGCGGCGATTGCCTTCAGCACGTCATCTGGACGCTCGGCGAGCAGCATATGGCCGGCATTGGCGAGTACAACAACCTTTGCGCTTGGGATCAGCGCGGCGAGTGCCTTGCCATTTTTCGCAGGAGTCATGAGATCGCGCTCCGCGAGCACGATTGTCGCCGGACATCTGATTTTCTTCGCCGCCTCGGTCGCGTCATAGGCATTGCTCGCGGCAAGATCGGTATAGAGCACGCCGGGCTTCGCCGCCTCTAACACGCGCACGCCTTTGCCTAACATCCAGTTGCCCGGCGAGAGCGAGCCGCCGAGACTTGCGCGCGAGCCGAACCCCCACAGCGTCATCATCGCGATTGCGTCGGGTGAGTTTTCCTTCGCGGCGTTCAGGAGGGCAGCGCTCACCGGCATTGCGGTCGCAGTGCCGATCAAGCCGAGGCTCGCGACTTTATCCGGATGACGCGCGGCGGCTTCGACTGCAATCAGCGATCCTAGTGAATGTCCGACAAGGCGCGCTTGCTTGGCACCTGCGGCTTCGATCAGCGCCACGACCCAGTCTGCCATTTCCGCGACGCTGGATAGCGGCTTGCCGCTGGAAAGTCCGTGACCGGGGAGGTCAGGTGCGAGCACAGACCAGCCGTTGTGCGCGTGCCAGCGCGTATACATCGCCCAGCTCGAGTGATCGAAGCCTGCGCCGTGGATGAAAACGACCGCAGGTTTTGCCGGATCGAATTCCTTGCCACCGGTGGCTACGAAGATTTCTGCGCCATTCACGTTGATCTTCATGGCGTCACTCTTTCTGCGAAGCGCGGAGCGCTTGGCTGAGATCGTCGATGATGTCGGCGGCGTTTTCGATGCCAACGGAGAGGCGGATCAACTCCTCTCCAATGCCGGCGGCCTTCAGCTGCGCCGCGTCCATCTGCTGATGCGTCGTGCTTGCGGGGTGAATCACGAGCGTCTTTGCATCACCGACATTCGCAAGATGACTTGCGAGCCGAAGGCTCTCGATGAACTTTTTGCCGGCTGCGCGCCCGCCCTTGATACCGAAGCTGACAATCGAGCCCGCGCCGCGGGGCAGGAGCTCTTTCGCAAGCTCGAAATCTTCGTGCGTTGGCAATGACGGATGCAAAACCCATTCGACCGCCGGGTTTTTCGAGAGTGCTTCCAGCACGGCTTTCGTGTTCGCGACATGCCGGTCCATGCGGACGCCGAGCGTTTCAACGCCCTGTATGATCTGGAAGGCGTTGGTCGGCGAAATGCAGGCTCCGAAATCGCGCAAGCCCTCGGAGCGTGCGCGCATCACGAAGCCCCACGGCCCGAACTGCTCGACGAAATTGATGCCGTGATAACCGGCATAAGGCTCGGTGAGCTGCGGAAATTTTCCGGAGCCTACCCAGTCGAAGCGGCCGCTATCGACGATCACGCCGCCGATGGCGATGCCGTGGCCGCCGATCCATTTCGTCATCGAGTGCATGACGAGATCGGCACCGAGTTCGAGCGGGCGCGAGAGGTAAGGCGTCGCAAACGTGTTGTCGATCAGGAGCGGAATTTTCGCATCGTGCGCGATCCCCGCGACCTTCGGGATGTCGAGGACTTCGAGGCCGGGGTTGCCGATGGTTTCGCCGATCACGAGTTTCGTGTTCGGCCTGATCGCGGCTTTGATGCCGGCATGATCGCGCGGTTTCACGAATGTCGTGGTGATGCCAAAGCGCGGCAGCGTGTGCGCGAGCAGATTGATGGTTCCGCCATAAAGCGAGGCCGAGGCGACGATGTGGTCGCCGGCATTCGCAAGCGTCGCGATTGCAAGGTGCATCGCGGCCATACCACTTGCCGTCGCGACCGCGCCGACACCGTTCTCAAGTGCAGCCATGCGCTCTTCCAGCACCGCGGTCGTCGGATTCGAAATGCGCGTATAAATGTTGCCCGCACGCTCAAGATTGAAAAGTGCCGCCGCGTGATCGGTGTCCTGAAACACATAAGAAGTGGTCTGGTAGATCGGCACGGCACGCGCGCCGGTGGCGGGATCGGGATGTTGTCCCGCGTGCAGGCTCAGCGTTTCGAAGGCGGGCGGTTTGGGTGCGGCCATCTCAAAGTCTTTCGCGCGTAGGGTTCGCTGTAGTATATCCGGCCTATGGTGAGACGCGACGAAATTCGTTCCGGCGAGGTGGCGGTCGAAGCGCCGGAAGCGCGCGACGCAAGCCTTGTCTTCATCGGCAGGATTCATACGCCGTGGCATGATCGGCTCGAATGTCCGCGGCAGGGGCGACATGATGGCCCGATATGCCGTATCGAGATTTTCGAGCCTTGGGTCGCGGCGCTCAAGGGCATCGAGAAATACGCGCAGCTGGAAGTGCTTTACTGGCTGGACAAATCGCGGCGCGATCTCGTCGAGCAGAGCCCGAAAAGCAACGGCGAAACGCATGGCACGTTTTCATTGCGTTCGCCGGTGCGGCCAAATCCGATCGGCACTTCGCTTGTGAAGTTCGAGCGGATCGAGGGGAGTTCGGTCTTAGCGCGCGGGCTGGATTGCCTCGACGGGACACCGCTTATCGATCTCAAACCGGACCGTTGCCTGTTCACGCCACTCGCGCCGCCGCAGAAGGGCGATTTCGATAAAGGGTAACGCCTTTTTGTTCGGGCGTGATCTTATCCGAAAACTGCTTCGCACTTTTCGGGATCATGCCCTAGAGCATTGGCAGGCTTTTCGGCCGTCCGCGCGGAAACGTTTTTTCGATCTTTTCGATTTCTTCTTTCGTGAGTTCGAGATCGCCCGCACCGGCATTTTCTTCTGCGTGCGCGACTTTCGATGCCTTCGGGATTGCGAGCACGCTTTTACCACGCGTCAGAAAGGCGAGTGCGACCTGCCGTGGCGTTGCATCGCGCGCGTCGGCGATTTCAGCAAGCGCCTTGCCGCCGGGGGTCGAAAGCGCAGGCGAGGCCATCTGCCCGAACGGGCTGTAGGCGACGACGGCGACGCCGTTTTTCTCGCACCATGGAATGACGGCGTGTTCGATCGCGCGCTCGCGCAGATGGTAGAGCACCTGATTACAGGCGATCTTACCTTTGCCCACGATGGCAAGCGCTTCTTCGAGATCGTCCTCGTCGAAATTGGAAACGCCCCACGACCGGATTTTTCCGGCGGCCTTCAATTCCTCGAACGCGGCGAAAGTTTCTTCAAGCGGATACGACCCGCGCCAGTGCAAGAGATAGCAGTCAAGATGACCGGTCTTGAGTGCTTTCAGCGAACGCTCGCAGGCGGCGAGCGTGCCTTTGCGGGACGCATTCGACGGCAACACTTTCGATACAATAAAAACCTGTTCCCGCCGTCCTGCGATAGCTTCTCCGGTCAGCGCTTCCGCTCGGCCGGAACCGTACATCTCGGCGGTGTCGATATGGGTCATGCCGAGCGCGATGCCGCGTTGAAGCGTTCGCACCGCGTCAGAGAGGGGAGCGAGTTCGAGATTCCAGGTGCCCTGACCGATAACGGAAACGGCGGAATGCGCCGTTCCGAATGCGCGCGTTTTCATGAGGTGAGTGTTGCGAGGTGTCGCGCCGCGGTCAATGCGCGGGCTTCTCCATCACATAGAGGCCGACGTCGATTGCCCCCGAGCGGAAGCCGCCTTCGCAATAAGCGAGGTAATATTCCCAGGTGCGCTTGAATTTCTTCGAGTAGCCCATCGATTCAATCGTGGGCCATGCACGCTGGAAGCGCCGGTTCCATTCGTTCAGCGTGTGCGCGTAGCTCTCACCGAAGTTTTCCAGCGAGACGAATTTCATCCCGGCCTTGGCAATCTGCTCGCGCATGATGCTGTCGGACGGCAGCATTCCGCCGGGGAAGATGTAGCGCTGAATGAAGTCCGCATTTCTGCGGTAAGATTCGAAGCGCTCATTGGCGATGGTGATGACCTGCAACACTGCGCGGCCTCCCGGCTTCAGGACGTCCGCAATCTTGCCGAAATAGGCCGGCCAGTATTTCTCGCCGACCGCCTCGATCATTTCGATGGATACGACGCGGTCGAATTGTTCGCTAACGTCGCGATAGTCCTGCAAGCGAAGATCGGCCTTACTTTCCGCGCCCGCCTTTGCGATCCGGTCTTTCGCGCCGGCCAGCTGCGAGGGCGAGAGCGTCAGCCCCGTTACATGTGTGTTGCGCTCGCTAGTGAGGCGCTCGGCGAGGCGGCCCCACCCGCAGCCGATCTCGAGCACGCGCTCGCCGCCTTTAAGCGACATCAGGTCCATGATGCGTGCGAGCTTCGTGTCTTGCGCGTCTTCGAGCGACTGCTTCGGGTCCGCGTATAGCGCGGAGGAATAGGTCATGCTCGGATCGAGCCAGAGCCTGTAGAAATCGTTGCCGAGATCGTAGTGTGCTTCGATGTTGCGCCGGCTGCCGCTCTTGGTGTTTGCCCGCAGGAGATGCCTAACCCGGTGCAGGAAGCGGGTAATGCGGCGGCCCGCGGTGACTTCGCTCAGCGCCTTTTCATTGAGCGCCGCAAGCTCGATCAGGGTTGCGAGATCGGGCGTCGACCAGTCGCCGTCGAGATAGGCTTCGGCAAAGCCGACATCGCCGCCGAACATGAGGCGGCGCATGGTGCGCCATTTGTGAAGGATGAGCGTTGCGCGCGGGCCTTCAATTTCGCCTTTTCCTTCGACGCGCGCGCCGGAAGGCGTCTCGATTATGAGGTGGCCGATTTTCAGCGAGCGGACGACGTGGGCGATCCAGCGGTCGGCAAAGCGCGAATGATCGAGGACATTTTCGATCCTCGTCCGGCTGTCATGCCGCTCGATCTGTGGCGCCTGCGATGACATTCCCTTTCGCCTCGTTGCGTTCTTCTGTGCCGAGCGTCACCTGCGATGCAGGCGGCTTGGGCTTTGTGTGCACCGTTACACCCTTTAGCCAGAGCTTCAGGGCTTCCCAGTGAATGCCTGCCACCACTTTCAACGTCAGCAGCGG
>LNFM01019971.1_pt1 | contig 13092 bp, 10 predicted proteins | sample 596031 | NCBI WGS metagenome assembly LNFM01 (sample SAMN04254537, study PRJNA301005) | activated carbon metagenome | isolation source: dual media filters at the Ann Arbor, Michigan drinking water treatment plant | place: USA: Ann Arbor
CCGAACGAAGTGCACTGGTGGAAGATCGCCGGCGGCGACAGCGCCGAGGCCATCGCCACCGACTGCGGGCCGATCGGCGTGATGATCTGCTACGACTCCGAATTCCCCGAGCTGGCCCGGCACCTGGTCGACCAGGGCGCCATGATCCTGTTCGTGCCCTACTGCACCGACGTGCGCCAGGGCCACCTGCGGGTGCGCTACTGCTGCCAGGCGCGCGCGGTCGAGAACCAGGTCTACGTGGTCACCTCCGGCAACGTCGGCAACCTGCCGGGCGTCAACAACTTCGACATCCAGTACGCGCAGAGCTGCATCATCACGCCCTGCGACTTCCCGTTCGCGCCCGAGGGCATCGCCGCCGACACCACGCCCAATGCCGAACAGGTCGCGTTCGCCGACCTCCGGCTGGACGACCTGATGCAGGCCCGCGCCTCCGGCACCGTGCAGAACCTGCGCGACCGCCGCCACGACCTCTACCAGACCACTTGGAAACGCCGCGGCTGAGCCCCAAGACTTTCGAACTCAAGGTGCCGGACCTCGGCGACGACAAGGACGTGCCCGTGATCGAGCTGCTGGTGCAGCCGGGCGACACCGTGGCGAAGGACCACGGCCTGGTCACGCTGGAGTCGGACAAGGCGACGATGGAGGTGCCGGCGAGCGCGGGCGGCAAGATCACGGCGCTGAAGGTGAAGGTCGGCGACACCGTTTCCGCCGGCGACGTCATCGCCATCGCCGAAGCTGCCGACGACGCCGAGCCCCCGGTAGGAGGGACTTCAGTCCCGAAGCCGTCCGCCGAAGTCGCCGCCCCCGCGAAGCCCACCGCCGCGTCCGACACCAAACCCACCGACACCGCGACCAGGCCGACCGCGCCCGCGCCCGCCGCCGCGGCCGGCACCGGTCGCAAGGCCGACCTCGAATGCGAGATGCTGGTGCTCGGCGCCGGCCCCGGCGGCTACACCGCCGCCTTCCGCAGCGCCGACCTCGGCATGGACACCGTGCTGGTCGAGCGCTACGAGTCGCTGGGCGGCGTTTGCCTCAACGTCGGCTGCATTCCTTCCAAGGCGCTGCTGCATGCGGCCGAGGTGCTGGTCGAGGCCAGGCACGCGGCCGACTTCGGCATCGAGTTCGGCGCACCGAAGATCCATCTCGACAAGCTGCGCGGCCACAAGGACAAGGTGGTCGGCCAGATGGTCAAGGGCCTGGCCGGCATGGCCAAGCAGCGCAAGGTGCGCACGCTGACCGGCGAGGGTCGCTTCGTGTCGCCCAACGAACTGGAGGTCCGCACCCAGGAAGGCGTGAAGCTGGTGCGCTTCGGGCAGTGCGTCATCGCCGCCGGCTCGCAGCCGGTGAAGCTCGGCGGTTTCCCCTGGGACGACGCGCGCGTGATGGATTCGACCGATGCGCTGCTGCTCACCGACATCCCGAAGACGCTGCTGGTCGTCGGCGGCGGCATCATCGGCCTGGAGATGGCCTGCGTGTATTCGGCGCTGGGCAGTGAAGTCACCGTGGTCGAGTTCATGGACCAGCTGATGCCGGGCGCCGACAAGGACCTGGTGAAGCCGCTGGCCGACCTGCTCAGGAAGCGCGGCGTGGCCGTGCACCTGGGCTGCAAGGTGGCCAAGGTCGACGCGAAGAAGGACGGACTGCACGCGACCTTCGAAGGCGCGTCGGTGCCTTCGGGCACGAAGTACGACCGCGTGCTGGTGTCGGTGGGTCGCGCGCCCAACGGCGGCAAGCTCGACGCGGACAAGGCGGGCGTCACGGTCACCGAGCGCGGCTTCATCCCGGTGGACAAGCAGATGCGCACGAACGTGCCGCATATCTTCGCCATCGGCGACCTGGTGGGCCAGCCGATGCTGGCGCACAAGGCCACGCACGAGGGCAAGCTGGCCGCGGAAGTGGCGAGCGGCGCGAAGAAGGAGTGGGTCGCGCGGGTGATTCCGTCCGTGGCTTACACCGACCCGGAAATCGCCTGGGTCGGCGTCACCGAGACCGAAGCCAAGGCCAAGGGCCTGGCGGTCGGCGTCGCGAAGTTCCCGTGGGCCGCGTCCGGCCGCGCGGTCGGCATCGGCCGCACCGAGGGCTTCACCAAGCTCATCTTCGACGAGCACACCGAGCGCGTGATCGGCGCCGGCATCGTCGGCGTGCATGCCGGCGACCTGATCGCCGAACTGGCGCTCGCGATCGAGATGGGCTGCGAGGCCAGCGACATCGGCCACACCATCCACCCGCATCCCACGCTCAGCGAGTCCGTCGCCATGGCCGCCGAGATCCAGGAAGGCAGCATCACCGACCTCTACCTCCCCAAACGCAAATGAACCTGGTTCATTTGGGTTGTTTCAGCTGAAGGCGAGCCAGCAGACGAGGCAGATCACTACTAGGCCGATGACGTTCAGCATCGCGCCCTCGCGGAACATGCGGGGGGCGTCGACCAGGCCGCTGCCGTAGGCGATCGCGTTGGGGGCGGTGGCCACGGGTAGCATGAAGGCGCCGCTGGCGGCCAGCACCGCCGGGAACATCAGCAGCGCCGGGTCCACGCCGATCGCGAGACCGGTGGCGGCGAGGATCGGCATCATCAGTACCGCCGTGGCCGTGTTGCTGGCGATCTCCGACATCATCAGCACCGACCCCACCACGATCACCAGCAACAGCGGCAGCGGCAGGGCGCCCAGGCCGGAAAGGTGGCCCGCCAGCGCCCCGCTCAGGCCGGAAGACTGGAATGCGGTCGCCAGCGCGATGCCGCCTCCGAACAGCACCAGCGCGCCCCAGGGGATCGTTTCAGCGGTCTCCCAGTCGAGCAGGCGGCCGCCGCGGCCGTCGGGCACCACGCACATCAGCACGACCGCCAGCAGCGCCACGGCGGCGTCGTTCGCGCCGGGCAGCGCCAGCAGCCCGCTCCAGCCGCCAAAAGGCTCCGTGCGGAACACCCAGGCCAGCGCGGTGAGCCCGAACACCAACAGCACCCGCCGCTCGCCCGGCGTCCACGCGCCGCTGTCGGGCAGCACGGCGGCCGGCGTGCCGGCCAGGCCGCGCCCCAGCCACCAGCCCACCAACGGCAGCATCAGCAGCACGACCGGCAGGCCGATCGCCATCCAGTCCATGAAGCCGTAGCGAGTGCCGGTGGCCTCGGCGTAGACCTGCATGAAGACCAGGTTCGGCGGCGAGCCGATCGGCGTGCCCAGGCCGCCGATGCTGGCTGAGTAGGCGATCGCCAGGATCAGCGGCGCCTGCAGGCGTTTGTCCGGGTAGTAGTGCAGCACCGCCAGCGCCACGGGAAGCATCACCAGGGTGGTGGCGGTGTTCGAGATCCACATGCTGACCAGGCCGCAGGCGGCGATGAAGCCGTACAGCAGGCTGCGCCCGCTGCCGCCGCCGAAGGCGCGCACCATGCCCAAGGCCAGCCGGCGGTGGGCGCCGCTGCGCTCGAGCGCGCGCGACAGCATGAAACCTCCGCCCAGCAGCAGGATCAGCTCATGGCCATAGCTCTGCGCGACTTCCTTGGCCGACAGCACGCCCAGCACCGGGAACACGGCCAGCGGCAGCAGTGCCGTCACCGGCGCGCGCACGGGTTCGAGCACCCACCACAGCGCGCACCAGCCGGTCATGCCGAGCGTCACCGCCAGGGCATGCGGGCTGCCCTGGCCACTGGCGATGGAATAAAGCGCGACGGCGAGCAGGGGTCCGGCCGGCAGCGCGAGCCGGCGAAGCATCACGCCTTGCCGTCCCGGGGCGCGGGCGGGTCGGGCCGCGCCGAGGGATCCAGCGCCAGCGCCGCTTTCGCCATCAGGTGGGCGCTGACGGGCGCGGTCATGAACAGGAACAGGGTGATCAGCAGCTCGCGCAGGCTGGGCTGGCCCAGCAGCAGCTGCCACAGCATCGCCGCCAGCAGCACGCCGCCGACGCCGAGCGTGCTGGCCTTGGTCGGGCCGTGCAGGCGCATGTAGAAGTCGCCGAGCTTGGCCATGCCCCAGGAGCCGACCAGGGCGAAGCCGCCGCCTAGCAGCAGCATCGCGCAGACCAGGTATTCGACGATCGCGCTCATTCGATGATGTCCCGTCGGATCACGAACTTCGACAGCACCACCGTGCCCACGAAACCGAGCATGGCGATCACCACCGCGGCCTCGAAGTGGATCGTGCTGCCCTGGCGCAGGCCCAGCAGCACCAGCACCGCGATCGTGTTCACGTACAGCGTGTCCAGCGCCAGGATGCGGTCGGGCAGGGTGGGGCCACGCAGCAGGCGGTACAGGTTCATCAGCATCGCCAGGGCGAACAGCCCCAGCGTGACGTCCAGGCAGGTTTCGATCACGGGAAGATCTCCCTGAGCGGGGACTCGTAGCGCTGCTTGATCTGGGCGATCGTCGCGGCGGCGTCCTCGAGGTGGAAGCAATGCACCAGCAGGTGGCGGCCATCGGGCGCCAGCTCGGCCGACAGCGTGCCCGGCGTCATGGTGATGATGCCGGCCAGCGCGGCGATGCCGTGCGGGTTGCCGATGTCGAGCGGGATCCACACGAAGCCCGGGCGGATCCGCGACTCGCGGCCCAGGATGCGCCGGGCCACTTCGATGTTCGACAGCACGATGTCGCCTAGCACCCGCAGCCCCAGCCGCACCGCCAGCAGCGGGCGCCGGATGCCGGCGCTCTCGCCGCGCAGGCGCTGGGCGGCGAGCGGCAGCAGCACCGCCAGCACCGCCGCCAGCAGCAGGTGCGCCGGGTCCAGCGTGGCCGCCAGCAGCAGCCACACCACGAAGACCGCCAGGCTCAGCAGCGGCGCAGGGAACCAGGCCTTCATCGCGACACCCCCGGGCGCGGCAGCGCCCCGCGTACCTGTTCGATGTAGCCCGCGGGCGACATCAGCTGCCCGCCCGCGTCCTGCGCATAGCGCAGCGCCGGGCCGCCGAACACCGCCAGCATCACGCCCAGCGCCAGCAGTGCCACGGTCGCGCCGACCTCGACGCCGCGCAGCGCCGGCACGCGCCCGGGCGCCGGCACTTCACCGCCTTCGCGCCAGAACAGGTGGCTGCCGGCACTGGCCAGCGCCAGCAGCGTCAGCACGCCCGTAATGAGCAGCACCGGCCACAGCCAGGCCACGTGCGCCTCCGGCACCGCCGCCAGCAGGCTGAACTTGCCGATGAAACCCGACAGCGGCGGCAGGCCGGCCACGGAGACCGCGGCCAGCAGGAACATTGCGCCCAGCAGCGCCTTCGGTCCCATCCGGTCGAATTTGCGCAGGCTGTCGCCGGCGTTGTCGCGCTGCTTGCGCACCAGGTCGGCCAGCAGGAACAGCGCACCGCCCACCAGGGTGCTGTGCATCAGGTAGTAGAGGCCCGCGCCCAGCGCCTCGGCGCTCGCCAGCCCGAGCGCGATGAACAGCGTCGCCGCCGAACCCAGCACCAGGTAAGCGGCCAGCAGCCGCAGCGATGGCGCCGCCAGCGCGCCCAGCGTCGCCAGCACCAGCGTCGCCGCGCCCAGCGGCAGCAGCCACGGCCAGGCCAACCCGGCCAGCGCGCCGGCCTCGGCGCCGAACACCAGGCTGAACACGCGAAGCACCGCATACACGCCCAGCTTGGTCATGATGGCGAACATCGCCGCCACCGCCGCCGGGCTGCGCGCATAGGTTTCCGGCAGCCAGAAGTACAGCGGCAGCAGCGCGGCCTTGGCGCAGAAAACCACCAGCAGCAGGCCCGCCGCCGCCCTGAGTGGCGCCGCCTCGGCCGCCGGCACCTGGCCGACGCGATGCGCCAGCTCGGCCATGTTCAGCGCACCGGTGAGGCCATAGATGAAGCCCAGCGCCACCAGGAAGAGCGTCGACGCGGTGATGTTGAAGGCCACGTACTGCAGGCCGCTGCGCAGCTGCAGCCCACGCCCGCCGCTGAGCAGCAGGCCGTAGGACGCGATCAGCAGCACCTCGAAGAACACGAACAGGTTGAACAGGTCGCCGGTGAGGAAGGCGCCGTTCAAACAGCACGTGGAAATGCGGTGCGCGGCGGTCCCAGCCGCCGGCCGCGAACACCAGGCAGGGCAGGGCCAGCAGCGCGGTCGCCAGCAGCATGATCGACGCCAGCCGGTCGGCCACCAGCGCGATGCCCAGGTGCGCGGCCCAGTTGCCGACCAGGTAGACGCGGGTGCCGCCGTCGTCGGCCTGCAGCGCCAGGGCGCCGGCGAGGGCAACGCCGCCCAGGCAGGCCAGCGTGCCGACCCAGCGCTGCACCCGCACGCGCCGCGTGCCCAGCACCAGCAGCAACAGGCCCGCCAGCAGCGGCAGCAGGACCGGGGCGATCACCAGGTGCGGGCTCACGGGCGATCCCCCGGCCGCGGCTCGTCACCGTCGACGTGGTCGGTGCGGCTGGCGCCACGGCTGCGGATCGCCACCACCAGCAGCACCGCCGTCATCGCGAAGGCGATCACGATCGCGGTGAGCACCAGCGCCTGCGGCAGCGGATCGGTGTGGTTGGCCAGGGTCGGCGCCACGCCTTCGGCCAGGATCGGCGGCTTGCCCACCACCAGCCGGCCCATGCTGAAGATCAGCAGGTTCACCGCGTAGGACAGCAGGGTCAGGCCCAGGATGACGTCGAAGCTGCGCGCGCGCAGCAGCAGGTACACGCCGCCCGCGACCAGCACCCCGATGAAGCTCGACAGCGCCAGTTCCATCAGCGGCGCCTCCCGTGGACCGGGCTGCTGACGCTGCCCATCATCCCCAGCATCAGCAGGGTGCCGGCGGCCACCACCAGGTAGACGCCGGTGTCGAAGGCCATGGCGCTGGCCATGGGGAGTTTGCCGAGCAGGGGCACGGCGACATAGTCGGTATGGCTGGTCATGTAGGGATAGCCGAGCAGCCAGCTGCCCAGCCCGGTGAGCAGCGCGACCGCCAGGCCGAGGCCGATCACGCGCGGGTAGTCGAAGCCCAGCCGCTGCTCGACGTAGTCGGTACCCGACAGCACGTACTGCAGCAGCATCGGCACCGCCAGCACCAGGCCGGCGATGAAGCCGCCGCCGGGCAGGTTGTGGCCGCGCAGGAAGAGATAGAGCGAGACCGCCAGCGCCAGCGGCAGCAGCAGGCGCGCCACCAGGTTCGGGATCAGCAGGGGGTCCGGCGTGCCGCCGACCACGCGCTCGGGCAGCAGGCGCGCGCGGCGCAGCAGGGCATGCACCACCAGGCCGGCGATGCCGAACACCGTGATCTCGCCGAGCGTGTCGAAGCCGCGGAAGTCGACCAGGATCACGTTCACCACGTTGGTGCCGCCGCCCTCGGGCAGCGACAGCGCCAGGATTTCCGAGGAGACCGTTTCGAACGGGCGCGTGATCACCGCGTACACCAGGGCCGCGGTGCCGCCGCCCGCCGCCAGCGCGATCGCCGCGTCGCGCCACCGGCGCAGGCGCGAGCGTTCGACCGGAGACTCCTCGGGCAGGTAGTTCAGCGCCAGCAGCATCAGCGCGATCGTCACCATCTCCACCAGCAGCTGGGTCAGGGCCAGGTCCGGCGCCGACAGCAGCAGGAAGGCCAGGCTGACCGCCAGGCCCACCGCGCCCATCACCACCAGCGCCAGTAGCCGCTGCCGGTGCAGCGCGACCGTGGCCAGCGTCGCCGCCACGCCGATCGCCCATACCAGCCAGCCCAGCGGCGGCATCGGCTGCGAAGCGCCGGGCGCCAGCGTCGCCGCCAGGAACGGCGTGGCGCCCATCACCAGCGCCGCCAGCACCATCAGGCCGAGGTAGCGCTGCAGGCTGCCGTTCTCCAGCGTGGCGGTGAGCTTCGCGGCCCAGCCGGTGGCGCGCTCGAACTTCCACTCGAATACGCGCCGCCCCAGCGAGTCGTAGCTGATGCCGTACAGGTCGATCAGCTTGCGGATGCCGAAGTAGAGCGCGATGCCGGCGGCCAGGCCGAACAGGCTCATCATCAGCGGCACGTTCAGGCCGTGCCAGATCGCCAGGCTGTAGGCCGGCACGGCGTCGCCCAGCACGCCGGTGGCCGCGGCGTGCAGCACCGGCGCGATCGTCAGGGCCGGCACGATGCCGACCGCCAGGCAGACCACCACCAGCACTTCCACCGGAATGCGCATCCAGCGCGGCGGCTCGTGCGGGGTCTTCTCGATCCGCACCGGGCCCGTGCCGAAGAAGGTGTCGTGCACGAAGCGCAGGCTGTAGGCGACGCCGAACGCGCCGGCCAGCACCGCCGCCACCGCCACCGCCCAGCGCATGAACTGGTGGCCCTCGACCTCCAGCGCCTCGGTGAAGAACATTTCCTTGGACAGGAAGCCGTTGAGCAGCGGCACGCCCGCCATCGCCAGCGAGGCGATGATCGCCAGCGCGCCGGTGTAGGGCATCAGCTTGAACAGCCCGCCCAGCCGGCGCATGTCGCGAGTGCCGGTCTCGTGGTCGATGATGCCGGCGGCCATGAACAGCGAGGCCTTGAAGGTGGCGTGGTTGATGATGTGGAACAGGCCGGCCACCACCGCCATCGGCGTGGACAGCCCGAACAGCAGCGTGATCAGCCCCAGGTGCGAGATGGTGGAATAGGCCAGCAGGCCCTTCACGTCGTGCTGGAAGATCGCGTGCCAGCTGCCCACCAGCAGCGTGACCGCGCCGATGCCGCTGACCACGTAGAAGAACAGGTCGCTGCCCGCCAGCGCCGGGTGCAGGCGCGCCAGCAGGAACACGCCGGCCTTCACCATCGTCGCCGAGTGCAGGTAGGCCGACACCGGCGTCGGCGCCGCCATCGCGTGCGGCAGCCAGAACTGGAACGGGAACTGCGCGCTCTTGGTGAACACCGCCAGCAGCACCAGCCCCAGCGCCGCCGGATACCACGGGCTGGCCAGGATCTGCGGACCCGCGGCCAGCACCACGTCGAGCTCGTAGCTGCCGGCGATGCGGCCCAGCAGGATGACGCCGCCCAGCAGCGCCAGGCCGCCGGTGCCGGTGATGGCCAGCGCCATCCGCGCGCCCTCGCGGGCATCGCTGCGGTGGTTCCAGAAGCCGATCAGCAGGAAGGAGCTGATGCTGGTGAGCTCCCAGAACACGGCCATCAGGATCAGGTTGCCGGCCACCACCAGGCCCAGCATCGAGCCCATGAACAGCAGCAGGTAGCAGAAGAAGCGCGGCATGCTGTCTTCTTCGCTCAGGTAATACCGGGCGTAAAGCACGATCAGGCCGCCGATCGCCAGCACCAGGCCGGCGAACATCCAGGCCAGCCCGTCGAGCCGCAGCGAGACCGCCAAGCCGAGCGTCGGCACCCATTCAGTGAGGCTGCGCACGCCGTCGCCGGACAGCACGGGAGGCGTCAACAGGGCCAGCAGGACCAGGCCGGCCGCGGGCGCCAGGCCCGCGAGCCAGGCGGCGGTGCGCCGGCGTTCGCGCGGCAGCAGGCCGATGGCCAGCGCCAGGACGAAGGGAATGGCTAGCAGTACCTCGAGCATCGCGTTCCTTGCAGGTCGGCGCCCGGCGGCCAGCGGCGCCGGGCGGCGGTCGGTTGCGGCGCCCCGCGGGGCGACGGTCGGCTCCCAAGTCTAACCCAAGCCTTTGTCGTGCCCGTGTCGTGACCCCGGCGCTATGCTCGGGGCATGGACCAGAAGACGAATTCCGAAGGCGCGGCATGGCTTGTGTTCGGGCTGAGCGGGCAAGTTGGCGCGGCGTTCGCGCAGGCGCTGGCGCCGACCGATCCGCCCTGCATCGCGGTGTCGAGGCAGCCGCATCCGGCAGGGCGGGGCGTGCGCTGGGTGCAGGCCGGGCTGGAGGATTTCCAGTGCGTGGACGCGATCGGCGCGATCGCCAGCCTGGGGCCGCTGGATGCGTTTGCCGACTGGCTGGAGCGCTCGCCGCTGGCGCCGGCCCGCGTCGTGGCCCTGGGCTCGACCAGCGTGCACGGCAAGCGTGACTCGCCCGACGCCGGCGAGCGCGTGCTGGCGATGTCGCTGCGCACGGCCGAGCGCCGGCTGGCCACCGTCGCCGGCGCGCGCGGCATCGCGCTGACCGTGCTGCGCCCGACCCTGGTCTACGGCAACGGCCGCGACCGTAACCTTAGCCGGCTCGTGGCCGTGGCGCGCCGCTGGCGGGTGCTGCCGCTGCCGTCCACCGCGCGCGGGCTGCGCCAGCCGGTCCACGTCGAGGACGTCGCGGCGGCGGTACTGGCCTGCCTGCGCGAGCCGCGGCCGCGCCCGGGCTTCTTCGACCTGCCGGGCGGCGAGGCGCTGCCCTTCGACCAGATGGCGGCAAGGGCGCTGGCGGCCGGCGCGCCCGGCGCGCGGTTGGTCCGGGTGCCCGGGTGGGCGTTCCGGTTCGGCGTGCGCTGCCTGCGCTGGCTGGGCGGCCGGCCGGGGCTGGGCGAGGGCTTCCTGGACCGGCTCGGCCAGGACCTGGTCTACGACGGCGGGCCCGCGCGCGCCTCCCTGGGACATGTGCCGCGCGGCTTCAGGCCCGGCGTGGAAGCCTTTCCGGCGCGTGTTGCGCCGCAGCATCGCGAAGCGTGACCGGCACCATACGCGGGAGCATTGCCAAATCCTAACGAACAATTAATATGCCTAGAGGAAATGCTCTAGAGTCTGGGGGGAGCCAGAACCGTCATGAAGAACAATTCCTTTGCGGCGTTACTCCACCCGCCCATTGATGCCACCGCCTTTGGTGGCGCCCCGATTACCGCACGCAAGCCCTGACCCGAGGATCCACCCATGAAGAAACTGCATGCAAACCACGGGCGGGCCGCTCGTGCCCCGCTGGCCGCCGCCGTCGCGCTCGGCCTCGTGCTTGCCCCGGCCGCCCAAGCCTTCGAGTTCTCGCGCGGCGAGCTCTCTGGCAGCTGGGACACCACCGTGTCCTATGGCTACTCCTGGCGCACCGAGGAGCAGGACGAGAACCTGATCGCCAAGTCCTGGTTCAACCCGCTGCTCTGCGCCCAGAACTTCCCGCTCGGCGCGATCCCGGTCGGCCCGGGCCGCTGCACCTCGACCGGCGGCGTGCCGGGCGCGCCCTCGCAGATCGCCGCGCCGGGCCGCTTCTCGGCCAACCGCGACGACGGCAACCTCAAGTACGACAAGGGCGACGCCATCTCCAGCGCTCTCAAGATCACCTCGGAAGTCAGCGTCACCTGGCGTGACTGGGGCGCGTTCGCCCGCGGCACCTTCTTCCACGACTTCGAGAACGAAGGCCGCGACGACCTCACCGAGATCGCCCAGGACCGCATCGGCCAGCGCTTCCGCATGCTGGACATGTTCGTCTACAAGAACTTCGAGCTCGGCGAGGAAGGCCAGCTCGGCGGCACCGTCCGCGTCGGCCGCCAGGTGGTGAGCTGGGGCGAGGGCACCTTCATCCAGAACGGCATCAACGTCATCAACCCGGTCGACCTGTCCGCCCTGCGCGTGGCCGGTGCCGAGCTGAAGGAAGCCTTCCTGCCGATCGACATGGTCTGGGGCTCGATCAACCTCTCCGAGAACGTGGCCCTCGAGGCCGTGTACATGTTCGAGTTCGAGGAAATCGAAGTCGACGCCTCCGGCACCTACTTCAGCTCCAACGACTTCGGCACCCCGGGCGGCACCTACGTGATGCTGGGCTTCGGCACCACGCCGCAGCCGGTCTACAACCCCGAGAACTTCTTCTCCACCTGCTACAGCGGCCCGGCCGGCTTCGCCACTTCCGACCGCTTCGCCGACCTCTCCGCGATCTACGGCGCCGCCACGGCCGCCCAGATCATCGCCATCGGCTGCGGCAACGCCGTCGGCCGCATCGAGGATCGTGCCGCCGATGACGCCGGCCAGTACGGCATGGCGCTGCGCTGGTACGCCGAGGCGCTGAACGAGACCGAGTTCGGCTTCTACTTCCTCAACTACCACAGCCGCGTGCCGCTGCTCTCGGGCCGCGCCGTCAACAACCCGGTGGTCGGCGCCGCCAGCGGCCGCTTCTTCGTCGAGTACCCGGAGGACATCCAGCTGTACGGCATGAGCTGGAACACCACGCTGCCGGGCGGCGTCGCCTGGCAGGGCGAGATCAGCCACCGCCCGAACGCCCCGCTGCAGGTCGACGACGTCGAGCTGCTGTTCGCTGCGCTCAGCCCGCTGAACCCGTTCATCCCGGCGCCGGCGCTGCGGTTCAACAGCCAGCTGGGCAGCTTCGCCCTGGGCCAGGAAGTCCGCGGCTGGCGCGAGCATGAAGTCAGCCAGATCCAGATGACCTTCACCAAGGCCTTCGCCGAGGTGCTGGGCGCCAACCAGGTCGCCGTGGTCGCCGAACTCGGTGCCACCGAGGTCTGGGACCTGCCGTCCCAGTCCGAGCTGCGCTACGAGGGTGAAGGCACCGACACCGGCGGCGGCTGCGACGTCGCCGACGTCTCCGCGGCCGGCTTCCCCGGCCCCGGCGCATTGCTGACCGGCTGCCTGCGCAACCCGCAGACGCTGACCGGCGGCTTCCCGACCGCGTTCTCGTGGGGCTACCGCCTCGCGGCCCGCGCCGACTACGCCAGCGCCTTCGGCACCCCGCTCACGCTGTCTCCGCGCGTCGCGTTCAACCATGACGTCAGCGGCACCACCCCGGGACCGGGCGGCAACTTCCTCGAGGACCGCAAGTCGCTGACCCTCGGCGTCGAGGCCAACTACCTCAACAAGCTGGTGTTCGACCTCAGCTACACCCAGTTCAGCGGCGCCAAGCAGTTCAACCAGATCCACGACCGCGACTTCGCGTCGTTCACCGTCAAGTATTCGTTCTGACGCCAATAGGGAGGCAGAGGATGAAAATCATCAAGAAGCACGCGTTGACCGCACTGGTCGGCGCGATCGTGCTGGGCACCGGCGCCGCGCAGGCCGCGGTCAGCGCACAGGAAGCCGCCAAGCTCGGCCAGAGCCTCACCCCGGTTGGCGCCGAGAAAGCGGGTAACGCCGCGGGCACCATCCCGGCCTGGGAGGGCGGCATCGTCCGCCCGCCCGCGGGCTTCCGGGTCGGCACCTTCCACCCGGATCCGTTCGCGGCCGACAAGGCGCTGTACTCGGTCACCCGCGCCAACGTCGCCCAGTACGGCGAGGTCCTGACGCCGGGCCAGAAGGCGATGTTCGCCAAGTACCCGACCTTCCGCATGGACGTGTACCCGACCCGCCGCAGCGCCTCGTTCCCGCAGCGCA
>LNFM01010421.1_pt1 | contig 13090 bp, 11 predicted proteins | sample 596031 | NCBI WGS metagenome assembly LNFM01 (sample SAMN04254537, study PRJNA301005) | activated carbon metagenome | isolation source: dual media filters at the Ann Arbor, Michigan drinking water treatment plant | place: USA: Ann Arbor
TCGAGGGCCGACGTCAGACGCTTGATCATCTCGCCGACCTCGTCCTCGGTGATGATCAGCGGCGGCGAGAATGCGATGCGGTTGCCTACGAGCCGCAGGATCAGCCCGTGCTTCTTGGCGTTCTTGGCGAGAATGTCCATCACGCCAGCAGAGCCCGGATACATCTCGCGGGTCGCTTTGTCCTTCACCACCTCGAGCGCACCGATCAGCCCGACGCCCCGGAACTCGCCAATCAGCGGATGCGCCTCGAGCGCAGTGAGCCCGCCCATGAACGGCTCCGATACGCGTCCTACATGGCCGATCAGGTCCATCTCCTCGTAAATCCTGATCGTCTCGAGTGCGACCGCTGTCGTCACTGGATGGCCCGCATACGTGTAGCCGTGCGCCAAATGTCCGACCTTGTCGGTCTCGATCATCAGCGCCTGGAACACGCGCTCGTTGAGCAGCAGCGCCGAGATCGGCTGTACTCCGGCCGATAGCGCCTTCGCGCACGAGATCATGTCGGGCTTCAGATTGAAGGTCTGGCTCCCCCACATCTTACCCGTCCGCCCGAAGCCGCAAATCACCTCGTCCGCAACAAAGAGGATGTCGTACTTCTTGAGCACCGCCTGGATTTTCTCGAAGTAGCCGGCCGGAGGAAGAACGGCACCGCCCGCTCCCATGACGGGCTCGGCCCAGAACGCCGCGACCGTCTCCGGTCCCTCCTCGAGGATCAGCTTCTCCAGAGCCGCCGCCATGCGCGTCGAGAATTGCTCCTCGGTCTCGCCGGGTAGCTGGTTGCGGTAGTAATTCGGAAACTCGGTATGCCGGAACGCATCGAACGGCAGCCCCGATTCCTGGTGCATGTCGGGCTTACCCGAGATACTCGCCGAGGCGCACGTCGAGCCGTGATAACCCATCTTGCGCCCGATGATCTTGCGCTTCCAGGGCTTGCCGTGCGCATGCCAGAAATACCAGACCAGCTTCACCGCGGTGTCGTTGGCCTCCGAGCCGGAGCACTGGAAGAAGACCTTCGACATCGGCACCGGCGACATCTCGAGCAGCTTGGCTGCGAGCTCGATGGCGCTCTCGTTCGAAGCGCTGCGATAGATATGATAGTAGCCAACCTTGCACATCTGGTCGTAGGCGACCTTCGCCAGCCGCTCGACGCCGAAGCCCAAGGAGGCGCACCACAGGCCAGCCGCTGCCTCGAGGTACTCCCGACCATCGTCGTCGTAGACGAAAATCCCCTTGCCGCGCGTAATGATGCTCGGCCCCTGCTCCTGGTGCTGCCGCAGGTTCGACTGGGGATGAATGAGGCTCTGCACGTCCAGCGCATGCAGGCTGTTCGCAATCACGGTCATGGGTGGGCGCTCCGGCGGCCGTTCATTTCGCTGCCTGAGGTGAGCACCCCTGGCACCGAGCGTCAACTGACAGATGTAGGGCGATGGCGCCTGGGACCATGCCGACAGTACGGAACCGAAAGACCGACTGCTGACTTATGCGTAGCACCTTCAAAGAAAGGCGAGCTATCTGCCGTGACAGCAGGCCTGCGCAAGTTGCTGGACGACCTTGCAGACACATTCTGGCTCGTGCCCGGAGCCCTGGTGGTAGCGGGCGCGATCCTCGCATTGGTGCTGGTCGAGCTCGACCGCATGGACATCGTCGCGAACGCGTCGGGAAATGTGACTTGGATCTATGGGGGAGGCGCCACGGGCGCCCGTTCTCTGCTTGGGGCGATCGCCTCCTCGACCATCACCGTCGCGGGCACGGTCTTCTCGATCACGATTGCCGCTCTCACTCTCGCTGCCGGCCAGATGGGGCCGCGACTGCTTCGCAACTTCACGCGTGACCGCGGCAATCAGATCACCCTTGGCATATTCCTCGCCACGTTCGTCTACGCTCTGCTCGTCCTGCGCAGCGTCCGATCCGAGGACGAGGGCGGCTTCATCCCACATCTGGCCGTCTCAGCCGCAATTGGTCTCGCTATGGTCTGCGTTGCGGCGCTGGTCTGGTTCGTCGATCACATGGCCGGGCGGATCAGCGTCGACACGGTTATCTCGCTGGTCAGCGAGGAGCTGCAGCGGACCATTCGGCGACTGGCGCACCATACGGCGCAACCGACGCCACCACCCGAGGCGCTGTGGCGGGCTGCAAAACCCGTCTGCGACGACCGGCACGGATACCTCGTCCAATTCGACGACGCGGCATTGGCCGATTGGGCTGCCGAGAACGGTACCACTATCAGGCTCCTCAAGAGACCTGGAGACTTCGTATTTCCGGGTGCTCGGATAGCCTTGGCTCTTCCTCCGGTCGATGGCATCGAGGACGCGATACGCGATGCAACGGCGATCGGACAGCAGCGAACCACGTCCGCCGACCTCGAGCTGGCGGTGCGTCAGCTCGTCGAGGTCGCGCTCAGGGCCTTATCGCCGGGCATCAATGATCCCTTCACCGCCATCGCCGTTCTCGACCATCTCGGCGCTGCCTTGTGCAAAATCGCTCCGTTGCATCTCTCGACAGGCGTCACAGAGCGTGACGGCCGGCCCGTCATCGTCGCATCGTCCGTCGATTACGACGGCCTCGCCGATGCCATGCTGCACGCCATCCGGCAGAACGGCGCTGCCAATCCCCCCGTTGCCATCCGTCTTCTTGAAGTGTTGGCCGAGGTCGCGAGCACCGAGAGCAATCCCAGCCGCTGGCGTACATTGACGCGGCATGCCGATCTCGTCCGCGCCGACGCCGATCGATCAATCGCCTCGGAGGCGGATCTCGCCGTCATCCATCAGCGGCATGGACGAGTGCGTGCTGCGATGAACCGGGCGGACGCTCTCGAGTTGTCGGCCATGGCGGCCGCCGAAGCTGACGAGCGTTGAAACCCGACCATCTTCGGCGTGTTCACCGTCGCGCCAGCAGTCGGGCCAGCCCGTCGAGAAGTTCAGAGAGGTTCAGAGGGCGCGATATCCTGACTCGATCCTGCCGCGCGGCCTGCGACTCTCGCTCCCCACCAATCGCGATGACGGGCAGCTGACGTGCCTCGAGTTCGTCCAGAATCTTTTCGGCATCAATGGCCACCGCCTCACTATCGATCACCGCCGCATCGAAGGCGAGTTCCCGCAGCGCGTGCTCCACTTCCTCCGCCGATCGCGCCGACCCGAACACCAGATACCCGGCATCCGCGAGCACCGCCTCGATACGCAGGGCATCGACCGGATCATCCTCCACGACAAGAATCCGCCGCCAAACGCGCCGACTCCTCGGTGGGGGAAACGGTGCGCGGCCAACGGCCTCCGCCGAACCTCCTCCTGGGTCGAAGTACCCGGGGCCCGTCTGATCTGCTTCCGGCAACTCCGCCCAAACACGACACCGGACGCCCTCAGGTGGAAACTCGAGCTTCGACTGGAGATACGGCAGCCGCCCGGTTCGCTCGATCAATTGCCGACCAAACCCGCGATCCCTCGGAGCATCGACTGACGGGCCACCACTTTCCTTCCAGTCGAGCACGACGCGGCGCGGCGCCCCAGACTCCAGGTGCCACGCGATCGCGACCCGCCCCTGGTCCGACGACAGCGCACCATAGCGTTTAGCATTGGTTGCCAACTCGTGGAGGATCAGAGTCAGCTGGAGCGCCGTCTGCGGCGGCAAGAACACATCCTCGCCCGTCAGCGTCGTGACATCGCTCGGCCCGATGGTGATCGCGAGTTGCGAAGCCACGAGATCGCGCAGACGCGCGCCCGACCAATGGGCATCGGAGAGGATTGCCTGAGCGGCCGCCAGAGACTGGAGGCGCCCGATGAAGCTGGCAACGAAGGCCGGCATGTCGGGTTGCGTTCGCGCCGTCTGGGAGGCCAATGATTGCACGATGGCGAGCGTATTCTTCACCCGATGATTGAGTTCAGCGACCAGCAAGTCGCGAATCGCGTCTGCAGTTCGCCGCTCGGTGATGTCGCGATTGGTCTCGAGTACCAGATTGCGGCCGCCGGCGCGGATCAACTCCAGCCGGCTGTCCACCCAAATCTCCGAGCCGTTCTTGGCCCGGTGCATGATCTCGCCACTCCACTCTCCGTCGCGGAGCAGCCGCTGCCGCAGGCTCTCGGCACCATCGGAGGGGATAACGCCCAACAACTCCTGGGGCGCCGCACCGAGAGCCTCGCTGCGGCGATATCCGTAAAGCTCTTCGCAACCCTTGTTCCACAGGATGATGCCGTCCTCGATGTCCCACACCAGCATGGCTTCGTGCGAGAGTTCGATGACGCGCGCAAGCTGGCGCAAGCGCTGTCCGAGAATGCGTTGCTCCGTGATGTCGGTGTGGGTTGCGCACCACAGCACGGCGCGGCCCGACTCGTCGGTCACTGGTACGGCCCGCGAGAGGAACCATCGGTAGTTGCCGTCCAGGCTTCGCAGCGGCAGTACCTCCTCCCACATCGAGCGATCCTTGAACGCCTCATTCACGCGTGCCACGACGCCCTCGACGAAATCCGGATGGTGCACCTTGTGCCAGCCTCTGCCGCTCATGTCGGCCAACGTCGTGCCCGTGTACTCCGTCCACCGCTTGTTGAACCAGAAGACGTCGCCGTGGGCGTCGGCCATCCAGGCGAGCTGCGCCATATTGTCGGCAAGGGCCCGGAAACGCTGCTCGCTCGCCTGCAACGAGTGCTCGATCGCCTTCTGCTGGGTGACGTCGCGCGAAACGCAGAGCAGGTGGCGGATCGCATCAGTCGTGTCTCGCACCGGGCTGACGGCGACATCCCACCACTTAGGTATGCCCCTGGCGGTCGGACACAGCCCGGTGAAGCGGACGACCTCGCCGCGGAGAGATCTGGTCAGGGCCTCCTCGACGATGGGTCGCGTCTCGTCGGGCCAAAGGCTCGTCCAACGCTGCCCAACGAGGCTGGTCTCCGCCTCCAGCTCGAGCAACAATCGCCCTCGGTCACTCACAAACTCGACCAGACCGTCAACACCGACGAGCTTCACGCAATCAATGCTCGACGCCAACATAGCGCCACCAAGCAGTGACTCTATCGACGAGCCGTCGTCGGCGTTTTCGAACACCGCGTTTGGCGCATTCTTCTCCATCAAGGGTTCGACTTGTCGCTGTTACGCAAGCACGCTACGCCACTTCCGGGGAAGGCTCGGGGACCGTCCATCGATTCATGCATTGATGTCGGCCTTGAAGACCAACTTAGCGATGATACGAGTTGCCGCTACGCGGCAGCATCACCACGTGGCCGGCCCGCGCGAATATCGAAGAACAGAGCCTGGCTCATGACTGCCTTGACCATCTCTGACCGGAACGGCTTAGTGATGAGAAAGGTCGGCTCGGCTCGCTCTCCCGTGAGCAGACGCTCGGGATAAGCGGTGATGAAGATGACCGGTACGTCGATCTCGCCGAGAATATCGTTCACCGCGTCAATACCCGAACTCCCATCGGCTAGCTGCACGTCGGCGAGCACGAGCCCCGGTCGCGACTTCCGGGCCGCCGCCACCGCTTCGCTGCGCGTCGCCGATATGCCGACCACCTCGTGGCCGATCTCGGTCACGATTGATTCGAGATCGAGGGCGATCAACGGCTCGTCCTCGATAATCAGCACCCGCGCCGCGATCTGATTGGCGATCTCGCGACCCGCCTCGTCGACCAGGGCCCGGACATCACTTTCACCGATATCCAGGATCGACGCGATATCCGCCGGTCCGAATTCCTCAAGCGCCGTCAGAAGGAATGCCTGACGTGGTCTGGGTGTCAGTGTCTCGATACGGCGGTCAGCCACTGCGCTCGCGCCGCTCTCGGTGGGTTCTGTCACGCCGTTCATCGGCATCGCTTCCCATACCTTTAGGAAAGCACGATACGTCGCCGCTTTCGGGGCCACGTCACGGCGTAGCAACCCCTTGTCGGCAACCAACGCCTCGAGGGTCGCGACGACGTATGCGTCGCCCCGCTCCTGTGAGCCCGTCAATGCTCGCGCGAACAGGCGCAAGGATGGAAGCTGCGGCGCTACGACGTCCGCAATCGAAATACTCATGCAGTGCAACTCCCCACGTGCCGCTGATGGCTAGAAACGACAACGCACGGATCAACCGATGGTTCCCACAATGCCAAAATTTTTCTGCAAGAGCTTATAGGTACCAACTGTCTTTCCATGCCTCCGAGAACGTCTTGGGAAACTCCTTTGAATTTCGTGAGTTAAGTCATTCCGGAAGGACGTCGCCGAAGATGCTCGCTGCTGGCACCGCGAGCTACAACTTCGTCGGGTGTCACGGCGCGTGAAGCCTAACCGGGCTTTCGCTTGCGTTGTCCGACAACAATTCGCCGGCGTCCGTCACGCCGAGCAACTCCGCGAGCTTGACCCTTGCGCGATTGACTCGGCTTTTGATCGTACCGACCGCACAACCACACATCAGAGCCGCATCCTCGTAGGCGAACCCTTCGGCCCCAACCAGAATGAGAGCTTCGCGCTGCTCCTCCGGCAATGTCGCGAACGCCTTTGAGAAATCCAGAAGATCCATATGCCCGGACTGGTTGCCCTTGACGCTGAGCTGCATGGCGAGCTTTCCGTCCGTATCGTGGACCTCGAACTTCCGCTTACGTCTCTCCGAGAGGAACGTATTGCGCAGAATTGTGAACAACCACGCCTTGAGGTTGGAGCCGGGGGCAAAGGACGCCCGACTGCGCCACGCCTTGACCAAGGTCTCTTGAACCAGATCATCTGCCTGATCGGCGTTCCCGCACAGGGATCTGGCGAACGCGCGCAAATTGGGCACGAGCTGCGCCAACTCCTTCGGCAGGTTGGAGGAATCGGTTGCACTGCTCATTCCGAGCGCTCCGATTTGGCAAGCTCATTCAAGAGCTTTGAGAATTTGTCCGGCAGTGGCTCGGCTAAAATCTCGGCGTAGACGCGCCGAAGATGCTGGCCGATGCGTCCTTGCGCCTCAACCGGCAGGACGACGTGATCGTCCTTCGGCGGTACTGGTGCTTGCCCATCAGCTCCGGGCCCATTGTCGTCCTTGTGGTGCATAAGCTCATGCCGCCCCGTTGGATCGTTCACCGCTAGTCCTGCGCGCGCGCCGTCGTTCATCACCGTCATTCCCCAAATCTGTTTCACAAACGGCAACACGCTCTACGAGTTTGCGTCCCAACGCGCAAACTGACCAGAGGTTCCGTTCCAACTCCGATTCAATGGAGCCGAGTGGCGCTACCGTTAATGAACGGCCAGGGGTGGTCATTCCGCTGCCTGCATCGGGCTCTCCGGCTCGCCGCCACCCTGGCGGCTGAGGACGAAGCCCGCTGCCGCGATGGCCGCAACCAGTGGTAGATTGCGTGTCAGTGCTCGCAGAACGAATGGGATGGCCATCGGACCGACGGCAGCCAGCGCCGCAGCCATAACCTCGCGATCCATTGGGTCGAGCAGCGGTGCGGACTCGTTCTCGGCTCCGGCCTCCCGCTCCCCGGCCTCAGGCGGCGTCGACTGGGACGAAGCGGTTGGCGCGTTGGCTCTGGCGGCCACCACACCCGCTGTGATCACACCAACGACGAGGAACATCCCCGCCATCACCAAATTCCCCGTCCCGTTGCCAAACTCTCTGTAAAGATACGTTGCGAGCCCGGCGGTCGCGAAACCGGCAGCGACCAGGAAGGGGATCGCCACGAGCGCCCGCGCCAGGGTCACGGCGATCGCATTGTCGACCGTCGCTTCAGCGCGCCTGAACAACGATTGCAGCATGGCAGTGCCCCTCCTGATCACTCGCGCCCAGCGCCGATTAAGACTTCCAGAGCGCGCCGATGACGAACCCGAGCGCGGCGGCGACCGCGAGCGTCGCCATGGGTTGGTCACGCACCGACTTGTCGACCGCCGACTTGAAGTTCCCGGCGACCTCCTGCACGCGCTCGCCAGCCTCGCGACCCTGCTCGGCCACTTGGCGGGCCGTGTGCTCCGCGCTGTGCATGGCGCCCTCGATCTGCTCGCTTGCCTTGGACGCAAGGTCAGAGGCCGTGTCGCTGATCTGACCTCCGACCTTGCGCGCGCGATCCTCTATGTCACGCGACTGATTTACGTAGCTCCCGGTCGTCGATGCCATGCTCGATCTCCACTCTCTCGATGAATGCGGCGCACAGGCGCCGATGCTGCAACAACGTCGCCGACCGGTTTCCGTTCCTTCGACCAAACGCGCTAATCGAACCGCTCAGCCGAAATATAAAAACGGCCGAGAGCGAGCACCGCTCCCGACCGTTATGCATTCAATCAACGCCGCGGCCTCGTTCGGCTTCTGAACACTAGGCGCGTCGAATGAAACCGACGACCACGGAAACAACGAACAGCACGATGGCAACCCAGAAGAGAATCCTCGCGCCTTCCATTGCAGTGCCCGCAACACCACCGAACCCGAGAAACGCTGCAACAAGTGCAACAACCAGAAAGACGATTGCATAGTGAAGAAGATTGCCCATTGAACTCTCCTTGATCGCATTTTGCCCGTCAATTGAACTGATGAGCTGAACACTGCGGCTGTCTATTTGTTCCGCAGACGCGAAAAAAGACCTGGATAGACGAGGAACGGTGCAAACGATCTCGCGTTTCTCGGCTGCGGCCGATGCCGCGATTGGGGAGAATTGCGCTCATGACACTCACGTCCGATTCAATTCGTCAGTTGTCCGCGGCTCTGACTGTCGGCGCGCTCGTCGTTGCAGCTCTGGTTCTCGGCCAAGCCATTCTCATCCCGCTCGCGGGCGCGATAATCGTGTCGTTCATGCTGGCGCCTATCGTTCGCTGGCTCTCCGCGCGCGGCCTGCCGCAAGCATTCTCGGTTGCGGGCGTGCTTGGGATTCTGCTCTCCATGCTGGTTGCCGCGACGATGATGCTGAGCATCGAGTTGCTCTCGATCACCGCCCGGATCAGCGACTATCGCGAGAATCTGACCGCCAAGGTTCGCACGGTGGCGATCCTGGGCCGCGACGACGGGGCGCTGAAGCGCGCCGCTGATTCAGTCGACCGCCTCACGGAGGCTCTCGGTCGCGAACTTGGGCGATCGACAGGGCGCTCCGACCAAACAACGGATAAACCGGGTGAGCCGATCGCCGTTAAAGCCGTCGACAACTCGCCGTCGGCTAATCTCGCCCGCATCGCCGGATTTTCCGAGCCGGTGACGAAACTCGCACTTCTCCTGCTATTCACTCTTTTCCTGCTGCTACAGCATCAGGACATGCGCGATCGCATCGTGCGCGTTTTCGGCACCGAGCATCTGACCGAGACCACTAGCGCGATGAGCGACGCCGGAAAGCGGCTGTCGCGGCTCTTCCTTGCGCAGGCGGGGATGAGTGCGGGCTACGGCGTCATCGTCGGACTGGTGCTGTGGGCTGTCGGCGTTCCAGGAGCGCTGCTCTGGGCGGTTGTTTCCGGGCTTATGCGTTTTGTTCCCTTCATCGGCTCGTATATCGCGGCCATTCCACCCATCCTCCTGGCAGCGGGCGTCGATCCCGGCTGGGGCCTGGCCATCTTCACCGCCGTCTTCTTTCTCGTATCCGAGTTGGTCATGGGCAATCTCATAGAGCCGCTCTTGTTGGGGCGGCGCGTTGGGCTATCCCCGTTCGCAATGATCGCTGCGGCGAGCTTCTGGACACTGGTGTGGGGGACAGTCGGCCTGCTGCTTGCCGCGCCCTTGACAATGGCGGTCGTCGTGCTCGGCCGCTACGTTCCCGGGTTGGCCTTCGTCAGCATTCTCCTCGGCGACGAGCCGGCGCTCGAGCCAACCCAAGAACTTTATCATCGTCTACTGTCAAACGACGCCTTGTCGGCCGCCGACCAGATCGAGGCGGCGAGCGACGCCTCGAGCCCCGTGCAGATCACCGACGGCCTGGTGCTTCCTGCCCTGACGCTCGCGTCGAACGATGCGCGCAACGGCCGCTTGTCGCATACGCAAGCGGCGACGATCCGTAAGGCTCTCGAGGAGGCCGTCGAGCTGGTTCCCAGCCTCACCGCCCCAAAGCTGAAAGGCAGCGACGAGATCAGCATCCAGGTCGTGCCGGTGCGCGGCGAGATCGACATTACCCTCGCCGTTTATATCGCCCATCTCATCACAGCCCGATGCGCGCGTACTGCTGCCGCCAGCAGTCACGCTACGGGTTTGACCGCGCTTGCATCTCTGACGCAGCGCGATGGAGAGGCGCCCCCGTCCGCGATCGTCATCGTCAGCGTCGGTGGAATTCCGAGGCGTCAGCTGCAGTTCATCGCGGCGCGTGCGGGGCGTTATCATCCCAATGCGCGAATTCTCGTGCTCGCACCCCCGCCAAGCACAGAGTCGACCAATTCGCCTCGATCGGAGGCCGCAGACACGGCCAAACAATTGTCGACGGTCGCCGAGTTGCTGGCCAACCTTGATATCGAGACGGCAAACCCCGCCACTCATACAAGCACACGAAGCGTCGACTACGCCGGCTCGCTGGCCGACTCGATGGCTGCGGCGCCGGCCGAGCCCCGCGGCACAGTGATCGTATAGCGGATACCGCCAACGTCGTAGTCGGTCGACAGACTGCCGCGCAGGCCCCGCTCGACGGCGACACGCATGACTCTCGAACCAAAGCCTTGAGTGTGAGGTTGAACGACAGGGGGCCCGTCGCGCTCCTGCCAGACGAGAATCATTTGGCGCTGGCCATCCCGATCCGAAAGCCGCCATTCGAGCTCGACCCGTCCAGTCGGCACCGACCACGCACCGTACTTGGTTGCGTTGGTGGCAAGCTCGTTGAGCAGGAGGCTCAGCAATGTCGCATCATTGTGCCCAACCATGACCGGCGGCCCCCTGGTCGAGAGCGCGTCCGGCCTGGAGCCGATGTACGGGGAAAGCAGCCCCTGCGAGAACACCTCCAGGTCAGACGCATGGGCGACGTTCGGACTGAGGAGATCCTGCACCCGCGCAAGCCCGGCCAGTCGCGATCGGAAGGCGCGGTTGAAGTCCTCGATGCTGCTTGCGTGTCGACCCGTCTGCGACGCGATAGCCGTCACAACGGCCAGTGTATTCTTGACGCGATGAATAAGCTCCTGGTTGGCAAGCTGCGCCGCCTCCTGCGCACGCTTCCTCTCGACAACCTCGCCCTGGAGTTGACGCTCCGCCAGAGCGTAGCGGTGTCGCGAATAGTCGAGAACGGCCGAAATCGCAGCCAGCAGGCAACTGCACAAGAGGCCCAAGCCGAAAACCGACCAAGGACGCCACCACTCGACAAGCCCATCGACTCGCGGGAGCGAGCTCGCGCGCAACGTCCAGCGCGTCCCGCCCACGGTCACCGCATAAGTCTCGACGAATGCTGAATGCGGCGACTGAATTGCCGGGACGGGATGTGACGAACCCGGTGGAAGGCTGTCATACATCAAGGCCCCGGAATCGAGACCATCTCCGTCGAATATCTCGAGCCGCAGGCGGCCGAGCGCACCCGGCGCGTGCCGCCGGAGCGCCTGGTTGAAAAAGTCTCGCATCCGAAAAACGCCGTAAACCCAGCCCCCGATCTGCGCGCGCCGAGCCTCCGTCGTGCCTGGCCGGCCGCCACCGGAGTAGTACGGCATATAGAGCAGTGCTCCCGGCTGCGGATCGTCGACGGTTTCCTGCATAAGGGTCACACGACCGGAGAGCGCCGGCTCGCCCGTATCGCGCGCGCGCTCCATGGCAGCGCGCCGGATCGGCTCCGAGTACATGTCGAAGCCGAGCGCCCGTTCGTTCCGCCAGTCGAGCGGCTCCAGATGGACGATCGCAGTATAGAATGAGCGCTGGCCGGGGGGTCTGAAGTTGAAGCCACTGAGGCCTTCCGCCTTCTGCGCGGCGACGAGCGCTTCGATCTGGTCGGCTTTGACAGCGCGGACATAACCCAGCCCCTGACTTCCCGGAGAATGCTCGGGCAACGCCAGCGAACGCACGAAGATGGACCAGTCACGGCGCGTTAGCGGTCCCGCTGCTTCGGCGAGCCCCGCCCCCGCGCGCAGCGATTGCTCGTAGGTTCGCATCACGTCGACGATGGCCTCCCGCGCCGATCGCACCTCCAGCTTGAATGAGTTCTCTGCCCTGGCCAGAACCTCCGCTCGCGTCATCCACGCGAAATACGAGGCAAGCGTGAGCGAGATGGCGAGAACCACGACGGTCGGCGTAAACGGCCGCAAACGCCGCGCTCCCGTTCCAGCCTCCAGCAACCGCATGAGACGCTCGCCCCGCCATGATGCTCCGCCACCGATGGCCGCTACGGCGAGATCAGCGCAATTCGATGCCCAACCCACGGGAACGCCCTTCGCCGGAACTTCGGATCGCGGTCAATCTAGCGCCGGAGGGCAGAGGTGCCAATCCACCCACCCCGCTTGCCGCTCAGCTCGCCGTTTTCAGATTTTGCACCGGGCCGACTTTCCCGGATGGCTCGAGGGCTCGTACCACCCGCTTAAACGGCGGTCCTTAATCTACGACATACCGGCGTCGGCATTTTTGGCAGCCCCAATCAACCAGGAACACCCCTTGCCGTCCCGCGTTCTCGTTGCAGGAGCCTCAAGGGAGTTCACGACATGCAAACCACCGACACGCACCAGAGCCTCATCTCGAGCGAGCGCGTTCAAGGCACGACCGTCTATTCGCCCAACGGCGACGATATCGGAACCGTCGACCACGTCATGATCGACAAGCAATCGGGTCAAGTCGCTTACGCCGTCATGAGCTTCGGCGGCTTCCTCGGCATGGGAGAGAGCCACCATCCCGTACCTTGGAATGCCCTCAAGTACGACACCTCGCTCGGCGGCTATCGCACCGGCATCACCGAGGCGCAGCTGCAGGGGGCCCCGGCTTTCAGCGAGTCCGCCTGGGGCGACCGCGATTGGGAGCGCCGCACGTACGATCACTATGGCGTTCCCTACTACTGGGGTGCCGGCGCGGTCTGATAACAATACGGCGCGATAATAAAAAGGCGGCTTGGCGATCACTCGCCAAGCCGCCTATCAGTGAACCTGGTCTGGGAAGGCCGTTACTTCGCGATCTTCGGCAGCGCCCGGACCTGCTCCGAATTCATGCCGAGCACGATGCGATCGTTCTCGAGCTTGAATTGGCTGGGGAGCACCTTGACCCTCGTCTCGCCGAGACCGAGGAACCCACCGATATC
>LNFM01019812.1_pt1 | contig 13090 bp, 15 predicted proteins | sample 596031 | NCBI WGS metagenome assembly LNFM01 (sample SAMN04254537, study PRJNA301005) | activated carbon metagenome | isolation source: dual media filters at the Ann Arbor, Michigan drinking water treatment plant | place: USA: Ann Arbor
CAGGCGCACCACCAGTAGTCCTTGCCCGCCTCGAGCGTCACTTTCGCAGGCACCCTGCCCGCGACAACCGGCTCGGTCATGTTGCTTTCCCCGTTGCGGCGGCTTTGTTACGGTGCCGCGCCAATCCGCTGAAATGAATCTCTTGAGGGCGGAGTCTAGGCAATGGTCCGCGGACCCGCAAGCGAGCGGGTCGGCATCCCGCAGAACGAATTCTCATGCCGGTCTCGAAGAAACCCCTCACGATCCTGCTCGCCAGCCCGCGCGGCTTCTGCGCCGGCGTCGACCGCGCCATCCAGATCGTGGAGCGCGCGATCGAACGCTATGGCCGGCCGGTCTATGTCCGCCACGAGATCGTGCACAATCGCTACGTGGTCGAGAACCTAGAGGCCAAGGGCGCGGTGTTCGTCGATGAACTCGACGAGGTGCCCAGCGACCGCCCGGTGGTGTTCTCCGCCCATGGCGTACCCAAGGCCGTGCCGGCCGAGGCTGGCCGGCGCAACCTGCTCTATGTCGATGCCACCTGCCCGCTGGTCTCCAAGGTCCACCGCGAGGCCGAGCGCCATCACGAGTCGGGCCGCACGGTCGTGCTGATCGGCCATGCCGGCCATCCCGAGGTGATCGGCACCATGGGCCAACTCCCGTCTGGCGCGGTGCTGCTGGTCGAGGACGTGTCCCAGGTCGCGACGCTAAAAGTGTCCGACCCGCAGAATCTCGCCTACGCGACGCAGACCACCCTGTCGGTCGACGACACGATCGCGATCGTGGCAGCACTCCGCCGCCGCTTCCCCGCCATCCAGGGCCCGAAGATGGAGGACATTTGCTACGCCACCACCAACCGCCAGGCCGCGGTCAAGGCGATCGCCGAGCGCTGCGATGCGCTGGTGGTGATCGGCGCGCCCAACTCGTCCAACTCGATGCGGCTGGTCGAGGTCGCGGGCAACTACGGCTGTACCAAGTCGCGCCTGGTGCAGCGCGCCGCCGACATGGACTGGGACTGGCTGGGGGATGCCAAGCGGCTGGGCATCACGGCCGGCGCCTCGGCGCCCGAGCTGTTGGTCGACGAGCTGATCGAGGCCTGCCGCGCGCGCTACGACGTCAGCGTCGAGGAAGTACGCACGACAGAGGAAAACGTCGTCTTCAAGCTGCCCCGCCTGTTGGTCGCGTAACATGGCTGTCTATACGGAGGTGGGCGACACCGAGCTCGACGCGTTCCTGGACGAGTACGATATCGGCGAAGCCGAGGCGCTGAAGGGCGTGGCCGAAGGCGTCGAGAATTCGAACTACCTGCTGACCACGACCAAGGGCCAGTATTTTCTCACGCTCTACGAAAAGCGCGTGAACCCCCGGGACCTGCCGTTCTTCCTCGGCCTAATGGACCATCTGGCGGCGCGCGGCATCAACTGCCCGCAGCCGATCCATGGCCGCGACGGCGGCACGGTCCGGACACTCGCCGGCAAGCCCGCCGCCATCACCAGTTTCCTGCACGGCCTGTCGCCGCGCCGGATCGAAGTAAGACATTGCGGGCCGATCGGCGAGGCGCTGGCCGGACTGCACCTCGCCGGACGCGACTTTGCATTGAAGCGGCCCAACGCGCTCTCGGTCGAGGGCTGGCGGTCGCTGTTCGACGGCAGCCGCGCCCACGCCGACAGCGTGGCCGCGGGCCTCGCGTGCGAACTCGGCGCCGAGATCGACGACCTCGAGGCCAACTGGCCGACAGGCCTGCCGGCGGGCGTGATCCATGCCGATCTGTTCAACGACAACGTCTTCTTCCTGCACGACAGGCTGTCGGGGCTGATCGATTTCTATTTCGCCTGCAACGATGCTCTGGCTTACGACGTCGCCATCTGCCTCAACGCCTGGTGCTTCGAGCCCGACCGCTCGTTCAACGCCACCAAGGCGCGCGCCCTGCTGCAGGGCTACGACAAGGTGCGGGCGCTGGGTGACGAGGAACGGCGCGTCCTGCCGCTGCTGGCGCGAGGTGCCGCGCTCCGCTTCCTGCTGACACGCCTCTACGACTGGCTTCACACGCCGGCCGGCGCGCTCGTGAAGCGCAAGGACCCGCTCGAGTATCTCGCCTATCTGCGTTTCCACAGGAACGCCAAGTCGCTGGCGGATTATGGTTTGTAGGGTGGGGCTGTGAGCGAGCTGCCGGAAGTCGAGATCTTCACCGACGGCGCCTGCAGCGGAAACCCCGGCCCCGGCGGCTGGGGTGCGATCCTGCGGATAGGCGCGCGCGAGAGGGAACTGTCGGGCGGCGAGCCTTCGACCACCAACAACCGCATGGAGATGATGGCGGTGATCGCCGGCCTGGAAGCCCTGCAGCGGCCGTGCCGGGTGCGGCTGTTCACCGACAGCAAATACGTTCTCGATGGCGCCACCAAATGGATCAGGGGCTGGAAGAGGAACGGCTGGAAGACCGCCGACAAGAAGCCGGTGAAGAACGTCGAACTGTGGCAGCGTCTCGACGCCGCGCATGCCGTGCACAAGGTCGACTGGCATTGGGTGAAGGGCCATAGCGGCCATGCCGAGAACGAGCGCGCCGACCAGCTCGCGCGCGACGAGGTGACGAAGCTGCGCTAACTGCGTTTCGGCTGCGTCGGGACGGGTTTCTTCTCGACCGGCTTTTCATAGACCAGGTCGAAGCCTTCGCGCGTGCCGTCGCAGGGGTTGTCACCCTCGGCCAGGCGCCATACCTGCGATTTTCCCGAGCGGCGGAAGGTGAGCGTGCCCGCGACCTTGCACGGCGTGCCCTTCTCGACCTTGGCGACCCGGAAGGCAACTTCGCCGCGGATCTGCACGACACCGGCGGCAATACGCTCGACCACGCCGTCGATCGAGGCCCAGTCGCCGTCGGTGCCGGGCGCGACGCTGTCGATGCGGCCCTTGATGGTCCAGAGGTTGCCCTGCTTCGTTACCGTCACGTCGCCCGCCTTGGCGCCCTTGATCTTGGCGTGGCGGCCCCAGACGATCTTGCGGGCATCGATGAAGAGCTGCGCCTCGGTCTCGGCAGCAATCTCGGTGCGCTCTACTTTCTGCGTCGGTGGCAGCGGCGAGGTGAGACCGGTGGTCGGCACGCCCTGCTGCACCGATGGTGCCTGAAGCGGCGGCGGCGCGGGATAATAAGAGGAGGGCGGCTGCGGCGCGGACTGCCCAGTCGATGGGCCGGCGGGTGGCGTTTGGGCAAATGACTGGGTCGCAAACAGCGCGACCAGCGCGATCGATGAGAAAATTCGGGTCATTGCTGTGGCTCTTACCTCAGTGGTCGCCGGCATACTACCGCTTCCCGCCAGCTTTGGGCGCGGTGTTTGGGGCCACCGGCGCGGCGGGCGTGGCGCCGGGCGCTGCCGGGGCGGGCTGTTCGCCGCGCAGACCCGCCTGGGCCCGCCGCGCGCTGTCGGAGCCCGGCGGCACGATGCGCAGTACGCGATTGAAATCATCGTTGGCGCGGGCACGGTCACCGCCCGCCAGGTTGGCGAAACCGCGTTCGAGCAGCGCCTCGGTATGTTCGGGCGCGATCCGGAGCGCCCGTCCGGCATCGGCAAGGGCCTGGCTGGTATTGCGCGCGTTGCGCCAGGCGGCGGCGCGCAACACCAGGACCTCGACGTCATCCGGCCTGAGGCGAAGCGCCTGGTCGAAGTCGGAGATGGCCCGCGGCCAGGCCTGCATGGCGGCATTGCTGAGGCCTCGATCGATCCACAGATCGGGGTCGTTGGCCTTGAGCTCGATCGCCCGGGTCTGCGCAACGGCTGCCTTGTCGGCCTGCCCCGCTTCGACCCATGCCTGGCCGGCCTGGGCCCAAAGCTCGGCCCGCAACCCCGGGCGGTCGAGGCCCATGTCGCGGGCGATCGCCTCGAACTGCGCCGCCGATTGGGGATATTTGCCGGCCTGGAACATGGCGACGGCGACGCAATGGCGCGCCCCGAGGCCGCCACCCTCGACACTCCATTTCTCGGCCACCGGCAACGCCCGGAGCGGCTCCTTGCGCGCCAGCTTCATGCACTCCGTATACCGCTGCAGGTGATCGGGCGTGTTCTCGAACGGGCTCAGCGTCTGGCCGGCCGCCGGCAGCGCCGGGGCAAGACCAAGCAATAGGAGGAGCGTCAGGTGACGAAACGACATCTTTGAAAAGAAGCGCGCCCGAGCGATCCTGACAAGATGACCAAACGCCTTTTCATTTTCGGCCTGGGCTACAGCGGCCTTGAAATCGCCCAGCTTGCGAAAGCCAGTGGCTGGACCGTGGCCGGCACCTGCACCGGCGCGGACAAAGCCCAGCGGCTGCGCGCCCAGGGGATCGAGGCGCACCTGTTCGACGGCACAGCACCGTTGCCGCTCGAGTCCGTAGGCGGAGCCTCGCACATCCTCTGCAGCATTGCCCCGGGGACGACGGGCGATCCAGCGCTGAGCCTCTGCGGGCCGCTGCTGCGGCAGGCCAAATGGCTGGGCTACCTCTCGACTACCGGTGTCTACGGCGATCACGGCGGCGGCTGGGTCGACGAGGCGACGCCTCCCACGCCTGGCCAGCCGCGAAGCATCGAGCGCCTGGCGGCCGAGCGCGGCTGGCAGGCGTTGGCGGGCGAGGCCGGCGCCAAGCTCGATGTCTTCCGGCTGCCCGGCATCTACGGCCCCGGCCGCAGCACGCTCGACCAGGTGAAGGCGGGCACCGCACGGCGCATCGATAAGCCCGGGCAATTCTTCTCGCGCATCCATGTCGCCGACATTGCCGGTGCCGTGCTGAAGGCGATGACCGCGCCGCATGCCGGCGGCGTCTACAACGTGGCCGACGACCTGCCGGCACCCAACTGCGACGTCGTGGGGTACGCCTTCGAGTTATTGGGCAAGCCGGTGCCGCCGGCGATCCCGTGGGACGAGATTGCACCCTCGCTGAGCGCCATGGCGCGCTCCTTCTACGGCGAGAGCCGGCGCGTGCGGAACGATCGCCTCAAGCGCGATCTCGGCGTCGTGCTGCGCTATCCGACCTACCGCGAAGGACTAAGGGCGATCGCGGCTGCGGGCTAGCGCGTCAGCTCTTCCACGTTGGCGATCAGGCGAGCAATGTTGGCCGGCGTGCTGAGGCGGTGGTCGCCGCCTTTGATGAGGGTGGTGATCACCTCGGGCGCGTCGAGATGTTGCGCGATCTGCAGCGAATATTCCCACGGCACGTCGGGATCGCTCTGGCCATGCAGCAGCCGCACGGGACACGGCAGCGCCAGCTTCTTGTCGAGCAGCAGGTGGTTGCGCCCCTCCTCGATCAGCTTCCAGGTAAAGACCGAGGGTTCGGGCGAATATTGCGATGGACGCTCCAGCCGGCCGTCACGTTCGAGCGCGACGCGATCCTCGGACGAGAGCCCCTTCAGCAGCATGCGCTCGGTGAAGTCGGGCGCGGCGGCGATCAGCACCAGCCCGGCCATGCGCTCCAGTCGCGCGCGCGCGACCAACAACGACAGCCAGCCGCCCATGCTCGAGCCCACCAGCACCAGCTTGCCGGCGGTGAGCCGGTCGATGGCCGCCAGCGAATCATCGAGCCAGCGGCCAATGGTGCCATCCTCGAAACAGCCCGAGGACTGGCCGTGACCAAGGTAGTCGAAGCGCAGGAAGGCGCGACCGGTCTCGCGCGCCCAGACCTCCAGCGCGATCGCCTTGGTGCCGGTCATGTCGGACCGGAAGCCGCCCAGGAACACCACAGTCGGCGCGGTTCCGTCGGTTTTCGCATAGGCAACGCTATTGCCGTCGGGACGTGGCAACCGCTCGACTCTACCCACGTTGGCCCTCCCGTGTTACCTGCTCGGTCTCCACTCCACTCATACGAAAAATAAATCACCGTGTCCGCGCCCACGCTCCTGCAGATCGTGCCGACCCTTGCCGGCGGCGGCCTCGCCCGCGCCACGCTAGACGCGGCGCAGGCCGTGATCGCCGCGGGTGGCTCCGCGCTCGTCGCCTCGCCGGGCGGCGCCATGGTGCCCGACCTGCTGCGGCTGCGCGCGACCCACATCGAGTTGCCGATCAGCGGGCAGCGGCTGTGGGGCCGGCTCACCCTGCCCGCCAAGCTCGCGAGTTCGCTGCGCGACGCCCGCGTCGACCTCGTGCAGTCCCGCTCACCCGCCACGGCCTGGATCGCCCGCGCGCTCGCCCGCCGGCTCGAGGTCAAGTGGATCGCCACGCTGCACCGGCCGTTCATTGCGCCCGACCTGATGGGACGCTTCCTCGAACGCCGCCAGGGGCGTGCCGACGCGGCGATCGCCGTGTCCGACCATGTCGCACGCGATGCGCTGCAACGCTTCCCTGCGCTCGCCGACCGCCTCGAAACCATCCCGCCCGGCGTCAATTTCGATCGCTTCGATCCGGCGATCGTGCGCGCCGACCGGCTGATCCGCCTCGCCGGGGAGCTGCGCGTGCCCGACGGCAGCCATCTCGTGCTGTGTCCGGCGCGCTTCGGCGAGGACAACGGCCAGAAGATCCTGATCGATGCACTGAAGCGGCTGGGCCGCGACGACGTGTTCTGCCTGCTGCTGGGCTCGGTCGGCCAGCCGATGCCGTTCGAACGCGAACTCGAACGCGCGATCGAGGCCGCCGAGCTGCACGGCCGCATCCAGATCGGGCCCTATGTCGACGACATGCCGGCGGCCTACATGCTGGCCGACGTAGTGGTGGCGACCGGTGGCAGCCGGCAGGGTTTCAGCCGCACGCTGGTCGAGGCCCAGGCAATGGGCCGGCCGGTGGTGGCGGAGGACGGTGGCGGCGCCGCCGAGACCGTGCGCCCTGGCGTCACCGGATGGCTGGCGCCGGCAGGCGATGCCGCAGCACTCGCCGACGCGCTGCGGAAAGCGCTGTCGCTGTCAACCGAACGCCGCGCCGAACTCGCACGTGCCGCCCAGGAGCATGCACGCAGCCACTATGGCTTGGCAGAGACCAACAGCCGGCTGCTTGCGCTCTACGGGAGTCTGGCTGCAAGCGCTAAAATGTCATGACATCGGCCGTCTGCCGCACGCCGCGCTCCTTCTCTCCTTCCAGAGCGGGCTCGCTCCGGGTTCGTCCGTGCCGTCCCGATCAAAGCCAGCTGCCCGCACGCCAGAGAGCCGTTCTCCTGATCGCGTGTCACAACCCGATGTGTCACACCAAGTTGTGACAAATGTTGTGACGCGCACCTGCCCGGAGTCCGGGCCGAGCCCGGAATAACGAGCTTTTTACGACGTCGTTTCTTCTTCCGGTGTCACCAGCCCGGTACTGCCTGTGACAGGCAGCGCCATGTGTCCGTTCCGAGTCTTATCGGTGCTCGGTGGGGACGGGCCAAAACGGGCTCGGAACTACACCCTCGCCCTCGAGCGCCTGCCCGCGGCGTGCGCGGGAGGGCCATGTCCGAAGTAGATAGACCGGGGCGGTCCGACCGCCAGCCTGCCTAAAGCAGTGAGATATTTTTGCTGAACCTGCAATTCTTGTATGCTCACATCTGCGTGAACCGATGCTGGCAGTGCAAGCATCCGGCTCGCCGCGATGGGCCGGGATTGTGCACGAAGAGCCAGCTCCGGCTGGAAACATGCGATGCCAGTGGTGCTGACTGGGGCCTGTCAGCGCGAGGGAACGGCCGTTCCCTTCAGCCGGACCGCCACCCATGACTGCCGCCCATGGCTGTCTGCGTGCCCCCGCCTGCCCGGCCCGCCAACTTGACTCAGGCCGCCTGCGCAACTATCTCCGGGCGCATGGACCGGCTGTTCTCCAGCTTCCTGGCTTTCCCGACCACCGACCGAACTTGATTCGGCCGGGCGCGCGCGTTGCTTTGCGTCGGCCGATGAAACGCGTTCGGACTCTCAAGCGGTGGTTGCCATGATCAATATCTCCCTGCCGGACGGCTCAGTCCGGAAATTCGACAAACCGGTGAGCGGCGCCGAAATCGCCGCCTCGATCGGACCCGGCCTCGCCAAGGCCGCCTTGGCCTTGCGCGTCGACAGCAAGATGGTCGACCTCGCCCATGTCGTCGACAAGGACGCCAGTATCGGCATCGTGACGTCGAAAGACCCGGCGGCACTGGAACTGCTGCGCCACGACGCGGCGCACGTGCTGGCGCAGGCCGTGCAGGAACTCTTTCCGGGCACGCAGATCACGTTCGGGCCGGCGACCGAGGACGGCTTCTACTACGATTTCGTGCGCGCCGAGCCCTTTTCGCCAGACGACTTCGCCCGTATCGAGCAGCGCATGGCCGAGATCGTCGACCGCAACCTGCCGATCGTGCGCGAGGTCTGGGACCGCGCCAGGATCAAAGAGCACTTCCTGAAGCACGGCGAGAGCTTCAAGGCCCAGTGGGCCGACGAGTTGCCCAAGGACGAGGAGATCTCGGTCTACAAGCAGGGCGACTGGCTCGACATGTGCCTCGGCCCGCACCTGCCCTCGACGGGCAAGCTCGGCAAGGCGTTCGCGGCGATCGCAACAACGCGCAGCTGCAGCGCGTCTACGGCACGGTCTTCTTTTCCGACAAGGACCTGAAGGACCACCTGCACCGCATCGAGGAGGCCGAGAAGCGCGACCATCGCCGGATCGGCCGCGAGATGGGCCTCTTCCACCAGCAGGAGGAAGCGGCCGGCATGGTGTTCTGGCACCCCAAGGGCTGGACGTTCTGGCGCACGCTGGAGAACTACATCCGGCGCAAGCTGGAAGCGGGTGGGTACCAGGAAGTGAAGACGCCACAGCTCGTCGACCGCAAGCTGTGGGAAGAGTCGGGCCACTGGGAGAAGTTCCGCCAGAACATGTATCTCAGCGAGAACGAGGAAGGGCTGCGCGAATTTCTGGCCGACGACGCGCACCGCATCTTCGCGCTGAAGCCGATGAACTGCCCCTGCCATGTGCAGATCTTCAACCAGGGTCTGCGCAGCTACCGCGAGCTGCCGCTGCGCATGGCCGAGTTCGGCTCCTGCCACCGCTTCGAACCGTCGGGCGCGCTGCACGGCATCCTGCGCGTGCGCAACTTCACGCAGGACGATGCCCACATCTTCTGCAGCGAGGAGCAGATCGAGAGCGAGACGATCCGCTTCTGCAAGCTCCTGGACGAGATCTACCGCGACCTGGGCTTCACGGACTACTTCGTGAAGTTCTCGGACCGCCCGCCGGTGCGCGCCGGAACCGATGCGATCTGGGACAAGGCCGAGGGCGCCCTGCTGTCGGCCTCGAAGGCCGCCGGCCTCGACGTGGTGCTCAATCCGGGCGAAGGCGCCTTCTACGGACCCAAGCTCGAGTTCGTGCTGCGCGACGCCATCGGCCGCGACTGGCAGTGCGGCACGCTGCAGGTCGACTTCGTGCTGCCCGAGCGGCTCGACGCCTCTTATGTGGCGGAAGACGGATCGCGCAAGCGCCCGGTCATGCTGCACCGCGCCATCTTCGGCAGCTTCGAGCGCATGATCGGCATCCTGATCGAGAACTATGCCGGCCGCTTCCCGCTGTGGCTGGCGCCGACGCAAGCGGTGGTGGTCACGATCGTGAACGACGCCGACGGCTATGCGAACGAAGTCGCCGACGCGCTGCGTGCGGCCGGCATGCGGGTCGACACCGACCTCAGCAACGAGAAGATCAACTACAAGGTCCGCGAGCACTCGCTGGCCCACGTGCCGCTGATCGTCGCCGTCGGCCGGCGCGACATGGAGGCCCGCACGGTGGCCATCCGGCGCCTCGGCTCGGACAAGCAGGAGGTCCTTGAACTCGGGGCTGCCGTCACTACACTTTCAACGGAGGCCCGGCCGCCCTTCTAGGGGCGGCCGCGGTTTCGATACCCGCCCCCGCCGGGGGTTCTGACAGAGGAGAAGGAAGCCATAGCCAGACCTGCTCAACAAAGCGCGCCTACCCGCGAGGGTCCGCGCGTCAACGGCGAAATCAAGTCGCCGCAAGTCCGACTGATCGACGAAAACGGCGAGATGGTCGGCGTCCTCAGCACCCGCGAGGCCATCGAAATGGCCGAGGAAGCCAGTCTCGATCTGATCGAGATTTCGCCCAACGCAGTTCCGCCGGTCGCCAAGATTTCCGACTACGGCAAGTACAAGTACGAAGCGCAGAAGAAGGCTCACGAGGCGCGTAAGCACCAGAAGGTCATCGAGGTCAAAGAGATCAAGATGCGCCCGAACATCGACGAGCATGACTACGAAGTGAAGATGCGCGCCATGAAGCGGTTCATCGAGGAAGGCGACAAGGTGAAGGTCACCCTGCGTTTCCGCGGCCGCGAGATGGTTCACTCCGAACTCGGCCTGCAGGTCCTCAACCGCGTGCGTGGCGAGATGGACCCCCTGACCAAGATCGAATCGATGCCGCGCATGGAAGGCCGGCAGATGATCATGGTGCTGGCGCCCAAATAGGCGCCGGCTCTTCGTCCCGTCAACGCTGGCGCAGCGTCACGATTCCGACGCTGCGCGACGCGTCGGGGTCGAACTGGCCGGTTGTTACGATGCCGTCGGGCCAGCGCACGCTGTAGACCATCTCGCCGGCGAACGACATCGGACCGTCCGCCTTGGCGTTCATCCAGTAGTCGCAGCGCACGGCGTCGTTGGCATCGAGTTTCTGTGCCCGGCAGATCTGGTGCAGCACGTAGGGAATGAACCGCACGCGGCCGTCATCGGGAGCGGTCTTGTGGTTCAGCGCCATCGAGCGGATCTGCCGGTCGCAGCGGTTCGCCTTGAACAGCTTGGCCGCGCCCGCCGCGGTACGACGGATTTCCTCCAGGCGGGCGGTCAAGGCGTCGAGGGCGCGCTCGCGTGCTGCGTCGGTGAAGCCGGTGGCGATCAGCGCGGCCTCATACTGGCCGATCGCCTCGCCGACCGGTGCCGGCGGATAGCCGGCGCGCTCTAGATCGCGCGCCCAGGAATGGGTTTCCAGCGCCCGCGTGACCATGGCACCGGTAAGCCCCGCGTGCTCGGCCCAGTCGCCCAGCACGTTGCCGACGGTCCAACAGTATTTCAGAAGGTTGTAGCCCTCGGGTTCGACCGGCAGCGCCCTCGCATCGACGACGCCGATCGATTGCGCGACCACGGTCTTGATCAGCACATACTGGCTGGAGGGGTTGTCGCGAACGCGCTCCGAGCTGAACTGCGGCGGGCTGGGCATGGTCGAGCCCGTCTGGGCGACCGCCGGCGGCGCCGCGGCACAGCCCGCGACCACGGCCGCCACGACGATCGTTGCGGCCTTACACATCCAGCGATGGTAGCCTCGGCCTCCGGAGATGCCTGCATGAGATGGTTGATAGCGACGCTCGTCCTGACAGCGTCGATCGCGACGGCCGAAGCCCAGGCGCCTGCGCAGCCCGCCGCTCAGCCGCTCAACGCGGAGGCCGCGCGTCTTTTCAACGACTTCCAGAATTTCGCGCCGCATCGTGCCTTCGTGGTCGGCGCCGATGGCAAGCCGAACTGGCAGGCCGGCGTCAGCGGGCCCACGCCTGCCGGCGCCATCGCCGCGGCGATGAAGCGATGCGAAGACCGCGGCCCGCAAACCTGCACTCTGCATATCGTCAACAACTACACCGTCACCCACCAGGACTGGCGGCAGCTGGTGCCGGCACGCGGCGTGGACGCCCCGGATATCGGCCGGCTGCGACCGCAACCTTACTGGTCGATGCGTGGCCCGCAGCTCGCCACCGGCCTGATCGTCTGGAGCCACGGCTACATGGCGGGCAAGAACGCCACCGACAGCGCACCGCAATCCTGGGTCGGCCGCTTCACCCGACTGGGCTACGACCTCTACCGCTTCGACCGCGAGTGGATTTCCGACTGGGCAAGCGACGCCACCGCCCTGGCGGCCGCGGTCGGAAAAGCTCGCGAGATGGGCTATCGCCGGGTCGTGCTGGCCGGCCAGTCGGCCGGCGCCTGGGTGTCGCTGGCCGCCGCCATGCGCGGCGCCAAGGTCGACGGCGTGATCTCGAGGGAAGATGCGCGATACCACCCGGGCGCGGTCGGAATGGCAGCAGGTGATCAAGGGGCTGAAGCCGGGCCCCGCGATCGTGGTGGTGAACTTCGCCGACGACGCCTACGATGTCGGCGGCCGCATGGCCGATGCCAGGGCCGCTTTCACCGCTTCCGGCATCAGCGGCTTGGTGATCGACGATCCCGACGGCTTCAAGGGCCATGGCGCCGGCGCCGAGTCGGGCTTCGCCCGCAAGTTCGGTTCCTGCATCGTGGCCTTCGTCGAGACGCGCAAGAAGCAGGCGCCGTGTGACGAGTAGCATGCGGTTCACGGCATGTATGAGCCGCCGTTGACGTGCAGCACTTGGCCCGTCGTGGCGTTCGATTCATCGGAGGCGAGGAAAACGGCGGTGCGTGCGATCTGCTCCGGCGTGAGCAGGCGGCCGCCGAGCGGGATCGTGGCCCGCGCCATTTCAACCAACTCGTCGCTGGTGTTGCCGTAACGCGGCTGCGCAGTGTCGGTGAGGCCGGGTGCGATGGCGTTGACGCGGATGCCGTGCGGCGCGAGTTCGAGGGCCAGCGCCCTCGTCATCGACACCACGCCGCCCTTGCTGGCGCTGTAGTGGACGCCGCGCACGGCGCCCCGGATTGCCGACGAGGAAAGATTGATCACCGAACCGCCCTGTTTGCCTGCCGCAATCAACGCTTTGGCCATCGCAATGGTTGCAAAGCAGCCGGCCTTCAGATTGATGTCGAGGACATGGTCCCAGTCGCTCTCGCGCATCTCCAGCAGCGGCACGCGGGGATAGACGCCGGCATTGTTGACCAGGATGTCGGGGGTCCCGAGCTGGCGGACGGTCTCGGCCACCATGGACTCGACCTCGGCCAGCTTGGACACATCTGCCTTGATCAGGTGGGCGCGACGGCCGGCGGCTTTCACCTTGGCCGCCACGGCCTCGGCGCCGGCACGGTCGTCGAGCCAGGTCAGCGCCGCGTCTGCCCCCTCCCCAGCCAGCGCCGCCGCGATGGCGGCCCCAATGCCCTGCTGGGCGCCCGTCACGAGCGCCACTTTACCTGCCAGCTTCATGAAAAAATCCCCCCTGCAAAGGCTGACTTTGGCACATCCGGCCGCGCTTGCATGGGCGAACCCCCGCCGCTATAAGCCCCGTTCCTTCGAGTGGCCTGGCCAATAAGGGCATTGCCTCGGCTGCTTTGTAAGGACTTTT
>LNFM01018929.1_pt1 | contig 13089 bp, 16 predicted proteins | sample 596031 | NCBI WGS metagenome assembly LNFM01 (sample SAMN04254537, study PRJNA301005) | activated carbon metagenome | isolation source: dual media filters at the Ann Arbor, Michigan drinking water treatment plant | place: USA: Ann Arbor
TGGTTAGTTCTGGGGGAGTCCATCTATGCGAGGAATAGTCTGGTACAGGAGGGATTTGCGCATTGCAGACCATCCGGCCTTGTCGGCGGCCTGCGAAGCATGGAGCGAGGTAATCCCGCTCTTTGTGTTCGACGAGCCGTTGTTGCACTCCCATGTGTTCGGCTCCGCCTGTGTGAATTTTATGCTCGGATGTCTCCAGGATCTGGCGTCGTCTTTGTCGGACCGAGGTCTCACGCTTCAGTGGCGACGCGGCGAACCGGTGGAGGAGGTCGTCCGCGCCGCTCGCGAATGGAAGGTTGATGCGGTCTACTGGGATCGCGACTATGAGCCGGGAGTGATTGAGCGAGACCGCATAATCGCGCAACGGTTGGCGCAGGCCGGCGTGGTCGTCCGCACGTTCAAAGGCCATGTGGTGTTTGAGGCAGATGAGGTGCAAGGCGTCACCGGTGAACCCTTGCAGCGCTACAGCGCGTATCGCGCACGCTGGTGGACCAGATGGCATGCCACGACGCCGGCGGTTTACCCAATCCCAACAACCCTTGCGAAGAAGAAAGCTGCCTCAGTGCCCATCTCTCATCCGCTCCCCACAGCCGGCGAGCTTGGATACGATCCGGTCGCATCGTGGATTGAGCCGGGGGAGCGGAACGCCCTGAAGCGATTGCGCTGGTTCGTGCAAGGGCCGATGCATTCCTACGCGACAAACAGAAACCTGCCGGCGAACGATGGGTGCTCACAACTTTCACCGCACTTCCGTTTCGGAACACTGTCGCCGCGCAAGGCCGTACACGCAGCGTTGAACGCACTGGCCAAAGGCGGGCGAGTGTCCCGGCCTGATGTCCTGGCCTGGGTCGATGAATTAATCTGGCGTGAGTTCTTTCAGCAGGTATTAGCTTCCTTCCCCCATGTTGCAAAGGGACCATTCCGCAAGGTGGTTATACCGCCGTCGCGTGAGTCGGGTCCCGAACGAGACGGCCTGTTTCAAGCCTGGTGCAATGGGCAGACCGGCTATCCGATCGTGGATGCGGGGATCAGGCAACTCAATCAAACGGGATGGATGCACAACCGTGTCCGCATGGTCGTAGCATCCTTTCTCATCAAAGATCTTCGGATCGACTGGCAGAGCGGCGAACGGTATTTCATGCAGCATCTCACCGATGCTGACGTGGCGGCCAATAACGGTAATTGGCAGTGGTGTGCCTCCACCGGCACGGATGCCATGCGGGGTTATCGGATTTTCAATCCTGCGCTTCAAAGCAAGAAGTTCGACCCGGACGGCGTCTACATCCGCCGGTATGTTCCGGAACTGGCTCATGTATCGGCGAAGCGAATTCATGAGCCGCATCTCATGACCGCAGATGAGCAGGAACGCGCTCGATGCCGAATCGGGGACAATTATCCTTCCCCGGTTGTGGACCATCAACATGCCCGACAGGAATATCTCACCCTCGGAAAGCAGGAGGTGATGAGATGACGACCTCCCCGCTTCGCCTTGGAATCAGTCGGTGTCTTCTCGGAGATGAGGTCCGCTTCGACGGAGGACACAAGCAGGACCATTTCTTGACCGATGTATTGGGCCCCTACGTCGAATGGGTACCGGTATGCCCTGAGGTGGAAGCGGGATTGGGCACCCCGCGCGAAGCCATGCGCTTGGTGGGGAATCCACATCGTCCCCGGCTGATGACCATCAAGAGCAAGCACGATCACACCGAGGCGATGGAGTCGATGATCGACGTGCGGCTCGACTCACTCAAAAAACTGGACCTCACAGGGTTTGTCTTCAAGAGAGGCTCGCCCAGTTGCGGGGTCGAACGGGTGCGCGTGTACACCGTACAGGGCATGCCGAGCCATGGCGGCGTCGGAATATTCGCGAAGGCCTTTGTAGAGCAGTTCCCTCTGATTCCCGTCGAGGAGGAAGGGCGGCTCTCTGATCCATCGCTTCGGGAGAACTTCATCGAGCGGGTGTTCTGCTACCGCCGGTTCCAAGATCTGGTGCAGAACGGAGTCACAAAACAGGCTCTCATACGCTTCCACACGATTCACAAATATCTGCTGTTAGCCCATAGCCAGCAGCACTACGAAACGATGGGGCGGCTGGTCGGCCAAACGGAGCGGTATGGACTCAAAGAATTGACGTCGAAGTATGGTGAGCACTTCATGAGAGCCCTGACGATGAAGGCGACGGTGCGGAAGCATGTCAATGTGCTGCAGCATATTGTGGGCTACTTCAAGAGTCGGTTGACCACTCAAGAAAAGGCCGAGCTGTTGGGCGTGATTGCCGACTATCATGGGGGGCTTACGCCGTTAATCGTCCCTCTCACGCTGGTCAAGCATTACGTCCAGATCTTCGACGTCGGATACATTCGCGATCAGGTCTATCTGAACCCGCATCCGAAAGAGCTCATGTTGCGGAATCATGCGTAAGGGGGGAACGCGATGCCACATGTTGTTGTAGAAGAAGCCGGAGACCTGCAGGGCCTCTATCAAGTGTTCACGCCGATGGTTCACCGGACCGACAACGAGATTCTCAAGGTGCAGGAATTCTATTTGTCCCGGAGCGGGAAAGACGCCCTGCTGGAGTCCGTGGCGATTGAGAAGGGTGCTGCGTCCACGTTCTTTGTCCAGCTGAAGTTGCACGAGAAAGCAATCACCGTCCGTTTGTTGCCGGCTACAGATCCTGAGAAAACCCCCGCGGTCAAGAAGCTGATGGCTCTCGTCGCGGGATTCATTCGGAAGGTGTACCCGGGGAGTCGCTATGGAAAGACCAATCTACAGGAATACCTCGAGGCAACGGTGAGTTCAACGTGAGGAAACACAGACGCGAGTCACAACAAGAGGAGTGAGGGATGGCGGCAATCAGACGAGGAATCATTCTGGTCGGTCACGGCGGCATTCCCAAGGGATGCCCTCAGGAATTGGTCACAAAACTGAAACGCTTGGAAAGTCAGCGGCGTGCTGCGAAGCTTCCGCCCTCGGCGGAAGAGCTTGAGCTGGATACCAAGATCCGTCAGTGGCCGAGGACCGCGGAGACAGATCCCTATCAAGCTGGTCTCCAAACAGTAGCGGCACGCCTGCAAGCCCAACTGAACGGCGCGCTCTTTGCCGTGGCGTTCAATGAGTTTTGCGCACCGACGTTAGAGGAATCGGTCGAGGCGTTGATCAACCAGGGGGCGACTCATATTACCGTGACGACAACGATGTTCACGCCAGGTGGGTCGCATTCGGAAGTTGAGATTCCGGAAATTCTCGATCAGTTGAGGCCACTGTATCCCGGGGTCGAACTGCGTTACGCCTGGCCATTTGATCTCGACTCAGTCGCCAAAACCCTGGCAGAGCAGGTGAAGCGTTTCTCATGACGATGACCATGGCGGTATCCATACGCGCACGTTTGTTTGGAGGCTAAGCCCGTGCAACATCTGACTCGTCTGACATTGAACCTGGCTGAGCTGGGACTGTTCCCGGACGTGGTGCTCAGATGGGGGATTCGACAGTTGGTCGCACAGCGCCTCCGGGAGATCAGGTCCGGCGACGCGCGAACAGCAGCGCTGCAACAAAAGCGGTTTATCGACGAGATGCGCCGTGCGCCCATCGCGGTAGTACCGGAGAAAGCCAATGATCAGCACTATGAGGTCCCGGTTGAGTTTTTTAGCCGGGTCCTCGGGCCGCATCTGAAATACAGCAGCGCCTTCTGGCCCGCCGATGCAAAGACCCTAGACCAGGCAGAAGGACCTGATGAACGGGCAGACGATCTTGGAGCTCGGATGCGGCTGGGGATCTCTCACGTTATGGATGGCTGAGCACTACCCCGACAGCCGTATCACGGCGGTCTCCAATTCCCGCTCGCAGCGGGCGTACATCGAGGCCCAAGCCAGAGCGCGCGGCCTACAGAACCGGATCCGGGTACTGACCTGCGACATGAACACGTTCGAGGTCGACCCAGGACTCTTCGATCGGGTGGTGTCGGTGGAAATGTTTGAACACATGCGTAACTGGCCTGATCTCTTTGTGCGCGTCCGCCGATGGCTGAAACCAGGCGGCCGGTTCTTTATGCACGTGTTCGTGCATCGCTCAACGGCGTACCTATTCGAAGATCGGGGACCCGCCGACTGGATGAGTCGTCAGTTTTTCACGGGCGGGATGATGCCCAGTGATGGCCTTCCGCTGGTCTGTCAGGACCAGCTTGCCTGCGTAGACCATTGGCGGTGGGACGGCACGCACTATGAGAAGACGGCTAACGCCTGGCTGGCCAATATGGATTCCGCCCGTAAGACACTGTGGCCGGTGATCGAACGTGTCTACGGCAAAGCATGCGCGCGAGTCTGGTGGTGGCGGTGGCGTCTGTTCTTCATGGCCTGTGCCGAACTGTTCGGCTATGAGGAGGGCCGTCAGTGGGGAGTCAGTCACTACCTTTTCGAAAAACAGGTAGCGAGTGTGTCATGAAGATGAGCACCACCATGATCGTCAGCAACTTTGTCCTGTTTCAGATCGGCTGGTTTGCGCCGCGACGCATCAGCCCTGGATCGGCGTACTGGTGACGACCGGGGTGGTGCTCGCGCATGTGCTCCGCGCTCCCCTGCCGGAGGCGGAGCTCAAACTGGTGCTCCTCTCACTCGGCTTAGGGCTCGTTTTTGACAGCCTGTTGGTTTGGCAGGGCTGGCTTCAGTATTCCTCGGGAATCCTGCTCCCGAACGTAGCCCCATACTGGATCGTGGCGTTGTGGGGGCTCTTTGCAACCCTCTTGAATGTCTCATTGCGTTGGATGAGGGGGCGCTGGGTCATCGCGGTTCTGTTTGGAGCCGCCGGGGGCCCTGCCGCCTACTATGGCGGCCTCCGTCTTGGGGCGTTGGAATTCACCAATATGCCGGCAGGGCTCATGGCCCTGGCCATCGGCTGGGCGGTGCTTACGCCGCTGCTGCTGGCGTTGTCTTCGCGCTTTGACGGCTATGCCGGCCTGCTGGAAAAGAAGGCGTCATGAACGTATCGCTCTATCTCTTGGGACTGGTTTCGACGCTGGGTCTGGCGACGCTGACTTGGGTGGTGAGCGTCATCAAGCGCGATGTGAGCATCGTGGACGGCGCGTGGGCCTTCATGCTCCTCGCCGCCGCGACCGTGTACGTCACCGGTGCGGAGCCCTACACAGGGCGGACGATGCTCATCCTGACGCTGGTCCTGCTGTGGGCCCTGCGTCTGTCGGCTCATATCATCCATCGCAACTGGGGTGAGCCTGAGGACCGGCGGTATCAAGACATCCGCCGCAAATACGAACCAAATTTCGCATTCAAGAGTCTTGGGCTCATCTTCTGGTTTCAGGCAGTGCTGGCATGGATCATTACCATGCCCCTGTGGCCGGCTCTCACCGTTCCGGTCGACTGGGGGGCATCCGATGTACTGGCAGTCACGGTATGGACTGTCGGCATGATCTTCGAAGGCATTGGAGATTGGCAGTTGTCACGGTTCAAAGCTGATCCGGAAAACCACGGCAAGGTGATGGACCACGGACTCTGGCGCTACACACGTCATCCCAACTACTTCGGTGAGTGCCTGATCTGGTGGGGCTTCTCCCTCTGCTTGGTGGACGGCCGTGGGACCGCTGCTTCTCACATACATGCTCTTGAAATTCTCGGGCGTGACCTTGATGGAGCAGACCATCGTCGATCGGCGACCTGCCTATCGAGCGTACATCGCCAGGACCAATGCCTTCATTCCCGGTCTGCCGAAACAGGATAACTATGCCCCCCTTCCAGGAAACGGACCACATGATTAGCGCGTCTTTCGTCACCAGCGGGTTTCGTATGGCAGTGACCGTTCTCGGATGCCTGACATGCCTTGGATCTGCACCCCAAGAATCTTGGGGTGGCAGCTTTGAGACGTATGACTTCAAGGTCTTCCTCGGGAAAGATGAGATCGGACGCCAGCGCTTCGACGTCTCTACGGAAGGCGAGCGGACCCGTGTCCGGGTAGACGCGCAATTCACGGTCAAGTTCCTGTACATCACCGTCTATACCTATCGACATACCAACGTCGAATTATGGGAGGGAACGTGTCTGCGAGAGATTCGCGCGGAGACAGATGATAACGGCGAGTCTTTCTTCGTGACCGGCATTGTTCGGAACGGGCAGATGCACGTGCAGACACAAGCCGGAAACTGGATCGGTGAAGGATGCATCAAGACTTTTGCCTACTGGAACCCTGAGTGGATCAAAGGCGAGCGATTGTTGAATTCGCAGACCGGCGAACATCAGCCTGCGTCCATGCTTGTGGTGGGCGAGGAGACGATCTCCGTGCAGGGAGTCCCGAGTCGAACCACACACCGTCGCATCATCACGGACAAGTTCACGATCGATCTTTGGTATACGTTGAATGGCCGATGGGTCGCGCTCCACTCCACCACGAAGAAAGGCGATACCCTTCGCTATACGCTCCAGTGAGGACACTATGTCATCTGTGATGTTGTCACTCTTCATGCCCGTTGTGCTGCTCACGCTTGCGGCCTGCAGCAGCCCACCACCCATTCGCACGGCGACGGCTGTGAACTTGGAGCGGTTCATGGGGGACTGGTACGTCATCGCCAATATTCCTACTTTTATCGAGACGAACGCCTACAACGCCGTGGAGTCCTATCGCTTGGCCGAGGATGGCACCGTGCCCACGACCTTTAGCTTCCGCGAGGGCGGCTTCGAGGGGGAGCGCAAGACCTATCATCCGACCGGCTATGTCATCGATACGCAATCGAATGCCGTCTGGGGCATGCAGTTCATCTGGCCGATCAAGGCCGACTATCGCATCGTCTTTCTGGATGAGTCGTACAGTCAAACGGTCATTGGAAGAACCGCGCGTGATTTCGTGTGGTTGATGGCGCGAACACCTGAAATTCCCGATTCGGACTATCAACGGTTTCTCACGCTCATCGCCGAGGAAGGCTACGATGTCTCCAAAGTCAGGAAGGTGCCTCAACGCTGGAACTAATGTGCCCCGGGAAGTCATGGAACACGTCGATTGTACTGTGATGACAGACCGGCCCCGCGCCGGAACCGGGTCGGCGCTCAACGCGAGCACAGGGCAAGCATGCCAGGTCTCGATGGTATGGCGGTCTCTGTGGCAGTCTGGCCCGGTCTGAATCCGATCAACGAGGCACTGAAGACCGCATGAAGATCGCGATTGTCGGCACAGGCATTTCGGGAATGGTCGCGGCGTATCTCCTGCACCGAGATCATGAGATCACTGTCTTCGAGGCTGCTGATTACATCGGCGGACATACCAATACGCTCGAAGTCTCGATGGAAGACCGAGGTTACGCCATAGACACGGGGTTCATCGTGTTTAACGATTGGACCTACCCGAACTTCATTGCCTTGCTCCGGAAACTCGGCGTGGAATCGGAACCAAGCGACATGAGTTTCGGTGTCAAGTGCGAGCGAACAGGACTCGAGTACAATGGGACGTCGCTGAACAGGCTGTTCGCCCAGCGACGCAACCTGCTTCGCCCCTCGTTTTACCGAATGATACGGGACATCCTGCGCTTCAATCATGAGTCGCTGGAACTGCTGACACGGCCGGAGCCAGGCCCTTCACTCGGGTCCTATCTGGAGACTCATCGATACTCAAGGGAATTCATCGACCACTACATTATCCCAATGGGAGCTGCGATTTGGTCAGCTGGTCACGAGAGCATGTGGAAGTTTCCGGCCCGGTACCTCGTCCAGTTCTTCAAAAACCATGGCATGCTTTCGGTGGATGAGCGGCCGGCGTGGCGGGTTATCAAAGGCGGGTCGCAACGGTATGCCGAAAAACTCGTCGCGCCGTTCCGTAATCGGATTCACCTCAACTCCCCTGTCGAATCGGTGAGTCGTTTCCCGGATTACGTAGAGATCCGCAGCAAGATAGACGGGCGAGACGGTCGGGTGTTGCGTTTTGACCACGTGATCATCGCCACGCACAGCGATCAGGCGCTCTCCATGCTTGCCGATCCCACACCGACGGAAAAAGAAGTGCTGGGGAGCATTCACTATCAGGAGAACGACGCAGTGTTGCACACCGACACGTCGATGCTACCCAAACGGAGACTCGCCTGGGCCGCATGGAATTACCATCTGCTTGGGACCCAGCCTGATCGCGCGGTTCTGACCTACCACATGAACAAGCTGCAGAGCTTGACCGCACCCTGCGAGTTTTGCGTAACACTCAATCACACGCACGCCATCAATCCCGCCACGATCCTGCGTCGCATCACCTATCATCATCCTGTGTACTCACCGGAAGCAGTTGCCGCACAGAAGCGCCACGGCGAGATCAACGGCGTCAATCGGACGTCCTATTGCGGTGCCTACTGGGGTTTTGGGTTTCACGAGGATGGAGTGAACAGTGCCCTGGTCGTCTGTAAGCCATTCGGGAAGGATCTCTCGTCATGAAAAGCGCGATCTATACAGGACACGTTCGGCACCGGCGGTTCAGTCCGGTTCCGCACGCGTTCACCTACCGGTTGTTCATGATGTATGTGGACCTGGACGAACTACCGACCGTCTTTGAGGATCGCTGGTTCTGGTCCGTTGACCGCACCAACCTCGCCGCCTTCAGTCGTAGAGACCATGTTGGCGATCCGATCATTCCGTTAAATGATTCGATCCGCCAACTCGTGGAGGAGAGAACAGGCAGTCGACCGGCTGGACCGATCCGCCTCCTGACTCACTTCCGCTACTTCGGGTACGTTTTCAACCCGGTAAGCTTCTATTTTTGCTATGACCGATTGGATCGTGGTGTCGACACCATCGTCGCGGAAATTACCAACACTCCCTGGGGAGAGCGTCACTGTTACGTTCTGGGCACGAAGGACAACCGTGCCCGCGGCAGAAGGAAGCACTACCAATTCGACAAGGCGTTCCACATTTCGCCGTTTATCGACATGGACACCGTCTACGATTGGCGATTTACTGAGCCGGCAGCGCACCTCACCATCCATATGGAAAATCTTCGCGACGGGCGGCCTTTCTTCGACGCGACGATGAGGCTCGAGCGCCGGGAGCTCTCCAGTACATCCCTGGCGCGCGTGCTTGTGCAGTATCCCCTGATGACAGCCAAGGTCATCGGTGCCATCCATTGGCAGGCATTGAGGCTCTGGGCCAAACGTATCCCTCTCTATGCCCACCCCGGGAAACGGAAGGAGCCGTCGCCTGCGGCGACGAGTCAGACACCATCATGAGCAACCAGATGATTGCACCCCACCTTGCGCACAACGATCGGCTCAGCAGCCATGAGGGGTTCTCATCGGGCGCAAGCCGGATCTCTCGGCTTGCACGCCGGCTCATCTTTTTCAAGCTCAACAAGCTGCAGCATGGCGCCATCACGCTCCTGGAGGGCAAAACACGTTATTCTTTTGGTCGGCTGACTTCACAGTGCCCGCTCCAGGCGACCGTCACAATTCATGATCCCCACACCTATCTCGACCTTGCGTCAGGTGGCACCGTCGGAGTTGGCGATGCATACCGTCGGGGGCTCTGGAACTGTGATGACCTCACGACGTTGATTCGCATCTTTGTGTTGAATCGATCGCTTCTGAACAACATGGAAGGCGGCCTCGCACTGGCGTCCAAGCCCTTGCTCAAGACGATCCATTGGCTCAATCGTAATACGAAAGCCGGCAGTGCGAAGAACATTGCCGCCCATTACGATCTGGGTAACGAGTTCTTCCAGCTCATGCTTGACGAGACGATGATGTATTCTTGTGCCTACTTTGAGCGGCCGGACGCGACTCTGGCGGAAGCCTCACGCACGAAGAACGATCGCATCTGTCAAAAACTACAGCTGGCCGCCAGCGACCATCTATTGGAGATCGGTTCCGGCTGGGGTGGCTTCGCGATCCATGCCGCTTCTCATTATCGTTGCCGTGTGACGACCACGACGATCTCGCGGCAGCAGTATGACATGGCCGTACAGCGAGTTCAGGAAGCCGGCTTGAGTGATCACGTCACGGTGTTGCTCATGGATTATCGGGATTTGCCGAATCTTGGTCTGCAATTCGACAAGCTCGTCTCAATCGAAATGATCGAGGCCGTCGGGCATCAGTTTTACAAAGCGTTTTTCGAGGTCTGTAGTCGCATGTTGAAGTCTTCCGGGCTGGCCCTCATTCAGGGCATCACCATCGACGAACGATTCTATGAGCAGGCGAAACGATCCGTGGACTTTATTCAACGTTTCATTTTCCCAGGCAGCTGCATCCCCTCCGTGAGCGCTCTGCTGCAAGGATCGGCGAAAGTCGGCGATCTGGGGCTGATTCATCTCGAAGATATCGGAATGCACTACGCTCCTACGCTGCAGGCTTGGAGGAGGAACGTGGCCGCAAAGCTTCCGGATATCAAAGCCCTAGGGTATCAGTCGGAGTTCCTGCGTCTCTGGGAGTTTTATCTCTGTTATTGTGAAGGCGGGTTCCTAGAACGGTCTCTTAGTGTCGTCCATCTCCTCTACGCCAAGTCGGGGTGGCGCCCCCACAGTGTCCACATCTGAATGTGTACGTTCGTTGCTATGGTCCACATCGAAATCTGCCACCGAGATTGAAAGAAGCCGTGGAGAATTTGGTCACACAAGGGGCAGCTTCTGAAAACAAGAAACCGGTACTCTGGGGGATACTTCCTCCATGACAGATCTCAAGAGGCTACATGCCGTTGATAACCGATTGTGACAGAGGTTCTTGTCTCAACGTCATCGTGACATGAAACACACCACTCCACAGGTGCTCATTATCGGTGCCGGTCTTGCCGGACTGGTCTGTGCGCGTCGTCTGACAGAAGCTGGCCTCACCTGCACGGTTCTTGAGGCCTCCGACGGCATTGGTGGGCGTGCCCGCACAGATCGCGTAGAAGGCTTTCAGCTGGATCGCGGATTTCAAGTTTTTCTCACCGGCTATCCGGAAGCGTGCAAGACGCTGAACTATGCAGCGCTGGATCTCATGCCCTTTCATCCAGGAGCGCTCGTTCGGCATGCCGGCCGCTTTCATGTGATGAGCGATCCCTTTCACCGGCCGCAAGATCTTGCCCAGACGTTGCTCAGCCCCATCGGCTCGCTCGCAGACAAGTTCCGGATGCTGCGTGTTCGACGAGACACCCTCTGCTCTAAGATGAGAGACTCTCCACAGTCGACGCACGACATGTTGAAAGCCTATGGCTTTTCAGACGCCATGCTTACGCGGTTCTTTCGTCCCTTTCTCAGCGGCGTGTTTTTGGAGACGGAGTTAAGAACGCCTTGCTGGATTTTTGAGTTAGTCTGGGCGGCTTTCTGCCGAGGAGCAACCGCTGTACCGCGAGACGGCATGGGTGCCATCGCACAACAACTTGCGGCTCCATTACCTCCGGGGACGATCCGTCTAAACCAAGCCGTACGACACATTCAGGCATCGCGCGTGATGCTGGAGACCGGGGAACAGCTCACTGGTGATGTGCTAGTGATCGCGACAGATGACGTGACCGCGTCCCGCTTGCGAGGGGAGCACGTGCCGAAAGCCTCAGCTCGTGGCTCGATGACGCTCTATTTCGATGCCCCGGTTGCTCCGCAACGCGGCCCCTGGTTGATGTTGAATGGGGAAGGCGATGGGGTTGTCCGGACCGTCTGTGTCCTGAGTGAAGCGGCGCCTTCGTACGCGCCGCCTGGGCGAGCCTTGATCTCAGTAACCACGACTGAACAGATTGGGACACACGATGATGCTCCGCGCGCGGTGAGGATGTTTCTTCAATCCTGGTTCGGCTCGCAAGTCGACGAATGGCGTCATTTACGGACTGATCACATTCACCGTGCGCTGCCCCCAATAAGCGTCCTTCCATCCGGGGACCGTATCCCTTCACCGCGCGTGACGGAGCATCTCTACCTTTGTGGCGATTACCGGGAAAGCGGGACGCTGGATGGGGCGCTCTTATCGGGACGGAGAGCTGCTGAGTTGATCCTGTCTGACTATGCGCTGTTGTGACTCCGACTGCCGGTGTTTGTTCGACGAGTCATCTCACTTGCTCAATAATGTGCCAGACCCCTAATCTAAGCATCCAAGTCTTGGCAACCTTTCAACGACCACAGGCCGTTGTCATGAGCGCAGCAGTTGCTGTACCCGGAGCCGACCTAGCTAATTGGCCTGTGGCTCCAGTGCTGCGCCCTGCTGCTCCGGAACCCATGTGGTCTGCATACCATGTCGTTTTCACCGGTTGGCTTTTGCGATTCTGGCAGTCGTATTCCCGCACAGTGATTTTTGAGAGCGCCGGGCTGCCCCCTTCCGTCTGTACCACCTTATAGTCGAACAAATCAGACATAGTGACCGTCTCGTCCGCCTTTCGAATACTGCCGTGATCGGCATAATAGGTGTAGGTCTCCGTCTCTCCGATCTCGGTCCACTCCGCTGCAGAGACTGGTGAGGAACCGGACGGCGTCTCACCTCCGGTGCAGGCTGTGATCCATCCCCCACTCAGCACCACCAGTATCAATAGTCGCTGCATGTTACCCTCTGCTATCTAGACGGAATCCCCACCGGGACTGTACGGCAGGCCACCTTCATTTCAGCATCGTCATCACTCCCGGGAACCACGCGGGACCACTCACGCGTTGCTGGCGCAGCATACAATACGAGGCCTTGTGCCATGCCGTCCGGATAGTACCGAGCGCGGAGCGGCCGGCTTTTCCTCTGACTGCAGTCGTACTGACGCTTGATCGTCAGTGACCGATAGGGACCGCGCGGAATGGCTCGCTCGACACGAAAGTCCCGGAGTGTCCAGAGCGTGACCCTCTGCCCCGACACCCCAATGGTGGTCATATCTACATAGCGGTCGTATTTGTGGGTCCCTCCAACTTTTGCCCACTCAGCCGCTGCCAAGCTGGCGCCTAGTGTGTCATGCACAAACAGCCCGACACAAATACCCATCGTGATACCAAACCGGCACATCCACATTCCTCGTTCCTTCTCAATGCGCGGTTTCAGCTTTTCGCCAAGGCTTTTTCTACATGGGACAGAATGGTGGGCGATAAAGGGGTCATGCCGGGATCATACTTCCCGATCACGTTGCCGGATCGATCCACCAGATATTTCTGGAAATTCCACGTCACGCGGCCAGGGAAGGGACTCCG